>Ga0181532_10001034_pt1 | contig 27692 bp, 26 predicted proteins | sample PEATcosm2014_Bin_33_FD_119768 | JGI IMG/M metagenome (GOLD analysis project Ga0181532, IMG submission 119768) | Peatland microbial communities from MTU Mesocosm Facility, Houghton, MI, USA - PEATcosm2014_Bin11_30_metaG | ecosystem: Environmental > Terrestrial > Soil > Wetlands > Peat | place...
CTGGTGCAGGCGCGTGATCTCGGCGTAGAAGCGCGAAGTGCCGCCGCGCAGGGAATCCATGATCCGAATGGACGCTCCGAGCGCCAGCGGCGAAAGGCGCAGCCGGCGGGCGCGCACGGGCGCTCCGGCTTGCGCCAGCACCACGTTGGTCCCCACGGTGCGCAACAGCGTGCTCTTGCCGGACATGTTCGACCCGCTGACGATCAGGACGCGCAAATCGGCGCCAAGCCGCACGCTGTTGCGTACCACGCGCGATTCGTCCAGCAGCGGATGCGCCAGTTCCTCGCCATCGAAGCATGGCGCGCCGGATGCGAACTCCGGGTACGCGTCCGCCGGACGCTCCCACGCATAGGCGGCCAAGGCGCACAACGCCTCGATTTCACCCACGGCGCCGAGCCAGCGCCGCAATGCGGGCCCCGAGATACGGCGCCAGGCCTCCACAGCGAAGGCCAATTGCTGGGTCCAAAGCAGCAGCGGCCCGACGATCCGCATGACGACGTTGTCGCGCGAGTCCAACAGTTCCAGCAGCCGGTTGAGCCTGGCGATGCGCGCCGAGGGCGGGCGGCCTTCCACATCCAACGCCGCGCGTAATTCGACCAGACACGGCGCCATGAAGCGCTCGCGCTCCAGCCGGCCGAGCACATGGGCCAGCAAAGAGAGGTCGTGGGCGGGTTGCTCGACCGCCTCCACCACGCGTTGCACCACGCGGCGGAAGCGGGCGATGAAAATTGCGTCGACCGCGATCATGACGAAAAACAGATCGCGAAAACCCAGTGCGGCCCACAGCACCGCGGCAGCCACCACCATACAAGCGATCAGAAAAGCGAATAAGCGGTCCCGGCGCGATTCGAGCAGAGGCGGCGCCTCGCCCCACGCAGCCAGCGCTTCCGGATGTACGCCGCTGCGCACATCTTCGCCCAGCACGGCCAGATCTTCCCGCAGATCCAGCATGGGACCAAGTTCCGCGAGGGCTTCGTGCCGCGCCCGCAGCACGGTTGGATCGGCGGGCGCCAGCAGCCACTCGGCCAGTATCTCCTCGCCCCGGCGGGTCCGCGCGGTGCACAGAAGCTCGAACAGAGAGCCCTGGCCGAACAGGTCCAGATCTTCGGCGTAGGGGTGCGCATGATCCAGGAACCGCTCGCCCGTTTCGCCTTGGCCGGCCCACTGTCCATCCAGGCGGGACAGCGCTTTTTGGTAGTGCGTCGCGGCCCGTTCGCAGGCACGGCGCGCACGCAGCACGCGCTCATGCAGCACCACCAGGCACACGAATAGCGCAGCGGGCAGCGCCAGCCAGAGCGGGCTTATCGCGCCACGCCACCAGGCCAGCCAAGCCAGGATCGCCGCGATTACGAAGACCAGCAGCCTGAGGTTGGCGATGGTGCGGTGCCGCTGGTCGTGCTGCGCCACGGCGGCGCGGCGCGCTTCCAATCGCGCGGCGTATTCATTGCGGGGGTTCGTGTTCATGGGCTTGAACCGGCTTGAACCATGATATATTCGCTAAACTTAATCTAGCTATGGGCATGGTCAACATCGATCAGGCGAAAACACATCTTTCGAAACTTGTTGAGCGAGCGGCGGACGGGGAGGAGATCATCATTGGCAAGGGCGGCAAACCAGTTGCCCGCTTGACCGCATATCACGCGAAGGGGAATGCGCGCCTGCCTGGCATCTGGAAGGGCAAAGTCTCCATTGCACCCGATTTCGACGAGCTACCGCCGGATCTGGCGAAGGCTTTCAAGGGCGACGAGTCGTGAAGGTGCTGCTCGACACGCATGTGCTGCTGTGGTGGCTGGCGAATGACGTCTCGCTTCCCCGAGATGCTCGGCGCATCATCCGGGATGGAGCTAACCGGGCGTTCGTGAGCGCGGCCAGCGCTTGGGAGATCACCATCAAGCGGGCCCTGGGCAAAACTCAACGCCCCCGCGGAGTTGGAGGCTGCCATTGTTGAGAGCCACCTCGAGACGCTACCGATCACAGTACGGCATGCGGTTACGGCTGGCGCCTTGCCGAGCCATCACGCCGATCCGTTCGACCGCATGCTGGTGGCGCAAGCTCAATTGGAAGGTTTGACCCTCATCACGCACGACCGCCGGCTCGCGGCATACGGCGAGTTTGTTCGGCTGGTATAAGCCGGCTGGGAGACCGCGCGCCCCCGGCGGCCTACGCTCACGTAGCAACTCAACGCGGGCGCTCACATTCTCTCAGCGAAGCGTTCTTAAATCTCGACCGCTGCGGCGCGCCACTCCGTGGCGATTCTTGCATGCAGCGCCGCAACTATTTCCGGTTCTTCTATCAGTGAAAACCTAAAGGTCTTCTTGCCGAGGTCTTTGAGTGACGCCCCGAAGTGATATACAGCGGAGTTGTCGATCACGACGAAGCGGTCATGAAAGGCGGAAAAAGTTTTCACAGCTAGAGAGCCGCGTTGTGTTTTGAAAGCCTGACAGAGCGTCTTCACGGCTGGAGAAATGGGCGGCTTCGTGAGAATATCCAGAGCGACGCCGGTAGTAGGTAAGAGATTTAATGTGTCGGGCCCAAGGTAGCCGTCAATGAGCATGAGGCGAGTCTTTGCCGAAGCCAGAATCCGCGCGGCCGCCGAGAGAGCATCGAAGGTTTGGCCCACGAAGAAAACGCCTGTTTGGTGACATCGACTTGTGGCCGATGAGGTGGAATGATTTCAAGCTCCTTGATGAAGGCGCGAAGCAGCCCCTTTTTGGAAGCAATATGCTGAGCGTGCGCCACCTGAGCTTCTTCGTCGGAGTGGTGCGGGTAGGTGACCGAGCCGACGAAGTGATTGGCATTTCGCTTATGTTCCCCAAAAGTGCGCTCAACGATCCTTAGCGTTATTCGTTCCCACTCGTCGACATCGGGATCATCGTACCGAAGGGTTTCGACTGCTTCCTCCAATTGAGCATGCAACATGGGAATGGCCTGCTCTGGTAGTAGCAATAGCTCATCCACCATCGGGTTCGGCGCCTTTCTTGGCCCCGCATTTGTCAAAGGAGCTGGGACTAGCTCAATATTGCATCCGGGTTCTCTGCGTTCGCCGTGCTCTGTCCGAATCGTGTGCCAGTATTCTCCCATGACCGTCGGCGACGAATCCAGTTGCGTAACGACGCCATTCACGCCGGGATTCTTCACGCGGACGCAAGCGCCGACAGCAAAGCGCTGTCGCCGTTTGGCTTTCATCTCCCTGCTATTATACGCAGCTTTCGCGACCGGCGCCTCCGGCATGATCCCGTGGCCCACATTGAAGATGTGCCGGCCCCTTGGAAAGCCCGGCCGGTCGCAAGGGATGAGCATTCTTAACTGCCAATTCGCTAAAATTCGTGAATGGGCACAGTGCGCAGATACCGCCGGACGTGCGCGTGTGCGCTACGGTTTTCAATGGGAAGGGGCGCTTGTTTCATAGGAAACTGGCGCGCGGCGGCGGTCGCGAGTTTCACGCGGTGGGCGTAGGCGGCGGGGGATGCGGTACGCGAGTCATGAAATCACTGTCTCTGCTTTTGCTCTTCACCGCGAGCGTCGCGGCTGCAGAGCGTTTCGACGTGGTGGTCTATGGCGGGACTGCCGGTGGGGCGATCGCGGCGGTCAGCGCCGCGCGCGCCGGAATGAGAGTGGCTCTGCTGGAACCCGGCAGGCACCTGGGCGGGATGGTGTCCGGCGGTCTCAGTGCGACCGATGTCGGCAAGAAGGAAGTGATCGGCGGCTATGCGCTGGAGTTCTATCTACGCGCAGGCCGGCATTACGACATGGCGCAGTACGGTCAAGAGGCCGCGTGGAGGATGGAGCCGCACGTGGCCGAGGAGATACTCCGGCAAATGCTGCGCGACGCCGGCGTGACCGTCATGATGGAGCACCGCCTGCGGGAAAAAGACGGTGTCACGAAGACGGGCGCGACGATCCGCCAGATCACGATGGAGAGCGGCGCGACCTTCGGTGCCAGTGTCTTCGTGGACAGCTCGTATGAAGGCGACCTGATGGCCCAGGCGGGCGTCTCGTATACCTTGGGGCGGGAGGGAACGAGCCAATATGGGGAGTCCCTGGCGGGGGTGCGCGGGAAGTCCAAAGGGCACCAGTTCGAGATCAATCTGCCGCCCTTCGATGCCAAGGGGAACCTTCTTCCGGAGATCGATCGCGGGCCCCGCGGTGAATTGGGGGCGGCGGACCGAAAGGTGCAGGCCTATAATTACCGCCTGTGCTTCAGCGACGACCCGGCGAACCAGACACCGTTCACGAAGCCGGAAGGCTACAATCCGGAGCGGTACGAATTGCTGGCGCGGCTTCTGCAGGCCCGATTGCAGGCGGAGGGGGCGGCGCCCAAGGTGGATACGCTGCTGATCATCATTCACGTCCCGAATCACAAAGTCGATGTGAACAACAAGGGGGCATTTTCTACCGATTATCTGGGAGCAAGCTGGTCCTATCCTAATGCGAGTTACGAAAGGCGTGATCGTATCCGGCAAGCACACAAGGACTACACTGCCGGCCTGCTCTACTTCCTGGCGAACGATGCGCAGGTTCCGGCCGAGACACGGAAGGAAATGAATCAGTGGGGACTCTGCAAGGACGAATTCACCGATAGCGGCAACTGGCCGTTTCAGTTATATATTCGAGAAGCCCGCCGCATGGTGGGCGAGTTCGTGATGACGCAGAAAGATCTGCAAACCGAGCTTGGGAAACCGGATGCAATCGGCATGGGATCGTACAACAGCGACTCGCACAATGTGGACCGGATCGTCGACTCGGATGGCTTTGTGCGGAACGAAGGCAACATGGAAGTGCCCGTACAGCCTTACCAGATTCCGTACCGGGTCATGCTGCCAAAGCGCGGCGAGGCGGCCAACCTGCTGGTGCCTGTGGCCTTTTCAGCCAGCCACGTAGCATATTCGTCGCTACGTATGGAGCCCCAATACATGATTCTGGGGCAGGCGGCGGGTGAGGCTGCGGCGATGTCAGTGCGCCGGAAGTGTGCCGTGCAGGAGATCGACACGGGCGCACTTAGCGAGGCGCTGCGGAAGCATGGCGCGGTCATGGAGTATGTGCCTTCGGCGGTGAATGCGAGCAGTGACTTTCGATGATGTGAGCCAGTAACTCTGCGTACCTGCCACCCCACGCCGCTAGCACCCGACTCGGACTTGGGGAGCGCCGCATTTCGAGCGCGCCCGAAACTTACTGACGGATTAGAATAAAACGAATATGGACGGCGGTGAGCTGGGGCATTTCTCCTTGCTCGAAAAGATCGGCGAGGGCGGCATGGGCCGGGTCTACAAGGCCCGGGACAAGCTCCTGGATCGTTTGGTCGCCATCAAACTGCTGCCCGAAGCGCGCAGCGCCGATGCCGACCGCCGCGCCCGCTTTGTGCAGGAGGCCAAGGCCGCTTCGGCGCTGAACCATCCCAACATCATCACCATCCACGAAATCGGCGAGCAGGATGGGCAAACCTACATCGTCATGGAGTTGGTGGATGGCAAGCCGCTGAACGAGCTGATCCCGCGCAAGGGCATGCGGCTCACAGAAGCGCTGCGCATCGCCGCGCAGGTGGCCGACGCGCTCACGGCCGCGCACGCCGCAGGCATCGTGCACCGGGACCTGAAGCCGGCCAACATCATGGTGGATGCTCAAGGCCGAGCGAAGGTGTTGGACTTTGGCCTGGCGAAGCTATCCGCGCCCGGCCCCGCCGCCGCTGCCGGCGTGGACGAAGCCACTCATACCTTGGCCGCGGACCGGCCGGTCAGCGAAGTGGGGATCATCATCGGCAGCGTTCCCTACATGTCACCGGAGCAGGCCGAGGGCAAGCCGGTGGACGCGCGCAGCGACCTCTTCTCGTTTGGTGCCGTGCTCTACGAAATGATCACCGGCCAGCGCGCGTTTCGCGGCGAATCGAAAATCGCCACGCTGGCCGCCGTCGTGGAGAAGGACCCGCCGCACGCCAGCGAAATTTCTGCCACCACCCCGCCGGAAGTGGAGCGGCTGATCGCGCGGTGCCTGCGCAAGGACGTCAATCGGCGCAGCCAGAACATGGCCGATGTGAAGCTGGCGCTGGAGGAACTGCGGGATGAATCGGCATCGGGGAAGCTGGCACGCCCCGCCGCCGCGGATGCACGAGCCCACGGCTGGCTGTGGCCGGCAGTGGCGATCGTCGCCGTGTTGATCGCCGCGGGCGCTTTCTGCTGGGCTTATTTCAACTTTCGCGCTACTCCATCGAACGGCCCGGATCTGGTGCGAGTGTCGCCCGAGGACGGGCACTCCTACACCGAGCCTGCCATCTCACCCAATGGCGAATTCGTCGCCTATATCTCGGACCGCTCCGGCAAGAATGAGTTGTGGCTGCAACAGGTGGGAGGCGGCGACCCGATCCGGTTGACGCATGCCAACGGAAGAGTGACTGCCCCGGTGTTCTTCCCTGACGGCAAGAGGATCCTTTACACGTACGTTTCCGCGGACCACAAAGAAACCCTCGAGGCGATCTCGACGCTTGGTGGAGAGCGGGCCGCGCTGATCGACGGCGCACACTGGAACTGGTCGCTTTCTCCGGACGGGCGCCAGATCGCCTACATCGAGCGCAACCAAGGCGCCGCGCGCCTGATGACGATCTCCTCCAACGGCGGCCAGCCGCGAGAATTGCCGGCCTGGGCACGCCTGAAAAAATCGGGTTATGTCGACATCCCGTCGTTATGGACACCCGATGGTCGCTACCTTCTCTGCTGGATAATGAAACCGTCCGAAGGCGCAAACGCCGGGGAGCCGGAGTGGTTTGCGTTTCCGGTGGATGGAGGCAACCCGGTGGCCACGGGAGCAGGCGATGCGTTGCGCGCGGCGGGAATAGTTGGCGCTTCATACCTGATGGCGGGCGATCGCGTTCTGTTTCGTGCGGAAACGGCCGGACGGCTTAACGTCTGGGAGATCCGCCTCTCACCAGGGTCGTGGCGTGTGCAGGGCGTCCCGCGCCAGCTCACGTTTGGAACGCTGGAGGAATCACCGAAAAGCGTCAGTGGCACGGGCACCGTGGCGCTCGAGATCGGAAGCTTTCTCAACGACGACTTCTATCTGATTCCTCTCTCTCCTGCCACCGGTCAACCCACGGGTATCGCGAGGCGGCTCACCCTGGATGGACGCTCGAAGGATTTTTGGACGCCTCTCGGGGGGAATCCCAGCAGCGCTTACTTCAAGGTGTCGGCAGGTCTAGCTAACAGTTTCTACGCGCTAGACTTGGTTAGCAGCAGGCAGACACTTGTGATCGCCATGCCTGGTCTTTGGAAGTATCTAGCCATCTCGCCCGACGGCCGCCAGGTTGCATATTCCGTCCCGGAGGGCGATTCGTACTCGATACGCCTGGGCGGCGCCGGCGCCGATCCGGCGGAGGCGCGTATCCTCTGCAAGGCGTGTGGCGCGGTTTTGGGGTTTTCTCCCGACGGGCGATTCCTCTTCTACAACCCCGAGGTCAAGGTCAGGCCCGACCCCAAGAGAAAGTTAACGGCTCGGCTTCTGGAAGTGGCCTCCGGCAAAGACAGGCCTTGGCTGGAACACCCAACCCTATCAGTTTCCGTCGGTCATGCGTTCGGTCCGGATTCCGGGTGGACCTATATGGGTCTGGGACCGCAGGGATCGACCTGGGGGTATTTAGTCCCATGGAGGGAGGTGTCGGTGCCGCAGTCGGAATGGATAGAAATCCCGGGGATGGGGCCGACCTCAACCCACTATTGGGACGCTTCCCCCACGGGGAACTTCTTTTACTTTTTCGAGGGACCGAACGTCATGGCAGTCCACTTCGATCCCCAGACGAAAAGGTTCAGCGAGCCTCGCGAAGTCAAGTTCGTCCCGGGCTCCGCGATGACGCCTAAGCCAGACGATAGTTGGACCGTTCGCGGTCCGGGGCTGGTTTTTACGCGTCGTGAGACCGGTAATTCCTCGGTGTGGCTGATGAAGCTGCCGCGTTGAGTTGGCAAGCGTTTTCGACTTGGCTGCCATCCGAGGGAGCCAGTTCCTCGCGCCGCGCTTCCAATCGCCGGCATACGGAACCATGATATATTTGTGGCGATGCCGAGCGGCTACATCCCGATTTTTATCTTCCTGGTTATCGCCATCGCTTTCCCGGTGGTGACCATCATCATTGCCAAGCTCATACGGCCCTCATCCCCGTTCCAGACAAAGCTGGAAGCCTACGAATGCGGCATCAAGGCTGCTTCGGATTCGCGCGGACGCTACACCGTGCGCTTCTACATCATCGCCATCCTGTTCGTGATTTTCGACGTCGAGACCATCTTCCTGTTTCCCTGGGCCGTGCGCTACAGAGCATACGGCTGGTTCGGCGTGGCGGAGGTCGTGGTGTTCCTGGCGATCCTGGTGGTGGGCTACATCTGGGCCTACAAAAAGGGCGCGTTGGAGTGGGTTTGAAAACGCACGTTGGCGCGTGAACGATTTGCCCTCCTGGTCCGTCTAATGAATGAGCACCAGCATGGGCGCCATCGTGGAATTCTCCAAACTCGCGGAGCTTCGCGGCAAGACAGACCGCGATCTGTCCCGGATCCTCGGCACGGAACTGGACCGCGCCCTGGCGCTGGCGAACGTCGCGGCGACCAAGCAATCCGTCTTTCGCGCGCAGGCCGAAGTCGTGTATACGCGCACGAAGGCTTTGCTGCCGAAACTCGCCGGATGGGACGCCGGCGAACTCGCCGCACTCGAAGCGAAGCTCAAGGAACTGGGGATGGCGCTCGATCTCGTACCGGGTACAATGGATCTGGAAGAGGCCCCTGCTTGCTTCTGAACGCGGCTTAGCCGCTGAGCGCGGGACCCCCGAAAGCATCCACTATGTCCACCAGACGTCATTTCTTGCAAGCATCCACTGTCGCTGGCCTGGCCGCTTCCGGCTTAGCCGCGCAGAACCAGCCGGAGAAGAAGATATCCCCCAACGACCGTATCCGCGTGGCCCTTATCGGGGCTGGCGGCATGGGTACAGGCGATGCGGAATCGTCGCAAGAAGTGCCGGGTGTGGAACTGGTGGCGGTCTCCGACATTTACGAGGGACGGCTGACGCGCGCCAAAGAGCGCTGGGGCAATCAGCTCTTCACTACGCGCGATTACCGCGCGGTGCTGGAGCGCCGTGACATCGACGCGGTGCTGATCGCCACGCCCGACCACTGGCACGCCAAAATCTCCATCGACGCCATGAACGCAGGCAAGGATGTGTACTGCGAAAAACCCATGGTGCAGGCCGTGGACGAAGGGCGCGCGGTGGTGGAAACGCAAAAGAAGACGGGCCGCATCATGCAGGTGGGCAGCCAGCGCGTCAGCTCCATCGTCTACAAAAAAGCGCAGGAGATGCTGCAGGCCGGCGCCATCGGCGAGTTGAATATGGTGGAAGCGTGGTGGGACCGCAATTCGGCGATCGGCGCATGGGAATATTCCATCCCGACGGACGCCACGCCGGAGAACATCGATTGGGATCGCTTCCTGGGACGCGCGCCCAAGGTGCCGTTCGAGCCGGTGCGCCTGTTCCGCTGGCGCAATTATCGCGACTACGGCACGGGAGTGGCCGGCGACCTCTTCGTGCACCTTTTCAGCGGCATGCATTTTGTCACCGGCGCGATCGGCCCCACGCGGGTGTTTGCCACCGGCGGTCTGCGTTTCTGGAAGGATGGCCGCGACGTGCCCGACGTGTTTCTGGGCCTCTACGATTACCCCGCCACCGATCGCCACCCGGCCTTCAACCTCGCGCTGCGCGTGAACTTTGTCTCGGGAGCGGGAGAGACTTCCGGATTCCGTTTCGTGGGTTCCGAGGGCATTTTGACGATCTCGGGCGGTGTGACCATTTCTAAAACGCCGCGTGAGACTGAGCCGGGCTACACCATCGAGACGTTCCCCAAAGCCGTCCAAGAGGGGTTTCTGAAGGAGTACAAGAAGCAGTATCCGCCGCAGGCTCCCAATGCCGACAGCATGCGGCCGTTGCAGGAAGACAAGTATTTGCCACCGCACGGCTACAGCGATCACCTGGATCATCACCGCAATTTCATCGCGGCGGTGCGCAGCCGCAAGCCCGTCGTGGAAGATCCCGTATTCGGATTCCGGGCGGCTGGGCCGGCGCTGCTCTCAAACGTGAGCTACTTCGAGCAGCGCGTTTGCAACTGGGACCCGGAGACGATGACGCTCAAGTCGTAGCGGCACGCGCAAGGAGGCCAAAAACTGCTTGACAGACTGCTGAAGGCTTTGCAGGCAGGTGGGGCAGGCGCTTTCGCCTGCCAACCTATCTTTTCACGAGTGGTCTTGTTCCGCTGCTTCGCATTGGTGTGCCTGGCGGCATCCGCATCCGCCGCAACAGAACGATCTCCGCTGGCGGATCTCGCAGATCGTGCCCGTGCGCTGCCCCCCGAATTTGCCGCCGATGCATTGTTGCGCATTGCCGCCGCGCCCACACGCGCCGATGTTGCCTGGAGACGCGGCGTGATCGAGGAGTCCTTCCGCCTGGCTGCCGGCGCCCAACAGCCTTTCGCGCGCCGCAACTGGACCGGGACCTCCACGGGTATTTTCGACAAGGCATTTGCGCAAGGACTGGATGCCTGCACGCTCGAATGCCGCGCGGTCCACGCCATGCTCGCCCTGGACGCCAAGAAGGCGCGCGAGCTGTTTGCCGAAATCCCGGCCCCCCAGCTCCCGCCGCTTTCTTGCGAAGACGCGCTGGTCTACGATGTCTCGGTTTTCTATGACACGCTCGGTGAGGTCGCGCAGCGTACGTTCAGCGCGAAAGAAGTGGCCGAGGAAGAGCCGGTGCATCTTCTCGTGCGCTATGTTGCGGATCTGACTTCGCCGGTCCAAGCCGGACCTATCGCGCGGATATTGGCTGGCGCGTCGCTCAAGCCCGCGCAGCTTGAGGCGCTGGCGGATTCCTTCGCCGGTGCGCTCAAACAGCTCTCGGGCGACGACCGCGCGTTTTCCTCCACGATTTCCGGACAGGGGGACGGCGCCGCGGTGGAGGCTCTGGCCGCGGCTTGCACACGCCGGCACATCAGTCCGCTCCCGCTGCTGGATGCTTGGCGCGGCTATTTGGTGAGGCATCTCGGCGGGGCGCGTTGCGCGGACAGCGGCAACCAGCCATCCGCGAACATATCTTCCGGAATGGTGACAGGCGGGGCTTCACCGCCGGTGCTCTCGGGGCTGCCGGAAGCTGTACGGTTCTTCAACGAAAACATGCGGACCGGCGAGCTGCGGGCGATTTCCGGCGATGAGGTGCAGCCCTCCAAGACCGAGGGTAAAGCGAGCGCCGCGGGCCAATGCGACTCGCCGCAATGCCGCCAGCTTGCCGCGCAGTATGCGGGCCTGCTGCTGGGGCCCGAGGGCCTGGCCTTATCCGCTGAACAAAAGGGCGGGGCGGAGTGGGCTGTCAAGTTAAGAGCATTCCTGGCGGCGCTGGCCGACTGGAAAGGCGACGACCCAGCCGAGTGCTTCCAGTGGAAGAGCCGCTTCTATATCGACCTGTTCGCACTCGCTTCCAACGGCTCGGACCGCGACCTGCTGCTTAGCACGCTGCTGACCTGGCTGCAACAGAACAATTACCAACGCGATCACCGCGTGGAATGGTTCTATCCGGTGAACGTGCTGATCATCCGCACGTTCGCGGATCCGCTGGGGATGAAGACTACCATGCGCGAGCTGCGGAATTCGACTGACCCGGTCATTTCACTTTATGCGCAGTTGGAGCAGGTGTTGCCGCGGCCGATTGAGCGCACGGTTGGGTTGTTGTAGGAAGGGGCTAAGTCGGGAGTTTGCTGGCAGTGAGTTGGTGCGGATGAGAGGACTTGAACCTCCACGGAGTTGCCCCCACTAGAACCTGAATGTAAAACCCGCTCTTTCATGGGCATTCACGGAGTGCCAAGCTGTTGATTACACAACTTTCGACTATTGCTGACTTTCGCTGGTTTTCGGTGTGATGGGCACAGCATGGGCACAGTTTCAGAGGTACAGCATGGGCACAGTTCCGGGCCGGGGTTCACCAACCTTTCACTCTCAAAACTAGCTCCAATGCCGCTCGTAGAACAGCTCTACTGATGCTTCCAGCCCCTTTTCTGTCCGCTTCCATCGCAGCGGACCGAACAGCGAATTAGCCTGCGCCATAGCCGCCTGGTCGGATTGGAAGCGGCGCTCGCTAACAAACGCCATCTGCCTCATTGCGCCTACCTTCCTGCGGAAGCCAAAAGGCAGAATTATGATCACGAAGCCCTGCGGGGGACGAGGAGTGGGTCTGACCCAAACCCAATACTTCCGTGAACTCATAATTACTGGAACCCCATCTTGATCTTTTGCCTTGCTCTCGCTTGTTTCATTTCTTCGTGTCGCAGCACCTCCAAGATTCGCTGGTATCCTATCGATCCGACCGGGGTGGTGAGCGACTCAGCCAAGGCTTCTGGCGTCCACTCGCGTTCGGGATGGGCATTAACGATTTGGCAAATTTTGATCCATAATTGCAGTTGATGGTTCATGCCACAATGGTACCATTTCGCTTCACCTAGCAGATACCCAAAGATCAACAATCTCGGGCGTGACCTTCCCGAGTTTTACTGCGTCAAGGCGCGGTGAACGTAACCGCCGTGCCACTTGGCACCTTGCTTGCGCGGCTCTGCCTTCGTCTTGCTCCGAGGGTGTATCATGGATGGTAGTTCCGAGCGCATTCGCCACGGGACGACTCAGCCCCGACGAGCGCCACGACTTCAGATCGAGTGGAGGTAATTGATTTGACACCAGAAGAAAAGAGCCAGGTCTCGCAAATGCTCTTCGATCTCATTCCGAAAGACGGGACCCCTATAGGTAATGTGACGCTTCTTCAGAGGCTTCGGGAAGGGGCTGTCACCAAGCTCAAATTCGATATTGCTGAAGAAGACTACTGGGAGGTGCGCAATGATCTGATCGCACAAGGAAAGATTGAAAAGGGGCGTGGGCGTGGTGGCTCCGTGTATCGCGTTGAAGCAGTCGAGGTGAAGGCCAAAGCTACGAAAAGAATTAAGGAGAGCGACCTCTATTTGATGGTTCGACAGTACATCGAAACATTGTGGGTCAAGGACAATGAAATCAGTCAGTTTGTGCTTGAGCAGACTGCATCTCAGGGAAAAAGGAAAACCGGTGGGAGATGGACACGGCCAGACTTCGCCCTGATAGCCCTTAAGTCCTTTCTTTATATCCCATCTGGCAAAGTGCTTGAACTGATTACCTTTGAAGTGAAGCCCGAGAACGACTACCGGATCGAGGGAGTATTTGAGACTGCCGCGCACTCCCGCTTCTCCAATAAGTCTTACCTGGTGATTTACACGCCTGACGGGAATCCCGCAACTGAGGACTTCCAACGTGTCAAGCGCGAATGTGAGCGCTTCGGGCTGGGATTGGTAACGTTTACAGATGGCGCTGACCCCAGCACTTATGAGACGGTCCAAGAAGCTGAAAGAAGGATTCCCGACCCTGCGGACGTAAACGGTTTTATCTCTTCACAGATCTCAAGGGCCAATCAGACGCGAATCCTCGGAATGGTGAAGTAAGGCCACGGCACGGGGGTGCAGTCTCCTGAAACCGCCTAGCCTTTTGTGAATGTAACACGGCACGTCCTACGTGTCGGCTGAGCGTTAGGACGTTGTTTACGGCGGGCTCCTGTGCGCGGCTTGAGCCTTCCGCGTTGAGCACGCCTGCAATGCGATTATAGCCGACTCCGTATGGCGCAGAGCAATCGGTGGCACGATCTGGCAAGGGTGCGGGTTGCGCTCCAGAGTGCGAGGTGAAACAATCGGGCTTCGTCCTAAAGGAGAGTCACGATGGATCGCTTCTTCATCGCTCAAGCGTCGAGTCCGAGTGGCGCATACGAAATGCTGCCACTTCTGAGTCTGCTTCTCTTAGTGGCGGGCTTGATCTTCCTCATAATGCTTTTCGTAGCCCCGATCAAGCTTTACGGCATTCACCGTGAGATCCGACAAACCAACGAGCTATTGAAGCAACAAGCCGACCTCCTTGCAAAGATCGAGGAGCGAAACCACGCCCAGGTTAGGCTGTTGGCAGCAGTTGCGAATATGGCCGTCGTGGACGCGCGCATACCCGGACCTGATCCGTTGCCAGCAAGCCCTCTGAAGTGATTGGCTTCCGCGTCAAATCATCGAATGCTGCGGTGTCAGCTAGATGCCCAGCGTGGCCACGCGGCGCGCGTCCGCTAGATCTTGACGGCGCGCTGGCTTGCCCGCCACGCTCACGCTGCTTGTTGGTTGAGCGTTAGGATGTTGCTTATCGTCTTGCCCCACCACCGCTTACCAGTGCGCGGCTTGAGACCCTCTGTATTCAGCACGTCTGCAATGCGATCAAAACCCATGCCGCTTTCGCGCAGAGCATGCATTCGCTCTAGGGTGGCTCCTTCACCGGGATAGTGGCCGAAAGGCTTGCGCCCTTCGCAGCGTCCCGTTTTGGCCTTCATACGATCACGCGCACCCTTCAGCTTGGCGACAATCATAGCCTTTTCGTACTGCGCTACAGAGCCGAAAATCTGCCGCATCATGACGCGAGTGGGATCATGCTCCAAGAGATCCGGTTCCATCGCGGAGAGCAATTCAAAACCCCGCTTGCGTAGGTCCGCAATGATGTTCTCCTGCACCATCAGATCGCGGGCAAGGCGGTCTAGCTTCTCAATCACCACGAGCTTAGGCCGTGCACCATCGGCTGCTAGGGCTTCCAACAGTTCCAGGAGTGCGGGGCGGTCTGCCAATTCGTTAGCGCCACATACACCTTCCTCGCGGAACACTTTTACGATGCGGATGTCATGCGTGGCAGCATACCGCTTGATCGTGTCAAGCTGCCGGGTGAATCCATCGCCCTGCACTTGATCTTTGCCGGAAACCCGGAGGTACGCATAAGCTCTGGTCATGCTTCTATTATCCCAGTTCAAGGCTCGCGCGTCAAGTACTTATCTGTAGATAATTACTGACTAAGGCAAACAAAGGAGTTACGTACTCGGTCACAAAACAGTCTAGATTCCCATAAGTGTCCATAGGGTCTAGCTCCGCGCGGCATAACCGGCAAGCTAGCCATGGTCTGCACAGTATTACAGAACACGTCGTATAGACAAGTCATAGTAGGGGTTAACAAGCAGGGATGAAGCGGCGCAAAGTGCGAGCAAGTGTTTTGTATTCCAAGACCAAGCTGGACACACTTCTGGGGAGATGAGGTACCCTCAGCGGGGCGTCGAACCCTTGAACGGACCAGAAGGGGACGGCGAGGCCGAGGGGGTAGCTTCCTCCTTTATTGCTGTATGTGATAACGTTGCTGTATGTGATAACGTTAGGACAGAACAAAGGCTTTGTTTTCAGTAATGGCCATTTCCGCCAACACGACCGAGCAGGCCCAACTAGAATACCTTGGCGTCCTTAACCAAAAGTTGGCTCGCAGCTTGCGAACCCTCCACGATAAAGCGTTAGATTTCTACGCGCGCAAGCTGGAATCCTGCATTCACCCACTGACAAGACCGGAAGGTGAAGATAGTGCCCAGTACTGCAAGAGCAAGTTGTGCCTTGAATGCCGACGATGGCGGGCACTTGAGGAGCGACGGTCGCTTACGCGTCTCCTGGAGGGCGCGTGTGGATCTTTACCCCACCCGCCGTTGATGTTTTTCCAGACACTCACGCTCCGGGATTGCACACCCGCAGAAGTAGCGTCACACGCGGCTGTGCTCGTGGCTGGCTTTGCAAAGCTCCGCCGCAAGCTGCCATGCCCGGTACTTGGCTGGGCGCGCGTCATCGAAACGAAGACATCCGATTTGGACCCAGCACTCGAAAACGTCCATCTGCACTTCGTCGCGCTCTTTCCCTCAGGACTGGGGGACAAAGTGCGGGCGGTTGAATGGGGAACTCTATGGAAAGAGTCTGCTGGTGAATATGCACGCGACACCGACCCTGACGCCGACTTTGCGCGCGAACCGGCTGCCGTGCTGAACTACCTCACCAAAGGCTTTGACTTGGATTTTGCCCAAGATGGCGTCATCGGCATTGAAGACCCGCGCCGCTACGTTCAGCGGGTCCAAAATTGCCACGCCAAATTCAGCGGCGGCGGGAGGCTTAGACTTCACATCTTCTCCAAGGGCGACAAGCTGTGCGGCCTGGACCCGGTTCTCCCTCGTTCGACGATCAGGACCCAACGTCGCCAAGCCAAGCCTGAAGTCTTCCCAGAGATTCCAATCGAGAAGCCCAAGCGGCGGAAGACCCCTTGAAGGCTCTGGTGGTCTCCAATGCAAAGTACCTGGAACAGCCAAGGGCTTTGCACACTGTGCACTTTTTTGCCGCCTGCCCAAAAGCACGCCCCACCCAACCGTCGCCACCATTCTGGGGCAGAGAACCCCAGCCAAAATGCCTCTAGGAGCCCTTGCCTTGCGGCAAGGTCCGATACCCTGCCGAAACCGTCTCTGCGAGCGCCTACCCGGCAAAGCGCCTCGCTGCTACCTGTTCTACGCGCTAACTGGGTGCGCGACTGGCCCGCTTGCATCACGCCGAAGCGCATTAGTTCTGGCGCACCACCAAAGACACTACGGGGGCAGAGAGTAAAGAGGAGCGGAAGTGAAGTACTTCCGTTAGCTTCCGTTTTGCTTCCGTTTGGGCTTAGCAGACTGTATCGAAAGGAGCATAGGGCGGAAGTTGGTAGTACACCGGCAACAATTCGAAGTTCCGGTATTTTCGTCCCCCTTCTGATTTGACAGGGTTTATCGGTTAGGACTACCCCACTTTAGGCATCTGCACGGGCATCTGCGCGCACCAATAAGTCCTTGTCAGCTACGCTTAGCGTCTAAGAATCTTGCAAGGTGTGCAGGTAAGTGCCGTAGTTGACTTCACTTACGCCGTGTGTTATAATAGAACCAGTGGGAAACCATTCGCAAGCTATCTCCCTTGGCAGGGCTTAGACTTGTTCAGGTCCAATGATCTGATGGGGCCGGTAAGCTCCACGAAGATTCGCCCCGTTTGAATCCACAGCGGGGGTGCCGGTCACTGATATTAAGATCATCCCGGAGCACCATCCCCAACAGCCAGTAACCCCAAACCCAAATGGTGACTACATGGCTGAGATTTCGCCCGCGATTGCGGCGCTTGCCGCCCAACTGATACAGCAGATCGCCACGACCCTACAGAACGAACAGGCCCAGCGTCCATCACCGGGCAGATTGGAACCGCGCTTACTGACCGCAGAGCAAGCCGGTGACTATATCGGACGCTCGGAGCAGGCGGTACGTCATCTGATTTTTCAGCGTGACATCCCCGCAGTGCGGAAAGGTCGCTGCGTCCGTATCGACCGCAAAGACCTGGACAGATGGATCGAAAATAATAAATGTTGACACGCACTAGATGTTTAGGGCACACTTGAGCCATGCGACAATCGCGAGACGGATCGGGTTCAATCTACCAGCGCGGAAACATCTGGTGGGTGAAGGTGTACGTCAACGGCAATCCGCATCGTGAATCCAGCGGGTCCGCGAAGTACGAAGACGCGAAACAGCTACGTGACAAGTTGCTCGGTCAGAAACACCGGGGCGAAATTTCAGGCGGTCGGCTCGATAGAGTCACGGTGGGCGAGCTGCTGGATGATTTCCTGGAATACGCGAAAAGCAACGTCCGCGCATCGACGGAGTACATATACCGCAAGGTGACAGAGAACAGCCTACGCCCCTTCTTTGGCACGCTCAGGGTGCAGAAGGTCACAACTGACACTCTGCGGGAGTATCGCCGCTTGCGCGTTAGTGAAGGCCGTTCAGAGTCTACTGCCAACCGTGAGCTTGCCTTGCTCCGTATTGCCTACAGGAACGGGCAGAAGGATACACCCCCGAAAGTTCTCATGGTTCCGCACTTTCCAATGGTGAAAGAGGAAAATGTCCGCACGGGCTTTCTGAGGGACGAGCAGTACGCCGCACTGCTGAAGGAACTTCCCGCCGAACTTCAGCCCCTATTCGTGGTCGGGTATGAGACCGGAATCCGGCTGGGCGAGCTTAGGGCGGTTCGCTGGGAGCAGGTTGACATGGCGGAAGGTTTCATCACGCTCGAAATGGGCGAGACGAAAAACGGCGAAGGCCGAGTGGTACCCGTCTTAGCTGGGGACATGAAAACCCTGCTTACCGAGGCAAAGAAGCAACGAGATGAAAACTGGCCCACTAGCCCTTGGGTGTTCAACCGCGAAGGAGAACCCATCAAGGATCTCAGGTGGGCATGGGCGAAGGCATGCGAGCGCGCTGGCGTGCCCGACCTGAAATTCCATGATCTGCGCAGAACGGCGGTGCGCAATATGCGCCGCGCTGGCGTCCCCCAGGTGGTCCGCATGAAGATCTCGGGACACAAAACAGACAGCATGGAGAGGCGCTACTCCATCGTTGACGGTGACGATATCAGCATTGCAAAGCGGCTCATGGAAGCGCGGACGAAAACGGCGTGACTGTGCCCGAACTGTGCCCACTGCAAGGCCACTCCCGCAGAGGTGGCCTTTGGCCCTTCTCGCCCTTTCCCGAGTTTTCCTCTGTGCCCAAAATGGACGGGCAGAAGACCAAACAATGGGCACAATTGCGGGCACAGTGACCGAGAATACAGCACTAACTTTGCTTGTGAATCTTCAGTAACTGTTTTAGAATGTGTGGTGCGGATGAGAGGACTTGAACCTCCACGGAGTTGCCCCCACTAGAACCTGAATCTAGCGCGTCTGCCAATTCCGCCACATCCGCATGTCTATGGCACTTTTGAGTTTACCACGTTTTCTGGGAGGCGCAGCGGCAGTGGATTCAGGAGGTGGGTTCAGGGGTTCAGGAGTGGATCGCGGTCAGGCCGGAGTCGGGCTTCAGTCCACCTCGTCAGCCGACAAAGCGCGCTTCATCAGGTCTGCGCACTCCCGCTGAAGGACAGGGACGTCGGTCTCGATTATCGCCCAGACCAGCGCGTCGTCTACAGTCGGGTACTCATGCGTCAACTGATTCCGGAAGTCGACGATCCGGCGCGCGCGGGTAATTTCTGCAAATGTTGCCGGCGCAACCCGGGCGAGCGCGGCGACGGCTTCGCCGATAATGATGAACTCACGTTCGACCGATGAGCGAACCAGCCGAGTGCATTGGTACCCCACCAGATTCATGCCCTTGACGGCACCGGTGATGGCTTCGCAAGATTCGAGAATGTCGCTCAAGTAAGCGCGCTCATCACGCGGCATAGAGGAGTTGCTTCGTGCGCTCGATATTGCGAGCGAGGTACCGGTTCTTCACTGCTCCGACCATCACCAGGTCAATCTCCCGGCCCAGCAAGGCCCGGAGATCGTCACGAAGACCGAAATAGGCGTCGACGCGAGCGTACGGTGCCATGGGGCCGAATGCAACCAGCAGGTCCAAGTCGCTCTCACTCGGCTTGAAGTCATCCCGCAGCGCCGAGCCGAATGCCTCTAAGCGGGCCACCCCGTAACGTGCGCACAACTTTTCCAAAGCTTCACGCCTTGATGTGAGAAGACTGGTCACATCCATATTGTAGCGGAACTGTTGTGGCCCCTACGGGAAAGTGTCTGCCGTGGGTTCCCGGCTTCGGAAAGTCCGCCACCTGCAAGGACATGCCCGTAGCTTCCCCCAAAAAAAACGTCCCTAATCTAGCGCGTCGGCCAATTCCGCCACATCCGCAACGCTTGTGGATAGCGTCCCCTGTTCTTCCAAGCGCGCGGGTGGAAGTCAAATCGCCATTACGCACGCCGCGGGACGGCGCCGCGCGCACCCCGGCGCTAGAATGAACCCATGGAGCCGGCAAGCAAGTCTGAAAAGCTGAATACCTTCATCGAGGCCGCCAAAACCAAGGGCGCCGCGGACGACTTCCTGGTCAACCTGCTCCGCGAACAGGGCTGGGCGGCCAAGGATATCTACGCGGCTTTCGGACGCTATTACGAGAGCTTAACCGGGCTCCCCGTGCCGGTGCGCGCCGGCGGCGCCGGGGAAGCCGCCCGCGATGCATTTCTCTACCTGCTCGCTTTTTCCACGCTGGGAACGTGGACCATCGCGCTTGGCTCGCTGCTGTTCACTTACATCGACCGATGGTTCCCGGATCCGCTGGCGCAACGGAGCTTCCAATTCCACCGTGAGATATCCGGCGAAATGGCTTGCGTCATCGTGGCCTTTCCCATCTTCCTGCTGGTGATGCGCTTCATCCTGCGGGAAGTGGAGACTCGTCCGGAGAAGCTCGGATCGGGCGTGCGCAAATGGCTGACCTATATCGCGCTGTTGTTCGCGGCGGGCAGTGTGATTGGCGATTTGATCACGTTCCTCACCTACTTTCTCGAAGGAGAATTGACTACGCGGTTCGTCCTGAAGGTGTTGATGGTGATCGTCATTGCCGGAAGCGTGTTCTGGTATTACCTGGTCTCGCTCAAAAAAGGCGCCGGAAATGTCGAAACATAGAGACCTTTTGTTGGCGGCCGGGGCGCTGATCGTCGTGCTGATCGTGCTGGCTCTCGGCTTCCAGCGACTGGGCCCGCGGGAGCACTGGCGCGCCGTCAAAGCGGACGCACGCCGCATAGAGGACCTGCGATCCATCGCGCAGCACATTCATTTCCCGCAGAAGAAGGTGCCGGCCACCTTGGCCGAGCTGCCGAATATCTCTGGCGTGAGTCTGAAAGATCCGGTGACGCAGGCGCCGTATGAATTCCATCCAAAGTCCGGCATGGCTTACGAACTGTGCGCCACCTTCGCCACAGACAGCGCCCCGGACGAAGAGGGGCTTCAACCGAAGTTCTGGATCCATCCCAAAGGGCGCCATTGTTACGAGCTGGATGCCACCGAGACCCCGGCATTTTTTTGACCCGCTGGCACCTTGACGATCGCCGGGCCTTCTTGCAGCGCTCCATTGGGGCAGGCCGCAGACGGATCGCCGTGTCGCCCGCTCCCCGGCTCGCCCCCTCGCCCGCTCGAAACATCGACGCCGTTTGTCGATGTGGGCGCGCCTTGCGCGCCTATGCGAACTTGCTTGCCTAGGGCGTCCGCTTTTAGGATAGACTTAATAAGGCTGCCCGGCTTCGAGAACCGCGTTTGGTTTTTCGGCGGCGCGGCCGTGAGCCGCAAAAAGAAGACAAACAAGCCCCACGCAGGTTGCGTGGCTGCGGCGATTGCCACCTGGCAACGCCCGAGTCGAGCGCCTCAAAAGGAAGTTAAATGGAAGACAAACTGAAACTGGCCGTGTTCATCGACTTCGATAACATCGAAATCGGCGTCAAATCCACGCTGCATCGGGATTTCGATGTGGCCGCCGTGCTGGATGCACTGAAGGAACGCGGCGAAATAACCACCTGTATCGCCTATGCTAACTGGGGACGCCAAGAGGCCGCCACGCGCGCCATGACGGAGCACGCCGTGCAGATGGTGCAGCGCGACCCCTCGCCGCGCGGCGACAAGAACGGCGCCGATATCAACCTGGCTCTGGATGCGCTGGAGATGGCCTTCACGCACGACCACATCAACGCGTTCGCCATCGTCAGCGGAGACAGCGATTTCATCGCCTTGCTCAACAAGCTGAAACAGTACGATAAGCGCGTATTCGTGCTGGGCGGGAAAGCCTTCACCAGCACGATTCTGCAGAAGAACTGCCACGAGTTCATCAGCTACGAATCGCTGCTGGATGAGCCCAAGCCGGCACAAGTGCAGCAGCCGCGGGCCGCGCACCAGCCGCAACAGCAGCGGGGGCAGCAGCAACCACACCGGCGTCCGGCGCCGCTCGATTTGGCCCAGGCCATGCCGCTGGTGGAGCGCGCGCTGCAAGCCCTGGAGCGCCGCAGCGTGCGGCCACAACTCGGGCTGCTGAAATCCACGATGCTACAGCTCGATTCCACGTTCAACGAGAAAGCCTACGGATCGGGCTCGTTCACGGATTTCGTGGAGAAGCTGCAAAAAGCCAACTATGTCCATGTCACCGGCGGCGAAGGCCGCTACATGATCAAGCGTATTGGCGCGGCCGCCGCCGAGAAGGCCAACGTGAAGCCGGAAGCCGCCCTGCCCGTCTTGCGCGACGTGCTGGAGACGCACCGCCTGGAGGTGGACGAGGGCATGCAAGCCGACACGCTGGCCGAGTGGGTCAAGCAGGAGCACCCCGACTACGACTGGAAGCAATATGGATTCCAGGAATTCAGCGAATTGCTGAACTACGCGCAGGACAAGATGGTGGTGCGCGTAAATCCGGACGAGGAGAAGGGCCTGATGGTGTACCTGGGTCCGGAGTTCCATCCGCCCGCGGCGCCCGAGCCTCCTCCGGAGCCGGCCATCGAAGAGGAAGTGGAAGAGCCGCAGCCCATCGTTGCCGGCCAGCCCACAGCCGCTGGGATCATCCCGGACATCGAGCCGCCTACGCGCGGCCGCGGCGGCCGCAAGACCGCGCAACCCAGATCCGGGGGGCCGCCGAAGAAGCGCGCGCCCCGGCGCAAGAAGGTGGAGCCGGCGCCAGAGTAATCGGGGTGAGTGCTGCTCACGCTCGCGGAGTTCGGCAGTTGCAGCCTGCGTGGCGTTTGCGCTCCAAGGGAACCGCTGCTCGACGCTGCACCCGCGCGTAGTAAAGTTCAGGCCGCCGCGCGAAAACATGGCTCGCGGCATCGGTGTCGCGCCGAGCGGCAACATTTGAGCGGTGCGCACGCGGTCACTCAGCGCTCTGAATTTCGTAACAACTGTGAACCGGAGAGAAAGGCACGTCACCAGATGGGCGGCCAGAACGCAAGGGAGCCACGCGGAAGATTTCCGGCTGCAAGGCGCGCCAAGGCCATTTCGCGGAGCCTCTCTCAAGGCACGGGGTCCGGCGTGCCAAGGGGAACCGCTGAAGTACACGAGAGGAGCCTCTTAGTGGTCAACACCAAGCCGTGGCGAATGCCCCATTTCCGTACGGCTTGAATCGAGTACTCCGAACAGGTTGGCCGGTAGCGGCAATGGATGTAAGGCTGCAGCAAGGGCCGCCCGAAGTGTTGATAGCCGTGGACCGCCGCGAGGTAAGCGCGGGTGGTGATCTGCTGGCTTGGTTGGCGGAACGAGTCGAGCGCGGCTAGAGCGTAGAGCAGCACCACCGGCGCGAGGTAGGTTTCCGGCCGCTTTAGGCGTTCCCGCAATGCGGACATTTCGCGCTGGCCTGCAGCCGCTGGTTGCCGCAGCTCGGGCAGCGGATCAGATTGCCCTGGGGCCGCGAGAAGATGTAGAGAATCAGCCCGAGGACGCTGGTAAACATGACCAGTATCATCCAGATCACCGCGCTATCCATCCCTCGGGCTTTCGCGTCGCGCGCCACCCACACCAGCATCGCGATGTTGAGGATGATAATGGCGATGGGGATGAACATCAACGACCCGCATAGGGCGCACCCGGCGGCTCCCGAATCCCCTCTCTGAGCCCATACGGCGGGGCTGGCGAAGAGGAGGCTTGTCAACATCCACATGAACCTTTGACCTTTGTGCATCCGGCGTATTCTCCTTTTTGCTCGGGTGCCCGAGATGTAGCGGACGGCCCCGAGGACCGCATTGGCCGCGAAGGTGCGACCTAGGAACTGTATCGTAACTTACAGCTGTTGGCAAGCAGCGCAGCGAAAGCGTGCAAACGTAGGCATAAGCATCTTGGGATCCCGTGCCGCGCCCGGAACAAAACGGCAAGGCGCGGTACCCGGTAGAATAGAGATATATGGGGCCGGGACGCTCTACTGGGATCGCACTCGAGACACATCCGCACGAGTACAAGCATTGGCGCATGGTGGTCGAACCCCCGCTTGCCACATTGACGATGGCGGTGGCCGAGGAGTCTCCCGTCGTCCCCGGTTACAAGCTCAAGCTCAATTCCTACGATCTTGGCGTGGATATCGAACTGGCGGACGCGGTGGCGCGACTGCGTTTCGAGCACCCCGAAGTGCACGCGGTGATCGTCACCGGCGGCCTCGACCGCATCTTTTGCGCGGGCGCGAACATCCACATGCTGGCCACTTCCACGCACGGCTTCAAGGTCAACTTCTGCAAGTACACGAACGAAACACGCCTGGCGATCGAAGATGCTTGCGCGCACAGCGGACAGCATTACCTCGCCGCGTGCAACGGCACTACCGCGGGCGGCGGATACGAACTGGCGCTCGCTTGTGAGGAAATTTACCTCGTGGACGACGGCAACTCGGCGGTGAGTTTGCCGGAAGTGCCGCTGCTCGGCGTGCTGCCGGGCACTGGCGGATTGACGCGCGTGGTGGACAAGCGCAAGGTGCGGCGCGACTTGGCGGATGTCTTCTCCACTTTGGCGGAAGGCATCAAAGGGAAGCGCGCGGTGGAGTGGCGCCTGGTCGATGGTGTGTTTCCACGCAGCCGCTTTCAGGAGGCGGTGCGCGAGCGCGCGCTGGAACTGGCCGCTCGCGAAACGCAGCCGCGTGGGCCGGGTATCGTGCTGGACGCGCTCGCGCCCGAGGTGACTCAGGACTCGGTGCGCTACCGGCATGTGGATCTGAAATTGAATCCCGGCGAGCGCACAGCGGAACTGACGATTCACGGACCCGTTGGCGAGCAGCCGGAAACGCCGGAGGCGATTCAGCGCGCCGGCGCGGACTTCTGGCCGTTGCGCGCTTTCCGCGAGATCGACGACGCGCTGCTGCGGCTGCGCTTCCAGTACGACGAGATCGGCGTGGTGTTGCTGAAGACGCGTGGCGCAATCGAGGCCGTGAAGCAGATCGACACCACCCTTTACCATCTTCGCGAGGACTGGTTCGTCAACGAGATCCTGCTGCTGATGGCGCGCACGCTGCGCCGCCTGGATCTCACCGCGCGCAGCCTGTTCGCGGTGGTGGATGCCGGGTCATGTTTCGCAGGCAGTCTGCTCGAGGTCGCGCTGGCGGCGGATCGTATCTACATGCTGCGCGATTCCGCCGGTGAAGTACGGGTGGCCTCGTCTGCGTTGAATGGCGGCCTGCTGCCCATGACGCACGGCCCGTCGCGGCTGCAGGTGCGGTTCCTGGCCGAGCCCGCACACGTGGAGGAGATCGTCAGCGAATCCGAACCCTTCGACACGTCCGCGGCGGAAGAGGCGGGACTGGCGACCGCGGCGGTGGATGAGATCGATTGGGAAGACGAGCTGCGCGTGGCTTTAGAGGAGCGCGTCAGCCTGTCTCCCGATGCCCTGACCGGCATGGAGGCCAACCTGCGTTTCGCCGGCGCCGAGAACATGGATAGCAAAGTCTTCGGTCGGCTTTCGGCCTGGCAGAACTGGATCTTCTCGCGACCCAATGCCACTGGCGAGCGCGGGGCACTCACGCTGTACGGCAAGCCGGAACGGCCGCAATTCAACTGGCGGAGGACCTGATGTCGCTCTATGAACGCATTCCGAACAACGTGAACCTTTCGACCGACAAACGCCTGCTGCGCGCGCTGGAGCACTGGCTGCCAAACTACATGCAGTGGTGGAGCGACATGGGTCCGGAAGGATTTCAAGCCGACGATGTATACCTGCGCACGGCCACATCTGTCGAGCAGGGCGGGTGGGCGCACTTCGATTACGTCAAGATGCCGGACTATCGCTGGGGTATCTTCCTGGCCCCTCCGGAGCACGATCGTCGGGTGGGCTTCGGCGATCATTTCGGTAAACCAGTGTGGCAGGAAGTGCCGGGCGAGTATCGCAACATGCTGCGGCGGCTCATCGTCACGCAGGGCGACACGGAGCCCGCCAGCGTGGAGCAGCAGCGGCTGCTGGGCCAATCGGCGCCCAGCCTGTACGACCTGCGGAACCTGTTCCAGGTGAATGTGGAAGAGGGACGCCACCTGTGGGCGATGGTCTACCTGCTGCATTCGTACTTCGGGCGCGACGGCCGCGAGGAGAGTGAAGAATTGCTGGAGCGGCGCAGCGGCTCGAGCGACAAACCGCGCATCCTGGAGGCGTTCAACGAGCCCATTGAAGACTGGCTCTCGTTCTACATGTTCACGACGTTCACCGATCGCGATGGCAAGTACCAGTTGCTGGCGCTGGCGGAGAGCGGCTTCGATCCGCTTTCGCGCACCACGCGGTTCATGCTGACCGAAGAGGCGCATCATATGTTTGTAGGCGAATCCGGCGTGCGGCGGGTGGTGCGGCGCGCCTGCGAGATCATGCGCGAGACGGGCGACGACGATGTGCGGCGGCAGGGCGGCGTGGATCTGCCGACGGTGCAGAAGTACATCAACCTGTGGTTCAGCCTGAGTCTGGATCTGTTTGGCGGCGAGGTATCGAGCAATGCCGCGAGCTTTTTTTCGGCGGGGATGAAGGGGCGCGTGCAGGAGGAGAAGTATCCGGACCACCTGGCGCTCGAAGGCTCGTATCACGTCGGCGGCGAGGATATTCCGCTACGCAACGCCATGAATGAGGTGCTGCGCGATTCTTATATCGAGGACTGTGAGAAGTGTATCGCACGCTGGAACCGGGTGATTGACGAGCACGAGATCCAATACCAGTTGCGGCTGCCGGACCGGCGGTTCCACCGGCATATCGGCGCATACTCGGCGGGATGGTTCCATCCGCAGGGACACAAGCTGAGCGAGGAGCAGTGGAACGCGCGGCGCGACGAATTCCTGCCTGGAGAAAAGGACTTCGCTTACGTGCGCAACTTGATGGCGCCGGTGATGGAGATCGGCAAGATCGCGCATTGGATTTCGAAGCCGACTACCGGGATTCATGGGATGCCGTTTGAGTTTGAGTACGTGCGGCGGGAGCAGTAGGAGACGCTACAATAGCTGAGTATGCGTGTTCGGACGCTCTGGATTTCGGGCTTCAGTTCGTTTGAGAAGGTGCAATGGGCACCGGGAAGTCTGAACGTGCTTATCGGTCCAAACGGGTCCGGAAAGTCAAACCTACTTCGGGCCTTGGATCTGATTCGTGCCTCTGCGGCGGGCAACCTGCGCGATTTCGTGCTCAGCAGGGGCGGGCTGCCGCGGCTGCTATGGGGCGGGCGAGCCAGATGGATTCAGTTTGAAATTACCACTGCTCCAGATCAAGCATCAGCGTTGGACCAAGCGTACATATTGCGTGTAGAACCTGCGGCCGGGTCCGCCGGCTTCGCAGTAACCTACGAATTGGTCGAGTTTCGCGGACCGTCACTGGAGGCAGTTCCGCCGCGCCTGCGCCGTTGTGGGGACGAGTTGACCATTCGGGACGATAACGAAAACGTTGCAGGGGGTTCGGCCCAACATCTCCCGGCAACGGAGACGGCTCTCTCAATGGTTTCAGCTCTCTGGAGTAACACGATCCCATATCAGTTGCAGCAGCAGCTAAAGGCATGGAACATCCACCAACACCTGCAGGTTGGCGAAGACGCGCCAATTCGACGGTCTGCTGTCGCCAGAAGAGAGACGCGCATCTCACCTAACGGACAGAACCTCATCCCAGTTCTCACAACGCTATACGAGGGGGACTTCAAAGATGCAATCGACAGCGGTATGTCTGCCGCCTTCCCCGACGACTACGGCGAGTTGATCTTTCGCGAGACAGAGCCAAACCGCATCCAGCTATATATCCGCCGGAAACACGGAAACCGCGAGGACAGTGCCGCTGACTTGTCGGACGGCACTCTGCGTTTCTTAGTCCTGGTAGCGATCCTAGCCACACCCGACCCGCCGCCGCTCATCGCCATCGACGAGCCCGAGGCGGGCTTGCATCCGTCCATGCTCCCGATCATCGCGGAGTTTGCGGCGGAGGCTGCGACCCGAACGCAGGTCATCCTTAGTACCCACTC
>Ga0181532_10001035_pt1 | contig 27690 bp, 26 predicted proteins | sample PEATcosm2014_Bin_33_FD_119768 | JGI IMG/M metagenome (GOLD analysis project Ga0181532, IMG submission 119768) | Peatland microbial communities from MTU Mesocosm Facility, Houghton, MI, USA - PEATcosm2014_Bin11_30_metaG | ecosystem: Environmental > Terrestrial > Soil > Wetlands > Peat | place...
ATGCAGCAGGACACCAATCCGGCCATGCAGCAGGACACCGATCCGGCAATGCAGCAGGACACCGATCCGGCCATGCAGCAGGACACCGATCCGGCCATGCAGCAGGACACCGACCCGGCCATGCAGCAGGACACCGACCCGGCCATGCAGCAGGACGGTCGGCAGGGATAATCGCCCGCTCCAACGGGTGGCCGACGGTGCCCTGGACGCGGTCCCGGGCACCGTCGGCTACACTTCGGGGGCGCGGTGTTGACTGCTGCCGTCGCCAGCCTATGCCGGTATGGCTTCTTCGGGCCGCGTCAAATCTTCTGGCGCGGGTTAGCGCCAGGAGTCGGCATGACTGTCGGCCCGTCACAGCCGGGCGGCGCCGCCGGACAGAAGTATCCACTGCATGAGGAGTGACGACCGTGCCTGAGGTCCGCATCGCCGCCGAGCCGCGCACCGAGTTCGGCAAAGGCGCCGCCCGGCGTACGCGCCGTGAGGGCCGGGTGCCCGCCATTCTGTACGGCCATGGCGCGGAGACGCGGCACGTTGTGCTGCCGGGCCACGACCTGATGCTCGCGCTGAAGACGCCGAACGTCCTGATCCGCATCGAGGGCGTCCCCGGCGTAACCGGCCTGGCCCTGCCCAAGGCGGTCCAGCGTGACCCGATCAAGGGCTTCATCGAGCACGCGGACCTCATCCTCGTCCGCCGAGGCGAGAAGGTCACCGTGGACATCGCGGTCCGGGTCAGTGGGGACATTGCTCCCGACGGCCTGCTTGACCAGCAAGTCGTCCAGCTCTCGGTCGAAGCCGAGGCGACCAACATCCCCGACGGGATCGACGTCGACGTCACGGGCATGGAGGTCGGCAGTTCGATTCACGCGGGCGACCTCACCCTGCCGCGCGGCACGACCCTCCAGGTCGACCCGGAAACGCTGATCGTGCACGTTCTGCCCGCGCCCACCGCGGAGCAGATGGAGGCGGAGATCGGCGGTCCCGAGGCGGCCGAGGCCCAGATCCCTGAGCCGGTCGGCGAGGTCGAGTCCGCGGCGGCTGGCGAGAGCGACGCCGGCTGACCCGTCAGTTCGACGCGCGGTCGGATGTGAGGCCGGCGATGCCAGAGGAACGCTGGCTGGTCGTCGGGCTCGGGAACCCGGGCCCGGAATACGCCGGCACCCGGCACAACGCTGGGCACATGGTGGTCGACCTGCTCGCCAAACGGATGGGCGTCCGGTTCAAGGCGAACCGGACCCGTAACGACGTGGCCGACGGTCGGCTGGCCGGGCTGCCGGTTACGCTGGCCAAGCCGCGTACCTACATGAACGTGTCGGGCGGCCCGTCAGCGGCGGTCGCCGCTTTTTACAAGATCCCCCCGGAGCGGATCGTGGTCGTCCACGATGAGCTGGACATCCCGTTCGGAGCGGTGCGGCTCAAGCTCGGCGGCGGTGACAACGGCCATAACGGCCTTCGTTCGGTCACACAGGCGCTCGGCACCCACGAATACCACCGCGCCCGGATCGGCATCGGCCGCCCGCCGGGTCGGATGGACGCCGCCGCGTTCGTGTTGCGCGATTTTTCGGCCGCTGAGCGCAAGGAACTGCCCCTGCTCATCGACCGGGGAGCCGACGCGGTAGAGACTCTGCTGTCGAAGGGCCTGGCCGCCGCGCAGAACACCTTCCACGCTGACTGAGGGGAAGCTCATCCGGCTCGGGAAGAACGGGGCGATGCCCTGACGCTAACGTTGGCAGACTGACCACGCCCACCGGCTTCGGCCAGGAAGCATCGAGGAGCTCGCCAATGGCGACGGAGGACGACCGCCTCGCCCGTGATCTTGCCGTCGAGGCGGGCCGCCGCCTGGTCGCCCTGCGGGGCCACGGTGGTAAGCCTGACGAGCTCCGCAAGGCCGGCGACCGGATGTCGCATGAGTTTCTCTCCGCCGAGCTGGCCCGGCGGAGGCCGGGGGACTGGGTACTGTCCGAGGAGGCCGCCGATGACCTGGGCCGGCTGACCGCGGACCGGGTCTGGATTGTCGACCCGCTGGACGGTACCCGCGAATTCGGGGATGCGGGCCGGGAGGACTGGGCGGTACACGTGGCCCTGTGGGAACGGGCCCCGCACGGCGGCGTCCCGCGCGGCGACGTCCCCCATGGCGAGGACCCCGCGGGCGGCCGAAGTGGTCGCGGTCCCCAGAGTCCCCCGGACGGCCAGGGCGGCCTCACCGCCGGCGCGGTGGCGCTTCCGGCGCAGGGGGAGGTCCTGTCCACCGTCACCCCGCCCCCGGCCCCGTCCGCGTCCTGGACCGGGTCCTGGCCCGCGTCCTCGCCCTCCTCGCCCGGGTCCTGGCCGCCGGCACGGCCCGGAGGGCGGCTGCGCGTCGTCGTCAGCCGGAGCAGGCCCGCGCCGTTCCTGCCCCGCATGGCCGAACTTCTCGGCGCGGACCTCATCCCGCTGGGATCGGCCGGCGCCAAGGCCGCCGCCGTCCTGCGGGGCCACGCCGACGCCTATGTGCACGCTGGCGGCCAGTACGAATGGGATTCGGCCGCCCCGGTCGCGGTGGCGCGCGCGGCCGGGTTCCGCGCCTCGCGGATCGACGGCCGCGAGCTTTCGTACAATCAGCCTGACCTGTTCATGCCGGATATCCTGGTATGTCCGCCCGTCCTCGCCGGCGCGCTGGTCGATGCGATCAGGTCCGCCCAGTCCGGCGAGACCAGCGGCAGTCAACGATGACGGCCTCGGCGGCGGCCCCAGCCCGCCGGACATCATCTCTGTCCCCGACGCCTTCTGGATGCCGTTGATGCGCACCGATTACACGCTCTCCCAGCTTGACGTGCTCGAAGCCGAGTCCATCCACGTGATCCGCGAGGTCGCGGCCGAGTTCGAGCGCCCCGCGCTGCTGTTCTCCGGCGGCAAGGACTCGGTGGTCATGCTGGCGCTGGCGGAAAAGGCGTTCCGGCCGGCCCGGATCCCGTTCCCCGTCATGCACGTGGACACTGGGCACAACTTCGGCGAGGTCATCGAATTCCGGGACAAACGCCTCGCGGAGCTGGGCGTCCGGCTCATCGTCGCGTCCGTGCAGGACTCCATCGACGCGGGCCGGGCGACCGAGGATGCCGGCCGCTGGGCGAGCCGGAACCGGCTGCAGACCGTCACGTTGCTGGACGCGATCGAGGAGTACCGCTTCGACGCCCTGTTCGGCGGCGGACGGCGGGACGAGGAGAAGGCCCGCGCCAAGGAGCGGGTGTTCTCTTTCCGCGACGACTTCGGCCAGTGGGACCCGAAAAACCAGCGGCCCGAGCTGTGGAACCTGTACAACACGCGGATCCGCCGGGGTGAGCACATCCGCGTCTTCCCGCTGTCCAACTGGACGGAGCTCGACATCTGGGAGTACATCGAGCGCGAGGAACTCGAGCTGCCGTTGGTCTACTTCGCGCATTCCCGCAACGTCTTTGAGCGGGACGGGATCCTGCTGGCCGACAGCCCGTACGTGGCGCGCGGCGACGACGAGCAGGTCTTCGCGGCGGTGGTCCGGTACCGGACCGTCGGCGACATGACGTGCACGGGGGCCGTCGAATCGACCGCCGAGACCGTCGCCGCGGTTATCACGGAGGTGGCGGCGACCCGGATCACCGAACGCGGCCAGACTCGCGCGGACGACCGCACCAGCGAGGCGGCCATGGAGGACCGGAAGCGGGAAGGCTATTTCTGATGGATATTCTGCGGTTCGCTACGGCCGGCTCGGTGGACGACGGCAAGAGCACGCTCATCGGGCGGTTGCTGTTCGACTCCAAGGCCATCTTCGAGGACCAGCTGGCGGCCGTGGAGCGGACCAGCAAGGACCGCGGTGAGGAATACACGAACCTGGCGCTGCTGACCGACGGGCTGCGCGCCGAGCGTGAGCAGGGCATCACGATCGACGTGGCCTACCGCTACTTCGCTACGCCGCGGCGGAAATTCATCATCGCCGACACCCCTGGCCACATCCAGTACACCCGCAACATGGTCACCGGCGCGTCCACCGCCGACCTGGCCGTCGTCCTCGTGGATGCGCGCAACGGGCTGACGGAGCAGAGCCGGCGCCACGCCTTCCTGGCGACGCTGCTGCAGGTCCCGCACCTGGTGCTGGCGGTCAACAAGATGGACCTGGTGAAATACGACGCCGCGGTCTTCGAGCGGATCGCCGCGGAGTTCTCGGCCTTCGCCGCCAAGCTGGACATCTCTGACCTGACCTTCATTCCCATCTCGGCGCTGCTCGGCGACAACGTGGTCCAGCGCTCGGCTAACATGCCCTGGTACGAAGGGCCGTCGCTCCTGCACCACCTGGAGCATGTGCACATCGCTTCCGACCGGAACCTCATCGACGTGCGATTCCCGGTCCAGTACGTGATCAGGCCGCACCAGGCCACCGACCCCGGCCTGCACGATTACCGCGGTTACGCCGGTGAGGTGGCCGGCGGGGTGATCAGGCCGGGTGACGAGGTCATGCACCTGCCGTCGGGTTTCACCACCACGGTGCGTGGCGTGGAGGTCGCGGGCCAGCCGGTCCCGGAGGCGTTCCCGCCCATGTCGGTGACCCTGCTGCTGGACGACGACTTCGACATCTCCCGCGGGGACATGATCTGCCGCCCGCACAACCGGCCGGCCGTCACACAGGACGTGGAGGCCATGGTGTGCTGGATGGCTGGCGACAAGCCGCTCACCCCGCGCAGCCGCCTCATCGTCAAGCACACGTCGCGGACGGTCAAGGGGATCGTGAGGGACCTGCACTACCGGATCGACGTCAACTCCCTGCACCGGGACGAGAGCGCCCGCCAGCTGGGGCTGAATGAGGTCGGCCGGGTGACCCTGCGGCTGACCCAGCCCGTCTTCTCCGACCCCTACACCCGGAACCGGCTGACCGGCGGCATGATCCTTATCGACGAGGCGACGAACGCCACGATCGGCGCGGCCATGATCACCGACACCCGGTAACGGCCGCTCACCCGGGGCGCTGGCCCGGGGTCGTCGGGCCGGTAACGATCACCTCGCCGTAACTTGCGCGGGTGCTCGCCGATAGCCCCGCCCGCTCACCCGGCCGGACGGCCGGGGCCGCTGGGCCGGCAGCGATCGTCTGGCCGTAACCCGCGGCCTGCGTGGCTGCGTCTGAAGCACGGGCGCGGTTGTGCCAGGCTGGGGGCATGACCCGCGCGGATCTGGATAAGCGGCCGGGCGACGTCGCCGCGATGTTCGACGGGCTCGCCGGGCGTTACGACCTGCTCAACGACCTGCTGTCCGCCGGGCAGGTCCGGTGGTGGCGGCGGGTCGTCGCCGGCGCCGTGGGGGCGCGGACCGGGGAGCGGATCCTTGACCTGGCCGCGGGCACGGGCACCTCGACCGTCACCTTCGGCGCGTCCGGCGCCGACTGCGTGGCGTGCGACTTCTCCCTCGGGATGCTGCGCGCCGGGTTGCGCCGGGTCCGGGCGGCGCCGGATAGCCCGCAGCCCATATTCGTCGCCGGCGACGCGATCCGGCTGCCGTTCTCCGACAGCACGTTCGACGCGGTGACAATCTCGTTCGGCTTGCGTAATGTCGTTGATCCCGCGCGGGCGCTCGCCGAGATGTTCCGGGTCGCCCGGCCCGGCGGCCGCCTGGTTATCTGCGAGTTCTCCCGGCTCTCGGCGCGGCCGCTGCGGGTGGCGTACGAGCGCTACCTGGCGCGGGCGCTGCCCGCCATCGCCCGCCGCGCGGCGCGCAATCCGGCCGCGTACGAGTATCTGGCCGAGTCGATCGTGGATTGGCCGAACCAGCAGGAACTGGCCCGGATGCTGCATGCGGCAGGCTGGTCGGCGGTCAAGTGGCGCAACCTGACGTTCGGGATCGTCGCGGTGCACGTCGCACGGCGTCCCGGCTGAGCCTCCGCGCCGGACGGAATAAGCCCGCGCCGGACGGGCGGGCCCGTTATCACGCGCCTGAGCGGCCACGAAGAGCAGCCGATGGGCATAGGTTGGGACCGGGCCGCCGGGCCGATCAGGACGCGGGCCGGACCGGAACGGCACAGGGTGCGCGTTCACCGCGCTGGGCGGGGCGGTGAACGGCCGAGCACCCGCCGGGCTTAAACTATCGGCAAAACTTGTGAAGAGGTTCACAAGGAATGCGAGGCGGGCTCCGCACGGGTGGGAGCCCGCGGGATCTCGGTAAGCGGCCGGGACGGAGCACGACGGCGGCCACAAGCGGGCCGCGCCGCGACTGCGGACCTCTGAACAAGCCAAAGGGAAAGTCAGGAACGGACACGTGACCGAGCACGTTTCCCCCGTCGCCACGGCGGCGGCCGCACGGCCTGCCACCGATGAGGCAGACGTCATCGTTGTCGGTGCCGGGCCCTCCGGGTCGACGACCGCCTACTACCTCGCCAGCGCGGGGCTGGACGTGCTGCTGCTGGAAAAGAGCAGGTTCCCCCGGGAGAAGGTATGCGGGGACGGCCTCACGCCGCGGGCGGTCAAGGCCCTCGTGGCCATGGGCGTGCCGATCAGCGAAAGCGACGGGTGGCTGCGGAACAAGGGACTCCGCGTCGTCGGTGCCGGGATGCGGCTGGAGTTGCCCTGGCCGGAACTGACCAGCTATCCCGGGTACGGCCTGGTCCGCAACAGGCTGGACTTCGACCAGCGGCTGGCCGAGCGGGCCGGCAAGGCCGGGGCGCGGCTGATCGAGGGCGTCAACGTGACCGGCCCGGTCATCGACGAGCGCACCGGCCGGATCACCGGCGTGACCGCCCGCCCGGCCGGCGGCCAGCGGGACGGCGGTGCCCATGCCGACGCCGGGGCCGAGCAGGTCTACCGGGGCCGTCTCGTCATCGCCGCAGACGGGAACTCCTCCCGGCTGTCGGTCTCGATGGGCCTGCGCAAGCGGGACGACCGCCCGATCGGCGTGGCCGTCCGCGCCTACTACACCAGCCCCCGCCACCAGGACGACTACCTGGAGTCCTGGCTCGACCTGTGGGACGGTGACCGGCTGCTGCCCGGGTACGGCTGGATCTTCGGCATGGGCGACGGCACCAGCAACGTCGGGCTGGGCCTGCTGAACACGTCCGCCGCGTTCGGCAACACCGACTACCACACCCTGCTCCGCCGCTGGCTGGCCGGGATGCCGCCCGAGTGGGGGTACACCGAGGACCACCGTGTCGGGCCCGTCCGTGGTGCCGCACTCCCGATGGCCTTCAACCGGACTCCGCACTACACCCGTGGCCTGCTGCTCGTCGGCGACGCGGCCGGGATGGTGAACCCGTTCAACGGTGAGGGCATCGCCTACGCCATGGAATCGGGGGAGATCGTCGCGCGGACCGTGACGCAGGCCCTGGCCGCGCCGTCCTGGGCCGGGGCTGAAAAGGTGCTGAATGGCTACCCCCGCGCCCTCGCGGACGCATACGGCGGCTACTACGCTCTCGGGCGGACGTTCGTGAAAGCGATCGGCCGGCCGGAGCTGATGCGGTTCGCCACGCGGCACGCAATGTCGCGCCCGGCGCTGATGCGCTTCGCCCTGAAACTGCTCGGCAACCTGACCGACCCGCGCGGAGACGCCTCCGACCGGCTCATCAATGCCATGACCAGGCTCGCGCCCACGCGCTAGCCAACCCCCTGAAGAAGCGAACATGGATACCGTGCCTAGGATAGAAATCCCGGCCGCGCCCGCCGCGCCGGGAACGCGCACGCGCGGCAACCGCCCTCGGCCTGGCGCACCCGGCCCGCGCGACCGCATATCGCGGATCCACCCGAAATCGCAGAGAGGGAACGGGGACAAATGACTCCTTACGTGCCCATTCTCGTGCTGGCCCTGCTGGCGGCCGGGTTTGCGGTCTTCTCGGTCGTCATCGGCACGATGACCGGCCCGAAGCGGTGGAACCGGGCCAAACTGCAAAACTATGAGAGCGGCATCGAGCCGACGCCGCAGCCACCGGGCGGCGGCCGGTTCCCGGTCAAGTACTACCTGACCGCGATGCTGTTCATCCTGTTCGACATCGAGATCGTCTTCCTCTACCCGTGGGCGGTCACATTTCAGAAGCTCGGGGCCTTCGGTCTCGTCGAGATGGTCACGTTCGTCGTCACGGTGCTCATCGCGTACGCCTACGTCTGGCGGCGCGGCGGCCTGGAGTGGGATTAGCCATGGGTCTTGAAGAACTGCTGCCGAGCGGCGTACTGCTGACCTCGGTCGAGAAGGCCGCCGGGTGGGCGCGCCGGAGCTCGCTCTGGCCGGCCACCTTCGGGCTCGCCTGCTGCGCGATCGAGCTGATGCAGACCGGCGGCCCGCGTCACGACCTGGCCCGGTTCGGCATGGAGCGGGCGTCCAACACGCCGCGGCAGGCGGACCTGATGATCGTGGCCGGTCGGCTCAGCCAGAAGATGGCGCCGGTGACGCGGCAGGTCTACGACCAGATGGCCAACCCCAAGTGGGTCATCTCGATGGGCGTCTGCGCCTCCAGCGGCGGGATGTTCAACAACTACGCGATCGTGCAGGGCGTGGACCACATCGTGCCGGTCGACATCTACCTGCCCGGCTGCCCGCCGCGGCCGGAGATGCTGCTCGACGCGATCGTCAAGCTGCACGACCGGATCCTGAACATGAAGCTGGGCAAGAACCGCGAGCGCCAGATCGAGGAACTGGAGCAGGCGCAGCTGAGCCGGCTGCCGTTGCACACCCCCGGGCTGCCCGTTGAGGGACTGCTCGGCGGAACGCCGGCCCGGTCCGCCGCGGAACCGGGAGCACACGAACCGGGAGCACACGAATGAGCAAGCCCACCGGCCCCGGCACGCCCGGCCAGGACGCCGGCGACGCCGCGGAGGAGAACGTCAACCTGCCGGCCCGGGCCGGGGACGAACGCCTCGCCGAGCAGGTGGTCCGGCACGGTATGTTCGGCGCCGAGACCAGCGGCGACACCTCCGGCTACGGCCGGCTGCTGGTCCGGCTGGCCCCGGAGCTGTCCAGCCCGCGCCCGTACGGGTCCTACTTCGACGAGCTCACCGACGAGCTGGCGCGCGTCCTGCAGGCGGACGGGACTGGCTTCGGGGACGCGATCGAGCGGGTCGTCGCCGACCGCGGCGAGCTGACCTTTCACGTCCGGCGGGAGCGGCTGCCGGAGGTCGCCGCCAAGTTGCGGAACGAACCCCAGCTGGCCTTCGAGCTGTGCACCGGGGTCTCCGGCGTGCACTACCCGGCTGAGGCCGGACGCGAGCTGCGCGCCGTCTACCATCTGCTTTCGATCACCCACAACCGGCGCGTCCGCCTGGAGGTGGCCGCGCCCGACGCGGACCCGCACATCCCGTCGCTGGTCGACGTCTACCCGGCCCTCGACTGGCACGAGCGGGAGACCTGGGACTTCTTCGGCATCATCTTCGACGGCCACCCGTCGCTGACCCGGATCGAGATGCCGGACGACTGGAAGGGCCACCCGCAGCGCAAGGACTACCCGCTCGGCGGCATCCCCGTCGAGTACCGCGGCACCAAGGTGCCACCGCCCGATGAGCGGAGGTCGTACGCATGACCAGCCATTCCGCGCCGCCGCGCGCCTCTGGCCTGGACGACGGCACGGCCGAGGGCCGTGTCTATACGGTCTCAGGCCAGGACTGGGACCAGCTGGTGGCGGCCGCGGACCAGGTCGCCGACACGCCGGGCACCGGCCACATGGTCATCAACATGGGCCCGCAGCACCCGTCGACGCACGGGGTGCTCCGGCTCATCCTGACCCTGGAGGGGGAGACCGTCACCGAGTGTCGCGTAGGGATCGGCTACCTGCACACCGGCATCGAGAAAAACATGGAGTACCGCACCTGGACGCAGGGCGTCACGTTCTGCACCCGCGCGGACTATCTGATGCCGATCTTCAACGAGACGTCGTACTGCCTGTCCGTCGAGCGGCTGCTCCGGATCGAGGACAGGATCCCCGACCGGGCGAACATCATCCGGGTGCTGATGATGGAGCTCAACCGGATCGGCTCGCACCTCGGCGGCCTCGGGCCGTTCGGTCTTGAGCTGGGCGCGACCACGATCTTCATGCAGGGCGTGCGGATGCGGGAGAACGTGCTCGACCTGATGGAGCTGATCACCGGGCTGCGGATGAACCACGCCTACATCCGCCCTGGCGGAGTCGCCCAGGACCTGCCGCCCGGCGCGCTGGAGAAGATCCGCGAGTTCCTCCGCGAGGCACCCCGGTGGACCGGCGACCTGCGCAAGCTGATCGACTCCAACACGGTCTTCATCGGCCGGACGAAGGGCGTGGCCTACCTCGACCTGGAGGGCTGCATCGCGCTCACCGTGACCGGGCCGATGCTGCGCAGCGCCGGGCTGCCATGGGACCTGCGCAAGAGCCAGCCCTACTGCGGCTACGAGACGTACGAGTTCGACGTTCCCACCCGCACCACCTGCGACGCCTATGGCCGGTATGTGATCCGGATGGACGAGGTCGACCAGTCGCTGCGGATCGTCGAGCAGTGCATCGACCGGCTGGCCGGCCGCAGGCCCGCCGACGACCCGGTGATGATCCAGGACGCGAAGATCGGCTGGCCTGCCCGGCTGTCCCTCGGCCCGGACGGGCTGGGGCCGTCGCCGGAGCACATCGCGCACATCATGGGCCAGTCCATGGAGGGGCTCATCCACCACTTCAAACTGGTCACCGAGGGCTTCCGGGTCCCGGCGGGCCAGGCCTACGTGCCGATCGAGTCGCCCAAGGGCGAGCTGGCCTGCCATGTCGTCAGCGACGGCGGGACGCGGCCCTACCGCGTGCACATCCGGGACCCCTCGTTCCACCATCTGCAGGCGCTGGCCGCGCTCTGCGAGGGCGGCATGCTCGCCGACGTCATCCCGGCGATCGCCAGCATTGATCCCGTGCTGGGAGGGGTGGACCGGTGAGCAAATCGTCGCTGGGAGGGGTGGACCGGTGAGCAAATCGTCCCGCCGTACCGGCATATGGCCGTACCGCATTGATGCTGCGCTCCCCATGCGGCTCGGAAGGGTAGACAGGTAATGGCGTTCAGCGATGAGACCCTGGCGCGGCTCGAGCCGGATGTGGCCGAGATCATTGGCCGTTACCCGCGGCCACGGTCGTCCCTGATGCCGCTGCTGTACCTGATGCAGTCGGAAGAGGGCTACGTCTCCGACGACGCGATGTCCTTCTGTGCCGCGCGGCTCGGCCTCACCGAGACCGAGGTCACCGCGGTGGCCAGCTTCTACACCCTGTACAAGCGGCAGCCGGTGGGCGAGTTCCACGTCGGCGTCTGCACCAACTCGCTGTGCGCCATCATGGGCGGCGACCAGATCCTGGCCACACTGGAAGACCACCTCGGCGTCGGGCCGGACGAGCCTACCGGCGACGGCAAGGTCAGCATCGAGCACGTCGAGTGCAACGCGGCGTGCGACTACGCCCCCGTCGTGATGGTCAACTGGGAGTTCTTCGACAACCAGACGCCGGAGTCCGCCACCGCGCTGGTGGACGACCTGCGGGCCGGCCGCCCCGTCACGCCGACCCGTGGCCCCGGCCGGCTGTGCACCTGGCGGCAGGCGTCCCGGATCCTCGCCGGGTTCGGCGACGGCCAGGCCACCGACGGGCCTGCGGCCGGCCCCGCCAGCCTGGTAGGACTGAGGATCGCCAGGGCGCACGGCTGGACGGCGCCCGAACCTCCCGATACGCCCGATAGCAGGACTGCCACCGAGGGAGCGTCGCGTTGACCGACACGCTGACCCCCGTGCTGACCGCGCACTGGGACGAGCCGGACAGCTTCCTGCTCGCCGGGTACCGGCGCGCGGGCGGCTACCGGGCCCTGCCCAAGGCGCTCGCCATGCCGCCGGACGACATCATCGCCATGATGAAGGAGTCCGGGCTGCGCGGCCGCGGCGGAGCCGGGTTCCCGACCGGGATGAAGTGGGGCTTCATCCCGCAGGGTGACGGCAAGCCGCACTACCTCACGCTCAACGCGGACGAATCCGAGCCGGGGACCTGCAAGGACACCCCGCTGATGATGGCCGAACCGCATCTGCTGCTCGAGGGCGTCATCATCGCCGCCTACGCGATCCGCTGCCACCAGGCCTTCATCTACGTGCGCGGCGAGATTCTGCACGTCGTACGGCGGCTGCAGCAGGCGGTCAACGACGCCTATGCGGCCGGGTACCTCGGCCGGGACATCCTGAAGTCCGGCTACGACCTGGATGTCGTGGTGCACTCGGGTGCGGGCGCCTACATCTGTGGCGAGGAGACCGCGCTGCTGGACTCGCTGGAGGGCTACCGCGGGCTGCCCCGGCTCAAGCCGCCGTTCCCGGCGGTGGCCGGCCTGTACGCGAGCCCGACCGTGGTCAACAACGTCGAATCGATCGCGAGCGTCCCGTCCATCGTGCTCAACGGCGCGGACTGGTTCGCCGGCCTCGGCACCGAGAAATCGAAGGGCTACGGGATCTTCTCGCTGTCCGGCCACGTCACCACTCCCGGCCAGTACGAGGCACCGCTCGGCATCACCCTGCGCGAACTGCTCGACCTGGCCGGCGGGGTGCGCGCCGGGAACCGGCTGAAGTTCTGGACCCCGGGCGGCTCGTCCGTGCCGCTGCTCACCGACGAGCACCTGGACGTGCCGCTGGACTTCGAATCGGTGATGGCCGCCGGGTCCCAGCTGGGCACGCGGGCGCTGCAGATCTTCGACGACACCACCTGCGTCGTCCGCGCCGTGCTTCGCTGGACCGAGTTCTACCAGCACGAGTCGTGCGGCAAGTGCACGCCGTGCCGTGAGGGCACCTACTGGATGGTTCGCGTGCTCGAACGGCTGGAGCGTGGTCACGGTACCGACGAGGACCTGGACAAGCTGCTAGACATCTGCGACAACATCCTGGGCCGCGCGTTCTGCGCCCTCGGGGACGGCGCGACCAGCCCGATCACCTCGTCGATCCAGTACTTCCGGGACGAGTACATCGAGCACCAGAAGCGCGGCGGCTGCCCGTTCGACCCCGCCGCCTCGGCTCTGTTCAATTCGAGCGGCTCAGCGCACTCTCTGGGCGGAGGCCGGTAGACCGATGACCGTGCAGGAAAGCGGGTCCGGCGCGCCCGGCGCGCCCGTGCCCGTCGACACCGTGACCGTCACCATCGACGGCTTCGAGATGGCCGTGCCGAAGGGAACGCTGGTGATCCGGGCGGCCGAGCTGCTCGGCATCCAGATTCCCCGGTTCTGCGACCATCCCCTGCTGGACCCGATCGGCGCCTGCCGGCAGTGCCTGGTCGAGGTGGAAGGCCAGCGCAAGCCGATGGCCTCCTGTACCACCGTGTGCACCGAGGGCATGGTGGTACGCACCCAGCTCACCTCCGCGATGGCGGGGAAATCGCAGGCCGGCGTCATGGAACTGCTGCTGGTGAACCACCCGCTGGACTGCCCGATGTGTGACAAGGGCGGTGAGTGCCCGCTGCAGAACCAGGCCATGGCCGTCGGCCGGGGGGAGACGCGGTTCACCGAGCCCAAGCGGACCTTCGAAAAGCCGGTCGCCATCTCCTCGGAGGTGCTGCTCGACCGGGAACGCTGCATCTCCTGCACCCGGTGCACGCGGTTCTCCGAGGAGATCGCCGGCGACCCGTTCATCGAGTTCGTCGAGCGCGGGCCGGACCAGATGATCGGCACCGCCCACGGCGACCCGTTCAACTCCTACTACTCCGGCAACACGGTGCAGATCTGCCCGGTCGGCGCGCTCACCGGCGCGGCGTACCGGTTCCGGGCCCGCCCGTTCGACCTGGTCTCCACCAGCAGCGTCTGTGAGCACTGCGCGGCCGGCTGCCGGCAGCGGACCGACCACCGCCGCGGCCGGGTCATGCGCCGCCTCGCCGCCGACGACCCGCAGGTCAACGAGGAGTGGAACTGCGACAAGGGCCGGTGGGCGTTCAGCTACGCGACCGAGCCTGACCGGCTCACCGGGCCCCTGGTCCGGAACTTTGACGGGGTGCTCGTGCCCGCGTCCTGGCCGGAGGCGATCCGTGCCGCGGCGCGCGGCCTGGACGCCGCCCGTGTCAGCGACACCCCGGCCGGGCTGCCGCCCGCGGGCCCGCACGGCGCCGCGGTCCTGACGGGTGGCCGGCTCACGCTGGAAGACGCGTACGCCTACGCCAAGTTCGCGCGCGTCGCGCTCGGCACCAACGACATCGACATGCGGGCCCGGCCGGAGTCCGCCGAGGAGGCGGAGTTCCTGGCCGCGTGTGTGGCCGGCCAGGGCATCGGTGTCAGTTACGGCGACCTGGAGCAGGCCCCGGCCGTGCTGCTGGCCGGCTTCGAGCCAGAGGAAGAGTCGCCCATCGTCTTCCTGCGGCTGCGCAAGGCGGTCCGCAAGCGCGGTCTGCGGGTCTACTCGGTCGCGCCGTTCGCCACCAGCGGTCTGGCCAAGCTGTCCGGGGAGCTGCTCGGCACGGCCCCGGGTGACGAAGCGCGCGCCCTCGCCCGGCTGGGCGGGGACTCCGGCACCTCCCGGCGCGCCGCGTCCTCCGCCGGGGGGGCCGCCGCCGCGGCGGAGGCCGGGATCTGGACGGCCGCGGCCGGGGCGCTGGCCGCGGCCGGCGCGGTCATCCTGGCCGGGGAGCGGCTGGCCGAGACGCCGGGGGCGCTGTCCGCGGTGGCCCGGCTGGCCGAGGCGACCGGCGCGCGGCTGGCGTGGATCCCGCGCCGCGCGGGCGAGCGCGGGGCGATCGAAGCCGGTGCGCTGCCCAATATGCTGCCGGTCGGCCGGCCCGTCGGCGACGTGCAGGCGCGCGCGGAGGTCGCGCGGGCCTGGGGCGTGGCCTCGCTGCCGTCCGAGCCGGGCCGGGACACCGCCGGCATCCTCGCCGCGGCCGCCGCCGGTGAGCTCGGCGCGCTCGTCGTCGCCGGTGTCGACCCCGCGGACCTGGCCGATCCGGCCGCCGCGCTCGCCGCTCTGGCGATGACCCCCTTCATCGTCAGCCTCGAGCTGCGGGTCAGCGCGGTCACCGACCGCGCCGACGTGGTCCTGCCGGTCACGGCGGTCGCCGAGAAGGAAGGCACGTTCGTCAACTGGGAGGGCCGCGGCGGCACGTTCGGCCCGGCCCTGAAGGTGCCCGACATCCGGTCCGACCTGTACGTGCTCGGCGAGATCGCCGACGAGATGGACGTGCACCTCGGCCTGCCGGACGCCGGGGCGGCACGGGCCGAGATCGCCCGGATCGGCACCTGGCGCGGGGGCCGGGAAAACGCCCCGGCCGTCCCGGCCGGCCCGCCGATCGCCGCCGGGCCGGGCGAGGCGGTGCTGGCCACCTGGCACCTGCTGCTCGACGACGGGCGCATGCAGGACGGCGAGCCCTACCTGGCCGGGACGGCCCGGCCGGCCACCGCGCGGATGTCACCGGGGACCGCGGCCGAAGCCGGTGTGTCCGACGGCGATAAGGTCACCGTGGCCACCGAACGCGGATCCTGCACCCTGCCCGCTGAGGTGACCGGCATGCCCGACCGGGTGGTGTGGCTGCCCGCCAACTCCGCCGGCTGCGCCGTCCATGCGCAGCTGGGCGCCGGCCACGGCACCCGGGTCACGCTGAGGAGCCCAGAATGACCAACCTGGCTGCGGGCCCGGTTTGCACGGGGGACCCCACGCTGGCGAGTTTCTACCCCCTGGTCTGGTGGATCATCGCCCTCAAGGTGGTGGTCATCTTCCTGTTCCTGCTGCTGTTCCAGATCTTCATGATCTGGGCCGAGCGGCGGGTCATCGGCCGCATGCAGAGCCGTCCGGGGCCGAACCGCTGGGGCCCCTTCGGGCTGCTCCAGCCGGTCGCCGACGCGCTCAAGCTGCCGCTGAAGGAAGACATCGTGCCGCGGCAGGTGGACAAGTTCCTGTTCGCCCTGGCCCCGATCCTGGCCGCGGTGCCCGCGCTGATCAGCTTCGCGATCATCCCGGTCGGCCCGAAGGTGTCGATCTTCGGGGCATGCACGCCGCTGCAGCTCACCGACTTTCCCGTCGCGGTGCTGCTGGTCCTGGCGATGAGCTCGATCGCCGTTTACGGCATCGTGCTGGCGGGCTGGTCGGCGGAGTCGCCGTATTCGCTGCTCGGCGGGCTGCGGTCCTCCGCCCAGGTGATCAGCTACGAGATCGCGATGGCCCTGTCCTTCGTCGCGGTCTTCCTGTACGCGGGCACCCTGTCGACCACCGGGATCGTCAACGCGCAGGCGCACGGCTGGTACGTGTGGGAGCTGCTCCCGTCGTTCCTGATCTACGTGATCTGCATGGTCGGGGAGACCAACCGGCTGCCGTTCGACCTGCCCGAGGGCGAAGGCGAGCTGGTCGGCGGGTACCACACAGAGTACTCATCGATGCGGTTCGTGCTGATGTACCTGGCTGAGTACGTCAACATGCTGACCGTCTCCGCCCTCGCCACGACGCTGTTCCTCGGTGGCTGGCGGGCGCCGTGGCCGCTGTCGCTGTGGTCCGGCGCCAACAGCGGCTGGTACCCGATCATCTGGTTCCTGATCAAGGTCGTGCTGTTCGAGTTCGGCTTCATCTGGCTGCGCGGGTCGCTGCCCCGGGTCCGTTACGACCAGCTCATGTCGCTCGGCTGGAAGGTCCTGATCCCGGTCGCCATCGTCTGGCTGCTGCTGATCGCCACGGTCCGCGCCTGGCGGTACGACACCCACAACACCACGGTCTACGTCGTCGGCGGCGTCGTCCTGGCCATCATCATCGTCATCGCGGTGTCGTGGGACGTCGCGGCGGAACGGCGTGCCTCCCGCGCGGCCGAGGCCGAGTCGGCGGCGCTGGAAGCCGAGCCCGAACCGGGCGGCGCACCTTCGTCCCGCACCCGCGACCGCGTGACCTACCGGGTCCCGCCGCTCGACCTGCCCCACTACCACGGCGTCGGGGTCACCGATCCGGCCACCCCCGCGGGCCCCGCGCCCCGGGCAGCCGCGGTGGCTGGTGCGGGTGACGCCAACGGCACTAAGGAGGTCACCGGTGCTTGACTTCCTCAACCCCATCAAGGGGTTCGGGGTCACCTTCCACGAGATGTTCCGGAAGGTCGACACCGTCCAGTACCCGGAGGAGAAGCGGCCGACCGCGCCGCGCTTTCACGGTCACCATCAGCTCAACCGCTGGCCCGATGGGCTCGAGAAATGCATCGGCTGTGAGCTGTGCGCGTGGGCCTGCCCCGCCGACGCGATCTATGTCGAGGGCCGCGACAACACGGCCGAGGAGCGCTACTCCCCGGGCGAGCGGTACGGCCACGTCTACCAGATCAACTACCTGCGCTGCATTCTGTGCGGGCTGTGCATCGAAGCGTGCCCGACCCGCGCGCTGACGATGACGAACGAGTACGAGCTGGCCGACGACAGCCGGGAAAACCTGATCTGGACCAAGGAGCAACTGCTGGCGCCGCTCCAGGCGGGGATGGACGCCCCGCCGCACCCGATGCGGCTCGGCAACGACGAGAAGGACTACTACCTGCTCGGCGCGGCCGGCATCGCCACCACCGGGAATGCGGTTCCCGCGTCTGCGGCCCCGGCGACCGCTGGCGCGGACCCGGGCGGCCAGGCGGCAGGCCAGGCTGCGGCGGTCGGTCACGGGGAATCCCCGCTCGCCGGTCCCTCCGGGAATCCCGCCGAGAGCACGACGGGCGGGGAGGACCGGTGAGCCCCGTCCTGGCCAGCGCGGGCAGCACCGCGGCCGCGACCACCCAGTCGGTCATCTTCTGGCTGCTGGCCGTCGTCTCGGTCGGATCTGCCTGCGGGATGGTACTGGCACGGCGCGCGGTGCACTGCGCCGTGTACCTCGCCGCGATCATGCTGTCCCTGGCCGTGTTCTACCTGCTGCAAGGCGCGCCGTTCCTGGCGTTCGTCCAGGTCATCGTGTACACCGGTGCCGTGCTCATGCTGTTCCTGTTCGTCATGATGCTGATCGGCGTGAGCTCGCGGGAATCGCTGGTGGAGACGATCCGGGGTCAGCGGCTCGCCGCGGCCATCGCCGGGATCGCGCTGGTGGTCCTGCTGATCCTCGGGGTCGGCAACGCCGCCATCGGGCCCGCCACCCAGTCGGTGGCCAACGGCGGCGTGGGTAACCTCACCGGGATCGCCACGCTGATCTTCACCACGTACGTGTTCCCCTTCGAGGCCACCAGCGCCCTGCTGATCACCGCGGCGCTCGGCGCGATGGTGCTGGCGCACCGCGAGCGCACCAGGCCCAAGCTGACCCAGCGGGACCTGTCCAGGCGCCGGGTCGCCAGCGGGCGGCCCACCCCGCTGCCGTCCCCGGGCGTGTTCGCGCTGCACAACGCCGTCGACATGCCGGCCCTGCTGCCGGACGGCTCCCCGTCCGAGCTATCGGTCAGCTCCATGCTGGCCCGGCGTGAGATCGGCGGCGACGAGACACCGGCCCTCCCGGCCGCTCTGCCCGGCCCGGAGCCCGCCTACCGCGGCGACCAGACCGAGGGCGGCGGCGTCCCGCCGGGCGGCGAGAGCCCCGGCGGGCCCGGCGGGCCCGGCGCTCAGCCGCCGGGTGACGACGGCCCCGGGCGGCCGGTCGAGGCCTCGAGCAAGGGAGGGGCGGACTCATGAGCCCTTCGGCGTACGTGACGCTGTCGATCATCTTGTTCGCCATTGGCGGCGTCGGCGTCCTCGTCCGGCGCAACGCCATCATCATCTTCATGTGCATCGAACTGATGCTGAACGCGGCCAACCTGGCGTTCGTGGCGTTCGCGCGTATGCACGGCAACCTGGATGGCCAGGTGATCGCGTTCTTCGTGATGGTGGTCGCCGCGGCGGAGGTCGTGGTGGGCCTGGCGATCCTGATGGCGATCTTCCGGACCCGCAGGTCGACGTCGGTGGACGACGCCAGCCTGCTGAAGAACTAGAAGGGGTGCAGGGGTGAGCAGCTCGGCTGCTGGCGTGCACGCGATCGCCGCGACCATGACCACCATGCCGGCCGTCGGCGTCCAGCGCTACGCGTGGCTGATGCTGGCGTTCCCGGTGTTCGGCGCCCTGGTGCTGATCTGCGGCGGCCGCCGCACCAACCGGTGGGGGCACCTGCTCGGCGTGGCGATGCCGATCGCGTCCCTGGTCTACGGCGTGATCGCCTTCTTCAACATGCTCAGCTACCCGGCGGCGGAGCGCAGCCGCGACGTGCACATGTTCACCTGGATCCCGGTCTACAGCCTGCACGTGAACGCGAACCTGCTCCTGGACCCGCTGTCGATAACGTTCGTGCTGCTGATCACCGGCGTGGGCTCGCTCATCCACATCTACTCGATCGGCTACATGGCCCATGATCCGGGGCGGCGCCGGTTCTTCGGCTACATGAACCTGTTCGTCGCGTCGATGCTGCTGCTGGTGCTGGCCGATAACTACCTGGTCCTGTACGTCGGCTGGGAGGGCGTCGGCCTGGCGTCCTACCTGCTGATCGGGTTCTGGCAGTACAAGCCGTCTGCGGCGGTCGCGGCCAAGAAGGCGTTCATCGTCAACCGGGTCGGCGACACCGGCCTGCTGATCGCGATCTTCCTGATGTTCAGCACCTTCGGCACGGTCAACTTCACCGGTGTCTTCAACGGTGCCCCCGGGGCGGGCAGCGGCGTGGCCACCGCCCTGGGGCTGCTGCTCCTGCTGGGCGCGTGCGGCAAGTCCGCTCAGGTGCCGCTGCAGTCCTGGCTGCTCGACGCGATGGAGGGCCCGACCCCGGTGTCGGCCCTGATCCACGCGGCCACCATGGTGACCGCGGGCGTCTACCTGCTCGTCAGGTCCAACCCGATTCTCGCGGTGACCCCGACCGCACGGCTGGCGATCACGGTCGTCGGCGCGGTCACGCTGCTCTTCGGTGCCATCATCGGCTGCGCCAAGGACGACATCAAGAAGTCCCTGGCCGGGTCCACCATGAGCCAGATCGGCTACATGATTCTCGCCGCCGGACTCGGCAGCCCGATCGGGTACGCGTTCGCGATCGCGCACCTGGTCGCGCACGGATTCTTCAAGGCCGACCTCTTCCTCGGCGCGGGCTCGGTCATGCACGGCATGAACGACGAGGTGAACATGCGCCGCTACGGTGGGCTGCGCAAGGTCATGCCGGTCACCTACGTCACCTTCATCGCTGGCTACCTGGCCATCATCGGGATCCCGCCGTTCTCCGGCTTCTTCACCAAGGACGGCATCGTCGAGTCGTGTTTTGACAAGGGCGGCACGTCGGGCGCCATCCTCGGCACGGCGGCGATCATCGGCGCGGCGATCACGGGCTTCTACATGACGCGAATGGTGCTGATGACGTTCCATGGCAGGCCCCGGTGGGAGCAGGAGGTGCCCTCGGAACGCCGCGAGACGCCGGAAGCCGGTACCTCGGGGTCGGCTCCGCATCCGCACGAGTCGCCGGCCGTGATGACCTGGCCGATGATCGTGCTCGCCATCGGCTCCGTCGTGGTGGGCGGCTTCCTGGTGGTCAACAACCGGCTCGCGAACTTCCTCGCCCCGGTGATCGGGCAGGCACCCGCCATTCACGCGTTGTTCAACATCACGTCCGTTGTCACGCTGGCGGTCGTGCTGGTCGGCGTGCTGGCCGCGTGGGCGAGGTACGGGCGCCTCGAGGTGCCCGCGGTCGCTCCGGCCGGCCGACTGCTCACCCGGGCCGCGCGCCGGGATCTCTACGGCGACGCGTTCAACGAATCGGTGCTGATGCGGCCGGGCCAGTGGCTGACCCGGCTGTCGGTGTACTTCGACGGCCGCGGTATTGACGGCGCGGTCAACACCACCGCCGCGGCGGTGGGCGGGTCGTCCGGGCGGCTGCGCCGGATCCAGACCGGCTTCGTCCGCTCCTACGCCCTGTCGATGTTCTTCGGCGCCGCGCTGCTGGTCGCCGCCCTCCTCGCGGTGAGGCTGTAGACGACATGAACAGTGTTCCCTGGCTGACCATCGCCGGCGCGATCCCGCTCGCCGGGGCGATCCTGATCGCCGCGATCCCCGGCCGGCCGGCGAACGGCGCCGAAGCCGACCGTGCGGCCCGCGACCTGCTGTCCAAGCGGCTGGCCCTCGGCTTCTCCGTCCTCACGCTGATCTGGTTCATCGTGATGGCGGCCCAGTTCAAGCCGAGCGGCCCGGACTACCAGTTCACCCAGACCGTCTCGTGGATCCCCCAGTTCGGCGTGCACTACGCGGTCGGCGTGGACGGCATCGCGCTGGTCCTGATCGGCATGTCGCTGGTGCTCATGCCGGTCGTCATCCTGGCGTCCTGGCACGACGTCGAGGGTGGTGCCCGCAGCGTCAAGAGATACTTCGCGCTGATGCTCGTGCTGGAGACGATGCTGATCGGCGTTTTCGCGGCGACCGACGTCTTCCTGTTCTACGTGTTCTTCGAGGCCATGCTCATCCCGATGTACTTCATGATCGGGAGTTACGGCGTCGGCAAGCGGCAGTACGCGGCGGTGAAGTTCCTGCTGTACAGCCTGGCCGGCGGTCTGCTGATGCTGGTCGCGGTCATCGCGCTGTACGTGTTCTCCTCGCGCAGCGCCGTGACCGGCCACCACGGTACGTTCCTGTTCAGCCAGCTGGTGCACGTCACGATCGACCCGGCCGCGCAGAAGTGGCTGTTCCTCGGGTTCTTCGTCGCGTTCGCGATCAAGGCGCCGCTGTGGCCGTTCCACACCTGGCTGCCGGACGCCGCCGCGTCGGCGCAGCCCGGCGCCGCGGTGCTGCTGGTCGGCGTGCTGGACAAGGTCGGCACGTTCGGCATGATCCGGTACTGCCTGGAGCTGTTCCCGTCCGCGTCGAAGTACTTCACGCCGCTGGTCCTCACGCTGGCGGTCATCGGCATCTTGTACGGCGCGGTCGTCGCCATCGGACAGCAGGACCTGAAGCGGCTGCTCGCCTACACCTCGGTCTCGCACTTCGGCTTCATCGCCCTCGGCATCTTCGCGATGACTACCCAGGGCCAGTCCGGGGCCACCCTGTACATGGTCAACCACGGGTTCTCCACCGGGGCGTTGTTCATCCTGGCCGGGTTCATGATCAGCCGGCGCGGCTCGACCCGGATCGCGGACTACGGCGGGATGCAGAAGGTCGCCCCCGTGCTGGCCGGGCTGTTCCTGATCTCCGGCCTGTCCGGGCTGTCGCTGCCCGGCCTGTCCACGTTCGTCAGCGAGTTCCTGGTGCTGGTCGGGACGTTCAGCCGTTACAAGCTCCCGGCCATCCTCGCGAGCGTCGGCATCATCCTGGCCGCCGTCTACATCCTGTGGATGTACCAGCGCACAATGAACGGGCCGACCACGGCGGAGGTCGAGCACCTGCCGGACCTGAGGCCCCGGGAACTATGGGCGGTGGTACCGCTGGTCGCGCTGATCGTGGCCATGGGCATCTACCCCAAGCCGGTGCTCGACGTCATCAACCCGGCCGTGCACCAGACGATGGTCCAGGTCCACATGACTGATCCCGGGCCGGCGCACCCGGCGACAGCGCAGAAGGGAACGGCACCGTGACCGGCTCCGTGGGCCTTGCGGGCCTCGCAGGGCACGCCGGTGTGCTCGCGGCAACGACGATCGCCGCCCCGCACATCGAGTACAGCCAGCTCGCACCGATGCTCGTCGTCTTCGGAGCGGCGCTCGCCGGCGTCCTGGTCGAGGCGTTCGCGCCGCGGCCGGCCCGCCGCGCCCTGCACCTCGTGCTGGCCCTCGGGGGCCTTGGTGCGGCGTTCATCCTGACCATCCTGATCGCCATGTCCAGTAGCATCTTCGCCGGCGGCGGCGCCGGGCACGTCGCGGCCATGGGCGCGGTGGCCGTGGACCGGCCCACCCTGTTCATCCAGGGCACGATCCTGGTGCTCGCCCTGGTCAGCGTGCTGATCATCGCGGACACCGCACACGGCCTGAGCCCGTTCGTCGCGCAGGCCGCCGCGGTGCCCGGCAGCGCCGAGGAACGCGAAGGACTGCTGAAGGGCGTCACGCACACCGAGATCTACCCGCTCACCCTGTTCGCCGTCGGCGGCATGCTGCTGTTCCCCGCCGCCAACGACCTGCTCACGATGTTCGTGGCCCTGGAGGTGCTGTCGCTCCCGCTGTACCTGCTCTGCGGGCTCGCCCGGCGGCGCCGCCTGCTGTCGCAGGAAGCGGCGGTGAAGTACTTCCTGCTCGGCGCGTTCTCCTCGGCGATCTTCCTGTTCGGCATCGCGATGCTCTACGGGTTCGCGGGCTCGGTGCGGCTGTCCGCCATCGCCGCGGCGGCCTCCGCCAACACCGCCAACGAGACGCTGCTGCTGACCGGGATGGCACTGCTCGGCGTGGGTTTGCTGTTCAAGATCGGGGCGGTGCCATTCCAGGGCTGGAAGCCCGACGTGTACCAGGGCGCGCCCACTCCGATCACCGCCCTGATGGCCTCCTGCGTGGTGGTATCCGCTTTCGGTGCGCTGCTGCGCGTCTTCTACGTGGCGTTCGGCACCCTGACCTGGGACTGGCGCCCGGCGATGTGGGCCGTCGCGGTCCTGACCATGCTCGTCGGCGCGATCATCGCCATCACCCAGACCGACGTGAAGCGGATGCTGGCCTACTCCTCCATCACGCACGCCGGCTACGTCCTGACCGCGGTCATCGCCGCGAGCGCGCTCGGCTTGTCCAGCAGCCTGTTCTACCTGGTCACGTACGGGTTCAGCACGGTCGGGGCGTTCGCACTGATCACCCTGGTGCGGGACCCCAGCGGCGAGGCCCTGCATCTGTCCCGCTGGGCGGGGCTCGGCAAGAGATCACCGCTGGTGGCGGGCACGTTCGCGTTTTTCCTGCTGGCCTTCGCCGGTATTCCGCTCACCAGCGGATTTACTGGGAAGTTCGCCGTGTTCCAGGCGGCCGAGGCGGGCGGTGCGATCCCGCTGGTGATCGTCGGTGTGCTCAGCAGCGCGATCGCGGCGTTCTTCTACGTCCGCGTCATCGTGGTGATGTTCTTCAGCGACCCCCTGCCCGACGGCCCGGCCGTGGTCGTGCCCAGCGTGCTCACCGGCACCGCGGTCGCGGTTGGGGCCGCGGTCACGCTGTTCCTGGGCATCATCCCGGAACCGGTCCTCAGCCTGGCGAACAATGCCGCGACCCACCTGTTCGTCCGCTGACGCAGGACCATCGCGCCGCCGTCCTGGCCGGCCCCCGTGTGTCGGCGGCGGCCATAGCGGGCATACTCGGAGGTCCCGGGCCGGATGTGCCGTGAATTGGAGCCTGCGTGACCAGTGCCGTACCAGTCGACTTCCCGGATACCGCCGTCGAGGCGGACATCCTCGAGGGTCTCACGCGCGTCGAGTCCGTCATCCAGGATACGGCGCGCACCGAGGAGTCCCTGCTTACCGAGGCCGCCCTGCACCTGGTCAACGCGGGCGGCAAGCGCTTCCGCGCGATGCTCGTGCTGCTTGCCGGGCAGTTCGGCGATCCGCGGGACAGCCGGCTCGTGCCGGCCGCGGCCGCCGTCGAGCTGACCCACCTGGCCACGCTCTTCCACGACGACGTGATGGACGAGGCAGCGATCCGGCGGGGCCACCCGTCGGCCAACTCCCGCTGGGACAATACCGTCGCCATTTTGACCGGTGACTTCCTGTTCGCCAGGGCCTCACGCATCCTGGCCGACCTGGGCCCCGAAGCGATCCGGATCCAGACGGAGACCTTCGCCCGCCTGGTCAGCGGCCAGGTAGCGGAGACGATCGGCCCGCGCCCCGGCGAGGACCCGCTGGATCACTACTGGCGGGTGGTGATGGAGAAGACCGGATCGCTGATCGCCACGTCTGGACGGTTCGGGGCCATGTTCTCCGGGGCGCCGGACGAGATCGTCACGCGCATGGAACTGGCCTGTGAGGCGCTCGGGGTCGCGTTCCAGATCTCCGACGACATCCTCGACATCAGCAGTGAGACCGGGCAGTCCGGGAAGACCCCGGGGACCGATCTGCGCGAGGGGGTGCGGTCGCTGCCGGTCCTGCACGCCCAGCGCTCGGTGGGCCCGGCCGACGCGCGGCTGCACTCCCTGCTGGCCCGCGGGCCGCTCGCCGATGACGCCGAGCACGCCGAGGCGCTCGCGCTGCTGCGCGCACATCCGGCGATGAAGGCCGCCCGCGCGGACCTGATCGGCTGGACGGATAAGGCGCGCGAGCACGTCCTGGCCCTGCCGCCCGGGGGAGCCCGGGTCTCCTTCGAGACGCTTTGCGATTTCGTGGTCGAGCGCACCGGCTAAGGAAGTTTGGTCGCCGCTGCAACGTTGTAATCCTTGCAAAACCAAGGAGGATGCAATGAGCTGGTTCGGGATGCGCGCGACGCAGATGGTGGACCCCAGCCGGGCCCTGCCGGGACGGACGGAGACCATGCCGGTACCGCAGCGGCACACCGTTCTCGGGACCCCGCTGGCCCCGCCGTACCCAGCCGGGACCGAGATCGCCGAGTTCGCGCTCGGCTGCTTCTGGGGCGAGGAGCGGACGTTCTGGCAGACCCCGGGCGTGGTGTCCACCTCCGTCGGTTACGAGGGCGGCTACACGCCGAACCCGACCTACGAGGAGGTCTGCTCCGGGCGGACCGGCCACGCGGAGACCGTCCGGGTCGTCTTCGACCCCGCGAAGGTCTCGTACGACACCCTGCTCAAGGTGTTCTGGGAGTCACACGACCCGACGCAGGGCATGCGCCAGGGCAACGACGCCGGTACCCAGTACCGTTCGGTGATCTTCTACCGCTCGCCCGCGCAGAAGGCGGCCGCGGAGCAGTCCCGCACGGTCTATGAGAAGAACCTCGCCGAGGCGGGTTACGGCGCCGTCACCACCGAGATCGTCCCGGCTGGAGAGTTCTACTTCGCCGAGGACTATCACCAGCAGTACCTCGACAAGAACCCGTTCGGCTACTGCCCCGACCACAACACGGGCGTGAGCTGCCCAGTTGGCATCCTTCCGGCCTAGATGACAACACGCACACCTGATGGTCTCGGCCATCATCGCGGCCATCAGGGCACAATCAGGGCACATCGCGGCGGGCTGACGCACTTACCGGGTTTTGCTCGGGACGACTGAAGAACCGGTCCATCGCTTTCCGGGCACGGTCACGGTCATCGGGCATCATGTGCGAGTAGGTGGCCATGACGGTCTCCTCAGTGTCGCCAATGAACTCCGCGACTGCTCGCGCACTGATCCCTGCTTACCGCGAATGATTTTCACCTGCCGCCGCACATGGATGATGCGATGGAGGAAATCGATGTCGGCGGTCGCGCTGATCCGTGCGATCACATCGGCTCCGGGACGCAACCCATGCAGGTCACTGATCGCAGCGTCCAGGACGTCGAGGCCGACCTCGATAGCGGAGGCAGTGGAAGCGCTGGGAAGCAGGCGAGGTCCAGCCCAAGGAGTTCTACCAGCCGATCATCGCGGCGACCTTCGGCACGGTGACGCATGCGATGTTCCCCGTCGCACCGCAGCGGGACGCCGAGGCGGAGATCCTGGCCATGGCGGGCATGAACACACTGGAGCTAGTGAGCCGTCTGCAGCGTTCCGACCTTGACCAGGCCACGCTCGATGGCCTGCGAATCATGGCCGACCGGCTGTGCTCGGAGTACCCGTACATGCCAGCCGATCAGCTCCTGACGGAGGGCCGGGCCTGGCTGCGCCGGATCACCGCGCTCCAGGGCCAGCGGGTCACCCTCAAGCAACACCGCGAAATCCTGGTCCAGGCGGGGTGGGTGGCGTTGCTGGTGGGGTGCGTGGAGTACGACACCGGCAACCGCCAGGCCGCGGAAACCACCCGCCAGGCCGCGCTGTCACTCGGTACCGAAGCCGACCACGGCGAGATCATCGCCTGGGCCCACGAGATGCGCGCCTGGATCAACCTGACCATCGGTGACTACCACGGCGTGGTGGCGGCGGCCCGCGCCGGTACCGAGGTCACGCCGCAAAGCAGCGTGGCGGTGCAGCTCGCCGCCCAGGAGGCCAAGGCGTGAGCGCGCATCGGTGACCGGCGGCAGACCGAAGTCGCCCTGGATCGGGGACGGCGGCTGCTCGACTCCATGCCGTACCCGGAAAACCTGGATCATCACTTCGTCGTCGACCCGACCAAGTTCGACTTCTAAGCCATGGACTGCTACCGCATGCTCGCCGACGACAAGATGGCCGAAAACCTAGCCAGCGAAGTCATCCACGCAAGCACCGACTTCGACGGCCAGGAACGCGCACCCATGCGCCTGGCCGAAGCCCGGATTACCCTCGGCGTGGTCGCAGCACGCCAAGGAGATCTGGACGAGGCCGTAAGCCAGGGGGAGCATGCTCTCAGCGGCCAGCGCCGGTCACTACCGTCGCTTCTCATGGCAAGCCGAGACCTCACCAAGGTCCTCAACGAGCGGTATCCCGGTGTGGCTGGCACCAGGCAATATCTCGACCAGCTCCACGCCCTCAGCGCGGCTCCCAAGCGTCCCAACTAGTGCTGCATCAGGCTACGTTTGCCCGGTCGGTCATGCGGAGTAGCCGTTCGTTACAGCTTGTCCTCGCCCAGCTCGCAGGGGAGCGAACAGCTGCGGGCCGCATCTTCAACACGTCTGCCGCCGCTGGCCCGCGGAAGTCGTCGCTAAGTATCCGGCCGCTTGCACCGAGCGATAACTTCGCGCCAGCCTTGCCCTCTGCGTCTACCCAGGTAGAGGATGATCTGGTCTTTGCAGGCACCAAAGGGGGATTACGAGCATGCCGACCTACGTATCTCTGATCCACTGGACCGACCAGGGCATCAAGAACTACAAGGACTCGCCGAGTCGCGCGGCGGATTTCACTAAGCTCGCCGAG
>Ga0181532_10001036_pt1 | contig 27686 bp, 24 predicted proteins | sample PEATcosm2014_Bin_33_FD_119768 | JGI IMG/M metagenome (GOLD analysis project Ga0181532, IMG submission 119768) | Peatland microbial communities from MTU Mesocosm Facility, Houghton, MI, USA - PEATcosm2014_Bin11_30_metaG | ecosystem: Environmental > Terrestrial > Soil > Wetlands > Peat | place...
ACCTGGTTGAGAAAGGGTAATACACAATCGGTCGCGACCGGGATCGCACAACTCTATACGACGCAATGAGTTCGCAGAACTGCTGCTACCCTTGCTTGATCGCAGTCAGTAAACTCCCGCTAGATACTTGGTCGACAAGATCTTAGATGTAACTCCTTGTAACTCCATATTCTGCAAGGGACCGGCCCCATCTCCTTCTCGCAACTCCGCAGAAACAAAGGTTTTATCTGTATTGACCAGAATTGACCAAAAAATGTGGCCTGGAATTTCGGCTTAACCCCTATGTTATCAATATGTTGCCCGCACAATCTTGAGCCCGTTGGATTTATTCTCGATTTTCCGCTAACTCGATGATTGCAATAGACCGCGGGGAAGGGGAAGGTCCATTTCCGAGCCGTACTGCCGGCAGTCGCGGGGCGGGAGCTTGCCCTGAGCCTGCCGAAGGGGCGCCCGCGCCACATTGCTTCGACTGAACGTAGAATCGAACCATGACGCTGAGGAAATCGGACGGGTATCAAAAGGGCATTCAGCACTTTAATGCGCGGGAGTTTTATGACGCGCATGAGGTTTGGGAGGACGTGTGGCGCGAGTCCCATGGGATGGAGAAGCGATTCCTGCAGGGGCTGATTCAGGCGGCGGTGGCATTGCATCATCATTCGACGGGGAATGTGGTGGGGGCTTGCTCGCTGCTGAAGCGGGCACGGCGGAATCTGGCGGAGTGTCCGGAGGAGTTTGGGGGGATTCGGGTGGGGAAGTTGCTGGAGGCGTTGGGAGAGTGGCGGGCGGCGATCATTAGTGGGGCGGAGGCACCCGCAGCACCTCGGATTGCGGATCTCGAATAGGCTCGTCGAGCTGCGCTCGACGGACCGCCCTGGGCGGCTGTCCCCACATGTGTCTTTACAGGAATCCTTCTTCCCGTTTTATTTCTATCGAAATTCCAGGGTGACGAATTTGGCGGGCGTCTTGCCGGTGTTGGTCAGGGTATGGGAGTAGCCACCGGGGAGCCACTTGGTGTTGCCGGACTTGAAGTGGCCGGGCATCGGTCCGGACATCGGCCCCTGGCCTTCGACGTTGCTGAGGAGGTCGAGGTCGGTGATGGCGACGAGCAGGTGCGGGCCAGCGTGGTGATGCGTGGGGACCATGCCCCCGGGTTGGAGTTCGAACTCGGAGACGCGAATGCCGTCTTTGACGAAGAGGATTTCTTTGGTGCCGCCGTGGAGGACGTCGAGGCCGCGGTCTTCGTCGGGGTGGGCGGGGTCCCAGTGCGCTGGGGACTGGCGCAGCTTTTCGTCCTGCAGGATTTCGATGGTCACATTGCGGAAGGGCTGAGTGGAGAGATTGCGGGCGAGGTGGGCGTAGCCGCCGGAGAGGAATCCGGTCTGGCCGTCTTGCAGCTTGACGGTGACGGGATCTTTGCCTTGGACGGCGTTGACGACTTCCGCGTCTCCGAGCGTGACGTAGATGTAGTCGTGGCGATGGCGGTGCATAAGAGTTTCGGTACGCGGGGGGACGTCGACGTTGAAGACGCGGACTTGATCGTTGGCGAAGGCGAGGTGGTGGTGGGGCTCGGCGGTGATTTCGACTTCCGGGGCGGATTGCGCGGTGAGGAAGGCGGTTAGGAGCAGGAGGAGTGGGAGGCGGCGCATGGCGGGGATTGTAGCATTGCGCCTCGTCGAGTTGCGCTCGACGGACAGCCGAGGGCGGCTGTCCCCACATGAATCCCGAGTGGGCCACGCCAGCACTAGAGAGCGAAGTAGGTTTTCTTGTGGAGCCAGCTGTTTTCGTCGCCGATTACCAGCTTGTCGGGCCATTGGGGAGCGGTGTTGATCAGGAGGCGCAGGCCGGTCGCGTCTTTGGGGAGATTGAATTCCAGTTGCGTGGTGTAGGAGTCGGCGGGCTTGAGGGGCGTGAGGAGCGGAGTACCGGTGGTGGCGACGGGAGCGTACTCGTGGCCGCCGCTGTCAATTAGGCGCACTTCGCGCGGGGACGGAGTCAGGCTCGCATCTTTGGGGCGGTTGGGGGACGTGGTGGTTTCGTCGAAGCGGGTGCGGAGGGTGATGACGAGGTGGCCGTCGGGTTGAGTCTTCGCGTCGAGGACGGAGTAGGCGAGGTGGCAGTCGATCTCGCAGAAGTATTTTTCCTGTCCGCGGGCTAGGGCTGTTTCGCGACTGGCGGCGGAGAAGGTGAACAGCAGAACGAAGTAGACGACAGCGGCGGCGGCGGCGACGCGGGCGGCGATGCGGGCGAATCTGGGCTTGCGCGCGAACCAGAAGATCAGGGCCGAGGCGACGGCAAGGAAGAGGCCGCCGATGGCGGCGAGGAATCCGAGGACGGCGAGCGGCGCGGGGAAATTCATGTTGCTGGCGAAGGCGGCCGGCATGGTGATGGCTCCTGCAAGCAGACGGGGTGGCGGATTGTCGGCGTAGGGATAGATTTCGTCGGCGATCCAGTAGTTTTCGAGCACGAGGGCAAAGAGCGTGCCTAGCACGAGAAGGGCGATGCGAGCGCGGCGGCGGGAGGGGCCCGGCGTGAAAAGTTGGATAAAGAACTCGGCGAGGTAGGCGGCGCTATAGCAGAGATTGGCTAGAAGTCCGAGGACGACGAAGGCCTCGAATGATCCGAGGGTGAGCGATGAGCGGAAGTGGGGCCAAGTCACGACGAGCCAGAGCAGAACGATGACGACCAGGATGGCGTTGTAGAGAAGCCGACCGCGTTCCCAGAAGCGAGCGGCTTCGCGCGGAGCGGAGGGGGTGGCGGGTTGGCCGGCGGCTGTCATCGCGTCTATCTCGTTTCGCAATGTTCTTTACAGCTCAAACTTCATGGGCAATGTTCGGGTTCTATTGTTCACGAGTGACGCGGATCCATTCTTCCATTTGATCGAGATATTCGGCGAGGGCGCGGCGGCCGGTCGCAGTCAGGCGATATTCGGTGCGGGGGACGCGTCCTTCGAAAAACTTCACGCAGGAAATGTATTGGGCTTCCTCGAGCTTGCGGGCGTGCACGCTGAGGTTGCCGTCGGTGGTTTTGAGCACGCGCTTGAGGTCGTTGAAGCTGAGCGAATCGTTGGTGGCGAGGGCGCTGACGATGCCGAGACGGATGCGCTCGTGAATCAGGCGGTCCAGTTCGGGGAGTTCAGGAGCTAGCGGAGCGGGCTCGCGGACTTCGTCATGAGCACGCGCACGAGCCTTCTCACGAACTGCGGACTCGTGTTTCTGGGGCTTGCGATGAGATGGAAGAGGTCTAGCCACCGTGCCTCCTGGCGATGAGGAGTCCGAAGAGGATGTGGAGTCCGCCGAAACCTGCGGCCAGGAACCAGTTGCCCCAGGCAGCGGGGCCGAGGACGGTGAGTCCGCCGAGGAGCATGAAGCAGAGGCCCATGACGGGGACAATCGGAACGGAGAATGAGCCTCCGGTCATGATGCCGGCGCCATAGAGCAAGAGCCAGGTGGCGGGAAGGGCGGACTGCAGGCCCGCGCGGAATAACAGGAACGTGAGGAAGGCTCCGGCAACGAGGGGCGGAGCGAGTCCGAGAGCCACTTTGCGGGCGGGGCCGGAAAATAGGGGCAGACCGCGGCGGTTCGCTTTCCAGGTGCACGCGAGCAATCCGATGGCGACGGCGAGCAGGCCCTCGGCCAGCCAGACGCGCAGCCAGGCGAACGGGGAAATCTGTTGAGCGGCGAGCCACGCGGCGGCGAGGGCTGTGAAGCCGAGAAGAACTTGTCCCCAGCCGGAAACAGCGGTGAAGGCGGCGGAACGCTCCATGGTGTCGCGGATGAAGCGGAGGTCTTCGAAGACCTCGGGAGCGGAGCGCGAGGGCAGGGCCGAACTGGATTCGGCGGAGCTGCGTTCGGACGAACGTCGAAAGCGCCGGATGCGATGCGGCCTCGGGTCGAACATGGAGACAGGGTAACTTGCCGGATGCAGGCTGTCAAGTACTTTGTGATACAAAGACAAAATCGGTTTTGGCGTGGAGCAGTGATCCTTTTCGAAAATCAAGATTCCCGAAAGTCAAAGTCCCCACCCTTCGGCTACGCTCAGGGCAGGCTCCTCTCGCACAAAACGCGAGCAGGGTGGCGCACCCGAGTTTATATAATCGTCTACGAGCGGATTTCTGTGAGGAGGGTGCGTGGGAGCTTGGGGTACGGGAAGTTTTGAGAATGACGATGCGGCGGATTGGATTGGGGAGCTGGGCACGGTCACGCCCGACGATCTCACGAAGGTTCTGGTTCAGGCCGCGGACGATCCGGCGTATCTGGAAGCACCGGCTGCCCGCACTGCGGTCGCAGCGGGAGAGCTTGTGGCGGCGCTGAACGGTTCTCCTGCTGAAGGAGCGCCGTCGGAGGTCGTCGAATGGGCAAGGAAACATCCGCAAGCGTTTCCTCCGGAACTCAAGGCTGTGGCCATTCGAGCCTTGGATCGGGTGCGGAGGAACTCGGAGTTGAAAGACCTGTGGCTGGAAGCCGACGGGTTGAACGACTGGATTGCGGCAATACGAGAGTTGCAGGTCAGGCTGGAAGGCTAGCCGGGCTCACCGGCTGGCCGTGCACGAGGTCATACCACCATCAAACTCCGAGGTGGCATCAAACCGCAAGGGTGACCCGGCCGAAGCTCGCGAGGACGGCGGACTTTCCGTTTGTCTGCAAGTTTAATTTGGCAATCATGTAACAATCGAATGCGTCTGGCGTCTTCATTAGTATGCGCACGGTTTTCGACATCTTCGCGCAAATCTTCCGCAACTTGTGGGCGCATAAGTTGCGGTCGTTTCTGACCATGTTCGGGATTGCCTGGGGCGTGGGATCGCTACTGCTGCTCGTGGGAGTGGGCGAAGGCTTCCGTTCGGGGAACAAGCGAGAGTTAGCGGAGTTCGGCAGGAACATCATGTTCATCTTTCCCGGGCGCGCGCCAGCGGTAGCGGGGAGCATGAACTCGGCCCGTCCCTATTTGCTCACCTATCAGGACTATGTGGACATTCGTACGCAAGCGCCACACGTCGGCAATGCCAGCCCCATGCTGTCGCGCACGGATCTGCATCAGGTGAGCGAATTCGCGAGTGCAGGAGTGGAAATCCTGGGCGTGGAGCCTCAGCTCAATCAGATCAGTTACCTTCCGCTGAAAGAGGGACGGTGGCTGAATGAAATGGACGAAGCGCAGAACCGCAATGTGATCGTCCTGGGAAATGAACTGCTGAAAAACCTGTTTCCGGGGCGGCCCGCGGTGGGCGCATTCATTCTGCTGAACGGAATCCGGTTCGAAGTGATTGGCAGCATGCCACACCTCGGGCGCGGCGACAATACGTGGCTGAATATGAGGGGCTACATCCCTTTTACGGTGATGGCGACGAACTTCCCGGTGAAGGGCGAAAACCACCAGAACTCCATTTCCTATATTGAATACCAGCCGACCACGACCGCGGAGCACAAGCTGGCGCAGGAGGATGTGCATAAGATCATTGCGCGCAACCACGGATTCGATGCCAACGATGAAAACGCCTTTGACGGGTGGGACTCGATCGAGGAATCAAAAATGGTAGGCACCATTTTCGACGTCATGAACATGTTCCTGGGAGCGGTGGGAATGGTGACGCTGGCTCTGGGGGCGATCGGAGTGATCAACATCATGCTGGTGGCAGTCAGCGAACGCACCCATGAAATCGGATTGCGGAAGGCGCTGGGCGCGACGAAGCGCAGCATTCTGTTTCATTTTTTTCTGGAAGGATTGCTGCTCACGCTGGGTAGCGGGCTGATCGGGATGGGTCTGGCGGCAGGCTTGATGGCGATGATGGGAACAGTGCAGGGGCCGGGCGGCTTTGATCCGCCGAAACTGGTGCCGATGTCGGCGCTGCTGGCGATTGGGAGTCTGACGCTGGCCGGAGTCGTCGCCGGTCTTTATCCGGCGAGGAAAGCGGCGATGCTGAAGCCAGTGGAAGCCCTGCGGCAGGAGGGGTACTAGAAAAGGTGTGCAATGGTTCATGATCTGTTCCAAGAAGCGTACGGCGCGATGCGGCACAATCGCCGCCGCACCGCGCTTACCATGCTGGGCATGGCCTGGGGCATTGCCACGGTGGTCATGCTGCTGGCGTATGGCGATGGGTTTGGGCAGGCCTGCGCGAACATCTTTGCCAATTTCGGCACGAAGCTCGTCATCGTGGTGCCGGGACGAACTTCGATGCAGGCCGGTGGTCAGAAATCGGGAGTCCTCGTCCGCTTTACCCAGGATGATGTAGAGACGCTTACGACCAATCTTCCGCAAATCACCCACATCACACCGGAAGTGAGCAAGCAGGCCAGCATCCAGTACGACACCAGGGTTTTCACCTGGGGGGTTACCGGCAATTATCCCAATGTGATTGATGTCCGCGCGCTCAAGGTGGGGCAGGGGCGCTTCTACAATCCGGAAGACGAGATCGAGCGTGCCCGGGTAGCGGTGATCGGTTCGGAAGCGAAGGAAAAATTATTTTCCGGACGCAATGCGCTGGGGGAGCACATCCGAGTGGATGGGCTCAGCTTCGAAGTGATCGGTGTGCTGAAGTCCAAAATGCAGGAGGGAAATGACGATATCAACCGCGTGATCTACGTCCCCTTCAGCACCATGAGCGATCTGAAGAACACACATTATCTGGACACGATCTGGTTCACCTACCAGACGCCTGAGTACGAGAGCCTGGAACAAACGGTGCGCACGATCATGGCGACCGAGCACAAGTTCAACCAGGCGGACCGCCAGGCTGTAGAGGTGTTCAACCTGATGACGCAGGTCCATCAGTTCGAAATCATTACGATCGGGTTGAAGGTTCTGATGGGTTTCATTGGCACGCTCACATTGGGAATCGGCGGAGTCGGGCTGATGAATATCATGCTGGTTTCGGTTACGCAGCGGACGCGGGAGATTGGCGTGCAGAAGGCGCTGGGGGCACCGCGGCGGTACATTCTGATGCAGTTCCTGGCGGAAGCGCTGACCATTACTTTCGTCGGCGGTGTGCTGGGAGTGATATTGGCCTACGTGGTCGCGCTTTCGGTGGGCAGGCTCACTTTGTACAGTGCGTTTGCCAAGAACGCGGAAGCGGGCGACATCCGGCTGATCATCGCTCCGGGGACGCTGATCGCGTCGACGCTCATTCTGGGCGCGGTGGGACTGATCAGCGGCATGATTCCGGCCTTCCACGCCTCGCGGCTCGATCCGATCGAGGCTTTGCGGCACGAATAGCGGGCTTCTGAGAAACGGCACTCGTCTGGAAAAGGGCTTCGATCTAAATTCCAATCCAAAGTCAAAAGCCCCACTCTACTCGCAAAAACGCGAGTAGAGTGGGGCACCCTTTAAACCTTCTTCGCTGCAATTTTTCTTCTTCAGTTACCTGACAGGAGGCCGAAGACGCCGACTCCGGTGGTGGTGCCGACGTAAACTCTGCCGTTCGCGATCATGGGAGTGATGAACTTGTTGCCCGCGCCGAAGTGATCGCGGCCATTGGCGGCCTGGTTGGTGTTGTAGATCTCGACCAGGGTCTTGGCATTGTAGGCGTGGAGGACGGCGGGATTGGAATTCTCGGCGGCCCAGAGGATGATGTTCACGCCGGAGTTGGCGGAGATGCTGGGAGTGGCTCCGGGGTAACCGAAAGAGTTTGCGGTTTTCGCCAGCGGGTTAGTGATCAGCTTCGCGTTACTGAATTGAAACTTGAGGATCGGAGAATCGACGGGGCCGTAGAAGAGATTGTTGCTGAAAGCCGCGGGAGTGGAGAAGACTCCGCGGGGCAAAGCGCCCGGAAGTTCCTGGTAAATGTGGTTGGCCGTGGAACGGAATTTCCCCAGGTTGGCGCAGTTGACGACGTAGAGATTGGTATCTTTGCCGGCGCCGACGGCGAGCTGCCAAACTTTGCCGGTCGAGTCCTTCTGGTTGATCAGCACGGTTCCGCCGGAGCCGAGGTCGGCGTCACTGCCATTTTCTTCCGACTCGTTGTCCATCTCGAAGTAGTCGGCGACGGCAAGTCCACCCTTAGTGGAGAGGCGGAGGAAGGCATTGCCGAAGTCGCCGCCTTCCGGGAAGTCGGAGGAATTCAGAGTGGAGTCGAAAACTCCGTTGGCGTCGAGGAGGAAGATATAGCCGTTGTTGGCGGCCATGCCCGCGCCGGCGCCCCAGATCGCGCCTTCGTTGGCGTTGGGAGTAACGTTGAGTACCGTGGTCTGCGCCAGAGTGCTGAGGCTGTAGCCCATGATCCAGCCGGTATAGGGACGGAAATCACAGTGCGAGGCCCAGGAGAGATACACCGTGTTGTTGACGATGAGCAGGCCGGAGCGCTCTTTGTATTGGGCGGGATCGAAGATGACGTAACCGCCGGAACTGTTGTCGCCGGTGCCGGGATACTGGGCAACGATTTCGACAGGACCTTTGAGAAGTTCGGCGCCACTGGTGGCGTCGAGGGCGTGGAGGCGCTGATGGTAATTGCCAGAGCTGTCTTTCGACATGGCGACGACGTAGATGGCGGGGTTCCCAGTTTTGGGGCGAACGATGACGGGAGTAGAGGTGATTCCGATCTCGGGCGTGACTTGGCCGCATCCGCGATCGTCGGAGGTGGTTTCGCCGGACTTGAGGGTGGTGACATGCCAGAGGCTCGCGCCGGTGTCGGCATCATAAGCGTAGACGGAGTCGTGCTCGGTGGCGACGATCAGCAGATTATGGGTGACGCCGGAGATGGACACGGCGGAGAGGTAGAGTGGTTCGGCGTCGACCAAGCCGTCGGCGGGTACGGTGAAGAGTTTGCCGAATGTGGTGGAGTGCACGTTGGTCAGCGTGAGCGTGGTCTCTTCACTGTCGTAGCCGGTGCGGGTGTTGTGGTTGTGGTAGGTGAGAACGTCCTGAGAATAAGCGGGAAGCGCACATATGATGGCCAACAGCAAGAACGCTGGCAGACTTCGGGAATCGGAACGGACAACGGTCGGCTGGTGCGGCGGCATGGTGCAGGGTCTCCCAAGGGTCTCCGGTCAGGAGGGCGACCGTGGTGGATACAGGATATAGGGAAAAGGGCGAAAAGGGGATAGCCTATTGGGGGCAGGGTAAGATCGCAGAATCTCGGGGCTGAAGTCCGTTGCACGGGGGATTAGGGAGATGACGGATCTTGGTAAGTTGCTGATTGTCTTGGGGTTGGCGATGGTGGTGGCGGGAGTCTTGCTGACGGCGCTGGGACGGGCGAATCTGCCTTTGGGACGGCTGCCGGGGGACATCGTGTATCGGGGGAAGAACACGACGTTTTATTTTCCGCTGGCGACATCGATGGCGGTGAGCGTGGTGCTTTCGATTGTGATGTACGTCGTTGGGAGGTGGAGAAGGTGAGTCATGCGGCGTCCTTCTTTTTCTTACACCCCTCCGGGGCTAGTTACCGACTTCTTGGCGTCACCCACGGCTTACGCCGTGGGCTGCATTCTTTCGCCACTTCGCGGCTGAGTCGTGTCGCTCTCCTCTGCGTCGCCATGAATCCGCATTTGACTTCATTATCAAATCACATTTGACTTAAGTACGATCAGCCGTTAGATTCTTGGCGACGGTTGTTTCTGATCTTTAGCAATGTCGTTTGGAACGCGCGTCTTTGCCGCTCGGTGAAGACAGGGAAGCGGGTGAGAATCCCGCGCTGCCGCGCAACTGTAAGCGAGGAAACTGCCATCGGCCACTGGGAGAAATTCCGGGAAGGCCGCGGGCGTTACCGGATCTGAATGATCCTTACTCGCGAAGCCAGGAGACCGGCGCGATCCGTCTACTGCAACCTCTTTCGCGTGCAAAGGAGGAAAGTATGCGCGTCTTCGCTGGTGTTCTTCTTGGAGTCGTTCTCTCATTTTCGTTGGCCGCGGCGGCGGCCGATCTCAAAGTAAAAGTGGTGGACCCGCAAGCCGGGGCCGTGGCTGGGGCGCAGGTTTCACTGATACGAGCGAAGGCCAGCGAAGTCACGGAGACGCAGACCACGTCGGCGGAAGGCGTGACGGTGCTGCGGACTCCATCCGAGGGGCCTTACCAAATCAGAGTGCTGGCGCCGGGCTTTGCCGCGGAAACGGTCGAGGTTTCGTCCCAGGAAGAAATCACGGTGAGTCTGCGGCTGGCGGTTGCGGCGGAAACGGTGGTGGTGACCGCGACGCGCACTCCCGTGCTCGGGGAGGCAGCGGGAGCTGAGGTCGACACTCTTAGCGGAGGGCAACTGACGACCATGCAGCCGATCGCGTCGGACGACGTGATGCGTTTTCTGCCGGGGGCTGTGGTCAATACCGCTGGACAGCGCGGAGGGTTGTCGTCGCTGTTCGTGCGCGGCGGCGAATCGAATTACAACAAAGTGATTGTCGACGGCGTCACGGTGAACGAACCCGGGGGGACCTTTGACTTCGGGACTTTCTCCCTGGCGCAGGGCGATCGGATGGAATTCGTTCGGGGAGCGCAGAGCACGTTGTATGGAACGGACGCGATGACCAGCGTGATACAGGCCTGGACGCGGACGGGCAGTACGCGGGTGCCTGAGCTACGCTTCGGCGCGGATGGTGGAAACCTGGGAACCGCCAACGGCTATGCTTCGCTGGCGGGAGCGCGCGGGCGCTTCGACTACAACGCTTTCGGCGATCAGTTCAACACCGAGGGCTCAGGCATCAACGATGCCTACTCCGATTCTCTCGAGGGAGCGAACGTGGGGGCGGAGCTGGGTGACAAGACTTCTCTGCGCGTGCGATTCCGCCACTCCAACAGTCATACGGGCGTACCGGGGGAATGGGTCTTTAACGGATACGTGCCGCTGGTGCCAGCCAACGGCCCGAGCGATCCTCTGCTGCCGCTGCAGCCCAATCCGAACGAATGGTCGCAGCTCAACAATCTGCTGGGCAATGTGGAACTGACGGTCGCGGAGCCGAGTGGATGGCAACACCGATTCAGTGGATTCGATTACTTGTACCGGTATGACGAGCTGGACCCCGGCGATCCGGCGCGGGTCAACACGGCCGGCGAGTCGATCGACTACCCGTCCAATGAAGTGGATCACATCAACCGCGCCGGATTCGAATATCAGGGCGACCATTCGGAGAGAAATTGGGCGGCTACAACGTTCGGGTATCGGGTGGAGAACGAGAACGGATTTGTGGGAGACCTTGATTATGGCCCGCAGAACCACGGGCAGCGGCTGAACCAAGACACGTATGTGCAACAGCAGTTGATCCTGGGCCGGCTGGGAGTGATCGTTGGCGGACGGTTTGTGCACGACAGCGCCTTCGGCAACACCGGGGTTCCCAGGGTTGCGCTGACGTATCAGGCGCTGCGGGGCAACGAGGTGTTTTCGGGGACACGCTTTCGTTTCTCGTATTCCACGGGGTTCAAGGAACCGAGGCTGGAGGAAACCTACAACGGAATTCCGCCGGACCCATACAACATCCCCAATACGGGGCTGAAACCGGAGCGGGTGCGGGCTTTTGAGGCCGGCTTTCAGCAACTTTTTTTCAATAACAAATACGAATTCAGCGGCACCTATTTCAATAATCTGTTCCGGGACCAGATCAACTATGTGACGCTGAACGTGCCGCCGAATTATCCGGGCGAATATGTGAATGTGAATCAGGCGTTTGCGCAGGGTGCGGAATTGGTGCTGCGGGCGAAACTTCGTCCGAGGCTTCTGCTAAATACCGCGTACACGTACACATCGTCAGAGTACCTCGACAATCCCGCGCCATATGATGCGGTGTACGACCCCGGGCAGCCGCTGCTGCGGAGGCCCAAGCATTCTGGGACCCTGTTGTTGACCTACGTGGGGAATCGATGGGGAGGAAATGTGAGCGGAAGTTTTGTGGGGCCGCGCTCCGATTCCGATTTCGACGGCTTTGGAATTAATCACGCGGCGGGATACGTGCGCGTGGATCTTGGAGGATGGTATGCGGTGCGGCCGCGAGTGACCGCGTACGTGAACGTGTCGAATGCGTTGGACCGGAGCTATAACGAAGTGGTGGGGTATCCGGCGCTGCCGGTGAATTTTCGGGCGGGGGTGAGGTTTCGGATTGGTGGGGAGTAGGCGGCCGGTAAGGTTCTTCACCACAGAGGACACGGAGGACACAGGGGCATGCGGAAGGAGCCAGGCTAACTGACTTTTTGCGGGGAGCGAGGCAGGGGCATGGCGGCGGCGATTTTTGCGCCGAAATACTTGGTGCGGGCCAGGAGAAGTTTCTCGATGTCCACTTCTTTCAGAGGCTGCTGGCGGCCGAGCAGGTGGGTGACCAGAGCGATCTGGGCAAAGTGCTCGACGGTTTCCATTTTCATGTAGGCGTGTTCGAGGGTGTCGCCGTAGGTCACGACGCCGTGATTCGACATGAGGATGGCATCGTAAGCAGGGACGTAGGGCTCGAGCGTCTGGGCCAACTCTGACGTGCCGGGAGTGCCGTAGCGAGCGAGGGGAATGCATCCCAGGCCCATAACCACTTCGCAAACCAGAGGCTCCGTCAAAGGGATGCCGGCGGCGGCGAAGCCGGTGGCCGTCGGGGGATGAGCGTGGACGATGGCCTGGACATCGGGACGCATGCGATAGATGAGCAGGTGCATACCGATTTCACTGGTTACATTGCGGCGACCGGCGACCTGCTGGCCGTCTAAGTCGACGATGACCATGTCGGGCGCTTTCATGGCGCCTTTGCTGACGCAGGTGGGAGTGACCAGGATGCGGTCGTGCTCGAGCCGTACGGAGAGATTGCCGTCCATGGCGGCGACGAAGCCGTGTTCGTGCAGCATGCGTCCGTAACGGACGATTTCTTCCCTATGTTTGCGTTCCGTAGGCATGGCTACCCTTGGGGAGAATGATAAAAAGCAGGCCGCACTCGACCTTCGCATAGTATCAGCAGGCGGCGGGCAGAAACAATCCAAATTTCGAGAAAAAACGGGGGCAATTGGCTCAGGACGCGGCTGCGCGAGGGGAGCGGTGTCCCTATAATCGGGGGGCGTGCTGGTCTCCGATTTCCATTACGAACTTCCGGAAGAGTTGATTGCGCAGGAGCCCCTAGCGGACCGGGCAGGGGCGCGGCTGCTGCTTGTGGAATCGGGGTCTTGCCGATTGGAAGATCGGCAGTTTCGCGAGTTTCCGGAACTGCTGAGGCCTAGTGATTTGGTCGTGTTCAACAACACGCGAGTGTTTCCAGCCCGGCTTTATGGACGGCGGGGTGGAGTGCGGTCGCAGGCGTTAAGTGCGCGGAATCCGGCGGCGCGGGACTTTCTGCGGGGGCGGATTGAAGTTCTGCTGACGCGACAGTTATTGCGAGAGCCCAATGAGTGGCAATGCCTGGTGCGGCCGGGGCGGAGGATTGGGGTGGGGGAACGGCTTTTCTTTGGGGAGCAGGATGAGCTGCAGGCGGAGGTGATTGCGCGGGGGAGTTTTGGGGAGCGGCGGATTCGGTTCGCCCCGCCGACACTGCCGGGCGTTGCCCGGCCGGACAGCCGAGGGCGGCTGTCCCCACATGAGCATCTTGATGCCGATTCCGAGGTCGCTCACGCGAATGACTTCTTCGCGCTTGTGGAGAAGCTCGGGCATATTCCGCTGCCGCCTTACATTGCGCGCGATGATTCTTCCAAGGATCGGGAACGCTACCAGACGGTGTATGCGCGGGAGCGCGGGTCGGTGGCGGCTCCGACGGCGGGGCTTCATTTCACGCCGGAGATTCTGGGACGCATGCGGGAACGCGGGATTGAGACGGCTGAAGTCACTCTGCATGTGGGACTGGGGACTTTTCAGCCGGTGCGCGCGGAGCGGGTGGAAGAACATCGACTGCATTCGGAGGCATATTCAATGTCGTCCGAGGCTGCAGAAAAGATTAATCGCGCGCGGAGCGAGTCGCGGCGGATCGTGGCCGTTGGGACTACCACCGTGCGCACTCTGGAATATGCGGCGCAGCGGGGTGCGCGCGAAGTGCTTGCGGGTTCGGGCGAGGCCAATCTGTTTATTTATCCCGGGTACAAGTTGCGGGTGGTGCAGGCGCTGCTGACGAATTTTCATTTGCCGGAGTCCACGCTGCTGATGCTGGTTTGCGCGCTGGGCGGGAAAGAGAATGTGATGCGGGCGTACGAGCACGCGGTCGCGCAGAGATACCGATTCTATTCGTATGGGGATTGCATGTTTGTGGAGTAGGGTTCTGAGTGAAGTGGCATGATTACAACGATCATCCGTTTGGGAGGTTATTTCTTGAGGAGCCGTACAAATACGGTGGTGTTCGGAACTGGCCCTTGCGGGCAAAGCTGAGTGTGATCTTGAAAGCTACATTCGATGAGGTGAAAAGACTGTGAAAGCCCAGCCCGGTCAGAGTCTTATCCAGAGTTGTATTCTGGGGTTCGTCCGCGTGATCCTTCGCAAACGGCGCGTCCACGAAGCAATGCATATCCGGATTCCCCCCGACTTCAAGCGTCAGTGAACTTTGACACATCGGTGCCCCAGTCACCACAAGCTTTGTCCACTCTTGGTCAATCTGCGACTGGGCCTTGAGCAACTCACCAGAGGTCAGCTTGTAAAACCCCATCTCGTTGAACTGCATGCGGTGGAATTGGCAGTCAAGTTGTCGAACGAGAGAGGGATCCGCATCCGCCCGTACGGATTCCCATAACCGATTGAAAATCACAACTGAGCATCCCGCCGGGTCTTGGTCGCCGCACGACTCATGCAACGCCTGATTATCTCCCCACAGGCCGAACTGATTACGGACACCGGTGCCGAATGGCCGATATAAAGTCCAAACAACTTGCTCTTTGGGGTTTCGAAGGATCCAGTCGAGATCCTTCGGCTGCAGCCATTTAGTTTTAAGTACTTGAACCGCCGCTGACCCACGGCTTACGCCGTGGGCTGCATTCTTTCCCCGCTTCGCGGCCATGCGCGGGCGGGACGCCCCCGCTACAGCCGCCGGGGCGGCGGCGATTCGCTACCAAGCGAAACGGGCATCCTTGCGGATGCCCGCCTTGAACATCGGTGACAACCGGCCAAATTTTTCTGCCGCGAAAAACCTACGCGCGGGCGCCGACTGCGGACGGCTCGGTCGCCGGAACCGACTTGTCTTCGCCGTTGGCTTTCTGTTGCTGAGGCTGGCCGCCTTTGCGGATGTCGATACCGCCCTTGAAGAAGGCACCGTCTTCGATGGAGATGCGAGCGGCGATCACGTCGCCGGTGAGCGAGCCGTCGCTGCGAATGTCGACGCGATCGCTGGCGGTGAGGTTGCCGCGGACCTTGCCGAGGACAACGATTTCACGAGCGTTGATGTTGGCGGCGACGACGCCATTGCGTCCAATGGTGACGCGGTTGCCGGCTAGATTGATGGAACCTTCGACGCGGCCGTCGATGTAAAGCGACTCGGAGCCGGTCACTTCGCCCTTGATGACGAGGGACTTGCCGATGGTGGCCTGGTCGGCGGTGGTAGTGGTTACCGGCCGGGGAGCGGCGGGTTCAGCGGACGCCATCGCTGGCGCGCTAGGCATAGACGTAGTGGGGCGCTCCGGCTCGGCAGGGCGGGCTGGAGTTTGAGGCTGATTGGTCGGCTTCCACATGGGGTAAAAAGTCCTTTCCTAGTTGGGATTAGGAGTCACTGGCCGCACTTTCGTGACCAAAGCGAATTGTACTCCCGCGTCTCAAACTGAGCACTGTGGAAAATCCTTTATTTTCAATCGGGAGTTCCTCGGAGGGTACGTGGGAGAGGGGCTCGGCGAGGGCTGGACGGGTGTGGGTGGGCTGGATACTTTGTGCTCGGCAAGGTGTAACGATTCCCGGAAAAAACTGCCTGGACCGTACCCTTCCACAGGGCACGAGCGTTATCCTTGCAGGATCGAAGATTTATCGAAAACGGAAACTGGAGTGGGGAGTCTAACTGTTCATAATTCTTCTTCAGAAATCGGGCCTTGGGGCAGACTTCTCTATTGGAGCCGAGCATGTCAGAACCAGCCGTGGTTAGTGCAGCAGCATTTACGATCGCGCGGCCTGAGCCGGGCGAATATGCGCCATATTATGACCGCTACATTTCGCTGATAGCGGGGACCGACATTCTGGGAACGCTCGACACACAGCGGCGGCAGATGATGCTGCTGCTCTCGGGGCGCGACGAGAGTGATGGAGATTTCCGCTACGCGCCGGATAAATGGAGTGCGAAGGAAGTGCTGGGGCATGTGTGCGACACGGAGCGCATCTTTGCGTATCGCGCGCTGCGGATTGCGCGCGGCGATCAGACACCGATGGCGGGGTTCGAGCAGGACGACTATGTGAAGAACGGTCCGTTCGCGCGAGCGCCACTGGCGGAGATCATTGAGGATTACATTGCGGTGCGGCGCGCAACGCTGACGCTACTGCGCAATCTGGATGAGCCGGCGTGGACGCGGCGTGGCGTGGCGAATAAGAGTGAAGTCAGCGTGCGGGCGCTGGCTTACATTACGGCAGGGCATGAATTGCATCATCGGGGGATTTTGCAGGAGAAGTACTTTTCCGCAAACCGCGGGTGAGGGGCTAGACGATGGTCGTGGGTCTCAGGTGTCAGGTCTTAGGGCGCTGTGGACTGCATGACCGAACACCTAACACCCAAGACCTACGACCTGTTTTCCATGTCACAGCGAGCACTGACCGAACTGCTTTGCGGGAATGGTGCCCACGCCGCTCCTCTTGCGTGCGTGGAAGATATTTCTGCGGAGCTGGCGGCGCGGCGGGTCGCGGGATTTCCGCATTCTGTTGGGCAGCCCGTCTTCCACATGAATTACTGGATGGAGTATGAGCTGCGGCGGATTCGGGGGGAGCAGCCCGCTTATCCAGAACACAGTTCGGAGAGTTTTCCGGCGGCATTGGCCCCCGCCGACGGGCAGGAATGGGACCGACTGAAGACGGAGATGGCGGAATACCTGCGTGAGTTTGCGGCGCTGGCGAAGTCTTCTCCGCAGGAACTTCAACGTGAAATTGAAAGCGGGCACGAGGGCGACAAGAAACTTGCTGGAACGCTCGAAGCCGTGCTCTGGCAGATGGTGGCGCACAACAGCTATCACGTGGGGCAGATCGCATTGATCCGCCGCGCCCTGGGGGCGTGGCCGCCGCGCGGCGGCGGGGACAGCTGGTAGGTCCCGGTTGGGCTTGTCTTGAAACTTATGATGCAGTTCTTCGAATCGCCACTTGGATTGTGGATCCGCGTCCTTCCTTATCTGTTTATTTCCGTATATCTCATTCGCTGTGGCGCCTGGCCGGAGTCGCGGGAACCGCGCCAATGGTATGAGCGAACGATCCGGGTTGCCGGAGGCACGATCTTCCTGAAGCATCCGCGACTCTTCGGCGGCGCTCGCATCATGGGATGGGTAAAGCAACTTGCACCTTCAACGCGCTCCGTCGGTCATGCTCCGAGTATTACTCAAGGCAAAATCCGAATCACGCTGAGCCTGAGGTATGCTGAGAGCTGACGGTTGATAGCTGACAGCTTCCTTCTATGCTCTCCGATTCGACCATCCTGAAACAACTTGCCAAGCAGCCCAAGCGGGCAGCGGGGTTCAAACAACTCGTGCGTGAACTTGGGCTGCGCGGGGACGAGCGGCGTGAACTTGACTCGCTGCTGCAGAAGATGGTGGCGCGTGGGACGCTTCTTTCGGTTGATTCCGATCGCTACGCTTTGCCTGCGGCCGCTGCGGATAAGAATCTGGTCGCGGGACGGCTTACCATGCACCGCGACGGATTCGGATTTGTCATTCCTGACTCGAAATCGCTGAGTCCGGCGCTCCAGGCACGGCTCACGGGCGACATCTTCATCGCGCCGCATCTCATGGGCAATGCCATGCACGGGGACCTGGTGCTGGTCGACATCAACAACGTGCGTCCGGATGGACGCGCGGAAGGACGCATTGTGCGGCCGGTGATGCGGGCGCATCCGACGGTGGTTGGGATTTTTCACTACGGGAGCCGTGGTGGGTATGTTCGACCGATCGACAGCAAGATTACCCAGGCGATTTTGATTCCGGCGGGGATGGAAATTCCACCAACCCAAACCGCGGAGGACGCGCAGGACATAGGGAAACACAAGAAAAAAAAGCGGTCTGTCGATCGCGTGTTGGGCGACGATGTGGCGCGGCCGACGGAGTGCGACGATCTTGAGGGGCTGGTCGTTGATGTTGAAATCACGGACTGGCCTTCGCCGACGCAGAATCCGCGGGGGCGGGTAATTGAGATTCTGGGGCGCGAGGATGATTTTGGCGTCGATGTCGAGATCACGATTCGGAAGTTTCATCTGCCTCATCATTTTCCGGTGGCGGCGCTGCAGGAGGCGCAGGATATAACAGCGGTCATCCCGGCGCCGGAACAGGAGCGGCGGCGCGATTTTCGCGGGCTGCCGATTGTGACGATCGATGGCGAGACGGCGCGTGACTTCGATGATGCTGTCTATGTGCACATGCTGCCGAACGGCAATTTTGAATTGCAGGTGCATATTGCTGATGTGGCGCAGTATGTGACGCCGGGATCGGCGCTTGATCAGGAGGCGCGGCTACGCGGCACCAGCGTTTATTTTCCGGACCGTGCGGTGCCGATGTTGCCTCTGGAGCTTTCGACCGACATTTGCAGTTTGCGGCCGCAGGTGGAACGGCTGGTGCTGTCGTGCGTGATGGAGATGGACCATCGCGGCGAGATCGTGAGCTACGCGTTGAGCGAGGGCGTGATCCGGTCGGCGGAGCGGATGACGTATACCGCGGTGAACGCGGTACTGGAGGGCGATGCGGCTGCGCGCGAGCGCTATGCGCCGCTGCTGGCGACGTTTGAGCTTATGCGGGACCTGGCGCTGCTTCTGAACCGCAAGCGGGAGCGGCGTGGATCGATTGACTTCGATCTGCCGGAGCCGGTGATCGAGTTCGATGAGTTTGGATTGATGAAAAGCATTGCGCGATCGGAACGTAACATCGCGCACCGGCTAATTGAGGAATTCATGCTTTCGGCGAACGAGTGCGTGGCGCACGATCTGGAGTCAAGGCACGTGGCCTCGCTGTATCGCATCCACGAGAAGCCGGATGCGAAACGGGTGTATGACTTTGAAGTGATTGCTGCAACATTTGGATATTCAATGGGGGTGGGGGCGCTGCCGATTCATCGGGTGCAGACGAAGACGGACCGGCGCGCTTCGTATGGGACGGGCAAGCGGGTGCGCGAGATCGAAGTGCCGAAGGAAGTGCACATCACGCCGCGCATGTATCAGAAGCTGACGGAGAAGATTGCGGGGAAGCCGGAGGAGCGGATTCTCAGCTACCTGATGCTGCGGTCTTTGAAGCAGGCGCGGTATGCCGAGGAGAATCTGGGGCACTTTGCGCTGGCGGCGACCAGCTATACGCATTTCACGTCACCGATCCGGAGGTATCCGGATTTGATTGTGCACCGGATTTTGAAATATGTGCTGCGGCAAAATCAGATGCAAAATCCCCACCCGGTCGCAAAAAGCGCGACCAGGGTGGGGCACCCACGGATTGAGGAGAAGGCGTCGCCTTGGTCGAAGCGTCGGGTCGCGCCCGACACGCGGGCGGGGGCGGCCGCGTCACAGGAGGCTTCGGGCGGACCGATTGGGGTGGACGAGCTGCATGAGATCGCGGAAGAATCGAGCCGGGCGGAGCGGCGCGCCGCCGATGCGGAGCGGGAATTGATGGAGGCCAAAAAAGTTAAGTTCATGCAAGACCGCGTGGGCGAGGACTTTGACGGGCTCATCACAAGTGTTACCAAGTTTGGATTTTTTGTGGAGCTCACGGATCTGTTCGTTGAGGGACTGGTGCCGCTGAATACTTTGACGGATGACCGGTACACCTATCACGAGAACACGCGGGAGATTATTGGGCAGCGGTCGCGGAAGATCTACAGTTTGGGGCAGAAGATTCGTGTGCTGGTGGACCGGATTGATCCCGTGGAGAAGAAGATTCAGTTTGCGGTGGTTGAGCAAGAACCGGTGCGGGCGAAGGGGAAGCGCAAGAAGCGATAGGCCGGAGTCCCAACGGCACACGCAAGTGCCGGGCTGCGCCCGGCGGACAGCCGAGGGCGGCTGTCCCCCCATAAACTTTTTGGCGAGTGGTTACACTCCAAGGGCTTTGTGAATTGCGGCGGCGATTGCGGCTGTCCAGGCGCGCATCTTCGGTTCGGATTCGGCTTCGACCATGACTCGCGCTAAGGCTTCGGTTCCTGAATAGCGGACGACTACGCGGCCGTTGCCGTTGAGTTCGCGCTCGGCGTCGTCGATGGCTGACTGGACGGCTGGAATTTGGGCGAAGGGAATTTTTTCGCGGACGCGCACGTTCTGGATTTTCTGCGGGAACACTCTTAGATCGCCGACCAGATCCGCCAGGGACTTCCCGGATCGCACGACGATGTCCATCAGACGCAATGCGGTCAGCAGGCCGTCGCCGGTGGTGCTGTCTCCGTCGCGAAAGATGATGTGACCGGACTGCTCGCCGCCGAGAGTAGCGCCGGTTTTGAGCATTTCTTCCAGCACATATTTGTCGCCGACGTTGGCGCGGAGCATGCGGATGCCGGACGTCTTCAGCGCGATCTCCAATCCCATGTTCGACATGGTGGTGGAGACGACGGTGTCGGCCTTCAACTTTCCGTGCACGTGCAGGTCGCGGGCGGCGGCGAGCAGGACGCCATCCCCGTTGACGACGCGGCCTGCGGCATCGCAGAACAGGGCACGGTCAGCGTCGCCGTCGAAGGTCACGCCCAGGTCAAACTTCCCCGGTGATTCCGCGACTATTTTCCCCAGCGTCTCGGGATGAAGGGCGCCGCAGCCTTCGTTGATATTTTTCCCGTCGGGGGAAACGTGGATGAAGGTTGCTTGAATTCCCAGGTTCCGGAACAGTTCCGGCGCTTCGGCCGTGGCCGCGCCGTTGGCGCAGTCCACCAGCACTCGCAGCTTGCTTAGGTCGGAGGACACGCCAGCCGCCAGCGATTTGACGTAGGCATGACGCAACTCGGCCTCGCCTGGGAGCGATGGCTTCGGAACCTTGAGCGCAGTGTCGTCAGCGGCAGAGTCATTCTGCAGAAGGGCGAAAATTTCTTTTTCGATGGCGAGTTCGCGCGCGTCCGTGAGCTTGAAGCCGTCGCCGGAGAAAACTTTGATGCCGTTATCGGTCCAGGGATTGTGCGACGCAGAGATGACCACACCGGCGGCCAGAGAACGTGAGCGGGCGAGGTAGGCTACACCGGGCGTGGTGATCACGCCGGCGCTGTGGACGTCCACGCCTACGGCGGCAAGGCCTTCGGCGACGCGGTCAGCAATCCATCCACTCGATTCGCGAGTGTCCTGGCCTATCACGGCCTGCGCCTTGGCGGTGGTGCGAACGAGATCATGGCCGAGGGCGCGGCCGATTAAATAGGTGTTCTGTTTGGTGAGCGGAAATTCTCCCGCAACACCACGGATGCCGTCGGTTCCGAATAACTGCCTTTGCTGACTCATAAAAAGAAAGGAGGACAGGACTAGAGATGATAAATGAGGACGGGGGAAAGCGCTTGATCTCAGGTCGGACGTTCTGGTCCCACGCGAGATCCTTCACTCCGCCTGAAAAACGGCCTCCGTTCAGGGTGACGCCGTAGAAGATCGGTAACTCAGTGCGTCGTAGCGCTTCCCACCTTCTGGACGAGCACGGTCACGCGAATCGACGTGGTCTGCACAACCTGAACCAGCGGGTCGGCGACATAAACGTTGGTGTTGAAGACGGCGCTGCCGCGGGTTCCGGTCGCATCGATCGGATCGGTCGTGGCCGCATCGATTTTCTCTACATGATGCCGGGGACCGGTGATGGTGATGCGGGGCGGATCGGCATCGACTTTTGCGATTTGGTCGCCGTCGACGAAGTTGCCCGTCACGCGGGGATGAATCTCGACGTCACGAGTCATGCGAGTATCGAAAGCCAGGTGCAACTGGCTGGGGACGACCTGCACGACGGTGATGTCGCCGGGGTGGCGAACCTGCTGCGAGGTGAGGTCGAAGGTGCGCTCGCCCGATTTAACATCGGCCAGATCGATTTCGGCATGGACTTCATTGGCTTGTAACTGGCGGATGACGCGTTCCGGGCCGCGCACGCGGATCTGCGCTTCCTGGATGGACTCGGAACTGATCTCCAGTTGCGAGGGGAAATGTTGAAAGACAATGGGCGCGTGCAGGGCGACTTCCGCGGGCTGCTCGTCGCGCGAAATCAGAAACCACAGGCCGGTCGCCAGTAGTAGGGACAGGACTTTCAGTCCGAAGTTGTGGAACACGTGGCGCTGGAGGAATCCGATCATGAGTGTGGCTCCGATTGGGTTCCGGATTCAGACTTCCGCTGCTGCGCCGGATCGTGCAGAGGAGAGTCGACCAGTGCGTCCGATTCATCGTCGCCGGGCGCGATCGAAGTCGGCAGGGTTACGGGAGCCATGTAGCGGCGCAGTTCGCTGCTCAGGCGCTCGCGCAGTTGTTCGACGGTCAAGTCGCGCTCGATTTTGCCGCCGATGGCCAGGCTGATCGCGCCCGTCTCCTCGGAACAAATAACGGCGATGGCATCGGTTTCTTCGGTGATGCCGATGCCGGCACGATGCCGCGTACCGAGTTGCGTCGAGAGCAGGGGATTCATGGAGAGCGGGAGGAAGCAGGCCGCGGCGGCGATGCGGTCTTTCTGCACGATGACGGCGCCGTCGTGCAGCGGAGCACTGGGACGGAAAATCGTGGCCAGCAGATCGTAGGAGAGGCGGGCATCGAGGGGGACGCCGCTTTCGATGTGAGTGCGCAGTCCGATCTCACGTTCGATCACGATGAGGGCGCCGGTCTGGTGCTGGGAAAAGAGATTCGCGGCCAGCACTATATCGTCATAGGAATCGCTGTCGGCCGAGGATCCGCTAAAGAAAGTCAGCCTGCGGCCCAAGTCCGCGAGCACGTGCCGAATCTCCGACTGGAAGACGACGATCAGCGCAAACACGAGGTAGGGCAGCACATGGCTCACGACCCAGTTGAGGGTGGTGAGTTCGCCAATGCGCGCCAGGTAGAAAGTGACGGCGACCACGACCAGTCCCACCAGCATGGGAACGGCGCGGGTGCCGCGGATCATCACCAGCACCTGGTAGATGAGGAGCGCGACGAGGAGAATATCGAGCGCGATCCACGCGGCTTGCGTCCATGACGTGATGACGGGCGTCACTCGAATCGCTCCTGGTGCAGATCTGATCGCGAAGCACCATTGTAATGCAGCGGATTTAGGCCTTGTCAGTCTTACGAACTTTTACATTCGCTGCGCAGGAATTGTGTGGCGGAGGCTTATCCCTGCTTCTTGGTGACGGAGGCGCGAATCTCGCCATGGGCCAGGCGGGCGGAGATCTCGTCGCCGACGTTCAGGCCGCGCACGTCCTTCAGCAGCTTGCCTTCAGAATCAAAGATCAGCGCGTATCCGCGCTCCAGAATGGCGAGTGGAGACAGCGATTCGAGAGCGGTCTGAAGCCGTTCGCTGCGTGCGCGATACTGCAGGAGAACGTTGCGCACGACTGCGACCAGCGCAGCGGTTCCGCTGTCCAATTCTTTTCGCATCCCGGAAAGCACCAAGCTCAAGTCGTAATGGCGCACGGCGGCAGAAACCGTTTCCCAGCGGCGGCGCATTTGCTCGAGGAGCTGCCGCTCGGCCAGCTCCAGGCGGTGGGTGAGATCGTCGAGTTTTTGCTGGCGCTGGTGGATGAGTTCCATCATGCGGGCGAAGGCGCCGTGCTGCGCGAGTTCGGTCAGGGCCTGGCGGCCCATCAGGAGGCGATAGCGCATGGCTCGGGTGAGGCGCTCGTGCAAAGCGGCGGCATGTTCTTCGACTTCCTGCCGCGAGCGGATGACCAGCTCTGCCGCCGCGGAGGGCGTGGGAGCGCGCAGGTCGGCGACGAAGTCTGCGATGGTGAAGTCGGTCTCGTGGCCGACCGCGGAGATCACGGGGATCTCGGACGCTGCGACGGTGCGGGCCAGCGCCTCGTCGTTGAACGCGGCCAGGTCTTCGGCGGAACCGCCGCCGCGCGCGACGATGATGACGTCCACGTTGTCGTGCTGGTTGAAAAAGCGAACACCGGCAGCGACTTCTTGCGACGCTGCGTCGCCCTGCACCTGAGCGGGATAGATGAGCACATTCACGGAATGGTGGCGGCGTTGGAGGACGTTCAAAATGTCGCGGAGCGCAGCTGCTTGCGCGGACGTCACGAGGCCAATGCGCGACGGCAGGGGGGGGATCGGCTGCTTGCGCTCGGGGGCGAACAGTCCTTCCGCTTCAAGCTTCGTTTTGAGTTGCTCGAAGGCCAACTGCAGCGAACCGGCGCCCTTGGGCTCGAGGTACTCCGCCGCAATTTGCAGTTCGCCGCGATCTTCATACACGGTGACGCGGCCGCGGACGACCACTTGCAAGCCGTCGGCCGGGCGGAAGCGCAGGAGGCGCGCGGACGAACGGAACATCACCACGCGAATCTGGGCGTTGCCGTCTTTGAGAGTGAAGTAAAGATGGCCGGAATCGGGCGCACGAAAATTGGAGATCTCGCCTTCCACCCAGGCGTCGGAGTATTCGCGTTCGATGTGCGAACGAACTGCCGCGACCAGATCGCGAACTTTCCAGACCCGGCGCTCGGGCGGGCGGAAACTGAAGCCCATCTGATCGGCGAGGGAAGACATTGTGGGCAGTGTATCGCACTGGGGCAGATCAGGGGCGGAGGCAGGCGGCGAGCGGTGATCCTCCCCGTATCCGCGGTTTGGGCCTAGGGCTATAATCCTTCCCCATGAATCTCGAACAAAAAGTCGCCGAACTCAATAAGCGGAACCAGCTCGCCGAAGACGGGGGCGGCGCCAAGCGCCGCGAGCGCCAGCATAAAGAAGGAAAAATGTCGGCGCGCGAGCGCATCGAGTTCCTGCTCGACGAGGGCACGTTCGAAGAGACGGACAAGCTCGTCACCCACAGATGCAACGACTTTGGCATGGCCGAGCAGAAAATTTACGGCGACGGATTCGTTACTGGCTATGGCCGCATCGAAGGGCGGTTGGTTTACCTATTTGCTCAAGACTTTACGGTGTTCGGTGGATCGCTTTCGGAAACCAATGCCGGGAAGATCGTGAAGATCATGGATCTGGCGGCGAAGGTCGGCGCGCCGGTGATTGGGCTGAACGATTCCGGTGGAGCGCGCATTCAGGAAGGCGTGATGTCGCTGGCGGGGTACGCGGACATTTTCTTGCGCAACACGATCTATAGCGGCGTGGTGCCGCAGATTTCGGCGATCATGGGGCCGTGCGCCGGAGGGGCGGTTTATTCGCCCGCCATCACCGACTTCGTGCTGATGGTGGATAAGACTTCGTACATGTTCATCACCGGGCCGGACGTGATCAAGACGGTGACTTTGGAAGAGGTCACCAAAGACCAGCTCGGCGGCGCGATGACGCACAACGAGACTTCAGGCGTGGCGCACTTTCTGGCGCACGACGACGCGGAATGTTTGTCGATGGTGCGGGAGCTGTTGAGCTTTTTGCCGTCGAACAATCTGGATGAACCTCCGCGGAAAGTCTGCACCGATCCCATTGACCGGGGGGACACGGCGCTCGACAAGATGGTGCCGGCACAGTCGAACCAGCCCTATGACATCAAGGACGTGATTCATGCGGTGGTCGATGATGCTTACTTTTTCGAAGTGCAGGAGCATTACGCGAAGAACATGGTCGTGGGATTTGCGCGGCTCGACGGACGCTCGGTGGGGATCGTGGCGAACCAGCCGTCGGTGCTGGCGGGAACGCTGGATATCAATGCGTCGGTGAAGGGGGCGCGGTTTGTGCGCTTCTGCGATTGCTTCAACATTCCGCTGGTGACGTTTGAGGATGTGCCGGGATTCTTGCCGGGGACCGCGCAGGAATATGGCGGGATCATCAAGCATGGCGCAAAGCTGCTCTACGCGTTCGCGGAGGCTACGGTTCCCAAGGTCACCGTGATCACGCGCAAGGCGTATGGCGGAGCTTATTGCGTGATGGCGTCGAAGCACATCCGTACAGACGTGAATTATGCGTGGCCTACAGCGGAGATTGCGGTGATGGGGCCGGAGGGCGCGGTGGACATTGTCTACAAGCGCGAACTGGACGCAGCCGCCAACCGGGAGCAACTTCGCAGGGAAAAAATCGATGAATTCCAGGAACGCTTCGCTAACCCGTATGTTGCCGCCGATCGCGGATTTGTGGATGCGGTGATCCAGCCGCGAGAGACGCGGAAAAAGTTGATCCAGGCGCTGGCCATGCTGGAGACCAAGCGGGATAAGAACCCGCCGAAGAAGCATGGGAATATACCCCTGTAGATTCGTTGGCGCAGTTGCACTGTGGAGAGCCTCGTGAAAAAGTTGCTCGCTCTAATCGCCTTCTCCTTTCTGACACTTCCGGTTTTTTCACAGGATTCTGCTAGCTGGCTTTCGAGCCTCCCCGAAGCTAAAGACTATGTTCAGAAGCGTGTCTCCAGCTACGACCGCAGCGGGGGGAACGCAGATGCGCGGAGCATTGCAGTCGGGGAGACTCTGACGCTGCTTGACGAGGCGGGGCCGGGGCTGATCAGCCATGTTTGGGTGACGATCGCGAGCGACGATCCACACCATCTGAAGGCTTTGGTGCTGCGCATGTATTGGGATGGGGAAGCCACTCCGAGCGTTGAGGCTCCGATTGGCGATTTCTTTGGGTTGGGGCTGGGAGACTATCACTTGTATCAGTCGCAACCGTTGTCCATTGGGTCGGACAAGGCGCTGAATTGTTTTTTCCCGATGCCCTTTCAGAAACATGCCCGCATCACGGTGACGAACGAGGGCGCGCAAAAGACAGACGCATTTTATTTCAATATCGACTTTCGGGCGTACCGCAAACCGCTGGCGGCGGATTTGCTTTACTTCCACGCCCAGTATCGACAGGCCGCGCCGGCTCAGGGCTGGACGAACGACTGGCAATCCAACGGCGACGCGATCATCAACGACAAGAAGAATCTGAACGGGGAGGGCAACTACCTCTGGATGGAAGCGACCGGGCGCGGGCACTTTGTCGGCGTGACCATGTCGGTGCTGCAGAATCAGGATGGGTGGTGGGGAGAGGGCGATGACATGTTTTTCGTCGATGGGGAGCGCTTGCCTTCGATCAATGGGACTGGGTCGGAAGATTATTTTCTGGGAGCGTGGGATTTTGGCGGGCGTCCGTTTGCCTATGGATTGTTCGGGGCGCCGGTGGTGGGGCAGGAGGTCGCGGGGGGGCGATGGTCGCTCTATCGCTTCCATCTGGATTCGCCGATTCCGTTTACGAGATCGCTACGCGCGACCATTGAGCATGGGCATGCCAATCACCGGTCGGACAATTACTTCTCGGTGGCGTACTGGTATCAGAGCGAACCCCACGCGGCGTTTCCTGCGCTGCCGGCGTTGGAGCAGAGGATTCCGCGGATTTATGCTGTGGGCGGGCCGGGGAATGCGGGGAAGTAACGAACGGGCAGGTCCCAGGTCTTTGGTGTTGGGTAAGAGAAACCTCTTTGCCACGGATTCACGCGGATTCTCACGTGTGAGTCGAAGCCTAACCGTTCGATTGGGACACAAAGGAAGGAAGGAGAGCCCAGAGCTGACAGCTCCAAAAAATAAGAGTTCCGAGGTGGTGTGGGGTCCATTCGTCTCGGCCAGTAGCTCGCGTTTGACCCTCGCTCGACCTGCTCTCGCTGCCTTCCCTTGCGGGCTGCTGCGTGCGATCTTCGCTTGGGCT
>Ga0181532_10001037_pt1 | contig 27684 bp, 19 predicted proteins | sample PEATcosm2014_Bin_33_FD_119768 | JGI IMG/M metagenome (GOLD analysis project Ga0181532, IMG submission 119768) | Peatland microbial communities from MTU Mesocosm Facility, Houghton, MI, USA - PEATcosm2014_Bin11_30_metaG | ecosystem: Environmental > Terrestrial > Soil > Wetlands > Peat | place...
CCCTCGCTCGCCAAGTCCGAGCGCTGGGCCAATGTGGAATTCTATTTTGCCGTTGCTGCCGACACCACCGGCGCGCGGGTCGCGGCGAGGCTTACCGACGGGACGCCATTGCTGGTGGAGAAGAAGCTGAACGAAGGACGTGTTTTGCTGTTTGCCTCGGGCCTGGACAATTTCACGAACGACTTTCCATTGCACCCGATCTTCGTCCCATTTGTCGAACAAACGGCCCGGTATCTTTCCGGGATGCGGCAGAGGATCGGGTCGAGCGTCGTCGATTCCTTCTTCGAGTTGCGCTCCGACAAGGACCGGGCGGCAGGTGTGGAGGTGGTGGACCCCGAGGGACGACGGCCCCTTTCTCTGAATGAGGCCGCCACCTCTTCCACAGTCCAATTGAGCAAGGCAGGGTTTTACGAAATGCGCCTCGCCAACGGCCGCCACGAGGTCGTGGGTGTGAATGCGGACCGCCGCGAGTCCGACCTCGGTGTCATCAGCGAGGATGTGTTGGCGCTTTGGCGCGGCAAGCAAGGCCCGGTTTCTCAACCGGCCGCAGCCGCGAGCGTGACGCAGGCGCAAGAGAAGCCGTTCAGCCTCTGGTGGTATTTCATGTTGCTGCTTCTGGCCGGGGCAGTAGCGGAGTCGTTGGTGAGCGATCGCTATCTAGGCAAGCTGCGGGAAGAGTCCTAGTTTACCGGGCTGCCCTCTCCCTTGGGGAGTCCGATTTCTGGTCCGATTCGGATCGGACCATCGGACCCCGGAAATCGGGGAGGGTGTCGCGCTCCCGCGCTTTCATCAGCCGGAGCGCGACAGGTGAGGGGTCACCTAGGCAACGCAGGAGGAACCATGAGTGCACGAGATCAACTCGCGTCCTACCTGAAGCTGCTGCAAAGACGTCTGCGCCTGGGCGCGTTATTGCGGGGCGCGGCGGCGCTGGTAGCAGTTGCTTTGACCGCCACCCTCGTCCTGGTGCTGATTACGAATGCATTCGGCTTCTCCGATTCGAGCCTTCTTGCCGCTCGCATTGCGCTCATCATCGCACTCGCCATCGTGGTCGGCTACGGCGTGGCGCTGCCTTTGCGCGCTCTAAACGACCGCCGGGCGGCCCGCAAGGCTGAAGCTGCGTTTCCACAATTCGATCAGCGCCTGGTGACCTTCGCCGAGCGCGACCGGGGCGGGCGCGATCCCTTCCTCGAACTGCTGGCCGCGGATACGCTTCAGGTGGCAAAATCCGCCCAACCGGCGCACTTGATTCCAAACCGCAAGCTTCTGGCCTGGATTGCGGGCGGGGGAGCATCCCTCGGCATACTGGTTTGGTTGATCGCTGCGGGGCCCGGTTTCCTTGGCTACGGTGCTGCTCGGCTGTGGGCCGGATCGCTGCAACACACCGCTCCGTTTTATGACATTCAAGTGAGCCCCGGCAACGCGGTCGTGCGCCGCAGCGCCAACCAGTTGGTCACCGCGCAGGTGATCGGACGCCAGGTGGAGAGCGCCCGCCTTTATGCCCGCTACCAGAGCGCCTCGAAGTGGGAAGAGGTCACGATGCAGCAGCAGCCCGCTGCCAACGGCTTTCAATTCCTTTTCGCGGGGCTTCCCGAGAGTGTCGAGTACTACATTGAAGCCGGGCCGCTGCGCTCGCAGAGTTTCAAACTCCGGATTGTAGACCTGCCCGCGGTAAAACAGATCCGCGTGACCTACCATTTTCCTGCCTGGACAGGAATGAAAGATGCCGTGGAAGAGCATGGGGGCGACCTACGAGCCCTCGAGGGCACCGAGGCGCGGCTCAACATCCTCCTCAGCCAGCCTGTGGCGCACGGTTTTCTTGCCCTGGACGGCGGGAAGCAGATTGACCTCGGGGACGCCGGCCACAACTTCTATTACGGCGCCGTCACCATTGAAAAAGATGGAATGTACCATGTCTCCGCGCTTGATCAGGGCCAGCCCGTGCGGCTGTCGGAGGACTTCTTCATCGAAGCGCGTAAGGTGAATCCCCCGATGGTGCGCATCGCCCGCCCGGCCGGCGAATACCACGCCAGCCCGATCGAAGAAGTTACTGTCTCGGTTCAAGCCGAGGACGAGTTCGGACTCAACGCTTTGGCGCTTCACTATTCGGTAAACGGAGGGCCCGAGCAGACCAGCAGTTTGTTGAAGCAAAAGGGCGCGAAACAGGCGGAGGGTTCCACCACACTCTCTCTGGAGGACTTCAAACTTGTTCCGGGCGACCTGGTGAGCTTGTACGCGAGTGCCAAGGACGCGCGTGCGGAATCCCGCACCGACATGATGTTTATCCAGGCTGAGCCGTTCTCCCGCGATTACTCGCAATCGCAAGTGATGGGTGGCGGGGGTGGCGGGATGGGTAACTTCCAGGAGCAGATTTCCCAGCGCGAGAAGGAAATCATCGCGGAGACCTGGAAACATCAGCTCGATAAAGGCGCCTCGCCGCAGGGCCTCGCCGAAGCGGCTAAATTCCTTTCCGGCGTGCAGGCCAAGCTCCGTGACCAGGCGCTCTCGCTGGCGGGGCGTCTCGAGCGGCGCGAACTGACAGAAGAAAATGCGGAGTTCAGTAGTTTCCAGAAAGATATGGGCGACGCCGCCCAGGCAATGGACCCCGCAGCCAAAGCTCTGCAACAACAAAAGTGGCGGGACGCCATGCCCCAGGAGCAGAAGGCCCTGCAATCCCTGCTGCGGGCGGAAGCGACCTTCCGCCAGATCGAAGTGGCCTTTGGCAGCGTCGGGGCAGGCGGTGGCGGGGGAGGCTCAGGGCGCGACCTCCAGAGTCTGTTCGATCTCGAACTGGATACTGAAAAGAACCAGTACGAGACGGAACAAACGGCCAACTCCGCCGATCAGCACGGTGACCAGATTGACAAGGCTCTCGAGAAGCTGGACGAACTAGCGCGGCGCCAGCAGGAGTTAGCCCGGCAGCCGCACAATTCACAGGATTTCCAGTCACGGTGGCAGCAGGAAATGCTGCGCCGCGAAGCGGAAAAGCTGCAAGAGCAGATGGCCCAGATGGCGCGCAACGGTTCGCAACAAGGCGCTTCCAATTCTCAGCAGAGCGCTTCAGGTCCCCAGCAGGGCAACTCAGGGTCCCAGCAGACCGGCTCAGGATCGTCCAGCCGATCATCTTCCAGGGGCGGGCAGAGCGGATCAGACACGAGCATGCAGCAAGCTCTTGAGCGCCTTCAACAAGCCAACGACGATATGCGCCGAGCTGCCTCACCAGGACAAAACGGGTCCGACGCACGCCGCGCCGCCGACCGCCTCCGTGAAGCATCTGACCTGCTCAATAGCTTGAGGGGGCAGGACGCTTCCCAGCAGCTCGATTCGCTGGCTCACGAAGGCGAGCGATTGAGCGGCGAGCAGCGCAACCAAGCGGAGCGTATGCGGCGCACGTTCGATTCAGCCGAAGCTGCCAGGCGCTCGGCACAGGGGCCGTCCGACGCCTCGATGGAGGAATTGCGGAAGCTCGCCGGCGATCGCCAGCGCCTCGCCGACGACCTCGCGGACCTGCAAAGGCGGATGCAGGACGCTACACGCAGCCTCGCCTCCGCAGATCGTGCCGCGGCCTCGAAGCTGCGAGACGCTCTGGCCGGCGTGGATCAATCCGACCTCCAGGCCAAACTCCAGCGAAGCGCGGAGATGATCCGCCGGGGCATGGATCCGAACGCCAATCCCAGCGAGGCTACAATCAACTCCGGGATCGAACGCTTGAACGACCAACTGCGCGAGGCCCGGCAGTCGCTGGGCAATGGCCAGCAGAATCCGGAAGAGGCGCTGGAACGCATGGCGCGCCTGCGTAGCCAAATCGATATGCTGACGCGAAATCCCGGTGGCCGCGGCGGACAAGCAGGGGATCGTTCCGGGCAAGCAGGTGAGCGCGGCGGCCAGGGTGGCGAACCCGGAGGGCAACAGCAAACCGGCGATCGGGCCGCGGGTGGAGATTTGCGGAACGGAGTCGCCGGCGGAAACTCCGATGGCGGCCACTGGGACGGCGAGCGATTCTACGGAGGGTATGATCCCGGCAGTTTGACAAGGACGCAAGGCACGGCGCGCAAACCTGAGCCCATTACTCAGGCCGACATCGCGCGCGCTTACCAGGAGGCGCTGCACGATTTGAATGCCTTGCAACAGACGGTACGCGGCGAGCCCGGACCGCTGGGCGACATCAAAGATCTGCAACGCGAACTCGACCACCTGGACCCGCGGCGCTTCCCCGGCAACCCCGCCATGCTCCAGGAACTCCGCGCCCAAGTGTTGGCCAGCATGGATAAGCTTGAGTTGCAGATTCGCCGCGCGATGGACGACAAGAAGGCGGGACAGGTCCGAACCGGCGACGCGCAACGCGTGCCCGACGGCTATCAAGACTCGGTGGCGGATTACTTCCGCCGCTTGAGCAAACCGAACAATTAGCGCGCGCCTACTTTGCAAACTGTGCGGCTCAAAGCAGGCGCCTTGCGCGAAAGGGGACAAACAGATATGGCACTGATTGAACTTCACAAAACCGACGAGGCGGGAGAGGATGCGGGCGTCCTCTTCGTTAATACCGACCACATTGTTGCGATCACTGCCGCCCAGAGAGCAACCGAGCTTCAGCTTGCCGACGGGCACACTCGATGGGTAAAGGACTCTCCCGAGGAAGTCGTTTCGTTGATCAAAAACTCTGCCTGAGGCCGCATGACGAGGAGTTCACTCCCACCACGCTCGGCGGGCGCGTCCGCCACTCCTAGATCTTGCGGCGGGGCTTCTGCTTTTCGGAGATCGACCGGATGATCAGCTTGCCCTCGCCGTTCGCGGGCAATGGGGTCTCACCCTGGGCAATGGCGGCGGCGATCAGTTCCTCGACTTCCGGAAGCGCCAGCGTGGCCGCCGAGGGAAGCCTGATGAAGCGGTTTTGGGAACCGCTGCCGAGGAGCAGCTTGTGCGGATCGGGCAGAGTAGCTCCATAATAGAAGGAAAGCCCGACTCCGTTCGCGGCGGCGGCAATGGAGACGATGCAATCGGAGGGACGCTCGGTTGAACTGTACCCGATGACAAAGAAGTTGTAATTGTCGTAAACCAATTCGTTGGCAGTTGGTAGACGTTTGCGCAATGCGTTGCGGATGGAACGAATCAGCGAGGCGTTTTTCGAGTCAAACTTGTCGATGAACCCTTCCAGTTGTTGCGCCGGTGACGCGCCGGCTTGTTCGGCTGTCTTGGTGTTGGCCTTCATGTGACCTTCTCCATTCTCCGAGATCATGCCGACGGCGGCATTGGCCGGATTGACTGCTGGTCTCCGTAATTATGATAAAGAGGTTCCGTTCAAGACAGTATACCCTCTCGATGCGCATGACAGAAACCCTCCGGCGCGCGAAAAAAGCCATCCCCTCCATGCGATTGTCCTGCTAAACTGAGACCAGCAGTTCCTTGGGGTTCACAAGGCGCAACCAGTGTTTGGGGGCAGGAAGGTGCGAATGCAACTCAATTCGTATCGGACGGACGGTTTCTATGACGAGGTTTTTGACGCCGAATGCAATGCACGTCCGGAAGCTCGCCTGCTACTGGAAACCATCGAGTCGCTCGCCGACGGCGAGCTTTTGAGGTGCCAGCGAGCGGCCGAAACCCTTCTGCTGCAAATGGGGATTACCTTCAACGTCTATGGGGATTCGGCGGGCACGGAGCGTATTTGGCCCTTCGACCTGATTCCGCGCATTGTCCGCACCGAGGAATGGGATTGGGTCGAGCGCGGACTCAAGCAGCGGATCCATGCCCTCAACGAATTCATTGACGATATATACCACGACCAAAAAATCCTGAAGGACAAGGTCATCCCTGAGGAGATCATCCAGTCCGCCGCGTTCTTTCGCCACCAATGCCGTGGCATCAACCCTCCCGGCCGAGTGTGGTGCCACATTTCCGGCACCGACCTGGTTCGCCACTCGGATGGCCAGATCTACGTTTTGGAAGATAACCTCCGCGTGCCTTCAGGGGTTTCCTACGTCCTGGAGAACCGGGACATGATGAAGCGGACTTTTCCGCATGTGTTCGCGGGCCTGCACGTCCGCCCGGTGGACGATTACCCGAGCCGACTGCTGGAAACTCTGGAGGCCATCGCGCCGCCCCGCGCGGGGGCCAAGCCCACGGTGGTGCTGCTCACCCCGGGCATGTACAACTCCGCTTACTACGAGCACAGCTTCTTGGCGCAGAGGATGGGGATTCAATTGGTCGAGGGCCGCGACCTCGTGGTACACGAGGGGTGGGTATGGATGCGCACCACGAAAGGTCTTCGGCGCGTCGACGTGATTTATCGCCGCATCGACGACGACTTCCTTGATCCCAAGACGTTCCGCCCCGACTCCTTGCTGGGGGTTCCCGGGCTCATGGATGTCTATCGGGCCGGCCGGGTTTCTTTGGCTAACGCCCCCGGAAACGGTGTCGCGGACGATAAAGTAATCTATTACTACGTGCCGGAGATCATCCGCTACTACGAAGGCGCTGATCCCCTGTTACCCAACGTCCCCACCTTCGTCTGCTGGCGTGACGCGGACCGGCAGCATGTGCTCCAGAACCTCGACAAGCTTGTGGTGAAGGCGGCCAACGAAGCGGGCGGCTACGGAATGCTGGTCGGCCCGCACTCCACCGCAGCCCAGCGCGAGGAGTTCGCGGCTCGAATTAACGCCAGTCCGCGGAACTACATTGCGCAGCCCACGCTGGCCCTCTCGCGCGTTCCGACACTGGTGGAGGACCACCTGGAAGGACGGCATGTGGATTTGCGCCCTTACATTCTCTACGGCAAGGAGATTTACGTGCTGCCCGGCGGCCTAACCCGAGTGGCCTTGCGCAAGGGCTCGCTGGTGGTAAATTCCTCGCAAGGCGGCGGGAGCAAGGACACCTGGGTTCTCGCGCCGTTGCCGGAAGGAGCCACGCATGAGCAGTGACACCGCACCGCTCCTGAGCCGAGCGGCCGAAGCTGTTTACTGGATGGCGCGCTACATCGAGCGGGCGGAAAACGTGGCGCGCTTCATTGATGTCAACCTGCACCTGCAACTCGATCTGCCCCTCGAACCCGCCCACCAGTGGCAACCCCTGATTGACACCAGCGGCGACGCCGCAGTCTTCCGCGAGCGCTACGGCAAGGCGGAAAAGCGGTCGGTAATCAAGTTCTTATTACTCGACAACGATAATCTTAATTCTGTTATTTCCTGCCTGCGCGCCGCCCGTGAGAACGCGCGCTCGATTCGCGAGATCATTTCCTCCGAGATGTGGGAGCAGGTCAACAGCTTGTACCTGAAGATTCAATCCCAGATGTCGCTGGCGGGGGCGGAGCGCCTCGCCGAACTCTTGCGCGGCATCCGCCTGGGCTGCCACATGTTTGAAGGAATCACCGACGCGACGATGAGTTACAACGAGGCCTGGCATTTCCTTCGCTTGGGAAGGCAGCTCGAGCGCGCCGACAAGACCTCGCGCATTCTGGATGTGAAGTACTTCATGTTGCTCCCTTCCGCGAACGCTGTCGGAACTCCCTATGATGACATTCATTGGTCGGCGGTCTTGAAATCGGTCAGCGGATTCGAGATGTACCGTAAGAAGTGCGGACGCATCGTCCCTCGCAGTATCGTGGAGTTCCTGATCCTCGACCGCGAGTTTCCGCGCGCCATCCGCCACTGCCTCCGCGAAGCCGATGAATCGCTGCACACGATTACCGGTACTCCCATGGGGTCCTGTGAGTGCCCCTCGGAATGCTCCCTGGCCCCGCTGCGCGCGGAACTTGACTACATTTCCGTGAACAAAATCATCAAAGAGGGGCTTCACGAGTATTTGGACGGCTTGCAGGCGCGGATGAACATCATCGACGAAAACCTGACACGCGACTTCTTCGCCGGGGAATCGGAATCGGATTCTCAAACCTCCGTGGAAGAGGAGGCCTCTTCATCCAGGGCCAACAAGTGAGCGATACCTCACAGGCAGCGAATCAAACCGGGGTGGAGGAGTGGCGATATGCTCCGGTTAAGGGCTACTGGGACGAGGCTGTGCTGCCCTCGGGTCTGCCGCGCCGCCATTGGCGCCGCCTCGCCGCCGCAATTCGCCACTTTGGGTTCCGGCAGTTCAACCGTCACTGGCAATCCGGCGTACAACTGATCCGGGAAGCCGGCGCTTCCGATAACCTCGCAGGGGATCCCTGGGACCATGAGCGCCCACTGACTCTGGATCCCATACCTTTGCTGATTGCGGAAGAGGAATGGGCCCGCATTGAAAGGGCCGTCATCCAGCGCGCGGAATTACTGAACGCGATTCTGTTCGATCTTTACGGCGAGCAAAAACTGTTGTATGAGCACCGCCTGCCCCCGGCGCTAGTCTTCGACAATCCCCAGTTCCTCCGGCCTTGCTTTGGATTCGCGCCGCCTGCCGGCGTGTCCTTGCACACCTACGCAGCGGATCTGGCCCGTTCGCCGGACGGCCGCTGGTGGGTGATTGCTGAGCGCACCCAGGCGCCGGCCGGAATGGGCTACACTCTGGAAAACCGGCTGGTCAGCGCGCGCGCTTTACCCGGCGTCTTCAGCCAACACCGGGTTCGGCAACTGGCGCGCTTCCTGGACGTCCACCGCCATGCCCTGTTTTCCCTCGCAGCCAAGCGCAGCAATCATCCTCGTGGAGTCGTCCTTACTCCCGGGCCGCACACCGACGCTTATTTCGAGCATTCCTTTCTGGCAGGCAATTGGGGCTTGCCCCTGGTTCAAGGGGACGACCTGACGGTCCGCGACCGTCGCGTCTACTTGAAAACCTTGGCAGGTTTAGAACCGGTGGATTTGATTATTCGCTGCTTCGAGGACGCCTTCTGCGATCCCCTCGAACTTCGTGGAGATTCCTTGCTGGGCGTGCCCGGCCTTGTCGAGGCGGCTCGCAGCGGTGGGATCGTAATTGACAACGCTCTTGGCAGCGGGGTGGTGGAAGGGCCTGGCTTTCTGGCGTTCCTCCCGGGGCTTTGCCGTTTGCTCCTGGGCGAAGAACTACGCCTGCCTTCGGTGGCCACTTGGTGGTGCGGCCAGGAGAAAGCATGCCAATACGTGTTGGAACATCTCGATCACCTGGTGGTACGGGCTGCCTCGACCAGTTTCGGCCAGCCGCCGGAGTTTCCGGCGTCTCTGGACGGTGCAGGGCGGGAAAAGCTGATTGCCGCAATCAAAGTGCACCCTGAACGATATGTGGCGCAGGAAGAGATTGCGCTTTCCACCGCGCCGTCGCGCACCGAAGGCGGATTGGCCGCTCACCACGTCGTCCTGAGAGTCTTTGCGTCCTGGGACGGCCAGTCTTATGGCGTGATGCCCGGCGGGCTGGCGCGGGTTACCACGGAATCGTCTTCCCGTCAGCTTCCTCTGCGACTGGGAGGTGTAAGCAAAGACACCTGGGTGCTCGGGGACAGGGCAGAATCCTCGCCGGGGCCCAGCCTGCCTCCTGTCCTCCTCGACGCCTCCGCTGGCCGTAGTGCGCTGCCCAGCCGGGTAGCCGACAATCTCTTTTGGCTGGGCCGCTACACCGAACGCGTGGAAGCCTATGTTCGCCTTTTCCGTGCTTTGTTGCCCGCGCTTTCCGCAGAAGAAGATTTCGGACACGCCTTGACGCTAGATACCGCGGTGTCTCTTCTCGTGGGCCTGGGTTTTCTGCCGCCCCAAGACGCCACCGCAACACTCGCCGATCAGCGCTGGCGCGTGCAGCGCTTTCTGACGGAAAACGTGTACGATCCCTCCCGGATTACCAGCCTGGGATGGAACCTTAGACAGATGCATCGCGTCGCGCGGCAATTGAAAGAGCGGCTCTCCGGCGACACCTGGCACGCGCTGCGGCGCCTGGATGCGGAATTCTCCGGCGCCCTGCCCGTCAATCAAGAGCACAGGTATATTGCGCAATTTGGCGTTCTCGATCGCGCCGTCATAACACTTTCCGCCTTGTCCGGCTTGCTGATGGAAAACACCACTCGCGGCGAGGGCTGGCGCTTCGTGCAGGTTGGCCGCCGGCTGGAGAGGGCTTGGCAACTGGCGGAATTGCTACGCGTCGCGGTGGTGGAGGCTCCGCCCGGCTCTGAACCCTACCTTCACATTCTTCTTCAGGTGGCGGACAGTTCCATAACCTACCGCACACGATATGTCAGCATCCTGAGAACCGACTTGGTCTTACAACTGCTGTTGGTGGATGAGTTGAACCCCCGCTCGATCGGATTCCAAATCGCCGATTTGGCGGATCAGTTGCATTCCATAGGGGAAATTGACGACCCCCAGCACCGCCGCCTGGAGGAGTTGGTGTGCGGAACACTCAGTGAAATCCGGGCCGCATCCCTGTCAACGCTCGCCCAGCGGGACAGTGATGGAAGGTTTGTGGCGCTGGAGTCGTATCTCCGGCAGCTCAAGACGAACTTGTACGAATTCTCCGAAGCGTTGACGACGCAATACCTGAGCCCGGCCAAGGCCTCGCTCCTGACCGCGTCCTGGTGATGCAGAATGCGCTACCGAATCACACATTCCACTCGATACGCTTACCCGTCGCCGGTGACACAGTGTTACAGCGAGGCGCGCCTGACTCCGCGGGCGCTGCCTTCGCAACAAGTTCTCGAGCATCGTCTGTACGTTGATCCTCCACCGGCCTTCCTGAGCAGTCATAAAGACTATTTTGGCAACGATGTTTCCACCTTTGCAGTTTTTAATCGACATGAGCGATTCGAGGCAACCGCCTCCAGTGTGGTTGAGGTCGGACCGCAGGGAAGCGGAATTCATTTCTCCCCGGCGTGGGAGGCGGCGCGCCAGACGCTGGCTCAGCCGCTCGATGCGGATTCCATCGCCGCGTCCGAGTTCATCTTCGATTCGCCCTATGTTTCCGCCCACGCGGAGTTGCAGGAATATGCCTGCCCCACTTTCACGCCCGGCCGCCCGCTGTTCAGCGCGCTCCAAGAGCTCACCGGGCGCATCCACAACGAATTCAGGTATCAGCCTCAGTCCACATCCATCGATACGCCGCTCCTCGAAGTGTTCAATAACCGCCGGGGCGTCTGCCAGGATTTTGCTCACCTCATGATCGGCGTGCTTCGTTCGCTCCGCCTGGCGGCGCGATACGTGAGTGGCTACATCCGCAGCGGCTCGCAGTTTCAGGGAGCCGCAGCCTCACATGCCTGGGTGTCTGTATTCGATCCGGCGAACGGATGGCTGAGCTTCGATCCTACAAATAACTTGATGCCCTCCGACGCCCACGTCACCTTGGCGTGGGGGCGGGACTACGGAGACGTGACGCCGATGAAAGGCCTTACGCTGGGCGGTGGCGGGCAGTCCGTGGAAGTGGAAGTCTCTGTTCTGCCGGTCGAGCAGGGCCCCCCGTAGCGGGCTCTGAAAATGGCAAATGGGCCCCCTCACCCGGCGCTGCGCGCAGCGCCGGGTGAGGGGGGTTCCTCCGTCAGTGTAATGCATCAAAAGGGTGGTTCATCACGGCAACCCGTGAGGAATGCTGCCCCGACCTACTCATACCGCAGCGCTACCAGCGGATCTGTTTTAGTCGCCCGGCGGGCAGGTATCGAACAGGCCGCCAGCGCAACCAGAATCAAGAGGCCCGCGACTGCCGCAAAACTCAGGGGATCGTGAGCGCTCACACCGAAGAGCATGTTGGCCATGAGGCGTGTGAGCGCGAATGCGGCGACCATGCCGATCGCAACACCCACCAGCGACATCTTCACTCCGTCCCCGAGCACCATCCCCAGAACCGCCATCCGGTCCGCTCCCAAAGCCATGCGGATGCCGAATTCGTGGGTTCGCTGGTTGTTGATATAGGAAACGACGCCGTATACTCCCACGCAGGCCATGACCAGGGCAAGGCCGGCGAAAACTCCCAAGAGCGCCATGGCGAAGCGGCGAGCGGCGAGAGAGCTGGAAACGATTTCGTCCATCGTCCGGATGTTGTACATCACCTGCTCGCTGTTGACCTGGAGCAGAGCGTGACGAATGGAAGCAATTTGCGCGAGTGGCGATCCTCCGGTTCGAACTGTGATTCCAGTGTATCCGGCCAGCATGGGAACGAATTTACTCGGAATCTGGGCCATGGCGAGATAGCATTGCGCCTGCATGCTGGAATTCATGTCCGAATCAAGTCCCCACTGTTTCACGTGTCCAACCACTCCCACAATTTCCGCTGTTCCATCAATTAGGGCGAAGTGTATGTGTTGACCGATGGGATCCGAATTGGAAAAGTACACCTGCTGAAAGCGCTCATCAATGACGGCCACCAGCGGGGAATGCTCGTCGTCCGCGGGCGAAAGGAAACGGCCCCGCCGCAGCGGCGTTCGCATCACACTCAAATAACCGGGTTGGACGTTGTAGATAATGGCCTGCTTCATTTCCGCCTCAGTCGCGGGCTTCGGCTGGCCCTCGACCCAGAACGGGAATTCTTCATCGCCGGCCATGGGCATCGCGCCGACGGTCAGCGAGGCGGCTTGAACGCCGGGGACAGCATTCAGTTGTTCCTCCAGGCGGCGCCATGTGGCCCGCGCGCTGTCCGCAGTCGAGCTCGATGCCAGGGGGAGCGCAGACTTGAAGGTCAGGACGTTATGCCGGTCGAAGCCGGGATCGACATTCCAGAGGTTGACGAGGCTGCGAATCATCAGTCCGGCGCCGGCCAGGAGCACAAGCGCCAGAGCCATTTCCGCGGCCACCAGAACTCGCTGGGCGCCATGGCGCGCGCCGCTCATTCCTCGTCCGCCCTCTTTCAAGGTCATTTGAAGGTTGGTCCGCGACGTCTTCAGTCCGGGCGCCAGGCCGAATAAGACGCTGGATAAGATCGAGGTCGCGAGGGTGAACAACAGCACGCGCCCGTCCAGCCGGACTTGTTCAACACGCGGCAACGCCTGTGGCAGAGCACTCAGTGCCAATCGCATGCCGAAAGAGGCCAGCAGCACGCCCAGGCCCCCGCCGGCCACGCCCAGCAGGATGCACTCGGTCAGGAGTTGCCGCATAACCCGGCCCCGGTTCGCGCCTAAGGCTGCGCGTATGGCGAATTCATGGATGCGCGCGGTCGAGCGCGCTAATAAGAGATTAGCGACGTTCACGCAGGAAATCAGAAGCACGAACCCCACCGCCGCCAACAGCACCAGCAGATATGGCTTGATCTCGCCGACCGTGTTTTGCATGAGCGGGACCATGGTGATGCCGGTGCCTTTGTCGGCGTCAGGGTACGCCTCTGCCAGGTGCAGTCCCAGCGCATCCATGTCGGCCCGCGCCTGCTCGAAGCTAACGCCGGGCTTAAGTCTGCCGACAGCGTCCATGCCCATACCTATTTTGCGGTCGCGAAAAACGGGATTATCCCACTGCCCAATCGGGACATAGACGTCGGCGTTGGTCTCAAAGTTGTTGCCGCTGTACCCAAAACCCTCCGGGATCACGCCCACAATCGTGTACGCCTTGCCATCGAGCATCAGGCTCTTCCCTACCGTGCTCAGCTCAGAGCCGAACTTTCGCTTCCACAGACCGCTGCTGATCACCACCACGTGCGCCGCGCCGACTTGATCCTCTTCCGGCAGGAAATTCCGGCCGAGGCGCGGCTGCACGCCCAATAACGGAAAGAAACTCGCCGAGACCATGTCCGCCATGACGCGTTCGGGTTCGCCCGTTCCCGTCAGGCTGAAGTCGTCTTCACGGTACCCCGCGAGCGCCGAAAACGAGCGATTGTCGCGCACCCAGTCGAGGAAGTTGGGATAGGAAATGGACCACCAGGGGGAGGTCGCGGTGCGCGAATAGAGAGCCACGAGCCGCTCCGGTTGCGGATAGGGTAGCGGGTGAAGCAGCACGCCGTTCACCACTGAGAATAGCGCCGTGTTAGCGCCGATGCCAAGCGCCAGAGTCAACACCGCCACGGCGGTAAAGGCAGGATTCTTCGCCAGCATCCTCAAACCGAATTTCAGGTCCTGGAGTAGAGTTCGCATTGTAGAAGACCTCCAGCGCGTCGTTTCGTTCTCTCATCTACCTAAACGCTGGAACATATTCGGCAGTTCCAGATTCCCCAGGAATTCCTGTTGGAGTGGTTCGTGAACCCCCTGTGCTTGCGCGGAAGGGCGGGGCTTCAGCCCCGCCGAAAACTACGAGAAGTAAGTAAGGGGCTTTAGCCCCTGAAGCGAGTTGGTTTCAGGGCCTAAAGGCCCTTCCAACCGTGGTCCTCTGAGCGGCGGGGCTAAAGCCCCCGCCCTTCCGAGGTCCATTTGTCGCGTTACGGAATCTTTGTCGAATCGTCGAAGGCTAAGATAATCTTCACACTTTTTCCGCTCTTCAGCCTGATGGGTTGGATCTTGTCAGGCGCTCTTCGGTACAGACCCATCGGCGCCCCGGAGACCGGCTCCGAGTGTCCGTCATAGCTGCCATTTCGATCGACGAATGCCGCGGCATAAACCGCCGATGACCTGAGGAAATCAAAGGTGATGGTTCCGTCTTTGCGGGAAGCGCTGAAACGCCGCAGAATGTGGCTGACACCCGCGGTAGCGGCTGGCGGTGTTGTCTGCGCGGTGGAATCGACCAGCGAGGATGCGGCTAAGGGGTTGGTGTCGAACAGAAGCACATAGATTTTGTGGTTCTCATCCACAATTCCTGCCCCTGTGTAATTCAACTTAACTTTGAGCGCGCTATGGGTGGTCGCAGCACACACACCCAATTGCGTCACAGCCAGGACGCAGAATAACGCGGAAACCAGCAGTGCAGCGTTTCTCGTCTCCATGGATTTTTCCTCCGCGTTCTCGCGGTGTAGGGGTAGGGCTTGCCCTACCCGGGCCCAGCGGAAATGCGGGGACGGCAAGCCGTCCCCCTTACTGAGCAACCGAACTGTGGGGCCAACCTCTCTCCGAGTGGGATAACCGGGAGGTTAAGGTTGGCCCCGATCTTAGGCAGTCCGGGGGTATTAGGCCGCGTCTGGCAGGACCGCGATGACCCGAGCAAGCGCCGGCCTACGGCTCTGGGCGGTCATCTGCTCGCGTTCTCTATTCGGTATCGGGAAACTGATCTCGCACTGATTTTCCAGACGCAGCACTCTGATCCGATACGTGTCCCCGGTAGGTACGGCAAGCAGCTCGCTGCTCTTGTAAGGGGTATCAAATGAGACCCCTGCGACCATGACTAGCCCTAAATACTGCCCGTCATGCTCAATGGAGATCATGCTGGTGTTGGTTATGCTGTCGGCGGTGAAGGAGTATTCTCCGGCCGGCAGGGTCAACCCGCCCCAACGTGCCGCGAAGGGCAGGGTGAATTTTCCGCGATAGGATTGAGCGCTCGCGACGGTTGGGATGATCGAGATGGCCAGCAGCGCGAGAGCAAAGAACCCGCAAAACCTGAGGTAACGATTGACGTTCATGGTAGAGCCTCCTCTTTTTAATGTTGAGGGCCTTGTTTTCTCGCCCTCACCTTGTAATGCGGAAAGTGATCTCGAAAAAGGTAAGACCCACCCCGATCAATCGATGGGGGAGGGCGATGATGGTAGGGGTAGGGCTTGCCCTACCCTCGTCGGCACCAGCAGAAATGCGGGGACGGCAAGCCGCCCCCCTACAGCGGGACGGCTATCGACCAATTGGGAATTCAGGAAAGAGATTGTGATGAAAATCCGGTGTGATATCATGGGGGGCGCGCCTAGCCATAGGCCGCGATCTCTACCGCTCTTGACGTCCCTCTCCACCTGGAGAGGGTGCAGGGGGTGGAGGTGAAAAGATCCCATGACCCCGCCGGCTCCCAATGAAGTCACGCAACTGCTCCGGGCCTGGAGCGATGGCCAGCAGGAAGCCCTTCAGAGGCTGATGCCGCTCGTCTACGAAGAATTGCACCGCCTGGCGCGACATTACATGAGCCGCGAACGCTCCGGCCATATCCTTCAGACCACCGCACTCGTCAATGAGGCCTTCCTTCGGCTCGTCGATGCCCGTAAGGTAAACTGGCAGAACCGCGCGCATTTCTTCGCCATCTCGGCCAGCCTGATGCGGCGAATCCTGGTGGACTTTGCCCGCACCTATCAAAGCCAGAAGCGGGGAGCCGGAGTCCGCCCAGCCTCCTTGGATGACGGGTTGGACGTGGCGGAAGAGCAGCTGGACCTGACCGTTCTCGACGACGCACTGAAAGCCCTGGCAGCCCTCGATCCCCGCAAGAGCCGCGTGGTTGAACTGCGTTTCTTCGGCGGTTTGAGTATGGAAGAAGCGGCAGAAGTGCTTCAGGTTTCTCCCGAAACGGTAAAGCGCGATTGGAAACTGGCTAAAGCCTGGCTGCTCCGCGAAATGGGTGGAAAGCAAGATGCAATCCGAACGATGGAAGCAAGTTGAAGAGCTGTTCCACTCGGCCCTCGATCAGGACGAAAGCAGGCGGCGGGAGTTCGTCGAGAAAGCCTGCGGCGGGGACTCGGAACTGTTGCGGGAAGTCGAATCCCTGCTCGACTACCAAAAGCCTTCCGAGAGCTTCATGGAAGCCCCCGCCATGGAGGTGGCGGCGCAGGCACTGGCGCTGCAGCAGACTGCGGCGGTTCATGAGCCGGCAGCCGGACGCGATGTTTCCCATTACAGGATCTTGGATAAGCTGGGCGAGGGCGGCATGGGCGTCGTCTACAGAGCTGAAGACGTGCGTCTCGGCCGAGAGGTAGCGCTCAAATTCCTGCCTCAGCGGCTGGCCAACGATCAACAGGCGCTGGAACGATTTCAGCGCGAAGCGCGCGCGGCTTCGGCCTTGAATCACCCCAACATCTGCACCATTCATGATTTCGGCTCTCACCTGGGCCAGCCGTTCATCGTCATGGAGCTGTTGCGGGGCCACACACTCAAGGAGTTGATCGAGGCCAGTCACGGCGAGGTCTTCCCGTCATCACTGCCGGCGCCGTATAGTACCGAACGAATGGCTGAGCTGGCAATCCAGGCCGCCGGCGCGCTGGACGCGGCCCACAACCACGGCATCATTCATCGCGATGTCAAGCCGGCGAACATCTTCGTCACCGAAACGGGGCAAGCCAAACTCCTGGACTTCGGCCTGGCGAAGTCGACGCTGGCGAGAAGGACGAGCCCATCCGGCACGCCGGCTGAGGGGTCCGGCGCCCGCCATCCAGGGAGCGGCCAAGCCGCGGCCGGCTCCACGCCCTCCTCGGATTCCCGTAGCTTTACCGGCCCCGGCATCATGATGGGCACAGCCTCCTACATGTCTCCGGAGCAGGCACGCGACGAGCCGCTTGACGGCCGCACAGACCTCTTCAGCTTCGGCGCCGTACTCTATGAAATGACCACCGGCCAGCAGGCCTTTCCGGGAGGCAGTACGGCGGCCGTTTTGGCGGCGGTCCTCTCACAAACGCCCGTTGCTCCCCGCGAACTCAATCCGCAGCTTCCGCCTGAGCTGGAGCGCATCATCAACAAGGCCTTGGAGAAAGACCGCGACATGCGTTATCAGTCGGCGGCCGAATTGCTCGCCGACCTGAAACGTTTTCGGCGCGACACGGACTCGGGGAAAGCCATGGCGGCCGCGGGTATTGGCGGACCCGGCCAGAGGAATCACGCGCGGCGGCCATGGATTTTCAATGCCTGGACGCTTTCACTCGCCGCCGCAGCCGTCCTGGTTGCAGCCGCGCTGACCTTTTACTTCCGTCTGCACCGGACCGCACCAGTTCTGACGTCGCAGGACAGCATCGTGCTCGCCGACTTCGCTAATACCACAGGCGAGAATATCTTTGACGAAACACTGAAGCAAGCGTTGCGCGTGCAACTCGAGCAGTCGCCTTTCCTGAATGCCCTCTCGGAAGAGAAGGCGAGCCAAACACTCGGCTTCATGGGGCGGCCCCGAGACACCCTGTTGACCGAGGCCGTGGCCCGCGAGGTCTGCCTGCGGACGGGAAGCACGGCGATGCTGCTGGGCTCGATTGCCGGGTTGGGCAGCCATTATGTGATCAACCTCGCGGCGGTGAACTGCCAAAACGGAGATTCGCTGGGGACGGAAATGGCGGAGGCCGACAGCCGCGAACATGTTCTTTGGGCGCTCGGCGAGGCTGCTGCCAAGATGCGGGCCAGACTGGGAGAGTCACTGGCCAGCATCCAGAAATATGACGCGCCGGTGGAGCAGGTTACCACGGCATCGCTCGAAGCGCTTCAGGCCTATAGCCTGGGGATGAAAACGCTGTACATACAGGGCGATGCGGCGGCCATTCCGTTCTTGAAGCGGGCTACGGAACTGGATCCTGATTTTGCCCTGGCTCACGCCATCCTCGGCAACCTGTCTGCCAACTTGAATCAGCCCACCCAGGGGATGGCGTCTATCAAGAAAGCCTATGAATTGCGCGGGCGTGTTAGCGAGAGGGAGAAGCTGAATATTGAAGTCTTCTACTACTCTCGCTTTACAGGTGACATGGAGAAAGCCGCCCAGGTTTGCGAAGTGTGGAAGCAGACTTACCCCCGCGACGTGGCGCCTCACGTCTGGCTAGGGAATGTGTACCAGATTCTGGGACGGTTCGGGAAGGCCCTCGAGGAATGCCGCGAAGCGATGCGCCTCCAGCCGAACAGCGTCTCCAGCTACGGTAATCTCGCAAATATTGACCTCATCATGAACCGTCTCGAGGAAGCACAACAGCTGCTCTCGCAAGCGGAAAGTCGCGGGTTCACCAGTCCCGCTATGCAAGTGTTTCTCTACCGCCTGGCCTTTCTTCGTGGCGACCTGCCCGAAATGGAGCGCCGCCTGGCAGCCGCTGCCGGCCAACCGGCTGAAGACCAACTGTTAGCCCAAGAGGCGGATACTGAGGCCTACCTGGGTAGTCTTGCCAAGGCGCGCGAGCTTACCCGGAAGACGGTGGAATCATCGACGCGTGACGGACGCCTGGAGGCCGCGGCAGCCTTCCGTGCAGCCGGAGCACTGCGCGAGGCAATGTTCGGCAACCGGGAACAGGCGCGCCGCGAAGCCACCGCGGCGCTCGCCATGACTCCCGGATGGACCATGCAGACGCTGGCGGCTCTGGCCCTGGCGCGAGCCGGTGACAGCGCCAAGGCGAGCGAAGTTGCCGATTACCTCCATCAACAGGACCCCTGGGACACTCTGCTGAATGTCTATTGGTTGCCAACCATCCACGCTTGGAACACACTCGGTCCCGACGCTGTGCCGGCCAGCAGCCCCTCGGCTTCTGCACTAAAAAGCGGGAGTGCCGCGATCGAATTGCTCGAGCCTGTGAAGCCCTACGAACTGGGGCTCCCCACGCTGTATTGGGTGCTGAACGTCACCATGTGTCCGGTGGAGGCGCGTGGCGAAGCCTATCTGGCCATGGGCCGTGGAGCCGATGCTGCCGTGGAGTTTCAGAAGATCATCGACCACCCCGGGTTGGTCGGGACGTTTCCAATTGGCGCCCTGGCGCGGCTGGGCCTTGGCCGGGCTTATGCCCTCCAGGCAGGCATTGATTTCAGGGGCGAAAGGAAGCTTGGCGCCCAATCCGGCGCTGCCTCGGGCAAAGCGAATCGCACACCCCTGCCGACTGCACTCGCCAAGGCTCGCTCTGCTTATCAAGAGTTTTTCACCTTGTGGCGCAGTGCCGACCCGGATATACCCATCCTCAAACAGGCAAGGGCGGAATATGCCATACTGCAATAGACTGTCTGCTCCATCGAGGACCTCATGCCCACCGTCAATCTGGCTCCTTTAAGCCTCGGGGAGCTGCTGGACCAAACCTTCAGCTACCTGCGCAAGCATTTCTGGCTGTTTGCCGGGATCATGGTGGCGCCGGAAGCCGTTCTGGTGGGTCTGAATCTCTTGATGCAGATCTTCCTTAGACCGCCACGCTTCGTTCCCGGCACTCGTGTTGTGCCTTCCGCCCAAATGGTCGCGTTTATGGCGAGGGCAGGCATGAGCACTTTGGCCATTTTGCTTGCGTATTACGTCGTCTATGCCCTCGCCCTGGGCGCCACCACTTATGCGCTATCTGAGATTCACTTGGGGCGGACGACCACGATTCTCGAGTCCTATCGCGCCGTGCGGCGAAGGTTGGGCCGGCTCATCAACGTGACCCTGACCGTCCTGATCCGCACTTTCGGTGTATTCCTCCTGGCAGGGTTCGTACTTGCATTCTGCGTGGCCCTCATGGGCTCCTTGCCGAGGTCCTTCCTATGGGTCGCCATCCTCCTGGGATTGGCGCTCCTGGTGGGATTCGTCCTTACCGGAATCCTGTTGATCATTTTCCTGGTGCGTTACAGCGTCGCAGTCCCCGCCCTGGTGCTCGAAAATCTCAGCGCGCGGCAAGCTCTCAAGCGAAGCGTAGCACTGACCAGCGGCTACCTTTGGCGCCTGCTGGTAGTGGGCGTGTTGACGTTGCTGATCCGCGTGGTCGTGGTCGTTCTGTGCCAATCACCTTTCAGCATCGCTGCCATGTTGATGACCATGAAGGGTGGGTATCCAAGCATCTGGCTTTCGATTCCCAGCATGCTGGTGGGAGGAGTCTGTGCCACCGCCACGGCGCCGTTGTTCATGATTGGCTTCGCCCTCGCTTACTACGACCTGCGGGTCCGCAAAGAGGGCTTTGATCTGCAACTGATGATGTCGAATCTCGATGAAGCTCAGCCGCAGAGCGCCGGTGCTCAGCCGGTTGACAAAGAATACGCGCCGCTCGCAGATGCCAGCATCGTGGGAATGTGCCTGCTGACCCTGCTGACCGCCGGCCTGTATGCCCCCATCTGGTTTCTGATCCGCCGCAGGGCTTTGAACAATCTGCATTCCAGGGAAAAGCTGGAGGCGTGGCCGGTCTCTGTCGCTCTGGCTGCGCTCGTCGCGAGCCTCTGCCTCCCGCTGCTGGGAAGCCTCAAGTGGGGATCCTGGGTCGAAGTGGAAAACGCTTACCCGGCATTGCACCCCGCCATCCTGCTGGTTGCGGGACTCATCCTCATCGTGCAATGCTTTAAGGTCCGTCGCATCCTGCTGGACCACCTGGCGCCCCGGCAGGAAGCAATGTTTTCAGCAGGCATATGGATGCAGGACGAGGAGTCGTTCTCTCGCATGGGTACGTTCTTCTTCGGGATTTTCTATCTTCAACACAAGATCAACAGCATGCTGGACCTTTTCATATCGAGCCCAGGCGGCCGGGAAGAATTGAGTACGCCGGCCTCAGCGATGCCCGTGCCCCCGGTTATTTCGTGAGCCTAACGCGCCTCCAACTCTTTGCGCTCCTCCTGCTTGTGCAGGTCAGCTTCGGGGCGCAGTCCAATTTCAGAGACTCACCGCAGAGGTTACAGAGTTCTCAGCGCGGCAATGCCCCAACTAAATGCAGATCCTTCGCTTCGCTCAGAATGACATGTCATCCTGAGCGAAGCGAAGGATCTGCATTTCTTCGTGCGCCGCGAAGAATCCCACCCTTGTTAGTAAACCTGTCCTTCTCATCCCGCGAGGATGCTGCCGCAACAAGAATTCCCGAGAATGACCGTACCTCCGCATCCTTCGATCTGCAGAGCTACATCACTGAACTGAAACGCTGGTCGGCGTTGGCCAGCCGCCTGGAAGATCATCCCGAGCAGGCCGGTGCGCTGCGCAAGCAGTTGCCCGACTCCTGGTCGGTGGTCGTGCAGGAGCAGCGCTTCAGCGTTTCGACGCACCCTTTAGGAGAGGCGATCGACCGGATGGTCCGCGACCCCGGCACTGCCGCACGGGCAGCGCAGGAGATCTCCGACCGGGTCGAAATGCTGCTCGAGGACGCGCGGGCCGCCTACCGGACCTCAACGCGCAATTACTCCCCCGAGCGCTCCATGTTGGATCAAATCCTGAAGCAACGCGAGTTTCGCTACGTGCACGAAGATGCTGAGTCGGAGACGTTCTGGGACCAACTCCTGGATCGGCTCTGGCAGTGGGTAACCGGACTCCTCGATCGCGCCGGGAATCACCCCAAGGTGACCAACTTCCTGCGGTGGGGAGTCGTCATTTTACTTGGCCTGATTCTGTTGGGATGGCTCGCCCACGCTCTCACCGAAGTTTCCTACCAGCGCTCCCCTGCCCTAACGGGCGGCACCCGCGCGGCGCCCGCGCGCGACTGGACGCAGGAGGCTCGCAGCGCTGCCGCGCGAGGCGAATTTCGCGAGGCGATACGTCTGATCTACGGCGCGGCCGTGCTGGCGCTGGGTGAGGCGGGCGCGTGGCAAGTTGACCGCTCGCGCACGCATCGGGAATACGTGCGCCTCTTACCGGCTGACTCTCAGCGCCGCCCGCACCTGATGGCTCTTACGGACTGCTTCGAGCGGGTCTGGTATGGCCGTGCTCAGGCATCGGACAGCGATTATGAAGCTGCCCTGGCGGAATTGGAGTCGCTGCGATGACTGTTCCGCTCGACTCCGCCGATAAGAAGATCCTGCTTCTCGCCGTTTTTTTCCTGGCGTTCCTGACGTTCCTGGCTGTGCTGTTCTCTCCCAACAACCGAGCTTCGTCTCGAGGTTATCCTTCCAGCTACTCCGCCGCACCGGACGGCGCCAAAGCTGCCTACACACTGCTGGTGGAGATGGGGTATGGGGTGGAAAGATGGGAAAGACCTCCCGAGGATTTGCCGAACTCTGCGAGGAACATTGTGCTGATCATCGCCGGGCCTGTCATTCCATCATCGAAAGACGACCAGAGACGCCTGCAACAGTTCGTTGCAAGCGGCGGCCACTTGCTGATTACCGGTGTGGAAGGGGCCGAGATGATCGGGGCAAAAGTCGTAGCGCCGCCGCCTCCTGTGCAGGACACATGGCAGACCTACTCCGCCGAAGCGCCGTCGCCGCTTACGCGGTATGCGCCGGAGATCTCCATGGAAGCTCCGGCCCATTGGGCTCATTTAGGCGCGGGTCAGGCACGGTATTACGGCAGCGGCCAGGGCGCTACCGTCGCAAAGCTGCTCGACGGTTCCGGGGAGACCATCTGGTGGGGGTCCGATTCACCACTCACCAACCTCGGCATCACCCGTGCATCAAACCTGGCCTTGTTCCTGAATTGCGTGGGCTCCGCGCCCGGGACTCGCATTTTGTGGGATGAGTACTTCCACGGCGTGCGCCCGGGAATATGGCATTACCTGTCGCACACGCCGTTGCCTTGGGCGTTCTTGCAACTCCTCGTCCTCGCCACCTTCCTGGTGATCACGTACGCGCGGCGCAGCGGCGCACTGCGCCCTCTTCTGCGCGTGCCGCGCCTTTCACCGCTGGAGTTCGTTGAGACCGTGGGCGCCCTCTACCAGCGAAAGGGCGCGGCCGCCGGAGCGCTCGAAATCGCCTACGCACGATTTCATTTCCTGCTTGCCCGTCGGCTGGGAACTCCGTCCACAGCGCCCGCCGCGGAGTTGATCCTCAGAATGCGGGAAAGGCCAGGGTGGATGAGCCCAGGCTTTGCCGAAACGCTCGAGCGGATTGAGCTAGCCGTAAAAGGACAGCAGGTTAAGGAGCCGCAGTCACTGGTGTGGGTGGGAGAGCTTTACGACGCGACTCACAGGCTCGGACTGGATGGATGATTGAAGGGGGACTTATGCCAGCGGAAGTTCAGAAGTTCATTTCCCACGCACGGACCGAACTTGGCAAGGTGATTGTCGGCCAGGACGAGACCATCAACCAATTGCTGGCTGTCTTGCTCTGTGGCGGACACGCGCTGCTGGAAGGAGTTCCCGGAATTGCCAAGACGCTGGCGGTGAAAGCCCTGGCTCATATCTGCCGGCTAGGCTTCCAACGCGTTCAATGCACCCCTGATCTGATGCCCGCGGACGTGTTGGGCGCGAACGTCTTCAATCTCTCCACCAGCACGTTTTCCCTGCACCGCGGCCCGGTCTTCACGGACTTGCTGCTGGTTGACGAGGTCAATCGCGTACCGCCACGAACCCAGTCGGCACTGCTCGAAGCGATGGAAGAGCGCCAGGTGACGATCGACGTGACCGGTTATGCGCTCTCGCCGTTCTTCACAGTTTTCGCCACCCAGAACCCCATCGAGTTCGAGGGCACCTACCCGCTTCCGGAGGCGCAACTCGACCGGTTCCTTTTCAAGATTCGCGTACCGTACCCCACGCCGGAGAAGGAAGTCGAGATCCTGGAGCGTTACCAGCGGGGATTTGACCCGCACCACATCGACACGTTGGGGCTCTTGCCGGTCGACCCCGATTGGCTGCCCGCCGCGCGCCGCGAGGTGTCGGCCTTGGCGGTGGAGACGGGCATCTTCCGCTACATGGCCGCGATTGTCCAGAGAACGCGCGACTGGCCGGCCCTGAGCCTGGGCGGCAGCCCGCGCTCGACCGTAGCCCTGATGTTCGCTGCCAAAGCTCTGGCCGCCATGGAGGGGCGGGATTACTTGATCCCCGATGACGTCAAAGCCGCGGCGCCCCCAGTGCTTCGCCACAGGCTCCTGGTGAAGCCCGAAGCCGAACTGGAAGGCATATCGAGCGATCAGGTGGTGGCGGAAGTGCTGGCTGCGGTTGAGGTTCCCAAATGATCGACACTGCCGGGGCGATCGTCGCGGCTGCCCCGGGGCAGCCACCCGCATTGCCCCCAAAAGACGTCACGACGACGGGCCATCTGCTTCCGCCCACCGTCATCGCCCCGGCGGCGAGCGGCCACCGATGGCCCGCCGCGTTCCAGTGGCGTTTCTTCCTGGCGCTGCTTTTGGGCCTGGTGTGGATTGGTCCGGCGTGGCGGGACCAGCGTGCCTTGTACGCTCTGCTGCTCTGGGACTGCCTGGCGCTGCTGGTCTGGTTCATCGATCTCGCGCGCCTGCCCAAGCCCGGGGAAATCGTCGTGAGCCGCCGATGGCTCGAGCCGCTGTCCCTGGACATTGACTCCCGCGTTGAACTGCGCGTCTCGAACCACGGCGCGCGGGAGGTGGAGGTCAGCATCGAAGATGATGTTCCCGCCGTCTTGTGCCCTACGCTACCCAAGTTCACTCTGACTGTCCCACCGCGCGGCATCGCCGTGGCCGCCTACACGGTTCATCCCACCACGCGCGGCAAGATCGTTACGGGCCGGATCTTTCTGCGCTATCACGGCCGCGTCAGGTTCGCGGAGCGATGGGCGGTGGTCGACGTCTTCCAGGCGCTTCGCATTTACCCGAACCTCCGCGAGCCGCAACGCTACACCCTCTACTTGATCCGCAGCCGCCAGATGGAACAGGAGAAAAGGCTGAAGCGGCTGGTGGGAAGGGGACGCGAGTTTGAGAGCCTACGCGATTTCCGCGAGTCCGACGAGAGTCGCGACATCTGCTGGACCGCCACGGCGCGCCGCGGCAAGCTGATCAGCAAGGTCTATCAGACGGAACGAAGCCAATCCGTCATCCTGGTGGTCGATGCCGGGCGATTGATGCTGGCAAGGACGAGGAGTCAGGAGCCAGGAGTCAGGATTCAGGAGTCAGGAGTCAGGAGTCAGGAGATTCCATCTGCCGATCTGCCGATTCGCCCGCCGCTCATGAAGCTGGACTACGCCGTCAACGCAGCTCTGACTTTGGCTCACGTGGCGTATCAATCGGGTGATACCGCCGGGCTTCTGACTTATGGCCGGAAGCTGCAATCCTATTTGCCCTGCGCGCGCGGTGCCGAGCATCTTCGCCACATCCTGGAGCAGTTGGCCTTGGTCACAGGCGAGGCGGTCGAGGCCGATCACGCCCTGGCCGCGGATTCCCTGCTGGCGCGCCACCGGCGGCGCAGCCTGGTGGTCTGGATCACGGACCTGGCGGAGACCGCGGCGACGCCTGACGTCATCGAAGCCGCGTCCCGCCTGCTATCCCGGCACCTGGTGTTGTTCGCCGTGGTGGGCGAGCCTGAACTGCGGGCGCTCGCGGCGCGCCGGCCGCATTCTCCCGGCCAGATGTATCAGTATGTGGCCGCCCAGCAGATCATTCAGCGCCGCGAACTCCTGCTGCGCCGCATGCGCGTACAGGGAGCGATCGCGATGGAGTTTCTCCCCGGCCGATTGTCGCCGGAAATCGTCAACCACTATTTGCAGATTAAGTGGAAGGGACTGCTGTAGGCCACGCCGGAGCGCGAGCGGGACGCCCGCGCCACCTCAAGCGCTCAGCGCGCCGTCGGACGCCTTGCAGACATAGACCTCCGCCTTCAGGCCCCCGGCGTCATGGTAGCCCCTTATAATAGCCTCTGTAAAAGCCTCCGCGGCTTCCTGGCGGACCAGGTTCACGGTGCAGCCCCCGAAGCCCGCGCCGGTCATGCGAGCGCCCAAAACGCCCGGCTGTTTCCAGGCGATCTCGACCAGAACATTCAGCTCTTTCGAGCTGACCTCATAATCGTCGCGCAAGCTGACGTGCGAGGCGTTCATAAGCTCGCCAAAGCGCTCGAGGTTGCCGGACTCGAGAACCTTGATGGCCTCGAGCACTCGCTGGTCTTCGCTCACGACGTGCCGGGCGCGGCGAAACAGAACGTCGCTCAGGACTGAACGCGCGGCCTCGAGGTCGGCGGGCGTCACATCCCGCAGCGATGTCACGGCCGGTCCGGTGGACGCAATCCCGGCCACCGCCTCCCCGCACTGCTTCAGACGCACCTCGTATTCCGACTGAGCCAGGGCTCGCTTCACGCCGGAGTTGCAGACCACGATCTTCACGTCGTCGCGCAGGGGCACGTGGCGGTAGTGGAGATCGCGGCAATCCAGAAAGAGCGCGTGGTTGGCGCGGCCCAGCGCGGAAATGAACTGGTCCATGATGCCGCAGGGCACGCCCACAAACTGGTTCTCCGCCTTGCGGGAAAGTTTGATGAGATAGACCGGATCGAGTTCGAGCCCGAGAAGCCTCTTCCAAAATGCGGCAGTGCCCACCTCGACAGCCGCCGAGGAACTGAGGCCGGCCTCGCGCGGCACGTTGCCGCCGAAGACAATGTCGGCGCCCGAGAGCCGATGGCCGTCCTCCTCGAGGTATTTTGAGACCCCGCGAACATAATTGCTCCAGCGATCGGCGCTGTCCTTTTGAATATCGTCGAGGCTGAATTCGACCGAACCCTCGAAGTCGAGAGAATGGACTCGCACGATTCGATCGGCCCGCTTGCGGCCGGCGAAGTCGATGCTGCGGTCAATGGCCGCCGGCAGAACGAAGCCGCCGTTGTAATCGGTGTGCTCGCCGATCAGGTTCACGCGCCCCGGGGCGCGAACCACCACCTCAGGAGCTGTGCCGTAAATGTCGCTGAATCTCTGTTCGATCATCGGGTTTCCCTTCTGCGAGTGGGCTGCGATCGGGCCGTCTCGCTGTCAGTTCTCAGCTCTCAGCTCTCAGCTTTCAGCAAACGGCTAGGTATTGCAGTTCTTGCTGATAGCTGAAAGCTGGCAGCTGATAGCTTTCCCGTCTCCGGGCGCCGCGTACCGCTGGATATGATAACACCGGTCCGCGATGCAGCCGATGGGTTTTGGCCGGGCCGAAATGGCGCGAACGAACCGGGAATGTTATAGAAAACAAAGGCCCGCTCACTATAGCAGATAACCAACTGCGAGACCTCGAGCTTGGTGGGGCGTTCGTTGTTTGCTCCCTCAAAACAAAAATTCGGTCACAAAGCCCTCTTTCTTGGCAGGGGCCCGCATCACTCCCGATCCCCTCGCCCCCTTGGGGGAGAGGGGGGACCGCGACGGCGTTTTCATCAGCCGCCGCGGGCCGGGTGAGGGGTTGGTTCCGATCCACACAGACATTCTTTCCCTCCTTCCTCTCATGTAGCTCAGAGTCCTGGCGTGCCTCTCCGCTCCGCCGGAATTGCGGCGCTGTCAACTCAAGTTCTCACTCGAGGCGAGGGAAGAACCCC
>Ga0181532_10001041_pt1 | contig 27630 bp, 23 predicted proteins | sample PEATcosm2014_Bin_33_FD_119768 | JGI IMG/M metagenome (GOLD analysis project Ga0181532, IMG submission 119768) | Peatland microbial communities from MTU Mesocosm Facility, Houghton, MI, USA - PEATcosm2014_Bin11_30_metaG | ecosystem: Environmental > Terrestrial > Soil > Wetlands > Peat | place...
CTACTTCAAGATCTCCGTCACGCTTCCGGCGCCCACCGTGTGGCCGCCTTCCCGGATGGCGAACCGCAGGCCTTTCTCCATGGCGATGGGCGTGATCAACTCGATCTCCAGCGCCACGTTATCCCCCGGCATCACCATCTCCGTCCCCGTCGGCAGCGTCGCCACTCCCGTCACGTCCGTCGTGCGGAAGTAAAACTGCGGCCGGTACCCGTTGAAGAACGGCGTGTGCCGCCCGCCCTCTTCCTTCGTCAAGATGTACACCGCGGACTTGAACTTCGTGTGCGGCGTGATCGACCCCGGCTTCGCCAGTACCATCCCCCGCTCCACATCTTCCTTCTCCGTCCCCCGCAGCAGCACCCCGATGTTGTCCCCTGCCTGCCCTTCGTCCAGCAACTTCTTGAACATCTCCACGCCCGTCACCACCCGCTTGAACGACTCCGGACGCAAGCCCACAATCTCCACTTCCTCCTGGATCTTCACCTTCCCACGCTCCACCCGGCCCGTCACCACCGTCCCGCGTCCCGAGATCGAGAAGATGTCCTCCACCGGCATCAGGAACGGCTTGTCCAACTCCCGCGGCGGCATCGGAATGTAACTGTCCACCGCCTCCATCAACTCGAAGATCGACTTCTCCCAGTTCGCGTCCCCTTCCAGGGCCTTCAGCGCGCTTCCCCGCACCACCGGAATCTTGTCCCCGGGAAACTGATACTTGGTCAGTAACTCCCGCACCTCCATCTCCACCAGGTCCAGCAACTCCGGATCGTCCACCGCGTCGCACTTGTTCATGTACACCACGATGTACGGCACGTTCACCTGCCGCGCCAGCAGCACGTGCTCCCGCGTCTGCGGCATCGGCCCGTCCGTCGCCGCCACCACCAGCACCGCCCCGTCCATCTGCGCCGCGCCCGTGATCATGTTCTTGATGTAGTCGGCATGCCCCGGGCAATCCACGTGCGCATAGTGCCGGTTCTTCGTCTCGTACTCCACGTGCGCGATCGCAATCGTGATCCCACGAGCCTTCTCTTCCGGCGCATTGTCGATCGAATCAAAGGGCCGAAACTTTACCTTCGGGTTATTCCGCGCCAACACCTTCGTGATCGCCGCCGTCAGCGTCGTCTTCCCGTGATCGATGTGCCCAATCGTCCCGATGTTCATGTGCGGCTTTGATCTGTCGAATTTTTCCTTGGCCATGGTCCTATGTCCTCAATTAGAAAAAAACGCCTCGCCTACCGCCCAACTGCTCTTCCCTGCACTCGGGCGATGACCTCCTCCGAAATCGACGCCGGCGTCTCTTCGTAGCGCAGGAAGTGCATCGTGTACGAAGCGCGGCCCTGCGTCCTGGACCGCAAATCCGTTGCGTAGCCGAACATCTCCGCCAGGGGAACCTTAGTGCGAATGATCTGCGTGGAGCCGCGCTTTTCCATGCCTTCGATGTGGCCGCGGCGCGCGCTCAGGTCGCCCAGAACATCGCCCATGTATTCCTCGGGAACCACCGTTTCCACCTTCATCACCGGCTCCAGCAGCACCGGCTTAGCCTTGCGGACGGCTTCCTTGAAGCCCAGCGAGCCCGCAATCTTGAAGGCGATCTCAGAAGAATCGACTTCGTGATACGAACCGTCCGTGAGGGTTACCGAGACGCCGTTCATCTCGTAGCCGGCGAGCGCGCCGGATTCCATCGCCTCACGCACGCCTTCATAAGTGGGCCCGATGTATTCTCTCGGAACCACGCCGCTCACGATCTCATCGCGAAACAGCAGCTTCAATTCCGCATCAAACTTGTTGGTGTTTTTCTTCTTGGTCAGCTCGGCGATGGCGTTCAGGTCGGGATGAGGCATGGGATCGACACGCAGGAAAACGTGGCCATATTGGCCTCGCCCGCCCGTCTGCCGTACGTACTTCCCTTCTCCTTCGCCGGAAGCCGTGATGGTCTCGCGGTAAGCTACTTGAGGCCGCCCCACGTTGGCCGCCACACCGAACTCCCGCACCATGCGATCCACCAGGATCTCGAGGTGCAATTCGCCCATGCCTGATATCAGTGTTTGTCCGGTGTCGGGGTCGGTGTGAACTTTGAAGGTGGGGTCTTCCTGCGTCAGTTTCGAGAGGGCGTTCCCTAACTTCTCCTGGTCCGCCTTGGTCTTGGGTTCGATGGCCACGGAGATCACGGGAGCCGGAAAATCCATCGATTCGAGGACGATGGGATGTTCCTCATCGCAAATCGTGTCGCCGGTTGAGACGCTCTTCAGACCCACAGCCGCGGCGATATCTCCCGCAAACACTTCCGAGATCTCCTCGCGTTTGTTGGCGTGCATCTGCAAGAGCCGCGAAATGCGCTCCCGGCGGTCGCGGCGGGGGCTGTAGACCGAGTCCCCCTTCTGCACTCCCCCGGAATAAACCCGCATAAACGCAAGCTGGCCGACGTAGGGGTCGGTCATGATCTTGAAGACCAAAGCGGCGAAGGGATCTTCGTCCGAAGCCTTGCGAGTCAAGATCTTCTCATCGTCGTCGGGCGCCGTGCCCTCGATCGGGGGAACGTCCAGCGGCGAGGGCAGGTAATCAACCACCGCATCGAGCAGCGGCTGAACACCTTTGTTCTTGAAAGCGGCGCCGCAAAGCACTGGAAAGGCCTTCATGGCGATGGTGGCTCGCCGCAGTGCAGCTCGAAGATCGTTCTCCCCGATGGCTTCGCCGTGGACGTACTTCTCCATAATCGGTTCGTCCACTTCACCCAGCGACTCGATCATCTGTTCGCGAAACCGCTGCGCCCTCTCCTGGTATTCGGCAGGAATCTCGACATCGTCAAAGCCCGCTCCCAGCGTCTCTTCCTTCCACACGATGGCGCGTTGCCTGACCAGGTCAATGATTCCGTCGAAAACGTCTTGCGCGCCCAGAGGCAGTTGGACGACGACAGGATTGGCATGGAGCTTGGAGCGGAGCTGGCTGACGCAGGTTTCAAAGTCCGAGCCGATGCGGTCCATCTTGTTCACAAAAACGATGCGCGGCACCCGGTACTTGTCCGCCTGCCTCCAAACCGCTTCCGTCTGAGGCTCAACGCCCTCGACCGCCCCTAAAATGGCAATCGCCCCGTCAAGCACCCGGAGCGACCGTTCAACTTCCGCCGTAAAATCCACGTGGCCCGGCGTGTCAATAATATTAATTCGGATATCGTTCCAAAAACAGGTGGTAGCAGCGGAGGTAATCGTGATGCCGCGCTCTTGCTCCTGTTCCATCCAATCCATGACCGCCGTGCCTTCGTGGACTTCACCCATCTTGTACGTCCGGCCGGTGTAATACAGGATGCGCTCGGTCGTCGTCGTCTTCCCGGCATCGATGTGAGCCATGATGCCGATGTTCCGGGTTTTTTCGAGCGGCGTCTGACGCGGCATAGATCCTTCAACGAACAGCAACAAGCATCCTCCCGGTCCCAAGACCAGGATGCTGCCCCCAGCAGCCTATTGATCGGTTAAGCCGCTTGCGGCGGCCTCAAAGCGGATCGTGGGCCTGGGTGGTCCCACCTCCCGCCTTGAACAAGGTTACCAGCGGTAATGGGCAAAAGCCCTGTTGGCTTCGGCCATGCGGTGCGTGTCGTCCCGTTTCTTGACGGCGCCGCCGCGGTTGTTTGCAGCGTCCAACAACTCCGCGGCCAGCTTTTCCACCATGGACTTCTCGCCCCGCTCCCGCGCGTAGTTGATAAGCCAGCGGAGACTTAACGAGGTTTGACGATTCCGATTGACTTCCACCGGCACCTGATAGTTCGCCCCACCCACGCGGCGGGTCTTCACTTCCAGGGTCGGCTTGACGTTCTCCACCGCCTTCTTGAAGATCTTCAGCGGATCATCATTGGCTCGCTGTTGAATCAAGCCGAAGGCGTCGTACACGACCTTCTGGGCGACACTCTTCTCGCCCATCAGCATGACGCAGTTCACTAACTTCTGAACCAGTGGGCTGCCATGAACCGGATCGGCGCTTACCTCTCGATGCTCAGTTGTACCTTTACGAGGCATAGATAGTTTTCAGTACTCAGTTCTCAGTTTTCAGTCAAAGCTCTCAGCAATCAGTTAGGTCGCCCGATCCTGTCGTAGTTCGGGACTGCCTACTGCTTTCTGCCTACTGCCTACTTAGCTTGCCTTGGGCCGCTTGGCCCCGTACTTGGACCGCGCTTGCCGGCGATCCGTCACGCCCGCGGAATCCAGCGTCCCACGGATGACGTGATAGCGAACTCCGGGCAGATCCTTGACGCGGCCGCCGCGGATCAGGACGATCGAGTGTTCCTGCAAATTGTGGCCGACGCCCGGAATATACGTCGTCACTTCCATTGAATTCGTCAGCCTCACGCGCGCCACTTTCCGCAATGCCGAGTTCGGCTTCTTGGGCGTCTGGGTATACACGCGAACGCAGACTCCGCGCTTCTGCGGACAGCCCTCCAGCGCCGGGCTAGATGTCTTGTACCTCGGCTGCTTCCGGCCGAGTCGAACCATCTGACTAAAAGTTGGCATTCCGGGGCCTCTCTCCCACCCCCGCAACGGGTATCCTCTGCGGCTGACTCTGTATGGACCACAACAAGGCCTACAGTCGAGCCTTACAAATGTAACAGATCGGCAAAAAATTTGTCAAGCAACTTGCAATCTTTTTTCGAGTGCGGCAGCAAAATTGCCCCTGCCGAACGCGGAAGAACAACTCCATCCCACTGTCATTCCGAGGAGCCAAAGGCGATGAGGAATCTCGCACTGCGTCAACAACGCTCAGAGCGAGATCCTTCGCTTTGCTCAGGATGACAACGAAGGGCTAGGAATAACGGGCCGAAGGCGCTACCGCATCTCAAGGATTTCCTTCTCCTTGGCCTTGCCCACACCTTCCAGCCTTTCCATCGTATCGTCGGTCAGCTTCTGAATCTCTTCCAGGCCCCGCCGCTCGTCGTCTTCGGATATTTTCTTTTCCTTGAGCAGTCGCTTCACTTCTTCATTCGCATCCCGGCGAATATTGCGGGCCGCTGTCCGGTGGTTTTCCAAAACCTTGTGGAGGTGCTTCACCAGTTCCTTCCGCCGCTCTTCCGTAAGCGCCGGAATGGGAACTTTCAGGATCTTTCCATCGTTGACCGGATTCAATCCCAAGCCCGAAGATCGAATGACCTTCTCGATCGCCGGCAACAAACTGGGATCCCAGGGCTGCACTGTGAGCAAGGTAGGATCGGGAATCCCCAAGGTCGCCACCTGGTTCAGAGGCGTGGGCGTGCCGTAATATTCCACCTTCAGATGCTCCAGCAGGCCGGTTGAGGCCCGGCCCGTGCGCAACGTGGCAAGTTCCACACGCAGGTCTTCTGCCGCTTTCACCATGCGCGTTCGAGTTGCTGCGAGAGTCTCCTTAATCATCTCTTGCCCGCCTTTCCGGGCGTGCACTCAACGGGATACGAGTGAGCCAATCTTTTCGCCGAGAATGACGCGTTTGAGATTGCCTGGAACGTTAAGATTAAAAATGATAATCTTTACGCTATTATCCATGCACATTGAAATAGCGGTCGTATCCATCACCTTCAGCCCGCGCGAGAGCACATCCAGATAATTAATGTGCGAAAACATCTTGGCTTCCGAAACCTTTTGCGGGTCCGCATCGTAGACGCCGTCGACCTTGGTGGCCTTCAGAATTACGTCCGCCTTGATCTCGATGGCGCGCAGGGCCGCGGCCGTATCCGTGGAAAAATAGGGGCTGCCGGTTCCGGCCGCGAAAATCACAACCCGGCCTTTTTCCAAGTGGCGCACGGAGCGGCGGCGGATAAAGGGCTCTGCGACCTCCCGGATCTCGATCGCCGTGGTCACCCGCGTATGGCAGCCGAGTTTCTCCAGGGCGTCTTGCAGCGCCAAGGCGTTAATCACGGTGGCCAGCATTCCCATCTGGTCCGCAACCACCCGGTCGATCCCGGACTCGGAAGCCGCCACTCCCCGGATAAAGTTCCCGCCGCCCACCACGATGCCGATCTGGACTCCCAACTTCCGGACTTCGTCCACTTCTGCGGCCACGCGGGCCGCCATCGTCGGGTCGATCCCAAAGCCCTGCGATCCTATCAGCGCTTCACCGCTCAATTTCAGCAGAATGCGGCGAAATACGGGAGCACTCATGCGCTTGGCATCCCCTCACCCACCTTGAAGCGCGCGAACCGGCGGACCGTGATATTCTCGCCGAACTTGGCGATCTTGGAGGTGATCAACTCTCCGATGGTCATGGCGCCGGTGGTATCCTTGATGAAGTGTTGTTCGTACAGGCAGGCTTCCTCGTAGAATTTCCCCAGCCTGCCCTCCACGATCTTATCCAGCACGGCCTCGGGCTTGCCCGACGTGGCCGCCTGCTCTTTGAGGATTTCCTTTTCTTTCTTCAAAACCTCTTCCGTCACGTCATCCTTGCGAACGAAGCGAGGATCGGTGGCGCAAACCTGCATGGCCAGGTCGTGGACCAATTGCTGGAACTCCTCGTTGCGCGCCACGAAGTCAGACTCGCAATTCACTTCGATCAGCACACCCATCTTCCCGCCCGCATGGATATAGCTCCCCACCACGCCTTCGGAAGTTGCACGGCCCGCTTTCTTGGCCGCGGCCGCCTGGCCGCGTTTCCTGAGGACCGTAAAGGCCTTTTCCTGGTCGCCCCCGGCCTCTTCCAAGGCTTTCTTGCACTCCAGCATGGGGGCGCCGCTGATTTCACGCAATTTCTTCACGAGCTCGGCGGATACACTCATCCGTTTACTTCCTCCGCACAGCACAAATTTCGGCGCAGCCTCCCGGCCCGCCTGTTTCAGATTCTTGGTTTGGACTCACCGGTAAGGGCGTCCTGAGTCGGAAGTTCGCCAAGAAGGTGTTTCTTATGCGCCCGTCCCTCGGAGCCCCGTCAGGGGCGGCATAGAGTAGCCCAGGGCGCCGCGTCATCTCAGGCCCCAGGGGTGCCTTCGCCTTCGTCGCCCTTGCGTGGACGCCCCTTCGGCTCCGGGCCTTGGCCCTTGCGCCGGATCTTGGGGACACGCACACGGCCGTCGAGGCTCTCCTCCGCGGCCAGAACGGCGGGAGAAAGGTCAATCCCTTCTTTCCCGGCAGGCATCTCTTCGCCAGGCTGGCCCTGCCCTTGAAGCGCTTCCGCGGCCGCCAGGCGCTGTGCTTCCAACTCCTCGGCCGCTTTCTCCGCCGCGATCTTCTCTTCCTCCAACTGCTTGTCGACCGCGGCCTGGTGCCCTTCCATGATGGAATCGGCGACTCTCGAGGTAAAGAGCCGGATGGCGCGCAAAGCATCATCGTTGCCCGCAATCACGTAATCGACCAGGTCCGGATCGCAGTTCGTATCGACGATGGCTACCACCGGGATGCCGAGTTTCCGCGCTTCTTGAACGGCGATCTCCTCTTTGTGGGAATCCACCACGAAGAGCGCCCCGGGGAGTTCCGGCATTTCCTTGATGCCGGAAAGATTCTGTTCCAGATGGTGGCGCTCACGCTCCAGCCGCTGGACCTCTTTCTTGGTCAGCAGATCGTAGCGTCCATCCTTGCTCATCTCCTCGAGCTCTTTGAGGCGGGTAATGGATTTTTGGATCGTCGAGTGGTTGGTCAGCAAGCCCCCCAGCCAGCGGTGGTTGACATAGAACATGCCACACCGGGCTGCCTCCTCAGCAATGGCTTCTTGCGCCTGGCGCTTGGTGCCCACAAACAGCACGGTCTTGCCCTCCCGCGCAAGGTCGGTAAGGAATTTGGCCGCCTCTTTGAACAGCTTCAGTGTTTTTTGAAGGTCAATGATGTAAATCCCGTTGCGTTCCCCGTAGATGTATTCCTTCATCTTGGGGTTCCAGCGGCGCGTCTGGTGGCCGAAGTGTACTCCGGCTTCCAGGAATTCCTTCATCGTTATATTCGCCAAAAACTCCTCCTCACTTTTGAATCACCACCCCCGCCCCTCCTCATCGAGGAGGGGAGTCACGTCATCCCCGCGCCCACATCAGGGAGTCAGGTAATTCCCCTCCTTACTAGGGAGGGGGTAGGGGTGGCCGCCTACCGTTTCGAGAACTGGAACCGCTTGCGCGCACCCTTCTGGCCGTACTTCTTCCGTTCCTTGGCGCGCGGATCACGAGTCAGGAACCCGCCCTGCCGAAGACGCGGGCGAAGTTCGGGGTTGAAAATGATCAGCGCCCTGGCGATGCCCAACTTGGTTGCACCCGCCTGGCCGTGAACCCCGCCGCCCCGGGCATTGACGAGCACGTCGAACTTACCCGCCAACTCCGCCAGGACCAGCGGCTGCTGGATCTCCGCGCGGAGAGCCTCCGACGGGAAGTAACTGTCGAAACCACGCTTGTTGATCTTCAGCTTCCCGTCGCCGGGCCTAAGAATCACTCGGGCTACAGACCTCTTGCGACGTCCCGTCGCCCTGTACTCAGCAAGCTCTGTCACAAATACTCCTATCCGTGTTTGGATTCCGAGCGCGACGAACTACCGCGCCAGGGAAATCGGTTCAGGGGATTGTGCGGTGTGCGGATGCGTGCTGCCTACGTAGACTTTCAGCCGCCGAGCCAGCCGGGAGTGCATCCGAGTCTTGGGCAGCATGCCCAGAATCGCTTCCCGAAGCAGGCCCTCCGGCTTCTTTTCAAACATGTCTCGCGCTTTGATCTCTTTCAACCCGCCCGGATATCCCGTCGTGTGCCGATAGATCTTGTTGTCCATCTTCTTGCCCGTCAGGCGAATCTTCTCGGCATTAATGATAATCAACCCGCTGCGATGATCTTGATGCGGCGTGTAGTCCGGGGAATCCTTCCCCGTCAGCACCAGAGCCGCGCGCGCAGCCAAGCGCCCCAACACCCACCCCTCAGCATCAACTAACCGCCAGTGAATTCTTCCCCTGCCCGCCTTCGCAAAATAGGTTCCCACTCCACACTCCATTGGAAGTTGCCAACCACAAACGTCCTATTATACTTGATCTAACATTTTTTTCAACAAACTTTTTTGATTTTTTGGTTGTAGCAGCGAGTTTGCCTCGCCAAATGGCGGCGTAAAGCCGCCTCTACACCACTACCTGATTTATTCTGCGGTGAGCATCATACCATGCCTTGATCAACAAAATGAATTTCGAATTTCTTGTTGGTAATGAATAGCACCACCACATCGGTCTCCGCCGTCGCGCCATGCTCCATCAACATGCCCTCCGGGAACCAGACGAACGCGCCCGGACCATGGCTGCCCTGGTGAGTTACCAGGGTGCCTTCCAGCACGTAGATGCCGTGGCCGCAGGGATGAGTGTGCCACGGTGTCTTGAAGCCGGCCGGGTATCGAACCAGCCTGATCTCCATGCCGGTGTCCGGATCCTGAAGCAGCAGCTTTCGAAAGTTGCTCTTGCCTGCGGCTGCCATATAGCGTTCTTCCCAGGGCATGGCGGCGGTGTCGAGGGCGATCATCTCATCTTGTGGCACGTTTTCCTCCGCTGGCCAAAATCGAGAATGTCAAGTTCCACGCGGGGAGGTTATCACCGCGATTCCCGCCCGGACAAGTCCTGCGGCGGGAAGATCGTGTATCAAATGTGGGTTGTTCATTGCCTGTGATCTCTGAGCCCTGAAAGGGCAGCCCAGCAAGGCCCAGTCCAATGGCCTATAGGCGTTAACCTAAAGACGCGTGGGCTACTCTCTGTCGGCCCTCCGGGCCTCTGGAAGCGGCTAGCTGGGCCCGCCCCTTTGGGTCTGTGAGTTGCGACACCGTGCGGTATCGGAAGGCAACGAATCCGGCCTCCCGTGGGAAACGATGGTCCCTTCCGGGACGAGAACGGAAGAGAGAATGTGGCTCAGCGGCCCCTTGCGGGCTTACTTCACCCAGGAGATTACTAAATGGATAGCTTATTAAGTTATATAAGTATATAACTAAAGTATCACCAAGTTAGATGCTTGACAATGCCGAAGGGCCATGATGGAATCAAGATGCTGCCGTTCCTGTGAGGGTGGTACAGGTCGCTTGCAGCAAAACGTGCTTCGGACTCGTCCCTGAAAATCTTTCGAGAAGGCTGGAGGGCTGGAATAGTCTGGCTGCCTCGATGTGAGAATGCGCCGCTTCGGGTGTCGTCTGGTGAAGTCCCCGGTATCGAGCGTGTGCTGTCTATAGAGTCACCCGGTTAGGGTTCAAACAGGATAACCTATTTCACAAAGGGAGGTGTATAGTGAGCAGAAACAAGCTGATTCTGGTAAGTCTGGCGGGAATGTTCATGTTGGCGCAATCACTCTACGCACAGAAGAGTGGCCTGACGTACACGATTTCTTTCGACGGATATTGTGACGGTGCAACCTTGACCGTCGGAACGAACGGATTAGTCACTGGGACACACAATAATTATGACTGCGCGGGCGATGACACTTGGCTTGACGGCATTACCAGTACACCTGTCGGCAAATTTGACACCGAAGAAGCCATCGGACCCGTATCCTTGGCCGATAACGTTGGGGTGCTTGATTTTGGTGGTGGCGCCCTCATGCTTTATCTGAATTTCAAGACTAACACCTGGAGCTTTTATCTGGAAACCAGTGGCAACCTGCCCGAGGAATTCGATAACGCGGGCACCTTCACGATTGAGGAGGCGGCCGTAACTTCCGGTGCAAAGGTGGCTTCCTGGCAGAAGCACGTGAATCTGGCCCCTCAGCCCCTTTTGAACATCTCAGGTTACCCCACGGGAGTGTACGCCCTCGTGCTCTGGAACGATACTCATACGGTCCCGTATTGCGACTTTTTCGAACTGACGGAGAACGGCGACCTGGTCGGTGGGATCCACAATTATGTGAGCGCTTGCGGATCTGGGTCTAATGCGCCTGCGGGTGGCAACTATACGTATCTGGGTACCGGCATTGTGGTGATCCCCACTGCCACGGGCGCTCCTCTCGGCGTGGTAGGAGGTCGGGGCCTCCTGACAACAGACAACTCAGAAGAAATACTCGGGGTCGGCGACATCACCCTCAATTACTACTTTAGCTTCCAGGACAATATCTGGTCGCTGTACGAGACGGACGGCACAACAGGCCTCCAACTCATAAATTGGGGGTCCCTTGAGGTCATCGAGGATAGCCCGCTTACGGCAAAGCCGGCGGCACTCCCCACTGGCGGAATAAAGAGCACTACACCGCACCAGAAGTAACGATCCAGTGAGGTTGACGACGGGCGATACGAACTTCTCCGACATGCGGAGAGTCGATCTGCGCCTGCCCGTCAGAGATCGCGTGTTGTTACGAAGAGGCTCCGGCCGATCCTGATCAGTGTGGCCACACTTCCCTCTGGTCCCGGATTCGGCCGGGTGTCTGTTGGCCGGAAGATGCTCCCGTAGGGGCGAGGCGTCGCCTTCGCCCCCGCTTCTTCGCTACCAACCCGCGCGTTCTCGATGCATTTGGGTTAATTGAAGCGAATTACGGCGGAGCGAAGGAATGCCCGGGCTCCCGGATATCTCCCTTCCCGACCGGCTCTGCCTGCCGTTCGTATGCGTCCGTGATCGGCGCAGGATTCTGACTGCCCAGGCTCCTGTAGGCAACCGTCTTAGCGAGCCGGTGCGCCGCACATCGCTACCGCAATTTATCCATTGGAAAGACCCGTGAACGGAACCCTGAAGAGCAGCGTTTCGGAAGCGCTCCAGCTGGTCCCATTAGGGAAGGATGAGGATCGCGGTCCAAACCAGTTTCCCGTGTGCGTAGAGATCATGCGGCCCTCGAGTACTCCCAACGTGGGCCGACGACTAAGCAGGAACACGCTCGCAACTTCTCCCGCCCCAGTAGCTTTACTCACAGACGCACTACAAGCCATGTCTATTTCCTGAGAGTTGGCAAACAGTTGCTGTACGGTCTGCCCTCTCGTGCTTTGGCTCTTAACCGGAACCTGCTGCCAATACCACGCCGGAGACACCGGACCTGACGGATTGGTATTGTGGCTGGTCAAAAGATCGTGGCCGCCAAAAATCCCAAACAGGTTTGGCCAGGTGTTTACTCCGATCGTGCTCCACGCTTCGGCGGCGGAATTAGAATACGGGGCACCAGCCATCCCATACCCGTTGGGCCCGTAATGATGCGTTTTCTGGAACTGTGTTCCACTCGAGGTCAGCCAGGCATGAGTGGTGATGTAGGTTTCGAAATCGGAGTTCGCCGCCATAACGTCATACGCCCAGGACCAGGCCGCGTTGCCGGCGAAGAAATCCATCGCCAAGACCAGCATTTTTATCCCGGAAATGACGAACTTTACGGCGGTGTTGGCGCCGGTCGTGTCAAAAGATCCAACCCAGTAGGCCACATCCCCGTCACCAAGAGCGATCCCCTGGCCGTAGACGGAAGAGCGATGGCTTGCGGAGAAATAGCCGGTCGTAAATTGTGACCCAAGGTTACTCCGCGAAGACGGTGCGATGGACGTGTAATCGTGGTTGCCCGGAGGTGTCGTGAACGCAATTCGGTGCGCGTCTAGAATCGTCCACCCGGTCTCAGCGTTCCCGAACTCATTGGCGCCGGTGGTCGAGTTCACGCAATCGCCGACGCCCACCACAGCCTTGATGTTCGCGACAAAGGACGGTGGGCTGGATGTGAAAACCACCTTCCTGTTATCGATAATCCAATTCATCAGGCCAGTGTAATAGCCCCCGGATTTGTTAGGGCACGATTCAGCCAGGTATTGAGGATCAGGGATAATGGCAATGGTAAAATCAGGGCTTTCTGCCGCGAGGGAAGGCGTCGTTACAAGGGATGATGCCGCCGCACCCGCCAGGCCCTCCAAGACAGCCACCCCAAACCCTCGCCTCGTAATCTTTTTCAGGAGCCGTTTGGGCGTCAGCCCCCCGTGTTTGATCACGTACTCCAGTTCCGACACGACTAAGGCACCTCAAACTACCCGGATAACCACACACTTTACCACGAGCTTCCGAAAAGGTGACGGCTACACTTCATCAGCTTGAACTGCGTTCCGCCCAAGAGTACTCTTGCCCGAACGACGATGCAGAGGCCACGACGACAGGGCCGTCTGCGCCAGCCTAGTTGATAGAACTATAGCGAAGTGGCGGAGGTAGCCAGATGAAACGCGGCTTGTGTAATTTGATTGGCGCTCTCATGCTCAACCTCTCGTTCGTCGGAGCTTTCATGGCTGACGCACAGCAGGTGAGCAAGTCACACGAGGGACACTCCAACGCCATGATAGGAGTATTAGAAGACCACCCCGGTGTCTACTTTGGCGACCCGAACTACTGGAGAGTCCGTGCGATATTTGAAAAGAAGGGCTCCGATTGGCGAGCTTTCCCTCACACATGTCGTGAGTTTACGTGTCTAAAGACCCTTACCGTGCGCTACCCAAAGGAGGTCGCCTGGACAATCGCATTCGAGGAAAGGAATCTGGGTCAAGTAACTGCTCGCACACCGTCCGACTTTCAGTGGTACGCAGACGTGGGATGCCAGGAGATTACAAGCTCTCGACCGGTACCGACAATTGGCAAAACGTCAAAAGAGTACTCTGGATTCCTTTCTTCCCCCGTGTACCGCCCGCTAGTCGCCGTGTCGGATTCTCAATTTAGAGACCCGGCGATGTGGAAGCCCGCCCCACTCTCCACAGAAATCGTCGGTGCGTTGCGCCAGCAATTCCTGCGGAAATTCCCAAGACCTTTGAATTGCAAGAATCCGGACGAGAACATCCTGAAAGCTCGGCCGTGTCTTCATAAGGACATTAGAATCGGTAAGGCCTATTCATCAAAGGAAAATTGGTCACTCGCTGAACTGCGTTTAGAGGGCGACAGCCCATTTATCGGCCATTGGTATGTTATCGGACCAACGGGGGAGATAAGGTTTCTAGGGTCTGAAATGTGGCTCGTGGACGCCGGTGACTACGACGGGGACGGTGAGTCCGAAGTCTTGTTTGCAATAGTGGGGTATAACCTGGGTGGATACCGTCTCTTTTATCGGAATTTCTCCAAAAGTGCTGAATTCGAGTTCAACTACCACTGAACATAGATGGAAGCACGGGGAGGGGTTGCGACCCCACCCTTCTCGGCGCTCCGGGGGTAAGGGTGTGAGGAAGCTGTGAAAAAATCGTAGCGGCGGGTTTATCCCGCCATCGCGGTTCTGACAATGCTGGAGATATGGCGGGGTAAACCCGCCGCTACCTCTCGGCCGGAGATTCTTTCACAGCTTCGAGGTACCCTTTTATTTTCGGGGCTGGCGTAGAGCGAAGCTATGCGGTCCCCAGGTGTTGCGACTCCACTGACCGCAGGGCTTCGCCCTGCGCCAGCCAGCGTCTGTCATTCTTCGCTTCGCTCAGAATGACAGGACTTGGTGATTTCTTCACACCTTCATCAACAAGTGGACACCTACGGCCACCTGCCACTTGTCAATACGGCCAGCTTCGGACGCTTTCGAAACACCTCCATTAGTGGTCGTCAACCAGGTCAAGATCCAACGCGTCGCCTTCCTCAAACCGAGAGATCACGCGCCAGTTGCCGGTGACGGCGACGCTCCAAAAACCCTTAAGGCCGCCCGTGAGCGGGTGCAGCTTCCACCCGGGAAACAACCCGACGTCCTGCGGCTCTGCCGCTCCGTCGATCGCCAGCAGGATGTCTGCGATTTTCTCCACCAGGGCAGGGGGAAAGGGAGGAAGGGTGTCGGGTACCCTTCTCAGCAGAGAGGAGGGAGGCGAGAACGGCCCTGCTCGACCCGCTGCTCATCCCGCTTTTCGACCGGCTGCCTGGCCTGGTTCCCTGCCGGCCAAGCGATCAGGCGTCTGCACGTTTCCTCTGGCGGTGGAGGATGTAGCGGGCGCGCTCGCGGAGTTTTTCATCGATCGTGGAATCTTCCGCCAGACGCCGCACGCGGCCCGACACGGCGGGATCGGTAGAACCCTGAAGGCTCCAGATGACTTCCGACGTGAGCCACGGCTCGCGCGCGGGATCGGTGTTCAGAAGCACTTTACGCAGCGCCGTAGCAACATCCGGGTGCTGGAATTGGGAAAGCGATTTTGCGGCTGTGGCTCGAACGGCTTCGCTGCTTCCCGACTCGAGGACCTGAACTAGAAATTTGCGGCCGCCCTCGCCGTACCTGTGGTCAATCAGGTCGAGAATATGTTCCTGCCCGGACGGACTCTCCTCGAAAGCCTGCCGGATCCAGCGCATCGCGCCTTCGCCGTGGCGCTCAAGAAGGCAGGCAGCCGCAATGCTTTGGACGCTCCGCACCGAATCAAGGAGCCCCTTCACGAGCAGGTGGTCGATGCTGCCGGGCACGTGCTCCAGCAGTTGAAGGGCGGTGCGGCGAACTCTGTCGTTGCCGTCCTCGCAGGCCGCGAGAACCAGATCGAAAATCTGTTGATCCGGCCGCAGCATCAAAGCCTCCAGAATGTCGGCTTTCCGCCAGTCATAAATCCCCATCGATTCGTACAGTTCGAGAAGCACCGCACGGGCGGCCGCCGGCTCCCAGTTGCGCTCCCAAAGAGCCAAGGCAGCCTCAAAGCGAACCGCGTTGTTCGCCGCCGCATCGCTCTCCGGTGAAGCCTCGGGCGAAGTGGCCCCGGCTGCGGTTCCGGGATTCAAGGCGCGGAGCAAGGCCGGGATCGCGAGCAGATCTCCGAGTTGGTTCAGCGCGCGAGGGGCTTCCACGCGGACGCGAGTCTGATCCGTATCAAGCAATTCGCTGATCCGCCGTGCCGACTTCTGATCGCCGCTCTTACCGAGAGCGCGCACCGCCCGGGCGCGGACCCCAACGTCGGAGTCGTTCAGCGCGTGGGTGAGCGGCGCAACGGCAGTGCGAGCCAACTCGTAGAGCAGTGTTTCCGCGGCCCCGCTCGAGGAGCGCAGCAGCGCGGGCACGGAATCCATGCCAATCCGGCGAAGCGCGTCGGCGGCTTCGCGCTTGGTTTCCTCGTCCTTTTCGAGGGCCGCTACGAGCGCCGCCAGCGCGTCATCCGAGCGAATCTGTTCGAGCGCTGGGATCGCTTCATAGTGCGCCCCACTCGCGTGCCGCTCAAGAAACTCCACGATCAGCGGGACCGCCAGTGGGTCGCGCAGCACACCCAAATGGATCACGATGCCGTCCGCATACTCGATGTTCGACGGATTCACCCGGGCGCGCAGGGCCGCGGCGAGTTGGGCGGTGGCAGCCGGTTGGTTTCGCGCCTCCGACTCCGCCCAGCAATCGAAGGCGAGGTCAAGGCAGCCCTGGGCGGCCAGCCATTGCACGAGGTCGGCAGACTTAGGCCCGCGAAGCCCGGCGGCCATTTTCACGGCTTCGCTCCAGTCCGGAGCGTTGTATTGCTTGTCGGTGGCAACGTCGAGGTCGTTGCCCTCTTCGAGCAGTGCGGCGATGCGCTCCGCGCCGAAATAGTCGCGCAGGAGCGGGTGCCGGAATTCGACGGGAGCGCTCTGGTTACCGGCGGATGCGAGGTGACGCAAGGCGCTCGCTGCGCTCAGAACGGCTTCGAGGTCGAAGCGGGAACCGGGCGGCCGCAGGTTCCAGGGCTCAACTGAGCTGTACCGGGCGCTTACCCTGCCGGCACGCAACATCTTCCAGCCGAGCGCAGCCAGGAACTCTTCCACCACACCCGAACGCGCGGCGGCGCCGGTGAGCTTGCCTTCGGCGCGCAGGGCCCGCACCGCCTCGGCGACGGATGCCCGGATGAGCAGGGCGCGATTCTCGGGCAGCGTGCCGCTGCCGGACTGCACCAGTCCGGTGACCAGTTCCAACATGAAAGGGTTGCGGCAAAGCGCGGCCAACTTTTCGTCGGAGGACAAACGCACGAGCACCGGGGCGCTTTGGGAGCCGAGCCTTTTCGAAAGCAGATCGTTGACTTCGGCAGGCTGCAACGGTTGCAGTAAGAATTCCGGGATCAGCTGGCCGGGCAACGGATCGGCATATTGGTCGCGCGAGGTGAAGATCACGCGCTGCGGGTGGCCCAGGAAGGCATCGAGGCTGGGACGGAATTTCGCCGCGTAAGTTTCGGGAACTTCGTTGAGGCCGTCCAGCAGAATCTCGACTCTGTCCGGCTGCGCGTCGAGCCACGCCCGCAGGGCGCGCACCGACTCTTCGTCGGTTTGGGAGAGGCGCAGGCCGGAACCGGTGAGCGCGCGGTTGACCTGCACGGCGAGCAGAGCTTCGATGTCGCCGCCGTCGTAGTCCGCCAGCCTCACGTAGACCGGCGCCGGCGAGCCGCCGCCGGCGGCGTACTTAGCGGCCAGAGTCAGCTCGCGTTGCCGCAGCGCCATGGTTTTTCCCAGTCCGCCTTCGCCGAGCAGGACCATCCGGCGATGATCGGCAAACGCCTGCTCCAAGGGAAACGGTTTTGGCGGCGCTCCCGTCGCCTTCGAGAGCGGTTTTTCAGTCACGCTGCGCGTTGCAACGGGCTGAGCGGCCGGGCGGATCGCCAGGCGGCGGCAATATTCGATGAGCAAGGATTCCTCAGGCGGAGGAATGGAAGCGGCCTTGAAAGAAAAGTCCTTCGCGGAAAGATTCTCAATGGCAACGTGAATCTCCCGGAGCAGATCGTTTCCCTTGATCTGCTCGAACGATTGCGCGCATGTCGCAAAAGAGCCTGTGTGCTTCCAGGCCGTCACGAAATGCTCGACGAAGCGCCCGGCGGCCTGCCCGGCGCGGGTATCCTCCAGCCAATGGGTGCGCACGGCAAGCTGTATTTCGTTTTCGTCCGGGCTGATGAGCCAATACGGATCGAGCGCGTGCTTGAAAACGACTTCGGAAAGCTCCTCCTGCCTGATGAAAGCATCGAAGGGGATCTTCTCGTCGAGGATCGCTTGACGGGCACCGCTCCAGGCGCTTTCGAGATCGTTTTCGAGACTTTTCTTCGCGGAGAGTTTTTCTTGAACGGCGAGCGGGGCCTTTGAGATCAGCGTGCCCGCTACGCTTTGCAGGATCGCGATGACGGCGGCGGGGATCGGCATCGTACGTGTCGGTCCTTTCACCCGCAAGCTGCGGCCGCGAAGGCCGGCTTCCGGAAATTCTTGAGGTTAGACGCCTCAGTTTACTACAGATCGGCTGGCGCGAGGCGAATGACCGCGCCGTGGGCCTGAAGCGCGAAGCGCCTTGGAGTGCGGCGGCGTGACGCCGCCTTGCAGCCTCGATATTCACACCGACCACCCTGAGAACCAAAGCTCCCCTTCGTTGGCAGACTGGCGTTAGGCTCGAAACCAAGGCGGCGTCAAGCCGCCGCACTCCAAGGTGCTTTCGGCACGGTCAGTCGCAATTGATTCCTGCCTCAGGCCTGGATATACTCGTTCTTCCGATCAAACTCAACTTCAGGGGGAACAGCGTGACCGATACGGGCTCTACAGCCGGTACCAACCAACCGATGAGAACCGATGACAGCCCCGCGGGCCTGAAGCGCCGCATCGAGGACTTGGAAAGCAGACTGCGCTTCCTGATGGAGGCCACGAAGGTTCTTGCCTCAACCCTGGACCTTGGCGAATTACTGGGCCGAATCCTGGAGGTGGCGAAATCCCAGGCCGGCGCCGAGCGCGGCACGCTCTTTCTCGTCGATGAAAAGACCGACGAGATCTGGTCTCTGATCGCGCACGGGATCGAACAACGCGAAATCCGTTTGCCGCTGGGCCGGGGCATCGCGGGCCACGTGGCCAGGACCGGCGAGATCCTCAACATCCCGGACGCATACTCCGATCCTCGCTTCGATCGCGACGTGGACGCGCGCACCGGCTTCCGCACGCGCAATCTCCTCTGCCTGCCGATTCGGAATAAGCGCGGTAAAATCATCGCCGCCCTGCAACTTCTGAACAAGCAAACCGGACCCTTCACCGCCGGGGACGTCGACTTCCTTCTGGCCATCTCCGATCACATGGCGCTGGCGCTCGAGAACGCTCAACTGCATCGCGCGCAGCTCGAGAAGGAGCGGCTGGAACGCGAAATGGTCCTGGCCCGCGACATCCAAATGAGCCTACTTCCAGAGGCTCCTCCCGAACTGCCCGGTTATGACATCGCCGTGATGAATGAGCCTTGCTACGAAGTGGGCGGGGACTACTACGACTTCCTACAGCTTGACCCCAACACGCTGATGGTGGTCATCGCGGATGTGGAGGGCAAGGGGATCAGCTCGGCCATGGTGATGTCGAACCTCCAGGCGACCCTGCGCGCCCTGGCGCCGAACCTCCACTCCCTCGAGCGTCTGGCCGAATCCTTGAACCACATGATCCTGGCGGGAACCCGGGGAGGGAAATACCTCACCATGTTCCTGGGCGTCATTGACATCCCGGGCAAAGCCATCAGCTATGTCAACTGCGGCCACGTTATACCGGTCGTCGTCAGAACCGAAGGCGAGCCTGTGGAACTGACGGAAGGCGGCATGGTGGTGGGCCTCGTCGATAACCTCAGCTACGAAACCGGCCGCGTCAAATTTCAGGCGGGGGATGTGCTGATTCTTTGCACCGACGGCATCACGGAGTCAATGGATCGTGAGGGGGAGGAATACGGAACCAAGCGCCTCGTGCAGTGTGTTCAGGCCAGCATCTCCCAAAGCGCGGCGGAGGTCGTCAGCGCCGTGGCTGCCGACGTCAATGCGTATTCCCGCGAGGGAACTCACCTCGACGACAAGGTCCTCATCACCATTAAAGTTGAATAGGTGTCAGGTGTCAGCTTTCGTGCTTAATTGTGAATAGTGAATTCCGGACCTCCGGCCGTGGTTCACAATTCACAATTCACCGTTCACCATTCAGAATTAAGCCCACGTTTCCGAGATAACCTCTTTCCAACGAACCTTCGGGCGTTATTCTTCATCAGTATTGATGCGGGCTTGAACGCAGCGAAGGCGCCTCGGAGGCGCACACCCAGTGGGTGTGAAACAAAATCAGCCATTTCAGTTCTCGTTTAATGCTTCCTTGAAGGTCGATTTCCGTCGGAAACCTCGACCTTGGCTGGGCCCTGCTCTTATGACGAATCTCGTTGTGTCGATGGCAGGAGAAGCGTGCGATCCAGACGAGCAACGGGTCCAAATCGGAAATCCCGGTCAACAGTTCCTGTACTGCAACTGCGTAGTGGAGTAGCGCTCCCAGCACGATTCACAAGTCCGGGAGGGTGGTCCTCCGCACTTTTATTGCGAAGCTCCGGATTAAATGGGGGGAAAAACGATGGCTACACGATCACGCTTAGAACTTGGGGCTTTCGAGAGATTTTGGCAGGATGCTCGCTACGCGGTGCGAATCTGGATGCACAGTCCGGCCTTTACACTGTTCGTCGTGGGCGGGCTGGCACTGGCCATCGGCCTGAACACGGCCGTGTTCACGATTGTCAACGCGGCGCTGTTCCGGAACCTTCCATTCCAGAATAGTGACCGGATCGCCTATCTCGCAAGTTTTGACCGCGCGCACGGCGATGAGCCGCTGCAGGTGTTCTCCTATGCCGATTACAAAGACTTCGAGGCGCGGCTCCGCTCGTTCGAAGATCTCGCGGCGGTGCAATATACAGCTCTGAACTTGAGCGATGGGGCAAATTTTCCTGAGCGTTGCCGGGCCGTGCGCATGACCGCCAACACCCTCTCGGTGATCGGCCAGAGACCGCGCGTGGGAAGAGACTTGACGCCTGCCGACACTCTGCCGGACGCGCCGCTAGTGGTCCTGATGACCTATCGACTCTGGGCGAGGCGCTATAGCAAAGACAGCTCGGTAATCGGTAAAACGGTGCGGATCGACGAGAACCCCGCAATGGTCGTCGGCGTCACCGCTCCTGGCGTACGGCTCGCCGGGGACAACGATCTTTTTCTCCCCCTGGTCGAGCCGCAGTCCGAGGCCAGAGGGCAGCGCGACTTGGAGGTTTTCGGCCGTCTGGCTCCGGGTGTAGGCCTCGGCCAGGCGAGCGCAGAGGCGGCGGCGGTAGCCCAGCACCTCGGAACCGAACACCCGGACACGGACAAGGACCTGGGCGCGGTGGTTCAGAATGTCAGCGAATACCACATCAATCCCCGCATCCGGCAGGTGCTCAAAGCGATGTTGGGCGGAGTCGGGTTCGTGTTGCTGATCGCTTGCGCCAATGCAGCCAATCTGCTGCTGGGGCGGGCGATGATGCGGTCGCGCGAGATCTCGATCCGCGCCTCGCTGGGAGCGGGACGGGCGGACCTTATCCGCCAGTTGCTGACGGAGAGCGTCCTGCTCTCGACGGCGGCCGGAGTGTTGGGATCCGTCTTTGCCTATGCTGGGGTGAAGGCATTTGGCTGGGCCCTAGGCCAGATGGCGGAGTTTGGAAAGCCGGACTGGGTGGTGTTCTCAGTGGACCGGAACGTGCTGCTCTATTCCTTGGCGATTTCGATTGGCACCGGCATCGTGTTCGGATTGGCGCCGGCGCTGCGGATGTCGCGGGGTGAATTGAGCAGCGCTTTGCGGGAGAGCGGTCACGGCGCTACCGGAGGGGTGCGGCGGCGACGGCTTTCCGCCGCGCTCGTTGCCGGCGAGGTGGCGCTCTCCGTGGTGTTGCTGCTGGGCGCCGGGCTGATGGTCCGGAGCATGGTGAACTCGGCGAAAGCGGGCCTAGGGGTGAATACAGCTAACGTTCTGACCATGCGGGTGTCGTTGCCGGGCGCCAAGTATAGTAAGCCGGAGCAAAAGGTGTCGTTCTTCCGACAGCTGCGGACCCGTCTGGAAGCTTTGCCTGGCGTGGAATCGGTGGCGTTGGCGGGTGAGTTGCCGGGAAACGGGGGCGTTCGGGAAGACGTCAGCACATTTCAGGTTGACGATGAGCCCATCGGCGACGAAAACCAGCGGCCGGAGGCGGCAGTATTGGTCGTAGGTCCGGGATACTTCCGAACCATGCAGGCCGTCCTATTGCGGGGCCGGGAATTCAGCGATCTGGACGGAGACGCCGGCCATGAGGCGGCAGTCGTGAACCAGAGCTTCGCCGCCAAGCAGTGGCCTGGAAGCAATCCGATGGGAAAGCGGGTCCTGGTCGATAACCACGGTCGAGCGGCTTGGTCCACGGTAGTTGGCGTGGCGACCGATATCATGCAGACCGAACATAGCCAGGGACTCCCCCGGATATATCTGCCCTACCGCCACGACCCCGATGAGTCCATGTACATAGCTGCGCGGACGTCACAGCCGCCAGCCAACCTGGCAACCGCGTTTCGCCAGAGCGTGCGGGAGTTGGACAAGGACCTACCGGTGTTTGCGCTGCGCACGCTGGCCGAGCATGTCAGCATGAGCCGCGGCGACACTCGCCTGTTCACATCCGCATTTGCAATGCTAGGCGGGATAGCGCTTGTTCTGGCGTCCATGGGCCTGTACGCGGTGATTTCGCAATCCGCGAGCCAACGGACTCGGGAGTTTGGGATTCGGGTTGCCCTGGGGGCCACGCGGCGGCAGCTGCTTTGGCTGGTGTACTCCCAAGGAATGCGGCAGTTCACGATCGGGCTGGCAATTGGCTTGGTATTGTCTCTGGGGGTGGGCCGGGTACTCAGCGCTCAACTGGTAGGCGTCTCTTCCATTGATCCCGTGACCTACCTTTTTGTGGTGCCGGCGCTCACGATTGCTGCGGCACTGGCATGCGGGCTTCCGGCACGGCGCGCCGCGCGCTCGGATCCCGCAGAGGTGTTGCGCCTCGAATGAAAATGAAGGAGGTGACCGAATCTCGCTTAAGCGGATTCTGCTCACTCTCGATTACATAGAGCTTAAATTGCTTGGTGTCGGGTGATGTTGACGCATCAAACACTATACGCTGATGTCTCAGGCGCATTCTGTGCAATGGGTCGGCAACCCTTCCACCATGGGAGATAATGCCCTACGGACATTTAATCCTTGAACCAAGTTGCGAGGTACTGAGGTCAGACGACTGCGGTTCGCCAGGTTCGAGGGGGGATTATGATCCGAGGGCTTTGGGTGATTATCGCGCTCGTGCTTCTTTGCTTGTCGTTCCCGCTAGCTTCCAAGGCGCAGTTGAAGGTGGACGATCGCGCGCCGGACTTTGCGCTTAAACACTGACCTCGGTGAGAGTCACGTTGATTTGCTTCCCCGCCCCGAACTTCCGCGTCAGCCAATCTTCCAGGTCCGCCCTGAGCGCCTCCAGGTCGACTCCGAAGCCGGCTTCGACCAGGCCGTCGGCTATCGGAAGAGTCTCATCAAAGGCCGAGCGTCCCGTAAAGCTCCGCATGAAGAAGCTATCCAGCCAGGCTAGTGGGCAGGGTTCAGGTCCCTGCGAGCCGGTGAGTTGAACTCGGATTCTGCGCGCGAACACGGAAGTTGTCCGTCCCTATCGGCCCCTATCGGCCAGCCAAGAAAGAAAACCAGCTGCGCTTGCGTTCCGGTCTCTCGGGCGGCAACGGCGGCGGCTGATAGGGCATGCGAGCATCGTTGATGACCGCCTCGGGGTTCTTCTTGAGCAGCCTCTCCGCCGTTTCCTCCCCCTTGGACTCCGCCAGTTGGCGATAGCAATCGGAGAGCACCGGGCGGCGGAATCTGGTGCTGTGGGCGTCGGTGGCGAAGAAATGGACGAGGTTCAAGTCCAGCCACGTTTCGGCCAGCTTCTGGGGGTGCTCCCCGAATCCCCCCGTGTAGGATTGGGCCGTGACCTGGGCGAGGCATCCGCTGGAAACCCAGTGGTAGAGCAGACGGGTCCTTCGCGCGAAAACCGGGTTGCGCTCAGGATGCGTGATGATAGGGACCAGCCCAGCCACCTGGATGTCGTAGAAGATGCGATCGAACTGCTCCGGAACGAACTGGTCCGGAAATTCAACCAGCAGGTACGAAGTCTCGTTGATCGTGAAATCCTTGGGAGTCTCAGCCAGCTTCTGAATATTGTCGTAGGAAAGATGAAAGTCGCAGCCCAAGAGGAGCTTGGGCGATTCGCCGATCGCGGCCTGCAACTCCGCAAGCTTCTGGCGATTGACTTCGGGACTGAAAACGTAAGTGTAGTTACAGTGCGGCGTGGCCACCATGTGCGTAGTGCCGTCCTCCGCCGCGATCTTGCACATTCCAATCGAATCCTCTAACGTCTCCGCACCGTCATCGACCCCCCACAACGGGTGGCTGTGAATATCGATCATGGCAGTAAAGTTTAGCATGGGATGTGGCGGGCGCGGAATCTCAGAAATATGAATTTCAAATAGAGAATATAAGAAATTGTATGGAAAGGCCCTCGAGTTTTGCAGAGGGCTTCCCCGGCAATGTCTTAACATATTGAAAGTAAATTAGTTATAAGCCAAACGAGGAACTCTGAGTTGCCCGTAGCATTGGAATGCAACGTGCTCTCGACCATAGCGGACGTATACCGGACTTAAAAAACTTGAAGATAAGAGTCCGGGTAATAGACCCAAGACCCGACGCTTGGAGGGGGGAGGGGACTTCCCCCTCACTTTTTTTCAACCTGCTTTCCGCCAGTCCCAATCCACCCACCTGAAGGTCACCCCCACACCCAAAACAGAGCCTGACGCGGGGGTAGCGTCTCAGTTTGAAATTGTAGCGGCGAGTTTACCTCGCCACTTGGCGGCGTAAACCCGCCTCTTCGGCAAACCGAGACACCACCCGCCCGCTCTGCCGCTTGACTTCCTCACCCCGGCTGGCTACAGTGACTTTAGTCCGACGTAGAGTTCATGGTTCAGACGGTTACTCGCTATGACGCTCAGCACCGCGACGGTGGATTTTGTGAAGCGCAGGGTGCTGGCCGTCCAGGATTTCACCCTTCTCCTGGTAGGCTCTTTCCGCCGCGCCCTCACGCCCCCCCGCTACATCGTTGATACCTTGCTCCAGATGGACCTCATCGGCGTAGGGTCCTTGCCCATTGTGGTGCTGACCGGGTTTTTCACGGGCGGCGTGCTGGCGCTGCAGACTTACAGAACCCTGAGCACTTTCGGCGAAGTGAGCCTGATGGGACAAGTGGTGGCGCTCTCCGTCGTCCGCGAACTCGGTCCGGTCCTGACCGCACTCATGGTGGCCGGGCGCATCAGCTCCGGAATTGCCTCCGAGATCGGATCGATGCTAGTCAGCGAACAGATCGACGCCATGCGCGCTTTCGGCACCGACCCGATTCGAAAACTGGTCCTGCCGCGACTGGTTGCCACCTTCTCGACTCTGCCTATCCTGACCATTCTCTCCGACTTCTGCGGAATCCTGGGAGGGTTCTTCATCAGCTACTACACAGTGCGGCTAACCAGCGAAGAATACTGGACTTCGGTCTATCAAACGCTGACAATGCAGGACGTCACTCAGGGCCTGCTGAAACCCTTCGCCTTTGCACTGGTCATCGCCCTGGTGGGTTGCTACTACGGCTTAAACACAAAAGGGGGCACGGAGGGCGTCGGCCGGTCTACGACACAGGCCATGGTGGTCGCCTCTGTCTTGATTCTTGTGCTCGACTTCTTTATTACCAAGTTTCTGATCGCCATCCACTTTTTTTGAGGGCGATCCTCTTCTGAACCCATGGACATACCGCCGGTCATCGAGCTGCGCGACGTTTCGCTGACCCATGAAGACAAGCAGGTCCTCTCCCGAATTTCCTTCCGTGTGGACCAGGGCGAGACGCTGTTTCTCCTGGGTGTGACGGGGTCGGGCAAATCAGTGCTGCTCAAGTTGATCTTGGGCCTTATTAAACCGAGCTCCGGCCAGGTGCTGATCCACGGACGCGACATTACCCCGATGAGCGAGGACGAACTCGATCAGATTCGCCGGAGAATGGGCATTGTCTTCCAGGAAGGCGCACTGTTCGATTCACTCTCTGTCTATGAGAATGTCGCCTATCGTCTGCGGGAGGAAAAGCTGGGGCCGGAAGCCGAAGTCGAGCGGAGAATCCGGGAGGTGCTGCGGTTCGTGGACTTGGAGGAGGCCATCGACAAAATGCCCTCCGAACTCTCCGGCGGTATGCGCCGCCGCGTCGCCATCGCCCGCTCCATTATCAGCCAGCCCGAGATCATGCTCTATGATTCCCCCACCGCCGGTCTTGACCCGGTCACCAGCCATACCATAACCATGCAGATTGCCAAACTGCGGGACGTGCAACACGTCACGTCGCTGGTGGTCACGCACCACCTCCAGGACGCGGTCGTGCTGGCAGACTATTATTACCTGGAGCAGAAAGACGCGCTTGTGCCCTGGCGAAGCTTGAATCGCCCAGGCGCCGAGCCTATCACTCGCTTTCTGTTGTTGCGCGACGGCAAATCATATTTCCAGGGGACTCCCGAAGAACTGGCTGCCACGCACGACGATTACCTGCTCAAGTTTCTGGCTTGAGGCGGTTGTCTCAATTTGAAACTGTAGCGGCGAGTTTACCTCGCCATGTGGCGGCGTAGGGCCGCAGCTACGCCATTCTGAAACACAATCATCCCCGCAGAGAGGCGCGATTCTGCGCCCCGATTGGTCTACAATGGGAGGTGACTAAAGAGGTGGCAGGCGGTTCTGGGCTGGTCAGTGAGAACAGTGGCTCGATAGCGATTCGTTGACTCGACAAGGAGACAAATCATGCCTCAACAGGAACGAGTAGCTTGGGCTCAGCTTCGTGTGGGCGTCATGGTGATCGTTGGCCTGGCCATATTGGCCGTAGGGATATTCTTCATCAGCGGTCAGGTGGGGTTCTTCACCAAGCGATACACCTTGAAGACCTATATCTCGGAGGCCTCGGGGCTGCGCGACGGCGCGGAGGTCCGGCTGGCGGGAGTGGCGGTCGGCAACGTGAAGACCGTCCGGATCTCGCCCTACACTGAGCGCAGTCGCGCCGTCGAGATCGTGTTGGCCCTCTCCCGCGCCTACCAGGGGGAGATCCGGGCCGACTCGGTGGCAAGCATCGAAACAGTCGGCCTGCTGGGTGAAAGCTACGTGAACATTACGCGCGGAAGCCGCAGCCAGGACGTGCTTCCCGAGGGCGGCGTGCTGAAAAGCGCCGAAGGAGCGGACATCAAGCAGGTCGTGCAAAACGCCGATGACGTCATCGTCAACTTGCGCGTCCTGAGCGCTCAACTCAACAACATCACCGGCCAGATGCAATCGGGAAAAGGGTCGATCGGAAAGCTCATCTACGATCAAACCCTCTACAACCACCTGAATACGACGGCCGCTAAACTCGACGTGATGGTGACCAATCTCGACGAGGGCAAGGGCTCGCTCGGCAAACTCATGGTCGATGAGACCTTCTACAATAACGCGACCTCCACTTTCGACCGCATGAATAAATTCCTCGACGATCTGCAACACGGACAGGGAAGTATTGCCAAATTCATCTCCGACCCTACCGTTTACAACAACGTCAATCATCTCATGACCCAGGCCAACTCGCTCTTTGACGGCATCAATCAAGGCCGGGGCACGCTGGGCAAACTTGCCACCGACTCTCAACTCTACGACCGTGCCAACGACGTCTTCGACCGGGTCGATAAGATCTCCACCCGGATGGCGGATGGCCAGGGCACGCTGGGGAAGTTTTCGACGGATCCCACGCTCTACAACAATTTGAGCGACACTTCGAAAGAGATGAAAGACTTCTTCACGGAGTTCCGCAAGACTCCCAAGAAGTACCTGACGCTGCGGGTGCACATCTTTTAGTAATTCACTATATGTTTATATACACTATAGTAATATTATGTATAGCATGACCATGGAATTCTGACGGACTGAAAATCGGCCACCCCCAACCTCACAGCCTTCTTGACCGGCGGCGGAAGGACTCCTATACTCTTTCGGGACGTCGAACGGCGGAGATCAGGCGGTTGACCGTTGCGACAG
>Ga0181532_10001042_pt1 | contig 27599 bp, 28 predicted proteins | sample PEATcosm2014_Bin_33_FD_119768 | JGI IMG/M metagenome (GOLD analysis project Ga0181532, IMG submission 119768) | Peatland microbial communities from MTU Mesocosm Facility, Houghton, MI, USA - PEATcosm2014_Bin11_30_metaG | ecosystem: Environmental > Terrestrial > Soil > Wetlands > Peat | place...
ATCGGAGCGGAGGTGGCGATTTTGCTATGGTTTCAGAGGGTTATGACGGCGTGGACGGCCCGTGGAACCTGTCCAATGCTGTCCAAGTTAACGAACCGGAAAACTTAATTTGGACAAGAGTGAAAAAAAGTATAATTTCCGTCCGCTCAGACATTTCAAGGTTTTCGAGAGGCACAAGCCCCTGAATAATGGCACATAGCGATCGGCTCCAGGCCGCGAAGCGCCTGGGTGGGCCAGCGAGGTCCCGGTCCCTTCAAACGCCTGATGTACCGATGTACCGTCCCCGCAAGTGCACGGATTGCCCTGCACCACTGCTTGGAGCCTGGACAAAATAAGTCTTTCGCTCCGTGGGTGCTTCGGAATCAGCGCGATCTCGTCGTCACCGAATCTTTTCGAGGTCCTGATCTCAAAGCAGTCATCAATCTGCGAATGGGCTCCGTCACTCTCCAGGAGAGGGAGTGCTGCATTGCTAGCCGGGTGGTCTGTTCACGGCGAAGTCGATCCTCAGCCACGAGCAGAAGCTCCTGCATCCCTTTCTTCTCGGCGATGGCTTGGCTCAGCTCATTGGCGATCGTGTCTCGCTCGAGTCGTGCTGCGGTGACCTGCAGCTCGGCGGTTGCATGCGCAGCTTTGACCAGGGCATTGACGATCTCTGGTGCCGGCTTAGGAGCAAGACTTACCCTCAGAGAGATAGTCAGCGTCAGGGCTCCCTGCATATCCGGCGGTATCGTGAGCATCAATTGGGGATCATCACCGAAACTGATCAAGAATGACCCATCCTCGCTGGGAAGTACTGCGGCGCTGCCAGCAGCTACTAAACTGCGCGCGCCAGACAAGGCAGGGGAGCTCCACAACAACTCTCCGGAGGAGCGGGAATGTATGAGGATGTCACCTATCTCTACAAAACTCGGCGCACGCACCGGGTCAACCCTAAGAGGTCCATGCCCACTTCCCTCTGGCAACTCAAAAACAAGAGTATTCCACGTTCCAGCTTCCATCTGTTGGATCATGCTGGTTGCTTCGGAGTAGCCCGTCACGCCAAACGGAAACACTTGCACAGCTACAACAGGAGCGTGGCCCAGAAGGTTCTCAATGTGCGAGGCGTAGACAATGTAGCGGCTGCGAACCTCTTCGCAAACGGATGGGGAACCGCCAAAAAGACAGTCCGTTAAGGGCGAGCTTCTCGCTTCGCCTTCCTTGCGTACTACTCCCAGCCCCCAACTATGGTGAAATTCAAAAGTGCTTGGGAATTCGGCCTTAATTTCATCCCACAGACGCCAGACCCCAAAATTTACATGCCTGGGGCAGATATCATGTAGTAAAATTATGCCTCCCCGCTTCACCTTAGGCAACCACGTTCGGAAATCGTGGCTGACGGCCTCGTAGGTGTGTAGTCCGTCTATGTGCAGAAGGTCGATAGAGCCGTCGGAAAATTGCAAAGCAGCATCGTCGAAAGTCGTTCGAAGCAGATATGAAAACTGCCGATAATAGCGCCCGTTGTACCGCTGGACCTCATCGAAAACGTCTTCTCCGTATCGGCCAGCATGCTCGTCGCCTAACCAGTGATCTACGGCATAACATAAACAACTCAACCCAAGTTCTTGCACAGTCTGGCAGAACGTGAAGTAGGACTCGCCGCGGTGAGTACCTAACTCGACGATCAGACTAGGTCGAGTGGCTGCAATGAGGTCGCTCACGAACGCCAGGTGACCCGACCACTCGCCTAGGTTTCTGGGCTTATAGAGTCGCGGAACAAACTTGGGCAGAGGCAGTCCAAAAGCGCTAATTACCGCTTTGGCCTCTTGCAGTTCCTGGTTTGTCGAGTCTCGGGTAACGGCCGGTATACTTCGCATCGAACGCTCCGTTGTCATGGTAATACCGCTCACGTCGGACTGCGATCATTCTTACGAAGGACTCGTATCGAATGCAAGTTGCCGCACATTAAGCTGTCTCCAGGGGTCCTTGGTGCAGAATTTCGGCTGGCACCGCTGTAACAGCAGTTTGTGGGCTTCGCATCCACAGCCACAGCCAAAGTTGAAGACCCGCTTGTAGGCCTCGCCGGGAACTAGCGGGCCAGTGTCGAGTGGTCCCCAAATGTCCTCGCCGGTAGGATTATCGTCGTAAATGTCATCGGTGACTGGACCTACCAACCGCCGCATCGGGATGGGAGGCAGGGATATGCTCGCGCCCGGCATAGGTTCAATCATAGCATGGCATCCTTAATGCCCCTTATAACGAACACTTGGACTCCAAAGTGCGTATCAATTCCCAACGGGCGCGGAGCCTTGGTATATCGACATCCTGAGCGAGTAACTCGCAGAACGCGGCAACATATTCGGCTGCCGTCTCACGCCAGAGCCAAGGCGGAATTTCGGGAAGTGTCATTTCCCGTTCTAGAATGCACTCCAAAGTGCTGGATAGCTCAGTTACCGATGCGATTCGATGTAGATCGCGGTCATCCACCACCCCTGTCAGCTCGCGATTCACGGTGGTATCGAGCACTATGACGGGTTTACCCAGCGCGAGGGCATCTGCCGCCAGCAACGCGAATCCTTCGTCATGACTGGGAAACACGAGTACACGTGCCTTCGCAAACACATTTCGCACTTCCTGGCGGCTGAGGGTGCCGCTGGACAACCAGCGAACATTCTCTTCCTCGGCTGTCGGAGACTCTCTTCCCAGGACCACCACTGACAAGTTCCGATTCAACTGCTGTAAGACGTCTGCAGTATCCTTATTAGAACAACTGTCGCCCACAAGGAGAACATATTCGCCCTCATGAAGCTTTCCGTCGGCTATACTTGAGTTAGTGCCGCGGTGAATCACTCGCATCGGCACCTCGCTACCATAGAAAGCGTCGAAGTCGGTCCGGGAGAAATCACTGATGGTGAAAACACAGTTGGACAGCTCCGCTGCCTTATGAAACAAAATCTGGCGATCGGGTGTGTTGAGATGGCCACATCGCACGCCAATGACGTCCAATAACACATAGCTTACGCGTGGCGCTAACCGATTGATCCTTTGGAACTCGCCCCACGTTAAGATCTGAGAAGGCCGGAAGGCAAGATCGAACGTCATGCTAGCTTCGTGATCATCGTAAAGCCGATAACCCGCTAATTCATTGTCGAAGGACGCCTGTGACTGTTCGACGCCTACGTATAGTTCAAACTCGTCCTCCAGAACCTCGCTGATACCTCTTAGCAGGTTGAGGGCAAACTGCGAGGCCTCGGTGCTTGGTGGGTGGAACAGATCGAACAAAAGCCGCGGGCGGTGAGGAGCGTATAGGCGTGCGAACGTCTCTACGGGGTCAACATAAGAACGGATATACTCAGCAACCTTCCGGTCATACTCCGGATAACGCTCCAATAAGATTCCATGATTCACAGCCTCCAGTTTTGCCCGGCGTGGCCCAAACGACGAGTTTCCGTAGTGAAATACATACGCCCAGTTAGCTGATAGTGCCGAGTAGCCGCAACGATTGATTCGACACACAAAGTCATTCTCTTCGTTATACCCGGGAGCATAAACCTCATCGAATAGCCCAAATCGCGCCAATATCTCTGCCTTAATGAGCATACAAAAGCCCACTGCGGTGGGCATTACTTGATATCGAGGCAGGAGATTTCGAATCTGCTCCCAAACTTGGTAGGAGTCGTTCGCCGGCAAAGCACCTCCGACCCAAGGAACAGAGAAAGTGGTTGCATTATTACTCCTCGGTGTGACAACAGCATGTCTCTTGTGAAGGTAAAGGACAGCTTGCATCTCTTCGAGAAAACCTGGTGTCACCTCAGTGTCCGAGTTCAGAAGAAGAAGGTCAGTTCCAGCTCTCCGGAGATTTTCGTTTCCCCAATTGCAGGTGCCAACAAACCCACGATTCACGTCGCTGCGGTGATAACTGAGTTGCGGAAAACGGCTTTGCATACCTTCGCATGCTCTGCGAATGCTGTCATTCGGCGTTGCGTCGTCCAGCACATACACCGTGCAGTCCGCTGGCACTTGTCGTACCAGGCTCTCCAGGCACACTAGCAGCATCTCCGCCGCTCCGTGGGTCGGAATTAAAATTGAGACCGGTCGTGGTTTCGCCTCGGGCTTGGCATCTACGGTTTCAATCATTCACGCATCTCAGTTCCGAGTTCTCCTGCCCCAATTAAGTACAGCTAGCATAAAACTCCGTAAGGTCTTTGTCATCCGCCAGGGCGGGAGGCCTCAACGTTCGATTGGAAAACGAATTCGGAATCTGCCCTCTGTCGTCTGCATGAGGCGCCACAAGACCATTACGGCAGAGGTGTTCGTAGAGTGAGGCCAAGAGCAAAGACAGCGGCCCGATGGACGTGGCGGGTTGCTGTTTGCCAAGACTCTCTACATACGTTACAACAATCAATGACTGGGTTGGTTTGGTTCGAACATTTTCGGCTCGTCCGCTAAGGGTCTCACCACCCTTGTACGGCTTCGACGCTTTGTCTCGTCTGATTCCCTGGCAAGGGCGGTCGGCCACCTCAGGGTGATTACCCAGGACAAAGATGACCTTGCGATAGAGCCTCCTTTCGGGCTGCAAGATACCGCGCAAGAGCATTCTGCCATTGTGGCATTTCAATCTGAATGCCAGTAAGTTTCTGCTTACTCAGAACCGAATAGGCGGGTCGCTTCACGGGACTGGGAAATTGGTCCGTGGCCACGGGAATCAGATCTGCTGACAGGCCTTCGAGGCCGAATGCTTCCTTGGTGAACTTGTACCATGAGCACTCCCCTTCGTTGCTAATGTGATAGGTTCCATACCGTTCGGTAGAGACAAGTTTTGCGACCGCTTCGGCCACGTCAACGGTGTAGCTGGGAGTGAGAACCTGGTCGTCCACCACTCGGATTGGCTCTGCGGTGACGGCCTTCTTCAACATGTTCTCGATGAAATTGCCACCTTTCCCGCTGCTGCCCGCCAAACCGTATAACCCACACGTGCGAACAATGAAATGGCGCTCGCAGCCCCATACAATCAGGTGCTCACCTGCAAGCTTCGAAGCTCCGTACACGCTTAGAGGCTGCGGCAAGTCGCTCTCGGAGTAAGGCCTTCGTTGTGCGCCGCTGAAAACATAGTCGGTGCTGAAGTAAACAAGACCACAGCCCATCCTCTGGCATTCTTTAGCAAGATTGATCGCTCCTACGGCATTGACATCGAAGGCAACCAGCGGCTTCATTTCACATTCCTCTACCTTGTGAAACGCAGCCGTGCTGATGACGAGATCCGGGCGCGCGTCAACAATGACCGTGTTCAATCTGCCAGAGTCGCGAATATCGGCTTCTGGATGGGCAACTGGAATAACCGTATCTCCACGTCTTCGCAAAACCTGCGACAAATCTGTCCCTAACTGGCCACTGGCTCCGATGAGCAGAATCTTCATCGCATCACTCCAACTCCGGAAATTCGCTCCGCGAACGTCTGCGCTCATGTGGTTCTCCGCGACCAGAGGATTCTCCTTGCTCTTCAAGCTTCTTGAAAACCTCGATGTTGTAGTACCGCGGATTGTCCCAATCGTCAAACTTAGACCTATTGGCGATCAGATCGCTTACTATAGACTTTACGTCATCGTGAGGATGAAAACTCAGGACATTCTCTGCCTTCTTGATGCTGACTTTGTAGTTGCGAAAATCATCGAGATGTCTTATGTTGAGGCCAACCGTAATATCCAATTGCCGCTCCAACGCCAGCTTCACGAGATCTGCAACCTCTCCTACAGTGTAATTGCCCGACGCGATATTGAAGATCCCCGAGATCGCCTGACTCGCTTCAACAGCGCGAATATAGGCGCTTGACGCGTCTTGGATACTCAAGATGGGACGCCATATCGCAGGATTGTTGACTGTAATCACCCCATCCCGCAAGGCAGACTTAACCATTGTATTTACGATCAGGTCTAGCCGCATACGGGGGCTATATCCCGAAACTGTTCCCTTCCGCAAAGAAATAACGGAGAAATTATCGTCAGCCAGCTGTAGGGCCGCTTGCTCGCCCTGCAGCTTGGAAATGCCATAGGGATGACTTGATACCGCCGGCCTCGTTTCGTCGTATAACTCATCGACCGTGTAGCCATAGACGGAACAGGAGCATGCATATACGTATCGCCGGACCTTTGCTTTTTTGGCGATGTAAGCAAGATACGCTGGGGCTGCAGCGTTGAATACGAAGTTCTTGCTGGGCGAAAATTCCGCCATGGGATCGTTGGATAGACCGGCGAGAAAAATAACTGTCTGATAACCCTCTAGATCGCCCACTTCCAGATGAAAAATGTCTTTGTGAAGCACCCCAACATCACTCGGAAGGTGATTTCCAAACCAGAACAAATCGACCACGTCAGCAGCATAGCCGCGTTCCAATAGTCTTGGAATGAGAACTGAGCCCAGATAGCCGGCCCCACCTGCCACCAGAATCTTCATAGAAACTCCTCAATCACTTGTAGTCAGTACTTGAAATGATCAGACTCAGGAAGGGTGAGCCATTGGGCCAATAGTTGCGCCTTCCGATCTTTGTCAGAGACGAGTGCCTCATCGCTGGAGATTGGCCACGCAATGCCCAGCGCCGGGTCATTCCACAGGATTCCAGATTCACCCTTATTGTTATAAACGCCCGTGCAAAGATACTGAATCTCGACCCAATCAGATAGTGCACAGAATCCACGTGCGAAGCCAGGAGGGGCCCATATTTGCTTCTTGTTTTCGGCAGACACTTCGAGTCCAAACCAGCGCCCCAAGTTAGGCGAATCCTTGCGAATGTCTACTGCGACCAAGAACGCTGCACCGCAGGTCACGCGCATCAGCTTTCCCATGGGAGGATCCCACTGAAAATGCAGCCCCCGCAGGACGTTTTTCTTGGAACGCGAATGATTTTCTTGAACGAACAAGCCCGGCAGACCCAACCTCTCAAATTGATCAGCCCGAAAGGCCTCCAAAAAGAAACCCCGCTCGTCTTCGAAAACCTGTGGGACTAGAACGACAACTCCGCCCAACTGCCGGGATTCGATCCGCATTTCCATGGTCTTTCCTCGAAGAGGCCGGCACTGCTGTGCCCTGAGAAGAGCACGGTTTCGCGAGCCATCGTCACTTACTATAAATCAGGAGAATAGCACACGCAGGCCTGATCGTGGCTTAATTCAGCCGCTCCAACGCCTCATCTTCTTCCGGTGCAATGAGGAGCCGCTGCACGCTAACAGTACTTGTTTAGTGGGTGAGGGCAGCGATGCCTGGCATGGTGGCCTTGGACTCACCGTCCGCAACCGGGCACACTGGCCCACCTGAATGCGAAAGTATATCCGCTCCACGCGCGGCTCGGGAATCTCAGTCTGGTGCTGCTCCTGCCGTCCCACCTCCGTCAGTTGCCCTCCGCAATGCGGGCAGCACGCCGGCAGTTCGGCTTCGACGGTCGCGTCGATTTGTTCCGGAATCCAGCGGTGGCAGCAGCGTCTATGGCTCGCGCCTGCTGCGCGCCCTGGTTGGGCGGGATGGGCTTTTGGCTCCTGGCGTGAGAACGAAGCCAGTTGGCGTTTGCCGACGCGTTGCGCCTCTTCCAGAGCCTGCAGCAAGCTTTCCACCCGCCGTCGCGGCCGCTCATTTTCAGCCTGCAACTTCGCCACTTGCTGCTTCAGTCGAGCAATCTCTTCCGCTTGCCTGTCCACCCACCAGGTTAACCCGACCCAGCGGTGGCACATCTACTTTCTTGACGACGGAATCAAGGCGCTAGACAGATACCGCTAACGATTTGGGAAATTCGGGCGTAATCGGCGCTAGGAATCACCGCGGCGCGTTGGCCTTGTTGCGAGTTTGGGTTGGGGTCACTTCCCCAGCCCAATCCTTTATAATTGAGGTCATCACGCCCGCAATTGGGCAGATGGACCGCTCTTGATGGGAGCGCATCAAAGCCAAGTGTTAGGATAAGCGCACGCTGCGGGTTAAGAAATCGTCTTCGCAACCAGGACGGGGCGCAGCGTCATCGGGCGTCTTACTCCTCGAAATCGAGGCGCTCTCGAAAGCCCAGTGAACCGGGAGCCGCTTACCTTGCAACAGCTAACACGAAGACGGGGCGACTTTACAGGCTACGGCCCACTAACATCATGGCGATCCTGAAGGAAGACTTGATCCAAACAGAATCTTGCCGGTACGGCCTGATGTCGTCTTTCAGGAACGATAAGAGTTTTTCGCGATCGCTGAGAGAATATGGCGAATGGGCTCAAGCTGAGATCAATCTTCTTGGCTGCCTAACCGATCCCAGAGATACGGTTCTCGACGTCGGCATATTCGTCGGAACGCATGCACTTGCGTTTACTCGCAAAGTCGGTGATTCCGGAACGGTATACGCCTTCGAGCCGCAGCCTGTTTTTCTTGAGGTTCTCAAGAAGAACACTACCCGGAATGGTTTGACGAATGTGAGGCCTTATGAAGTTGCCGTGTCAGACAAGCGTGGGCTGATGGAACTGATCGCAAAGGATTCCACGGAGCCCGGTGATTTCGGTGGAACTGGAAGCCTAGAAATCGATCCAACCGGCGGCGATATGTCTGCACCCAAAAAAATCGAGCTACCTCCAATTGACCAGCTGGCTACTAAGAGCTGTACCTTGATCAAGGTCGATACCGAGAATAACGATGTCGATGTTTTGAAGGGAGCGCTGCAAACCCACCGCGCGACCCGTCCGATATTCTATGCCGAGTGCAATTCCCTTGAGCATGGGTGGCCGCTACTAGGGTTTGCAGGAGAGGAAGAATACCGGCCATACCTATTCAACGCGCAGTCCTACAATTCGGAGAGCTTTCGTCAAAACCGAGGCAATTTCTTGGTAGAGTTTCAAGAAGCTGGGTTGGTCTTCGTGCTGGCAAACCGGCTTGATGTATTGCTGGGTCGGTTAGCGCCGCCGGGGACTGTTGCCCTACTGGTCCCTATCTCTTGTATGGATAACCTGGCGCTAGCTCTGTTTAAGAAGTCGCAATACAAATACGAGGTCATGACCAAGACATAAGCGGCCGGCGTTCTGGGAGTGGAGTTTTGAGCCATGAAGTCGAGGTAGAGAAATTGCACAACAAAATTGCTGACATGAACGGTGAGTGCGCAAGGCTGTCGACGGAGTTGGTAGAAATACAGCGCATTCAGGCAGAGACAGCGAGCGCTCTAGCGAGGAAGGCAGAGGAATTAGATGAAGTGACCGCCGAGCGTGAAATTGTTACCCGGCAAAGGCGCGCGCTAACGGAGAAACATGCGGAAACCTTGAGCGCTCTAGCCGGCTTGCGGGAGGAGCATGCGGAGGCCGTAAGCGCTCTAGGGGGTTTACGGGAGGAGCATGCGGAGGCCGTAAGCGCTCTAGCCGGCTTGCGGGAGGAGCATGCGGAGGCCGTAAGCGCTCTAGGGGGTTTGCGGGAGGAGCATGCGGAGGCCTTGAGCGCTCTAGCGGGCTTGCGGGAGGAGCATGCGGGGGCTGTAAGCGCTCTAGGGGGTTTGCGGGAGGAGCATGCGGAGGCCTTGAGCGCTCTAGCGGGCTTGCGGGAGGAGCATGCGGAGGCCTTGAGCGCTCTGGCGGGCTTGCGAGAGGCTCTAGGACAGATGCAAGCAGAATTCAAGCAGGCTACGCAAGAGTTGCAAGAAAAAACCTCACTGTTAGGCCAGATTCAAAGGTCGCACGGGTGGAGAGCTTTATCGTTTTATTACAGATTGCGCGCGAGACTTTTCCCAGGACGAACACTACGAACCGTCAGAGAAGGCGTGGCGCTGCTCCGTGATGCGCGCCTGGTTTCCGCGTCGGGCCTCCTCGACAGGGAGTGGTACTTGCGGCAGAACCCGGATGTCGCTGAGGCACATGTGAATCCGCTGAGGCACTATCTGCGCCAGGGGGCTTTTGAAGAACGCGATCCCAATCCATGGTTCGACAGCGACTGGTATTTGCAGCAATACCAGGACGTAGCGAAGACGGGTGCTAATCCACTAGTGCACTATCTGCGTCATGGTGCAATTGAGGGACGCGATCCCAATCCGTGGTTCGACAGCGACTGGTATTTGCAGCAATACCAGGACGTAGCGAAGACGGGCCTTAATCCACTGGTGCACTATCTGCGTCATGGCGCAGTTGAGGGACGCGATCCCAATCCATGGTTCGACAGCGACTGGTATTTGGAGCAGTACCCGGACGTAGTAAAGGCGGGTGTGAATCCGCTTACTCACTACGTCTTATTCGGAGCTCGAGAAGGAAGAAGTCCGAAACCGGACTTCGACCGCGACAGGTACGTGTTGCAGCCCGCGGGCGCGGTCCATACGGACGAGCCTTGCCCAACAGATGCCCGAGTGGTAGAAGGACCGACGTTTCACACCCGCCCAATCGCATGTCCCGTTCAGCCGGAGCGATTGCGAGGGGGTACAGACGAACGGCGACTGATCTGCGTTACACATGTCTTACCCTATCCGTCGCGCGCTGGAAACGAATATCGAATTCATCGCATGCTGGACTGGCTCGCCGCGAGCGGTTTCGAGGTTTTTCTGGTGGTGTGCCCGTTACCTGGTTGTGTAGTCACACCGGAGCGGCTCATACGTGCTTGCTCGGTCTATTCGAATCTGATCCTGTGTGAGCGCGACGGAACACTCCTCTATCACCTGGCCGACGGCGATGGCCCCATAAAAGGCTTGGACCGGGTTAGGCCGCGTTACTTCGGCAAGCTACTTGGAGAAGAGCATGATACCCCCCCGATCTCCCCTCGGCTACTTCCCATTGTTCGCACCTTTTGCCCTGATCTGCTGGCAGAAGTGCTCTCGCACCTCGATTCTGTGCTGCAGCCAGAGATTATTTTGGCTGAATATGTTTTCATGACACGAGCTTTGCCCTTGGTGCGGAGAGAAGCGATCAAAGTGGTCGATACCCACGATGTATTCTCGACCAAGCACGACAAAATAGTGCAGTTTGGCATCGAGGACAACCTCGCCCTGAACGCCGACGAAGAAGCGAGTTTGCTTGCCTACGCCGACTTGGTGATTGCTATTCAGTCGGAAGAGGCCGCTGAACTTGATAGACTGGTACCCAACAAGCCCATCGTTACGGTTGGCATTGATTTTGACCCAATCAACACCGCGGGGGCTTCGGTTGCCGACCCCATAGTTCTCGTGGTTGGTTCGGACAATGCGCTAAACGTGAGAGGATTGCGCGACTTTCTGCGTTTCGCCTGGCCTCTGGTGCGCCGCGAAGTGCCTAACGTCGAGCTACGTGTGATCGGTGCTGTTGGCTTGCAGGTAGATGTCGATGATCCTTCGGTGAAGATCCTGGGGCTGGTCGATGACCTTACTGCTGCCTACGCCGGTGCACGCGTAGTGATTAATCCGGCCGTTGCGGGCACAGGGCTTAAGATCAAAACGATCGAAGCGCTTTGTCACCTGCGTCCGCTGGTTACTTGGCCATCGGGCGTGGACGGCCTCGAATCCGATGTGCGAGCACTCTGTTACCTTGCTACTGACTGGTATATGTTCGCCCGGCGGGTCATTGATCTCTGTAAATCCGAGGATGCTAGTCAGGTTCTGATCAGCAAGCGTAATGAGATCCTCCAGAGATTTTCACCCGATACAATCTACGGTGCGCTCAAAGCAGCTTTGAGTAGCATGCACGCAGGGGCCAGTTAGCGACCGGCCGCGGTGGGTAGCTATCGATTCTGAGAGAGGGATCTTTACAGGGCATCCTGGGCGAGCGTCCAATGGCGCCTCGATTTTTGCAGTGCAGCAAGTAAAGAGGAATTGTGGTGATTGAGAACGGGGGTTCGGCGGGCGTCAGGCTAGCGCTGGATGCAAGCGTTCGTGCGGCCAGCAACCTCGACTACGATGCATTTGTCGATCTATCTGAAGCGGGACTGAACCGGCAGAAACTCGGCGAGTACCTTGAAGCTGTGGCGCGTGACGCTGGGCTCAGCGGTGCTGCCGGTCGGGTCACGACGTTCGTACCTGCAGACTTGGCGCCGCCGACCTGCGTGGCGAACTTGACGACGATCGATGCCAGTACATACCAGGCATCGGACGCGCTGCACCGTGCGATTCGAGGAGCCGCGCAGCACGGTCGCCATCTCGTCGTGGTTCTCAGTTCCCTCGTGCCCGCCAATGAAGTGATTTGCCGATTGATCCAAGAGTTCGACGCGGACCCGCTCTTCGGCATGGTTCAGCCCCGGTTCGCTGACGCCTCCAGTGATCATGTTTGGCCGTTGCCGGGCGGCGGAGACTTTGATCCCAGGGGTCCAACCCTAAGCCGTGCCGGCCTTGCGTTCCTCCCGGAGATCTTGATAACGCCGGAACTCCTCTCATCGTGCATTGTGATTCGTCGCGAGGTGGTGAGGGAAATGGACCGGAGCGATTGTCACCTCACTATCGCTGGGGAACTCAGAAGATTGCTTTCTCAGGCACGCAGGCGTGGCTTCCGGAACATAGTCGTAAACCATGCAGTCATCGCCTCTGGGCTGCCCTACACCAGTCTCTACCCGTCGCCACCACGGACAGACACGGAACAATTGCGAGCCATATATCCAGAGATCGTTAAGACGGACGCCTGGTGCAGCAACCTCCCACAACACAAATTGGAGGTACTCCTCGCGCGCTTCTACTCCGATGATGCCAATGAACGTCGCCGCATACTTCTAGATTGCCGAGGAATGATCAACCAGCACAACGGTACGTCTCACTGCATTCTCGGCTTTCTCGACGGATTCCACGCGCTGGATGGCGAATGGAAAATCGACATACTCGCATTGCCCGATGCATCGGAGTTTTTCCAACTTCGAAAACGCTTCTGGAAATTTAGTTTGCTCACGGACGGCCCTCACGACACATATTCGGCCGCTGTGATGCTTAACCAGCCTTGGGGCCTCTCGCGAGTCGCCGAATTGCACCAGCACGCACTTCTCCTGGCTTTCAACATGCTTGACACCATCTCATGGGACATTCTGTATGTCTGCGATGAGCGTCTAGATGCGCTTTGGCGTTTTGTGGCCCGTTTTTCGGACGCTCTCTTTTATAACTCGCAATTTACGCGTGAGCGATTTGCGGCACGCTTTCCTCTTCAGTCGCGGATCGCCGAGCGCGTCACGTACCACAGCTTTACGGTGGAGGAACAGGTAAACCAGGCTGCCTTAAGAGAACCAGTCGGCGATTACATCTTGGTCATGGGCAACGACTATGATCACAAGGACGTAAGGCGCACGCTGCAACTATTGATAAGCGCTTTTCCATTTAACAAGATCGTCGCAATTGGCATCGACGAAGCTGTTTCGCGTAACGTTGTCGCCGTGCGGAGTGGCTACGTCGAGGAGACCGCACTGCAGCGGCTCATCGCGGGTGCCCGCGTTATCGTCTTGCCATCGTTCTACGAGGGTTTCGGGATGCCGGTAGTCCAGGGTTTGGCTTATGGGCGGACGGTTGTAGCCCGTCAATCCCCGCTGTGGCAGGAAATCTCGGCACAGTTGCAGATGCCGGGCCAGTTGGTGCAGTTCGACACGACTGCGTCCCTGGTAGAAGCGGTCGGTCGCGCCCTGGCCGGTCATCCGTTGGAGTCGTTGCCACAAGGCATCGGGCTCGGTGCCGGACAGTCCCCGATGCGCTGGCAGGACTGCGCGCAGCGGATGATCAACACGCTGGAGAAGCTGTCGCCGTCCGCTGACGGCAGGCGATGGCTCGAGCGGGAAGAAGCGCTCCGAGCCATTGACCTCTTGCGTTCTTAACGTCGAGGAAAGACGACGAAATGCGTATTCTTACGCTCCTGGTTCGCCACGGAACCGACAAGTTCCCGGGCGCTGTAGATGATGTCGCTGCCCTTTTCGCCCGCCAGTTGCCGGAGGTGGAATGGGACCTCATTGTCATCGACAACAAATTGCCAGAGGACTATAACGAGGTTCCTGCTCCGCACCGTCTGTTGATTGGCGGCTCCAACGCGATGCGAGAATTCTCGGCCTGGGAGAGCGGTCTTGCGTTCGCCGGCCAGCGGCTCGCCGACTATGACTTTGTAAACTTGGCCACAGAGGCGTTTCGCACCCTTTACACTTCGTACCTTGATCGATTCAGCACCGACATGTTGCGGTTGGTTTCATGCCGTGGTGCAGCGGTGGGACATGTTGACTACTATAACGAGCCGGTCCTTCTTCTCGGCCGACAGTCCCAAGCCTGGCTTAGGACCTCATTTGTGTTTTTGCCGACGCCCGAGTTGAAGTTGCTTGGCTCGCTGATCAGCTTGGCCGAACCGGTCGAGTTATTTAGCGGTGATCCGGAGGCACCTTTCCGCCCGGACGCCCCGCTCTCACAGAACTACCGGAATTATCTTCTTGGCTGGCTGACCGGCGAGGGAACCGGCCAGGGCGTAGAATGGCATTCCCGATTCATACTCTCGCATGACACTTTGCCGCAGTTTCAAGACAAGGTTATTGCGATTCTGAATGAGCATATGTTCAGCGTCCGTTTGCGAGCTCAGGGTTGTGCCATGGTGGACACAACATGGCTTGCGACGCGAGCTAGGACATTAGCGCAGGATGGGCAGCCGCTGGGGCCGATTCCGAGTTGGCGGAAGCAGTTGACTGAGCGCGACACGGCTCCGGTTTCGCGGGACGTATTGTTTGATTCGACATTTTGACTGGCGATTTGTCTTTTAGTGCAAAGTAGGAAGTTCCGCTTTGTTAAGGCATGGCAGAATGACAAGCTGAGCTGAGGATGTCGGCGAAGGAGCTGACGGGACTCTGGGTCCTGCAAGCAGTGCAGAAGGCCGTGGTCAGCAGATGCGCGATTCGGGTTGGGCACACGAGACCTTTGTCGAGCCCCAGTCCGCTCGACTCGCTTGCGGTTTACATAGTGTAAGGCTGTGGGGAGCAAAATGGAAATTCCGGTGAAAACGATGGTCGAACAGTGCGAGCGCAGACTAGGTGGATTGAGGCTGCGCCGCGATGTGCAAGACCTCGGCATGATAGATGCGCGGCTGGAGGGGATATTGTCGCCTGGCTATTCAGAGTGCGAGATCGGAAATCACATCCATGGGGTGTTCCTGGAACATGCGGATCAATATCTTTCGTTCTGCCCTATTAACCGCACACTCATTGATCACTGGAAAGAGCTAATTCGCACAGCGATTGGCGCCGAGGCTGCGATTGACGGACGGAGAATAATCGACATCGGTTCCGGAGGCGGAACGACCGTGTTTCCCATGCTCGAACTATTGCCCCGATCTCAGATTTTCGCGACAGATCTTTCTCTTCCTCTACTCGCCCAGATGCGAAATCTGGCGCGCCGCGACGGCTACGATAGACTCGCAATTCTGCAGATGAATGCGGAAGATATGGTATTTGCCGACCAGCAGGCCGACATCGTCATGGGAGCTCATGTTCTTCATCATGCGCTGTCACTCGGTCAGGTCTTTCGTGAGATCCGGCGCGTCCTGCGACCGAACGGAATGGCAGTGTTCTGGGAGCCGTTTGAGGACGGAGCCCAGATCCTTGCGAACCTGTTTGATCTTTGGATGGAAATGGACCGATATCAAGCAGAACACATATCCTCCGGACTTATTCAGGCAATGCTGGCCTTCAGCGGCGACCTTGACCGTCGTAAGGGCCGGATAAAACCCCCCGAGGTCTTGGTTACTCTCGACGACAAGTGGTATTTCACAAAGCAGTTCATCAAAGACCTTGCCGCCGAGGCTGGCTTCGCGCGATGCGAGATCCACAATATCTACGGCTCCTACAACGTCGTGTGGAACATGGCCGATCACGAACTTCGAAGATGGGGCTACGGTGTGCAGGTTGTGCCGCAGTGGGCTCGCGATAAACTGCTGGCGGTTCAGGCTCGCATGTCGGACGACTACCTGAACGCTCATTCGTTCTCGGCGTCAATTGTTATGCGACCCTGAAAGCCTCATTGGCTGGCTGAAGGGTGAGGGAACAGGCCAGGGCGCAGAGTGACATTCCCTTTTCACACCCTCGCATGACACTTTGCCGGAGTTTCAAAACAAGGTTATTGCGATCTTGAACGAGCGCATGTTCAGCGTCCGCTTGCGAGCTCAGGGTTGTGCCATGGTGGACACAACATGGCTGGCAACCCACCCGTACAGGAACTCCTTCGATGGCTCGGATCCAGTAGCCATACCCGTAAGTCATCACTGATTGGTGACAACTTGGCGAGGCTGCGGAGATACCCGGCGAGGGGCGTCACCATGCCTTACGTCTGTGTGCTAAAATTTGTCGCTTATGTCATTCGCAAAAGCTTCGATTGGTGATGCAGTACAGTTGGTCGTAGCTCTTGAGTCTACCTATCCCTCGACATCCATCAATTGGGAGGGAATCCTGAACTATCAATATCAGCACGCTGTGGTGCGACCACGGACGGTTGTAGATGCTGGGGCGCACGAAGGCGCACATACGGCGTCCTTTGTGAACTGGGCTGAAGTGGTCATTTGCTTCGAGCCTATTCCATGGCTCGCTGCCGAATTACGCAATAGGTTCAAGAGGGCTGTCATACATGAGGTAGCTTTGAGCGATTCAACTGGAGAGGCTTCATTTGCGATTAATCGCGCAATTCCATCCCACTCAGGGTTACAGATTCGCAAAGATGCTGACCTGAAATCGATTGCTGAAGTCCGAGTCCAAATAAATCGACTAGATGCGTATTCGCTGACAGACGTCGATTACATAAAGATTGACTGCGAAGGAGCGGAACTTTCCGTACTTAAGGGCGCAGAAACGACAATCCAGCGGTATCGTCCCCTGCTGTCCGTCGAATACGGATGGTCTGGTTATAGCCCTTACGGTTGGAAGAAATCATCGCTGTACGAATGGGCTGTTACTCACGGCTACACTGTGGCCGACCTATTTGGATTCCTGCTCAATAATCCACAAACGTACGACCAATGCGTTGATCGCTACTATTGGGATTTCTTCGTGATCCCGAACGAGCGATTAGGCGACATGGGAGAGCGTCTCAGCACGAACGGCCAGGAAGTACTGGCGAATTTGCACAAGTTTTCTGCCTAATCGTGCATTGCGGTGCATTGTGTGAATGAGATAACATCGCGACGACGTCGAGGAACCTCTTCCAGCGCATTCGATCTCGGATGGCATGTTTATTAGCCCTTGTTGCACGCTGCTGTGCTAAGGCAAAACCCACGCTCACGTTTGTAGTGAGAAGATGGATTAATCCTGGGGACACTACATTTTCCGAAACCAGGTCTGCGACAATCACTATGTGCTCGCACCTGAGGAAACTGAACGAGACAATGATGTCCTGGTTCTTGCCCCTTAAGATTTCCGTACGTCGACCACCGGAGTGGGAACCGTGCCTCCACTGATGTAGTTGACCAACCCAGAATGGGCCTTCCATGCCTCAACTCGAGGACTCGAGGGCTTCGGGACAGCCGCTCGAGGCGATTCCGAGTTGGCGGAAGCAACTCACGCAGGGGGCCCAGATCCTGTTCCATCCCATTTGTTATTGCATTCGGCTCATGGGGCTAATGGATCAGCGAATCCACATTCAGAACACAAGATTACCTGCTGGGTGCAAAAGAGGTCCAAATGCTTCCGTCCTGCGTGTCGACGATCTTGACCTGCACTGCGCCGTAACCATACTCCAGCACATAAGAAAGCTCCTCGGCAGAATAAAAGTGATGCCAATGGCCCTCCGCCCCGAGAAGCTGCTGAACAATCTCTCGACGAAGGTCGAAACCGTTCCAAAGCTTAACAGCTGCGAACGATAATAAATGAAGCGCTGTAAATCCACCTACTTTCAGGATGCGCAGCATCTCACCAAATAGATTGTAAACGTACGGTTTAGGAATGTGCTGTAGGCAAGCAACGGAGTATATGAAATCAATTGACTCGGATCTTATTGGGATCGTTATTCCGTTGTAAATCACAAACTGAGCTGGAATGGATGCCGTGTCGCGGACTAGTCGCTGCTGCGCTTTCGCTACCATGGCTGGAGCCACGTCCAGGCCTATTAGGCTGCGCGGTTGGAATCTCCGGTCGACCGCTTCCATGATATAACCGACACCACTTCCAATTTCCAAGACTAGGGACCCCGGATGAGGCATTGCGTGAGGAAAGTGCCGACTTAAGCTGTCCAAGTATGCGTCCGCTCGCGCGTGGAGCATCTCACGTGGGACGCCGTCGTGGATGCGCATCTCGACATCTTCCAAGGTTTCTTCGGTGTGATCCCAGGTCTTGAAGGCCGCAGCCGGGTTATGGTCCTGAACGAGATGGAGGTTGTGTTCTGGGAGATACCATTGCTCGTATCCGTGAAGAATAGGAAACGCAGGATCAGACCACTTATTCGCACAAACTCCCGCCGCCCATTGCACTAAACGACCGAGATCGCCGGTTTCGGCCTCAGGAAGAGCTTTCTGAAGGTCCGATCTATGCCAATAGACATCAAGCAAGGACCTGAGTGCATCTTGCTGAGTGTTCTTCATACAAACGCAACCTCCGAATAAAAGGTGTGCTTCAGCGGTGGAAGGCTGTCCATAGCAAGTTTGTCGCCAGAGTGATCAAAAAGTTTGGATTCAGCAGCAAATGCTACTACGTTGCAGAACCAGCTAACATGGAACCATGACCCAGGCTGCACCCGCACGTGCGCACCCCAGATAGCGCTGAGACCAGTGTCCAAGCTTGATCGCAGGGCCGAAATGTTTCACAGATCTTGGGCATGCGTGCACTGCATTGAGTCGAGCCTTCCGATATGATAGCTGTCGTGGATCATCCTAGTCTACGCCTTGACCTAACAGGAGGAGAATAGGGTGAGTAGATTCATCTAAGCGACCTGTGAAATGTCGCTGTCCTCCCGTTCGGACGCGATGCTGGAATTCCATATGTTATCGCAGCAGAACTACATTTATCAACCCGTATTCCGAGTGCCTGATTTTGAGCAGGCGGTATCCCTTATTTCAGGCAAGTATCCCAAGGTCAGGGTTGGCTGGGTAGACCCAGTTCCGCACCTCAATAATATACGTGAACAACTTGAGTTTGCAGGCATAATCTGCAAAGATCTTGTGCTGGCTACAGCGCCCTTCGCCGAATACTTCTGGCGAGCCGAATACAGCCTTCGATATCCCGACTATTATCGCGGCAACCTTCCAGAAAAGGCTCTTGAGCATTTCATCGTTGTCGAACTCTTTCGGCTAGATGCCCAGAGTATCTTCATAGACATCGCCTCAGAGAGACCTCCTCTGCCCGAGACTGCCACGAGAATGTTTGGAAGCCGGTCCTTTGCCCAAGACATCGTGTATGAGCCGGGAATTAGGGGCGACAAGATCGGTGGTGATGCCTGCGCGATGCCTCTGCCTGAAACCGCTGCAACTGCGAGCACTCACCTGCTCTCTGGAGTACTTTGAAGGAGATGCAGACATCCGGCTCTTTCGTGAGTTGGTACGAATACTGAAGCCGAGGTAGCCGAACCGGGATCGCTTAGGATGCGTGAGACTATTCGACCGGATGGAGGCGTATTCTTGCGAACGCGAGGCCCAGCTTTCGCGGATCAGAACTCTTCCCCATCTCGATGGGGGATTTCAGTGGCGCTCTGATATGGAACTGAATCTGCACGGGGTTTGAGCGTGACAGGATCGACTGGTAGAATAGCCTAGGAGGGCGGCAGGATGATCGAACGCACCCCGCCCCGATTCGTAGATGCTCAACAAGGGCCAACTTGCATAAAGCTGGTTTAGGTGCAACGGACCAAGTTGATCGTGCGACATCCGAATCGTGGTACGCAACACCCCTTGATTGAGCTCAAGGTCGTATCGAAGCGTCGCGAGCATGCCCTGCCTCTCTAGGAGCCGCGAGAAAAACGGAACGAATGCCCGGCTTGAGTGACGAACCCTCTGATTCATTGAAGCGGCAGACCGCTGGCTCTCCCGGAATCCCGGAACTCACAGTCCTAATCCCCGCACTTGATGAGCGCGAAAATCTGGACCTCCTCCTGCCAGCCCTCTGGGAGTTTCTCAATTCCATCGGAATACAGGCTGAGATCATCGTCGTTGACGGCGGATCGACGGACGGCACGGAACATGCTCCGCTGAGTCGCGGTGCACATGTCGTGCGGCAGAGTGAGCGGGGTTATGGCGGAGCGCTGCTGGCTGGTTTTGCCGCTGCGCGGGCGCCGTTTGTCCTCACTATGGACGCCGATCTGTCGCATCAGCCTTCTTTCATTGCCGAACTGTGGCGGTCACGATCGAAGGCCGATGTTCTGATAGCGTCCCGCTACGTGTCGGGAGGCAAGGCCGAAATGTCTGCCCTACGACGCCTGCTTAGCAAGATTCTTAACGTTACCTACGCCCGTGTACTTTCTCTCCCGTACAAGGACCTCTCCAGCGGCTTTCGGCTGTATCGCCTCGATACGGTGAAGGAACTGCAGCTCCAAGCCCGGGATTTTGACGTGCTGGAGGAGATACTGCTTCGGGTGTACGCGGAAGGCTGGAGCATTGCTGAGCTACCGTTCCGCTACATGAGCCGTGGTTCGGGGCAGTCGCATGCCAAGCTGCGGAAGTTCGCGATCGCCTACCTGAAAACGTTGGGCCGGATGTGGCGGCTTCGCAACTCGGTTGATTCCGCCGACTACGACTACCGCGCGTTCAACAGCCCGATCTGGCTGCAAAGGTACTGGCAGCGCAAGCGGCACGAAATCATCCTGAAATTTGCCGGCAGTTCCTCCTCCGTCCTGGATATCGGCTGCGGTTCCAGCCGCATCATTCTCGATCTCAAAGACGCTGTTGGTCTTGACATCTCGTTCCGCAAGCTCCGTTTTCTGAAGCCAAATCACGAGAAGCTTGTTCAGGCATCCACCTTCGCCCTGCCCTTCAAGAGCGAAAGCTTTGATGCGGTGATCAATTCCCAAGTGATTGAGCATGTGCCTGAGGACCCCAAGATCATGAACGAAATGTGGCGCGTGCTCCGGCCAGAGGGGACGCTCATTCTAGGGACTCCGGACTATGGCCGGTGGTCTTGGGTTGCACTGGAGTGGATGTACGGAAAGGTGCTGGAAGGCGGTTACGCGCATGAGCACATTACTCACTACACCCGGCAGAGTCTGGCGGAGTTGATCAAGGCCAGCGGATTTGAAGTGCTCGACTGCCGGTATGTAGGCTACTCAGAGATGATCTTCAAGGCGCGAAAACCGGCGAACGGAGTCTGCCCGACCGCTGTTGTCCAAAACGTGCTGGCAGCTTCCCGTTAGTTCCAAGCCCAACAGCCCACTTCCGCTGTTGCGAATGCGCTGGTACGAAGAAAGCTGAGATGGCGTCAATAGCAAATCCTGTAAGCACATCGCTGACGAGAAACACCGGCATACATCGTCTGCGGAAATATCTGGCAGCCGCGGACCGCTCGCAGAGTTGTGTGCCTTTGAGCTCGCTGGGCGTCGCAGTAACGGTGCTGCTGGCCATTGCTGCAGGTATGTACTTGTCGCAGGCAATATCGGCCATCGTGGACGGTCGGCATCTGTACGGCGACGGCTCATGGTTCCTGGTAAAAATGCTCAGCGAGAACCACGTGGCAGTTTGGAATTCCCGCGGCTGGCATGACTTTTTCTTTGGGCGTTTTGGGGCGTTCGCCTTTCAGGAATATCCTACCCTGCTGGCCTCGCGCTTGCACGTCAGAAACCCGAACAGTCTGGCCCTGATCTACGGCGTCACACTGTTTTCCTTTAAGCCTCTCAGCATCGTGCTTTGCTATCACTTCGCCCGCGATAAACGTTTGGTGATCTTCCCGTTGCTCACGCTGTTCGCCGTAACCATGAACAGCGAAGTGTACCTGATCTCCGAGACTCACTTGCTGACCGCGGCATTTTGGCCAGCGTTATATGGACTCATGTGCCGCCGGAAGTTCACCCCGCTCGATCTCGCTGCCATGGTGATCGTTTCTGCGCCCCTCCTCCTCTGCTACGAAACCATGGCGATCTACGGCCTCGTTCTTTGTGCGGCCTGCGTCTATCGATTTCTCGTGATTGCAAAAGATCGGCATGAGAGATGGCTCTGCTGGGGATTCTTTTCCTGGTACAGCCTTGGAGTGCTCTTTGCGGCCCTCGCGATTGTTTTTCCTCGCGACCCTGTGAATCGCGCCGGATTTCTAAGCAGTATGCTCTTTATATTCCATGAGGACCACATCGGGGCACGTGTTTCTTGCATCGTACTCGTCCTCTGCTTGGCAATCTTGGTGGTTCCGGAACGGTACAGGAAAGCACTGAATACTCTGGTTGCAATTTCTGTATTGTGCTCGCTGGCAATTCCTGCCTACATCATCCGGTGGCCGCATTTGACGGACTTTCTCATGCAGATTATCGCAAGAACCATGCATGCCAGTCTACTTCTGGCGTTAACTGCGCTCTTCCTGGCGGTGTATTTCCATTTTTTCGAGGTGGGAGGGGAAAAGTGGAAGCGGATTTTTGTGATGGCCGCGGTATTGGGAATGTGCCAGTCATGCTGGAGCATGATTGCCACGACGCAATGGTCCAACATGCTCACGGTATTGCGCTCCGAGCTGCGAACGCATGCCGGCCCGCTACCGTTTGAAGACTCCGTGCTGTCGCAGTGGCTGCTGAATGGTCAGCCGATGGTAAACCTGCACGCGCAATGGCCGCTGATGTCGCTGAGCATTCTTTATTCTGACCAGCGCACGGTGCAGACGATAGTGCTGTCTCCACGGGGTATCTTCGGACCTTTCGATCCATACAGCCCTGCGGCTTTGCCAAATTTGAAGCGCTTTGGTGTCTCCTACCAACCGTATCTCGCGGCGCTGCCATCCAATCGCCTCTACGAACTTGGGCAATGGATATCGTTTGCCGAGCAGGGCAATTCCCGCACCTTTAAGGTTCGCGGCTGGTGGGAGCCGGAGCCCTGGGGGACGTGGACATCGGAAGAAGCGGCAGTTTCAGTGGACCCCTCCCAGAAAGTAAGTTCCGACTTACTTTTAGAGGTCCGGGCCGGGGCGTTTGTGAATGGAAGGAACCCGGATGTCGAGGTTACGGTGCTGGTCAACAACGCGCCGGCCGGCGAATGGAACTTCAGATTTAACCACGCCGCAGAACCGTGCGAAAAGCACCAGTTGGTTCTCAGTCAGGAGGCGCTGGACATGACTCATCCCCCAGTCATTCGGTTCCTCGTATCTGGAGCGAATTCGCCGCTAGCCCTGGGCTTAAGCGGAGATCGGCGAAAGCTCGGCCTAGGGGTATGCAAGATGAGGTTGCTGTCGCTCCCAGCGAACAGCCCCAGCCACGCGGCGGTGTTTCCGGGCACAGCGCCCAAGGAGTAGAGTTACAGGCAGTCGGAGCAGATCCTGGGTGTAGTCCGACGATAGGCATCCAGTGTTGTGAAAGGACGGCGACTCGGATTCGCCGACGGCGCTGCAGATCACGGCACTGGATGTGCCCTTATTTAGTCTTTCGGCGAAGGTCATCCAGGCCATCTCCGATGCTCACGTGGACGCTCTGACACCGAGCTACGACCCTGCCATCCCGGCGAACATTTCGACTTGCGCTATTGCGCTATAAGCAGGGGGCAAGCTTGGTGTATATCTGGTACGGCTGCAGCGCGAACGCTGACTCCTACTGGCACACCTGCTCGGCTGCCAACGACGCTGATTTTTCGTCGCAGCTCGTGCGCGGGATTCACCATGCCAGCGACCAGAGTGCACTGCTGAATGCGACTAGCGGCGCTGTCTACCCGACTCTGGGTATTGTGCTGTGGTCGCTCGTGGACTCCGGCAATCCACCCCCAGCAGGCTGCTCTGGCGAGACAACCAACTGGGGTCTGCTGTCGAACAAGGACAACGCCTACAATGGCACCTGCGCGGTCATTGTCGCCAGCACTGATGCTTGGGCTTATCCGTGCGGTGGCGAGACAGCCAATTATGGTGACTTCCTCGAGACCGTGACGCAGACCAACGCGACTTCAATGCGGCAGGTGATTCTCCGAGCAATACCGAGCAACTGAAGTGATCATCCAGAAAGGAGGCGGAATACGCCTTTCGTCCCTTTTTGTAATGCGTTTCAATCCAGCATAGCGATTTACTGTCACCTCACCGGAGCGGATCTTTTCGGAGCGCCTGCAAGGGATTTTGCCGGCGCTCGGGTAGCGACTTATTAACAGTTGCTCGCGCCTGGGTTCCTTTCGCCGCGAAGCGCATCCTCGCCGGAGCGTCGCCCTGGGTACAAGCCTCTTTAACGTACATTGCCGCAAATTGTTCAGGCGCTGAACCTATGAGCCTCATCCTTCATGGCCGGGTTAGCGGAGGCCAGCAATCCATTCTTCATCGAACGATCACCACTGCACTCCGGGATAGAGGCTCGGAAGGTGAATGGTACGGTACGAGTTCTGACCGTTAACGTCCAGTTGCCAGATAACCTTTGGGTTCTGGTCCTGAGTAACCTCCATGATGCGCGCACCAGTTGGATTAATCGGCGGGTGTGGTCTCATCAACTAAGACATCGGTATTGGGAAGTAGTTGCGTGACCCCGCCCCAAAAAAAGTATGGCAGAGTATAGCCCTGGAGAAGTCACATTTCCGCTGGACTACTTTTCGGGGGGCAGGTCAGTCAAGTGCCCGTAAAACGGGCACTTTCTCAGAAAGCGTGACACTGAGAATCTGTAGAATTTGGTAAAGACTTGCTTCCAGCCCCAAACGCTTCCGGACGATGGTAACGAGCAGGTAAGTCGAGAAGGCAATCCATAGCCGAGTTTTCACCACGTTCACGCTCGAGCCATAGAACGACTTAATCCGTAGGTGCGGTTTAATCCATTTGACCCACATTTCCTTTGTGAAGTTCAGATAAGTGACCGTCTGATCGAGCCAACCCCAGTATTCATGCGGCTTTGAGAGCAAAACTGGCTTCGCGGAGGCTTTGACCCAGTGGGCGAGACCCAGAAGCAGCCTTTTCAGCTCTCCTTCAACCCCTCTTTGAAAGTCGATTTCCAGAGATCGCGGGTCACCTCCGATGGTGGTCTGATTCTGGTGTACAAGCTAGACAAACGTCTGCGATTCAGCGAACTCATCGAGCAGCACTTGACCGATTCTCGGGGGAAGAACACCCAATTGCCTCTGGCTGACGTATCGAGCCAGTTCATCTACAATCGGATGGCTGGCTATGAAGATGTCAACGACGCCGAGCGGCTCGCGCAAGATCCGACGTTCCGGCTAATCGGCTCGTACATGATCTGGGGGCGTGAATTTTGGGACTCTCGGAGCCGTTGGGAATGAAAAGAATCCAGAAAAGGCCGCGAGCGGAGGGGACTAGGTGTATAGTGGTCGGCAGTTGGGATGACAAAATGGAAATCCCGGTGGATATCCCGACTAACAACATGCCCAAACAGACGCACCTCCCCCTCCCCCCTCTAGATCTACGCCGGGCGGTGAGCCCGATTACCGATGAGAGCTACTACGACAATCCCACTGGGGAATACGTCTGGGGGAATCTGGATATTTCTCCCTTGGTAGCAGGAGAGGCATACCGGAAGATCTTTGACTTTGGCTGTGGTTGTGGAAGAGAAGCCAGAAGGTTACTACGTCAAGAGAACCAGCCTGAAATGTACGTTGGGCTTGATATTAACGCGGATATGATCAAGTGGTGTCAAAAAAACTTGCAGAACGACCGCGTCAAGTTCTATCACCACGATGTTTGGAATGCCAGCTACGCGCCGGGCAATACACGCAATCGCTTTCTGCCGATCGAGCACCTGGGTTCGGATTTCACCATAATTGAGGCAAATTCCGTTTTTACGCACATGTATGCCGACCAGTCCGAATTCTATCTGGAACAGATGCGGAGCATGCTAAGCCCGAAAGGTATCATTCGGACGACTTGGTTTTTCTTCAACAAGGAAGCCTTTCCCCCGATGGGGGAACAGCAAAACACTCTGTTTATCGATGAGCGCGATCCTACCCTTGGCGTGTATTACGCATGGAACTTTTTCATAGATATGATTCACCGTTTGGAATATCGACTTATTAGGACCGATTGGGCTCCCATGTTGAGTATTCAAAATACTATGTACTTGAGTCTGAACAAAGACTTTGACAATCTCTCCGATGTGAATCCGCCAGGTTCCAGCGTTGTGGGCTTCTGAAGGGCTTTTAATTGCCGTCAACCCAGTAGACAGTTTACGGCGTAAGGGAAGCGCCTTCTATCTTGTTCTAATGACGCAGCAAGTGTGACAATGAAGCTTTTTGTTCAGGAAGGCGTTAGCCGGATTTCAAAACTCATCTTCCGGACAGTTATATTAGTGTCGATGCATCCGCAGATGACATTCGGCGCACAGTGTGATCAAGTTCTGTTCCACGTCGCCACCTGCCTGGCTGCGGAGTTTGAGATGATGTACTTGTAGGTGCTGCATGCTGCCGCACTCCTGGCATCGCCAGCCGTCGCGCTCCAGCACCTGCCGATGCAGTTCACGGTAGCTGTCCGCATCAAGTCTGAGTCGTGGGCTTTTGTCGCGGACCTTCTTCATGAAGCCTTCGGGTTGACCTCGGAGAGGAAGGCTTCCTGTTGTGGACCGGGCAGGAACTTGTAGTAGCGAGAGATGGATCGCAACAGAATCTCCGGATGGTTGCCGTCCAGACAGGCGCCGGCGAGGAAATCCGCACAAATCATCTCCAGACAATATCCCCGAGACTTGTCCGACCCGAGCATCAAAGCCGCCGTCTCGATCGCCTGTTCGATGACCGGGAGCTGACTCTTATAGACCTTGAAATAGATCAGCTCCGAGGGCTCGCTGTCCTTGCCGGTCAACTCTTTCTCCACTTCCCGCTGGAACTCGGCCTTGGGCATCTGTCGGGCTTTGTGCAGCCAGGTTGCACTTTCGAAGCGCTGCCCCTGCTGGCGCGCTAGCTTGGCCAACTCCAGGCCCTTGGTCCATCCCACCTGTTTCAGCTCCTTCCTTACCGGTGGTGGAAGGTGTTCGTGAATCGACATCAAGTAGTAGGCCTTCCTTCTGGACTCCGGGAACCGGCGCTCCAGGAACTCATCGAACGATTTCAGGCTCTCCAGCCGCCAGTACTGGCCGGCCCGCACTTCGCACAAGTACTTGCCCAGTTCAACGAACTTGGTATCGCGCTCGTTCTCGTGCCGTGCCTCCCAGGCCAGGATCTGGTCGATCCTGCTCAGGACCTCCAGGGCGCGGCGGCGATTGAGCTTGGGCGGCATGGGCGGACAGTTAGTAATCAAGTTCGTTAAACAAACCAAAATCAACTCCCGGCTTGCGGACCAACGCAGACTCGATCAAGTCGCGTTGGTCGAGGCAGAGCCCCAGGAAAGGACAGGTGGTACACGGGTTCTGGGGGAAGCGGATGCCGCTGTGCGGCAGGAACAGTCCGGAGTCGATCCTGCGGACCGTGTCTTCGACCAGGGTCTCGAACTCCTGCCGCTGTAGATCCGTGATCGTGGCCCGCAGGTATTGGACTTCAACCATGCGCTTGCGGACGAAGACGACCTGGGTGACGTCATTGATTCCGGTCATCCAGGAATAGCAAACCAGCTGCGGATCCAGGGCCGCAATGCCGTCCGGCTGCTCGGGATAGCGGGCGGAGCTGGTCTTCCACTCCAGTACACAGGGCGTGCTGTCCAGTTCTCCAACGGCATCGACGAAGGCGACAAAGCTGTTGCCG
>Ga0181532_10001044_pt1 | contig 27574 bp, 26 predicted proteins | sample PEATcosm2014_Bin_33_FD_119768 | JGI IMG/M metagenome (GOLD analysis project Ga0181532, IMG submission 119768) | Peatland microbial communities from MTU Mesocosm Facility, Houghton, MI, USA - PEATcosm2014_Bin11_30_metaG | ecosystem: Environmental > Terrestrial > Soil > Wetlands > Peat | place...
GACCTTTTGCCACGTTCGGAAGTTCGCAAGGATGCGGTCCCTTTCGTCGCGGCACATTCTGCCGAGCGATTCCTCATCCCCCTCTTGGGCGGCGTCCAAGAGCGAGTCACGGAGCAAGTCCGCTCCGGAGTCGGACTTACCCCTCCTGAGAAGCCCCAGCCATTTCATCTCTCACCTCATTCAGTGGTTGTCGCATATGACTTCGTCGCTACTTCCCAGGTTGGAAAAACGGCGGAGATGGAATCCACCCTGCACTGGATCCAGGGTGTAAACCACTTGCGAGGCAAGAGGACTTGCAACCCAGCTCTCGATCGGCCTTAACCCCGCATCACCGCTGATCGCCCAGCCTGCTTCCGCTACCTGTCGCTCCTCGTAGCATCAAAGACCGGGCCGCTTTAGTCAAGTTCTTGCATGTGGCGCCGTCTAGCGGGTTCTTCGCACCTAGGAGCAAAAAACCGAGGTTGGCCAACTACCTCAGATCAAATCACCTTGCAAGTCTGCACGCTTGCCAAAAGGACAGGTTGTATCTCAGGATGTGCGTTGAGACGCCATCTCGCACATATTGATATCGGCTCACCGACAAGAGCACATCGACGGACCCTTCCATGGAGCCGCCCATCATCCTGCCGCTGGACGGAAGTTTCCACTTGACCCTCGTCGCGGGCAGTGATATTCCCTCCGCCGGAGATCTGCACGAATTTGCACCGTTGTTATTCATGTAAGAGGCCCCGTTCCAGAGGGGACAGACGTTCCGAGTAGATGGTCGAATGAGAGCAGTCGTCACTGGTGCCCTTGCCCACCGGATAGGGTCTGCAACCGGCAGCAGAAACATGGGGGATGGCGAGGTGACCGAGGAATCGCGGTAAAACGGGTCAGTCTGCCGGTCGGCCGCATCGCAACGCCGTCCCGCCGGCTCCCGAGCGTAGGGCTGGCCTTTCCACTTCGATATAGTTGTTGACAGCGGGTCTCGGGTGGGTATATTTCAAGACCTTTCAGGACTAAGAAGAAAATCCCGGTTAGAACGTGAATCGTGGAGGAGAAACACGATGCCCCAGACGAAACAGACAGTGAAGATAGCAGAGCTGCAACGGAATGTCGAGGAGGCGGTCGAACTTACTCCCGTCTGTGATGTTCACACGCACCTTTATCCGTCCAGCTTCGCGGGCCTATGTTTGTGGGGAATCGATGAGTTGGTCAACTACCACTATCTCGTGGCGGAGTTGTTCCGGTCCTCGACCGTGACCCCGCAGCAATTCTGGGCGCTCGGCAAACCCCAGCAGGCCGACCTGATCTGGGATGCTCTATTCGTGAAGAACACGCCGCTTTCCGAGGCCACCGCCGGGGTGGTGGCGGTCATGGCAAAGTTGGGGCTCGATCCCTGCCAACCCGACCTGAAGCAAGCACGCGAGTACTTTGCTTCGGTCACCGTTGACCATTACATTGACCAAGTACTGAAACTCGCCCATGTTTCGGACCTAGTGATGACGAATGATCCCTTCAATCCCGTGGAAAGGGCGGCGTGGGAGCGCAACGAACCCTGCCCCGAGCGGTTCCATCGTGCCTTGCGCATGGACCCCGTGCTGAACGATTGGAGCGCCGCGCACGCGGTGATGGCAGCATCGGGCTTCAACACTGGTGCGGATCTGACGCCACACACCGTGACCGAGACACGCCGTTTTCTGAACGAGTGGATCGCCCGCTTGCGCCCAGTCTATCTCGCCGTTTCGCTGCCCTTCACCTTCACTTACCCGGATGATTCTCTGCGCACGCCGTTGATTCGAGAAGTCGTGCTTCCCACCTGCCTCGAGCACAACATCCCTTTTGCCATGATGATTGGAGTGTCGCGACAGGTAAACCCCGCCTTGAAAGATGCGGGCGATGGCGTGGGGTACTCAGACGTAGCCGCGGTAGAGCGAATTTGCGCGGAGAACCCGAGTGCGCGATTTCTGGTGAGCATCCTCTCGCGCGAAAATCAGCACGCTTTGTGCGTCGCTGCGCGAAAGTTTGCAAATCTGATGCCCTTCGGATGCTGGTGGTTCCTCAACAACCCCTCGATCGTGGATGAAATCACCGCGGAGCGGTTGGAATTGCTCGGGTCCACAATGATCCCCCAGCACTCCGACGCGCGAATCCTGGATCAATTGATCTACAAATGGGCGCATTCGCGGCGAACCATTTCCCGCGCGCTGTCGGCATCTTACGCCCGACTGATTGCCGATGGTTATCCCCTCACGCGGAACCAGATCGACCGAGATGTGACGCGGATGTTCTCCGGCATTTTTCGGAATTGGGTTGGCCTACCTGCCGTGGAGTCACGAGGGCAGTGAATGTGGAGCCTTTTTAGCCGACACCTGGAGAGGTTAGGACGTGAGGACCTCGATTCCTTCCATGCTGGCGCCTGTGCTGGCACCGATCGTGGCCGTAGGACATTTTCAGTTCCGCAACATGAACTCCACCTCAATCGAGCTTACCGAAAACGGCGCTCCGGTATTCGTCTACCACTACGGCAGGATTCTGAAAGAGGGTGTCGCGCCGGATCGCGCCCGCTGCTGATATCTGCACCCTGTCTACGCGCCGAACGGAGTAGTGGTGACTGACGAGGTCTCAGACGGTCTAAGCCTCTAATACCTTCATGGGCAGGGACCCAGTTCTTTTCCTCTCACCTACGGCTCGCTCTGGCCGTCCCGCTGGCGCGGATGGTCGCTGGGCGTCCCCCAAGTCATGATCTCATCGTCTGCCATATTCATCGGCTTGAAATTGTGATACCACCCAGTCGCGGATAGGGTGTCCGGAAAGTCGTGAACCAGCATGCCCGGCTGATTGATCGGCAACTGCTTCGCGATCGTGGCATCCGGCCGGGCGACAAACGATCCCCAATGCGAATAGGGCTGCGATGAATTGTTGGCTACGGCCCACAGGCGATTGTCTGCGCAGCGGGTCGGAACCTCGCGAGTGTTGAGGGTGTCCAGGCAGTTCTCGCCTTTGCTTCTCGCGTTACTGAAGGAATGGATCATCACCGTGACGCCCATTTTCCGGTAGGCAATGTACAGTTGCGGCCAGCAGACGTCGTAGCAGATGGCCAAGCCGACCTTCACTCCCCGGATGTCGCATGTCACCAGGCGGTTGCCGGCCGAGTAGCATTCCTGGTCGCCTTCGGTGCAGAAACACTTGTCGTAGCGGTTCACGATCTTGCCTGCCGGGTCGATGAGATACAGGCAATCGGTCGGCTTCGTGTTCTCGTCCAGGAAATGGGATGAACCAAGAACCAGCCACATCTTCAGATCCGCGGCCAACGCCCGCAGATCGGCGGTCGCCTTGCGCAGCCCGTCCCAGTCATATTTCTCGAATGTCGGGAACTCGCATCCGGCATATCCCGACAGGCTGCATTCCGACGTATGCAGCAGATGGGCCCCCGCTCGGGCCGCCTCGTGCATGAAGTCCCGGATATACTTGGCATTCTCCACGGGACTCGCACTTACGGGAAACTGGCATGTGGCGATCCTGAGTTTTTCGATGGAGTTCGTATCTGCCGGGGTGGCCTGTGGCGGCGCCTCATCGACGTTCGATAGTCCCGCCTCGCTGGACAGAGCCGACAACGCATTGAGGCTGGTCACGCTCGCGAGAGCCTTGCCGGCTGCCTGGACGGCCTTTCGCCTGGTGATTCTCTCGGTCGATGACAGCAACATTAGCCGGAACCCCCATTTTGGTTTTAAACCCACACCGATTATATACGACCCCGCCGCAGCGTCTGAGCATGTTTGTTGATTCTGATTTCCGAAGGTGTGAGGCGTAGTGGCGGTTCTGGCCCCCGGTCGGGCGACGCAGGCTGCCGCGGCTCCGCCGCCCCGCGCTAACCCTTCGCCTGAGTGGTAGCCTGTCGGAGCCGGTGTAAGAGAGCAGCACTTCTGCCGGTTTGACGAGCAGCGGCCTTATCGGCGGAGACGCGGTAAAAACTCTATAACAGACTCTACAGATTCTTCGGAAGTGGGTCACTCCGAACTGAATCGCCCCCGGGCGTTCATGATCGGCCCAAACTGACCGCCCTGGTATTGTACGAGTGGCCGAACGATCCGGACGGAAACCTGAAGCTGAGCCGATAAGCTCGCGCAACACGCAAGATCACTTCGACGCAACAACCGGCTTCACCTGCTCGTATTCCGGGTTTTTCCACAGCCCACTGTGATACTCCAGAATATCGGCGGTGACCTGCGCTACCTCATTGCCGTAGTATCTCGCAACGATGTGTAGTGCCAGATCAATGCCTGAGGTCAAGCCGCCCGCAGTTGCGATTTTGCCATTCTCCACGAAGCGGGTTCCACTGACGAAGCGCACAGCGGGATATTGCTTCTGCATGGTCCGCTGAAAGACATGATGCGTAGTAGCAGTTTGGCCGTCGAGCAGTCCATACGCCGCCAGTATCGAGGCGCCGGTACACACCGACATGGTTTCATCGGCGGCGGCCGAATTGGCCAGCAGCCACGCCTTCTGGGCAGCGCTGCGTCCGCCCTGCGCGGGAATCACGATAATACGCGGCTTGGGCGCATTGTCGAAACTGTAGTTTGGTACGATGGTCAATCCGTTTGCATCTACCGGCTTGAGCGAATCCGATACGGTGTATACGTTGAACGGCATCACCATGTCATCGCCGTCCGCTTCATGCCATGGCTTGCCTTTGGTTGTAAGCATCGCGTCGCTGAAGACCTCCCAGGGGCCCGCGATGTCCATGACGTCGGCGCCCGCCGAAATCAGGAACGCCACGTTGATCTTGCCCGTAGCGGGCGGCTTCAGCGAGCCGTTTTGTAGCTTGGAAGATGGTAGTTTGTTGGGCGCTTTCCCGTGACTCATGGGGACCATCAAGTCCAGAATTCCCACGATTACAGCGGTTATCCAGAGTCCTTTACCTTTCGTTCGCATAGGATCCTCCTGAGAAACTACTGGCGATAGGCGAGATGATAACCCCACAAGGCGAAGCCCTAAATGACATTCATCCGGCATTTCAGGACATTTGGGTTAGAGTGGGCGAAGTCCCACATAGCCGGATGAATGTCGTTCCGGACGCACACCTGTTGGGCTATTCTAATAAGACGAACAACATGAGACCCAAACACATCGTTATTGTGGGATACGACGACATCACTTCCCTCGACTTGTCGGGGCCGCTAGAGGCATTCAGTAGTGCATTTCTCGAGGACTCGAGCAGCAACCCACAGCCCTGCTACAAGGTCACGATTGCCGCGTTGGGCGCAAAGACCTTCAGCTCAGTGTCCGGGTTGCGCATGACCGCTACCTGCTTCCTAAGCTCCTTGCGCCACATAGACACGCTTCTCATTCCTGGCGGCCGTGGCGTGCGCCTCTCCCCCTGTGGCCCTAAGCTGGCGGATTGGATCAGCCGCCGGGCCAACGGCATTCGCCGAATGGCCTCAGTATGCACGGGCGTTTTTGCAATAGCGCCAACCGGACTGCTCGACGGGCGGCGAGTGACGACGCACTGGAAGTTCGCCGCCGAATTGGCCAGCCGCTTTCCTGCGTTGAAGGTTGACGCCAATGCGCTTTACATTCGGGACGGCAAGTTCTACACCTCGGCGGGTGTCACCGCGGGGATCGATCTTTCCTTGGCATTAATTGAAGAAGACTTCGGACCCCGAGTCGCGCTTGCTGTGGCGCGCGAACTGGTGGTCTACATGAAGCGACCCGGAGGGCAAGAGCAGTTTTCTGAGCCGTTGAAGTTTCAAGTTGCTACCACCAGCCGCTTCGCCGATCTGGCGGCATGGATGCGGGGACGCCTCAACAAAGACCTTTCCGTTGAAGCAATGGCAGAGCATATCAATCTTTGCCCGCGGCAGTTCTCCCGCCGATTCAGGCTGGAGTTCAATAGCAGTCCCGCCGCTTTTGTGCAGCGCGTCCGACTTGACGAGGCACGCAAGCGGCTATCTGACCCTGGCTCTAGTGTGAAGCGCGTCGCCGCATCAGTTGGTTTTCACGATCCCGACAGTTTTCGCCGTGCGTTCATGCACCGCTTCGGCGTTGCGCCTACCCACTACCGTAGCCGTTTCGTGGCCGGCGCGGGAAGCTAAGCTCCTAGGTGGGCGCCGCGGGCCGAAGTAGGTTTGTTTTTTTGTGGTCCGGCAGAGATTGCCCAGTTGGCGAGTGACGCTCTACACGGAGGTTCGACAGAAACCTCAGGACTTCGTCTTCAGGTCGGAAGCGATACGAGTCTTTCCAGAGCCTTTTGTTTGGAAGCAAGATTCGCTTCGACGTAAAGGAAATGTGCTGCTGCACATTTAATGTGCATCGGCTGCAAGTAGAACCTGGGTGAAGCAGTGAATGATCGGATTGAATTTCGTCTCGGCACCGCTCGAAACACCAAGCCGTGATCCCGAGACCATCAACTGCATCGCTGGCTCGCACGGGCCAACGCTTATTTGATTGATGTTAGGGCTGCTTCCAACAGTTATCTGTGAGCGTTGGGCAACCAGAGAGTAGCTATCCGCTTGAACAGTCCTGCAGGGCCATTCTTCGTGTTTATGCAACCCGTCAGCCTGCCGCGTTGAGGAATGGGCATTTCATGGCCGTTGACATCGAGTCTGAGGGGCGTATCAAACGCAAATCAAAATCGCAAGCTCGACTAAGAGGAGATATTTGATGACAAAGAAAATTGTCCTCGCAGTTTTCAGTCTTTTGGGATTCGGATGCCTCGCGTGGGGGGCGGACAAGACCTATACTGGGACCGTCGTTGCTCCCATTGCGGGGCCATGCATGCAATGCCCAGCGTCGACGCGGCAAAGTGTGTGGATAAATGCGTATCCGGCGGAGCCAGTTATGTTCTGGTTTCCGGAGGCAAGGTTTTCAAACTTGATGCCCAGGCCAAGTTCAAAGGATTGGGCGGCAAGAGCGTGAAAGTGATCGGCTCACTGACCGGCGAAACCCTGAAAGTTTCACAAGTGACGGTGGCCACGGGAAAGTCGTAGAAGTCCCCCATAGGTTTGGAACTCGCCGGCATCTTCCTGTGCAGATTCTGTCTGCCGCATCCTGGTGTCGAATCCTGTCTCCGCCGACGGGACCCGGGGTGCGTCAATTTGCCGCACTAATTCCTGCAGTCCCTTGCGCTAACATGAGCACCTGTTGTTGAGTGGGGAGTCCCCAAGCCCCTCGGCAATTCACCGGCATGGCCGCAAGTCCGGTGCGCAAGCAACTCAGAGGTGACTCATGAAATTCTGCACGCGAATGACAGGCGTCCGGGCCGGTGTAACCCTTGCTTTCCTGTTATCCATCTTTGTGAGTGGGACTATCCTTCAAGCGGTGCCCGGCGACGCGGAATTATCTGGAATCGTGCTCGACCCGTCAGGGCACAGCGTTGCCGGCGCGTCGATAACCATGGTTAATTCCGGAACGGGTGATTCCAGGAAGGTCATAAGCGACGGCCTGGGGCGCTTCCAGTTTCAGTCCATGGCGGCTGGGACGTACCACCTGAAGGTCAGCTTCCCCGGATTTACGTTGTATTCCCAGGCTGTCACGCTTGATGAAAGCGGGCCGCAGCGCCTGAAGGTGACGCTGAAGCTTGCCACGCGCCGGGAATCCGTCACCATTACCACCGCTGCACCGGGAGCTTATCTGCCGTCGGGGGGAAGCGAGCGGGGCGTCAACGCCAATGATATGGCCCGAAGCCTTAATGCGGCGGAACTCCTCGGCGCGGCGCCGGGGGCGAGCTTGCGGGATAACGGCGGGCTGGCCAGCATCCCTATACTACACGGCCTGGACGACGATCGAGTCAGAGTACTCACCAACGGCATGACCGTCACTTCCTCCTGCCCCAACCACATGAACCCGCCGCTTTCCTATATCGATCCCTCCGCTGTGGCCCAGGTAAGCGTGATGGCGGGAATCACTCCGGTCAGCATGGGTGGTGACAGTATTGGCGGCACGATTGTCGTGGACTCGCCCTCGCCTGTTTTCGCCCTGCCCGGCCAGCGCGTCTTGACCGAGGGCGTGCTATCCACCTTCTATCGCAGCAATGGCGAAAGCTACGGGCCGTCATTAACAGGATCGGTCTCATCCCAGCATTTCAGTTTCGGCTACAGCGGATCGTGGTTCGATACGGATGACTATCACGACGGCCGCGGCCATTTGGTAACCTCCACGTACGTGCAGAATACAAACCACGTCGTCACCCTGGCAGCGCAGGGCGCGGGGAATCTCTTTGTTCTCCAGGCCAGCTTTCAGGACACTCCCTACGAAGGATTCCCCAATCAGCAGATGGATCTCGTTGGCAACCGCTCCGAGTTTCTCAACTTTCGGTATAGCAGAAGACTCGGCTGGGGGACGATAGACGCCCGCATGTTCTGGCAGAGCGTGCGGCACGAAATGAACATCGGCAAAGACAAATCAACTTTCCCGATGGCGATGTGGATGCCCATGGATACGCACGGCAGGGACCGGGGGTATTCCGTGAAAGTGGCTATCCCACTCGCGGAGCGCCACACGGTTCAACTCGGAAGCGAACTCCAGCGCTTTGTGCTGGACTCTATTTGGCCTGCCGTGCCCGGGACAGCTCCTTACATGGGGCCTAACGCGTTCATCAGCATGGATGACGGCGTACGCTCGCGCCTGGCGTGGTTCGCTGAGGCCAAGAGTAAATGGACGGCCCACTGGACCACGCTGCTCGGCATCCGCAACGATACGGTCTGGACCAATGCGGGGCCGGTCAGCGGATACTCCGATATGTATTCGATGGATGCCGACGCATTCAACGCCCTCAACCGCGCACGCACCGACATCGATCTTGACTTGACCGCGCTCGCCCGCTACGAACCGAACGCACACACAACTTTCGAGATGGGATACTCCCGTAAGACCCGCGCCCCTAACCTCTACGAACGCTACGCCTGGTCCACCGATTGGATGACCAGCGGGATGATCAATTGGTTTGGCGATGGTAATTACTACGTGGGCAACGTAGACCTGAAGCCGGAAGTGGCCCATACGGTGAGCGGCACGGCAAGCTGGCACGACGCGGCACGCAAAGCGTGGGAAATCAAGCTGACACCGTATCAGACCTACATCAGGGACTATATCGACGTGAACGAACTGGCCTCCCAGATGTACGGCATGAGCACCTTTTCCCAGCTAATGTTCGCCAATCACAACGCCAGGATCTGGGGCGCCGATTTAGATGCAACCTCGGCCCTCTGGAAGAGCCCGAGATATGGACGCGGCGAACTGACGGCCGTGGGCGGGTGGCTGCACGGCCGGAGGCTGGACACGGGAACTGGCCTCTATCAAATGATGCCGCTCAATGCCCGCATAGGCCTCAAGGAAAAGCTCAGGGGATTTACCGGCGGCCCCGAAATTCAGATGGTGGATCGCAAGCATGATACCGACCCGCTCCGTTTCGAGCAGCAGACGCCCGGCTATACGCTGGTCAATTTCAATGCCGGCTATGAGTGGCGGCACGTGCGGCTGGAAGCGGGCGCAACTAATCTCCTGAACCGATGGTATTACCTGCCGCTGGGCGGGGTGAACTTTGATGACTTTCAGGCAAGCGGCTGGATGGGTCAAATCCTACCGCTCACCGGCCCCGGACGGTCATTCTACGTGGGGATGAGCGTCCCGCTTTAAATCCCGTGGCGCAAGCTTTGTGTTTTTCAAAGTCTGCTGCTCTTCAGACGGTCAATATCCAATCGTTATCAAACAGCACCTCAGTGCGACCGCGGCTCGACTGAGGACGCGCCCGCAGGCGCGACGACGTATACGTACTCCAATACCTCTTTGCCCGTGTTGGCGACATTATGGCGCATGAGAGGAGGAATGTACACCAGCGCCGGCGCGGTAAACGGTTTGGAAGGCTCGTTCGCCAGAAGGACCTCGCCGCTGCCCCGCAAAATCACCAGCGATTCCTCGTTTCTTCCGGTCGTGTGCCAGCCGACGGTCCCTGTAGGCTAGAGCCTCACGAATCCGCTGCGCATGCCGGCCGTCTGCGGAAAACCGTGCAGGAGGGGGCAGTCGCCCCCGGCACACTGGAGGTGCACGCTCAGAGCTGCGCGTCTGGGCGCCTGCGCAAAGAGCGGCGTCGTAAAGAGCACGCCAAGCGTGAGCACCGCATAAGAAGTTGTCTTGTCCAACCGCATCAGTCCTCCTTGATGCTTCACGTCGAGGAAGCAGCCTCCCAACCCGGCTGCGCGTCCGCTGCGCATATGTCAGACAGGTGCGATTTTTCTGCCCCTGCCGACACGGCAAGAGAAAGGCACCAAATAACGATGTTCACTTCCCCCGCCGTACCGAAACCTCTGAACTTAACGAAGTGAGGGTCGTCAAAACTGCCACACGGCCGATGACCGCGACATTTTTCAAAAGGTTCTTTCTATTCCCGCTCGGACCTGGAACTTTTCGGCGGGGTGGAAAACGTCGGCGAGCGCCGGCGTGGCCGTTGGCGCTATTTGGGAGACATAGGCGTAGTCAATGTCGTAATCTCTGCGGTTAAACAAATTCAAAAACGTGACCGAAACGCGCAATTTTTCGTAAATTCGATAACCGACCTCCGCATTGAGCAACGCCGTCGTCTTGGAGCGATAAATTGCGTCCGACGTCAAATAGCGCGGGCCAAAGTCGCGCAGGCGCAAAGTCGCCGTAAAGCCTTTGTAATCGTGCAGTGTGGCGCCCGATGAAATCACCAACCCAACCGCCTCCGGCACCCACTTGCCGCCCGGACCTTGTGCGAAACTGCCGCCCCCGATCGGCACAAGCCCATAGCAATCCGAGTTTGCTGCGCAAAGCTGGCCACCCGCGGTGAGGAACGTCGCATCAGCGGGGTCTATTTCGGTAAATCGGGCGCGGGAGTCCGCCATGTCAAAATCCAAAGCCAAATGCCCACGTGGCGTGTAGTAGTTCGCCCATTCGACGCCATAGCGGTTGCTCGACTGTTCTGAGGCGACCGTGCCGCCGGTGTCGCCATCCTGCTCGAGTTCGGAATTACTGTGCAGCGTCCAGAGCGAAAGGGTGCTTTGCAGATGGGGGATGGCGGAAGTGCGCACACCGACTTCCGTGCCTTTGGTTTGGATCAAAAGGGGAATTGTTTCGGTGAACGTATTGGGGTAAGGATAGTCCGGCGAAATCGGCTCATAGTTTTGCGTTGCGCCCCGCACGTCGTTGCTGTGGAAACTGAATCCGCCCTGTGCGTAGAACTCCGTATTGGACCACGGTCCGAAAATCAAACCTAATTTGGGGCTGGGCAGGAACTTCTCGGTCGAGCCGGAGTTGCAGGGGTCAGAAAAGCTGGTGATGACGCCTCTGTCCTCGTCGCCGCGCAGGGCCACGGCCGAGCGGAATTTGTTCGTCCACTGGATTTTATTTTCCACCTAGAAACTTCCCAGCGTGTCCGTGAACCTATTCACATCCGTGTCCGCGGGCAAAAAGCCGTTGGGTTTGCCGGGATAGGGAGCGAGAACATCTTCTTTGTCCGTGCGCACGCGATTTTCCGTCCGGTAAAGGCCGTTGCTGATCCAGTCGTTGCGGAGCTCGAGGCCGAATGCGGTTTCCAACCTGCGCCCCAGCCATTGGCTGAAAACCGTGTGGCGTGCGTCGAACCGGCCCACCCAGCGCGTATCGTGCTGTTCGAACTGGTCACCCTTGACGGGGTCATACAGGTAGTAAGTGAAGTCGGAAAACAAATCCATGTCGTAATAAAACCCGTAGGCCGTGATTTGCGTCACGGAATTCGCGCTGACGTGATGCCATTCGCCCTGCAAACTATAACGCCCGGAATTGCCACCGTCCGCCGGGTTCAGGGTGCCAAAGAAGCCCACGAGGGGGGCGCCGTTATCGGGGATTTGGTCGCTCGAGTTCCATTTTCCATGGTAACTGCGGCCCGTAATGCTGAAACCATTGGTGTCTCCCCCCCGGCTATAGGTTACAAGTTCGTTGAATTTGGCGTAACCATCCGGATGCGTCCAGGGGCCGTCATCGTAATACGCTTCTCCACCTTCCAGCAAATAGCCCGAGCCCAGCTTTTGCGATGCGCCGAAGACGCCCCGCGCAAAGCCCAGCGTGCCGCCTTCGACCTTAATGAAGCTCTCGGGCAGGCTTTTGAAAAACACCAGATCGGCATTTCCAGCCGAGCCAGAATTGCCCACATCGGCGGTATAAGGGCCTTTCTCAAAATTCACTCGCTCCACCAGCTCGTCGATCACGGCGTTCATGTCCGAGTACCCCTCGCCGTGCGCGTGCGACGGCAGGTTCAGCGGCATACCGTCGAGGAAAGTGGCGAAATCGGTGCCGTGGTCGAGATTGAAACCACGAAGGAAATACTGGTTGGCCTTGCCGCCGCCGGCGTGTCGAGTGATGATCAGACCGGGTATCGTCTCCAGAATTTCTCCCGTACGAAGGATCGGACGATCTTGGATCTCCTCTGCGCCCACCGTTCCCTGGGTGGCGGAAACGGCAACTCCGACAAGGTCATCCGCCCGACCCTGCACGTTGACGGTGGTGCTCACGGCGCCCACGGCCAGAGTGATGCGCAGGGGGGCCGGCGCCCCGGTGGTCCCTATGGTGACGGGCAGTTCTTTGTTTTCAAAACCGGGATTGGATACGACAAGTCGATAATCACCTGCCGGGAGTCCGGAAATAATGAAGGAGCCGTTCTCGTCCGACTGTGTCGTTTTTTGTACCGGACCGTTCGCGCTCCGAACCAGCACGGTCGCCCCCGCAATCACCGCGCCAGACGCATCAATCACGGTTCCTGATAGCTGATGCAGATGGGTCTTATCGCTCGTGGCGACCTGCGTTCTCTCCTGCGCGACGCCAAAGAGTGATGTGAGCAGCATCGCTAATAGAAAATAAGCTCGCATAACATTTTTCCTTTTCTTAGCGATTGGCGGAGAGATTGTCGGGGACCGGATAGCTATCCACTTGAATGAACATCCCAATCGGCTCCCCGTGGTCGCCACTTACTCCCGGAGCAAAGTACGTTCTCTCGTCGTATTACGTATTATAAAAACGTGCTACGAAACTCCCATCGTAACACGTCTGTGGACAATGTGCCACGCACAAATGCACGCAAACATGCGCAAAGTTGCGCTCGCTGCAAAAAGGCGTCCAGGAGAGATTTCACCAGTAGTCAGAGCGTATCGGAGCCCGACTCGGGTGCAGGGTGTACAGGGAGAGCCTTCGCTAAGGGGAGTGGTGCTCCGAGTAAAGGCGATTGGGATTCTGTAATCAACGTGCGGGTTCTAGGCGGTGAGAAGCAGGTCACCGTCCACCGTGGAACGTCGTAGAGGTTAGGTGCGCGGGGGATACTTCGAGAGCTTGCGCTGAAGGGAGCGGCGGTGCAGGCCCAACAGCTTCGCGGCCTGGGAAACGTTGCCTCCGCAATCGGTAAGCACGCGCTGAATGTGCTCCCACTCGACCCTTGCCAGGCTCGGTACGGTCGTTGGGGGTAGTGAGTCATCAGGCCTTGCAGTGTCGAGGGTTTCGTAGGCCGCGAGAATCTGGTCTACGTCCACCGGTTTGCTCAAGTAATGATCGGCCCCGCGCCTTACCGCCTCGAGCGCCGTCGCAATACTCCCGTATCCGGTCAATACAATGATTGAAACCGTGGCGTCCCATTCCCTGAGGTCCTTGACAACATCCAGCCCCGACTCGCCCGGCATGCGCAAATCGACGATCGCGAGATCAGGCCCGCTTTCGTGTGCACGGACCAAGGCTTCCTTGCCGGACGCCGCCGCGTGCGCCTCCCAGCCGCGCAGTTCAAACGCACGGTGCAGGCGCGTTCGGAACACCTCGTCGTCATCGATGATCAGTACCGCTGGTTTATCCTTCTCTGTCATGGTGAGTGAGGGATATTTCGAGGATGGCCTTGGTGCCAACGCCCACTTCGGATTCGAAGGCCAGGCTTCCATTCAACCGCTCTGCAAATAGGCGCGCTAGAAACGTTCCGAGACCCAACCCCCCGCCGGTACCCTTTGTCGTGTAGAAGGGTTCCGCGATGTGGTTCAGATTCTCAGCGCTCATTCCACATCCTGCGTCCTGAACAGTGAAGCGGATCTTACCCAGTTCGGATTGGGCCGTAAGAGTAACCCGCTGTCCGGGTGCGCTCGATTCCAAGGCGTTTTTGACCAGCGATGAGAGCGCTTGGCGGGCCGCCAGTTTTGGCAGAAAGGTCGTCACATTTTTCGCAACTTCAGTGTCAACTCGGTCTCGTTGCTCGGGCGGCAGTTCACTCTTTACCTGCGCGCACATCTCCTCCAGGCTGATCATGGCTGGCATCTCGCCGGCCGGTTCGGCGCTGCACCCGCTCATTTGCCGCAAGATTTCACTACACCGCTCGACCTGGGACCGAATCAGGCGCGCGTCGTCCGAGAAACTCGCAGCGCCGCTTGAGCCATTCCCATTAAGCTCCAATTCCCTGGAGGCAACGGCGATAGTAGCCAGGGGAGTGCCGAGTTCGTGCGCGGCGCCCGCCGCAAGCGTGGCGATCGAAGCCAGCCGTTCATGCTGAGCCAGCCACCTTTGGAATTGCAGCGATTCCTGTTCCTGCCGGCGCAGTGCTTCCGAGACCTTGCCGATAAACACCGTAATCAGCAGTGCGCCCACGGCGAAAGCAATCCACATGCCGACCAGATGCACGGAAAACCCTCCGGAGTCGTGGTGGCCTTCGAATGCCGGAATGCGCACGTGCACCCAGAAGAGAGAGGCGAATCCGAGGATGGAGAGCGCTCCCAGGGTCCACGTCCAGGCCTTGCTTAACACCACAGCGGACAAGGTTATCTCCACCAGGAACAAAAGGGTAAACGGGTTGGCCGGGCCTCCGGATAATGCCAAAAGGGCGGTAAGACAAACGGTGTCAAATGCCAACAGCAATCCCAAGGCAGACCGGGCGGTAAAGCGCTGCATGTGCCGGTGTAAAACGAGGTTGCTTGCCGCTGTCAGTCCCAAGGGGATTGCAAGCCACTTCAAGGGCAGAGCGATGTGAAAGATGTAGTGGGTAATCAGCACGAGGGCGACCTGGCCGATCAACATTCCGTCACGCAGCTTGGTGATCCAGGGCAGGGCGAGACTGGGCGCTAGCTCACCAGTCGGCCGCAGATCGGGAATTGGTCGGTCGCGTTGTTCGGTGACACAGACGCGCATATGGCATTCGCTGATTAACGTTTCCCTTGGTTCAGCGCGCGGCTAAGCACGGCGCGCCGAAAGCCTGGTTCAGGCTCCTTTCAGTATCACACAAACCAGAAAAGGCAAAACGAAATGAATCGGTGATCCGGCGGGGGTGCGACAATTTGCCGCATCGACAGCGGGGGTACCCGATGTTAGCATTCCCCCCTGGGCACGGTTTCACAATCACTTGGCCATACCACACGCGGGCATTCATTTTGACCAGACCCGACAGGCGCGTGTGCGGGGAAATGTGTTCTGGTACCGGTCCAAGCCTCGGCTCGGTTGAAGGAGGAAAATGGTGGCGGGACAAGTGATGAAAGGTACCATAGTAGCACTGTGTATGGCCCTGGTCGCGTTGGTCTCTCCAGCATATCCCCGAGCGGTTAATGACGAGCCCAAGCCCGACCCCACGAGGGGTTCGGGAACCTCAATATCATTCCCGGGTGTGTACCTGAGCCGGGGGATGCCGAAAGAACGCGTGCTGAGCGATTTAGCACCGTTGTTTAGGGTCGAACGACTCGAAGCGAAGGTCGTTGAGGCCGACGGGGTCGAGGGCGAATCGTATTTGGTGAGGGAGAAGCTTGATTCCGACAGCACAGTGGGGGTTGTAACCTTTTGCAATGGAAAACTCTGCTGGGCCTCACGAGCTTGGGCGTATGCCGACGACGAAAGGTCTTTGGACCTCGCCGGGCGGCTTTGCTCTTTGATTGAGCACCTGGAGCGGGAAAGGGGTTCGGGGGCGACCATCAAAACGAGAACCTTCGTACAACACGATGTTTCAATCCAAAACATCGAGATCCTTTTCGGCGGCAAAGAAGCTTGGATCACCATTTTCAAGGAGAGGAAAGTGAACGGTGACTGGAAGATGCGCGAGGTTCACGTGGATGAGGCGCTGCAAGAGAAGCCCTCAGTGCCTTGAGTTGCGACGAGCCTTGCGCCACCAAGCCCGTCAAATTTCAGATTCAAGAGTGCGGAGGACTATATGCAAACAGGTTACTTGTCTCGGAGAGGATTCTTGGGCGGGCTTGCCGTCGGCGCCGCCTTGACGGGCGCCGCCACTAGAGAGGCCGCTGCTTTGCCGAACCCACAAGGGGCGAGCGGGCCCTACTCACTTCCTGCCTTGCCGTACGCCTTTGATGCCATGGAGCCTTACATCGACGCGAAAACGATGGAGATTCACCACGACAAACACCATCAGGCTTATGTCACCAACCTCAACAAGGCGATTGCCTCGCATCCTGAGCTTGGCAAGCAGACGGTGGAGGCGCTGGTCACGAACCTCGCGACTATTCCGGAAGACATTCGCACCGCGGTGCGCAATAACGGCGGCGGCCATGCAAATCATAGCCTCTTCTGGAAGACTTTGGGTAAGAACGACGGCACCCCGCCGGGGGCCGAGCTGGGCAAAGCCATCGACCAGAAGTTCGGGAGTTATGCAGCCTTCCGGGAACAGTTCACGAAGGCCGCCCTGGGAGTATTCGGTAGCGGCTGGGCATGGCTGAGTCTCGACGCGAACAGGCAATTGCTCATCGAGCCCACTCCCAACCAGGACTCGCCTTTAACCGCCGGCCATCAGCCGGTGTTTGGAATCGACGTTTGGGAACATGCCTATTACCTGAAGTACCAGAACCGGCGGGCCGACTATATCGCCGCGTTCTACAGCGTCATCAACTGGAATGCGGTGAACGAGCGATATCGGGCCGCGATGGGCTAAGGGACGATTCAGACGGCGGTGTGTCCTTCCGGTCTCCGCCTTGCACGAGTCCTCTTCACTCCTTCGCTGACTACCCTCGTCCTGCTCTCGAGCCTGCTCATTCATGTGAATGTAAAGGAGATCAGAACATGATCGACATCAACCGCCGCAAGGCACTCGTATTAGCGCTTTCCGCCCCTTTCGCCCCTTACGTCGCTCACGCTGCCGGCGAGCAGCCGCAGGAGCCCCAGCACAAAATGCCCTCTGCCGGTAATGTGCACTGGATGGGGGACGAGCAGATCGCCATGCTGATGTACCCGAGAATGACCGTGCTCGACCTTATCGGGCCTCAATCGATGTTCGGCGGGCTCATGGGCGCGAAGGTGTATCTCGTCGCGAAGTCGCTCGATCCGGTAACGAGCGATGCAGGCGTTACGATCACGCCGACCGCGACCTTCAAGACCTGCCCCCGCGACCTCACGGTGCTGTTTACGCCGGGCGGCGCAGACGGCACACTGGCGGCGGCCAACGATGCCGAGACGCTCGCCTTCATGGCCGATCGGGGAGCACGGGCGAAGTACGTCACCAGCGTATGCTCGGGCTCACTGCTCCTTGGGGCGGCGGGGTTGTTGAAGGGCTACAAAGCCACCTCGCACTGGTCAGTGCGCCATGTGCTGGCTGGCTTCGGCGCGATCCCAACCGACGCGCGCGTCGTGCGCGACCGCAACCGCATCACGGGCGCCGGCGTCACCGCCGGGCTCGACTTCGGCCTCACGATGGTCGCGGAGCTTCGCGGCCGGATCTATGCCGAATGCTGTCAGCTCATGGCCGAGTACGACCCCGACCCGCCGTTCAACGCCGGCTCGATCAAGACGGCTCCCGCGGAGGTGAAAACCCCCATGATCGAAATGCTCGCCGATTTCGTGAAGAAGTCCGAGGCCCTGGCGGCCGCAACGAAAGGCTGAAACTAGGTCCGGTCAGATCTGGCTTGGAGACTACTGGACATTTTGTCCTCTTCCTTTGTTTTCATAAACATTCTGGCTTTGTTCCGCCGATTTTGAAAAGCAACGTCGTCCCCGCGAAACTTGTCCTCCGCGACAGCTGAGGAGCGGGGACCGATAGCCGGTACAATGGATTCCCGCCTTCGCGGGAATGACGACTGGGGCACCATTTTCCGCCCGACTTCTTGTCATTTCCCTTTGTTTTCATAAACATTCTGGCTTTGTTCCCTCGATTTTCGCACACTCAAAGCAAACGCGCCAACGGCCCTCTCCCTGGGGGAGAGGGTGGCGAGAGTAGCGAGCCGGGTGAGGGGTCTCTTCCCGTCGCGCGCAGAAGTCGAAGAGCCGTGTGCCCCCTCCCAGGCTGCCGCCCGAGCCGTGCGGTCGGCCGTGGCCTCCACTTCTGGACATTTTGACCCACTGACTTCTTGACAGCACGAAAGGTAGGAGCCAGAGGCAGGAACCGAAAACAAAAGAGGACTTTCTGGCATGCCTGACCGGCAGGGCGAAACCATCTGCCCAACCCCACATAACAGTTCTAGCCTATGTCGTCCCGTTTGTCAAGCGAAAAATGCGCAAGGACGTGAAGTCCGGCTAGGACGCCTATTAGGGCCGGTGTGAGAGAGCAGCACTGCTGCCGGTTTGATGAGCAGGTAGCGCAGAGGTACGCGTAGTTTGCGTTCCTCTGCGGCTTTCCCTCATGGTCATCGACCCCTCAAATCCGCGCTAAATGGTGTCAGGTACCTTTTCGGCTAAATGGTGTCAGGTACCTTTTCGGGAAACAGAAAGCAGTGAATGCGGAACCGGGGACGCCCCTAGAAAAGGTACCTGACACCATTCCCCCCCCCCATTTCCCCCCCATTCCCCCCTGGAGCGCAGAACTACCCTGGGAACCTCGCCGCCACATGCCGGACATTTCATCTCTCGCATTCCAATTTCCCCATGATGCCGTAGCGGACACGCCACAGCATCAATTGTCACCGCCCATTAGTATTGGAGCCGGTAGCGCAGAGTCCCTGGTGTTGGGACTCTGTGGTTTTTCCGTTGGTCATGTTTGTGGACGAGTATTAACAAGAATTGGATTATTCAAGGCAAACACCAGCTGTCGACACCGCCTTCACACCCCGCAGAGGAAGAGCCGCAGAGTCCCAAAACCAGGGACTCTGCGCTACCCGCTCCCCGCTACTAACTTGGGGGAGGGCCCTTGGGAGTCACGACCAAACGACGTTCTGCAGATTCGAGGATGCGGAGCACCGCAATGCGCACGAATGTGGCTACTGCCATGGAGATCACCAGGAGGCCCAGTATGGCTGTTGTGGTGAAGCCAAGCACGCCCTTGGAGTTCAGAAGTTTGGTCCACTGGCTCGGGTCCAGGAGACTCGTGCCAGTGCCCAGTGCGTCTACCAGCAAGAAAAGGGCAATCCCCACCGCCAGGAGTAAAAAGACCAAGCTGACCCTGCCGGGACGCTCAATGTCCAGTTCACCGCCACGTTGCCAAAGGTATAGGCAAACGCCACCAGCTAGTGCGGTCCAGACGACGGCCCAGACTGGGACTAGCCATGCCATGCCTGCTTGACAAAGAACCAGCCACGCCATGCCGAAAATCGTGGCGACTCCAATCGTGCTGCTGATCAACCGCATCACCGCTTCTCGTTTTCTCATACACGGACAGCCATTGCCTGCAACCATGACAGCTGTAGATTACACCCACCGTTCTCTACCGTCACGCACGAGCAGTCACGATCTCGGCACCTGCTTCCCGCCCTTCATGGTTCCGCTGCCTCTTTCGATCGGCTTACGGACCCCTAGTGGCAGCTAGCAGGTAGCGCAGAGGTACGCGTAGTTTGCGTTCCTCTGCGGCTTTCCCTCATGGTTATCGACCCCTCAAATCCGCGTGTGTTCATCGGCCGGCAACAACACCCGGCCGATACGCAGGCCACTCGGTGTCTCGACGGGGCGTTGCACGCTGCCTGTGTAGTCATGCACGCTTGACCACGGCCACTCCTCCGCGCGCCTCGCCAATCCCGCCCGCACCGGGTTCAGGTGGATGGACTCAACCTTCTCGTTGTACTCTCGCACCGTGCGCAGGGCGCGGTCAAAGAAGCGAGGCTGCCACAGCCTCCCCACTTCGCGTCCCCGGCGGTTGATTCGCTTCCTGGCTCCGTCCTTGATGGCCTCCATCACCCTTGAGATCGTCAGCGGATGCCGCGGATAGAAAATGGCGTGCCCGTGTGGTCCGGCAGGAAGACCCAGGCGGTCAGTACGAAGCCATGTTCCGCACGACGCCCGTCAATCACCTCAGCCAAGGTGGCGACTTCTGAATCCGACAGAATGTGTCGCCTCCGTAATAGCCGGCAAGTAATAAAAAACCAACGATCCGATAGCACTAAACGTCGAAGGCGCGACATGCGCGCGATTATAGTCCAAGAGCCGCAGAGGAGGGCGAAAGGCGCCCACCTCTGCGCTACTCGCTCGACTTTGTAATGCTCGTCGGGGCACTCGATATGAAGCGGACCCGACCCAGGGGGTGCGACAATTTGCCGCATCGACATCGAACGCTCGCCCCGTTAGCATAGGATTTAGGGCTTACGAAAATAATCCTCTAGAAACTAAGCCGCGCTTTGCGAATGTGTATAGCCTTGCGTTCAAGAAGCGGGCACAGGACTCGCGGCAAATAGGGGACTTTGCGAGGGAATGATGAAGCAGTTGGCCGGCACGATAGCTGTCGTTCTGGTGTTTGGTGTTGTCGCGCGCGCTACCATCTTCGGCTCCGTCCGCGGCTTGGTGCACGATCCTCAGCACCGCCCCATTCAAGGCGCTTCCGTTACGCTGAAGGCTCAAAGCTCTGAATGGAACCTTGCGCAAAACTCCGACGAAAACGGAGAATTCGATTTCACCTCCGTGCCCATTGGGAGTTATACAGTCACGGTCACGGCGAAGGACTTCGAGACGATGCAACAAGAGGTGATTGTCAAGTCCGACACCAGCCCGATTCTGCACTTCGAGTTGACCGTTGCCGGCATCAAGCAGAGCATCGCCATTTTGGAGAATCCGGTGGAGGCGACAACCCAAAGCGTCACGCCGACAACGATGGTCGACCGTGAAGACATCCGGGAGACTCCGGGAGCCGATCGCACGAACGGCATGGAGATGATCACCGACTACGTTCCGGCCGCGTATGTAACGCACGACATGCTGCACATGCGGGGCGGGCACCAGGTCGAGTTTCTGATCGACGGCATCTCCATTCCCAACACCAATATCGCCTCCAACCTGGGTCCGCAGATTGACCCCAAGGACATCGACGAGATGGAAGTTTTCCGGGGCAGTTACGATGCCGACTATGGCGACCGCACCTACGGAATCTTCAACATTGTGCCGCGCACGGGCTTTGAGCGGAACAACGAGTGCGACTTGGTTTTGAGCTTTGGGAACTTCTACCAGACCAACGATCAGATCAGTTGCGGCGGCCACACCGAACGCTTTGCGTACTACGTCAGCGCGAACGGAAACCGCAGCAACTACGGGCTGCAGACTCCCATCGCACAGGTTTTTCACGATGCCGACAACGGCTACGGAGGTTTCGGTTCGTTCATCTTCAACCCCAATCCGCGCAACCAATTCCGGCTGATCACTTCGTTAAGGCAGGATTACTACCAGATTCCCATCGATCCTGACCCGAACTCATCCGGCAATCAGATTCTGGCGTCGTCGGGGAACTCGCCCAGCTACGCCCTGCGCGATGGCGAGCGCGAGCCGGACGGCTACGTCGTCTTCTCCTGGCTGCGGACTTTCAACCCGAACCTGGTGCTGACCGTCTCTCCGTTCTACCACTACAATGGCGCCGACTACCGCGGCGGGCCGAACGATTATCCCGTCATCTCGACCGTCAACCAAACCGCCAACTACGGCGGAGGGCAAGTCGAGTTGAATGCCGGCTTCTGGAAAAACGACCTGGAAGCGGGAGCGTACGGGTTCGTCCAGCATCAATACAACTACTTCAACAACCAATTCACGGATGGCAGCCAGAACTTTCCGGCCTCCTCGATTGGCATTACGGGAGAAGTGGGCGCGCAATTCTTCAACGACAAGTTCAAAGTGACACCGTGGCTGACAGTGATTGCCGGCCTGCGCGAAACCGAGTTCAACGCGAAGATTTCGGAAACCGCCGCCGACCCGCGGGTTGGCGTCGCGATCAAAGTCCCACGGCTGAATTGGGTGTTTCGCGGCTTCTGGGGTGAATACTACCAGGCCCCGCCGCTCGTGACGTCCACGAGCGCCCTGGTGGGCCTGGCCGCCAGCCAGGACTTTAGCTTCGCGCCCTTGCACGGCGAGCGCGATAATGAATACCAGTTTGGCGTCATGATCCCCGTCCGCGGCTGGACGTTCGACGCGGATAACTACCGCACCAAGGCCTGGAATTGGCTGGATCACAATAACATTGGGGAATCGAATCTCTTCTGGCCCATCACCTGGGACGAGGCATTGATTCAAGGTTGGGAATGCACCCTGCGCTCGCCCGACCTGTGGCACCGCGGCCACCTGCACCTGGCTTACGCCAATCAAACCGCCCAGGCGACGTCGCCCATCACCGGCGGTTTGATCTTCTATATCCCGCCCGGCTTTGGACCGGTGGATCACGACCAGCGCAACACCTTGAACGTGGGTTCCAACACGCGCCTGCCGTGGCAATCCTACGCTTCGGCGAACGTGTATTATGGCTCCGGATTCACCAACGGCTTGTACGGAACGCCGCAGGCCCAATATCCCGGTGTTTATCTACCTGCCCACGCCACGGTGGACTTGTCGGTCGGCAAGACTTTCGCCGAGAAGTACTCCGTGTCGCTGACGGCGCTGAACGTCGGCAACAAACGCGCGCAATTGGATAACAGCCTGACGTTTGGCGGCTTTCACTGGAACGACCCACGGCAGGTTTACGTGGAGTTTCGCTACCGTTTCAATTATTAACCCACATTGATAAACTTCGATGCCCGGCAGCTCGACCATTGCGATATAGTCGGTCACACACGACCTGGTTTGACGCAAATGAGAGTTGGTGAGTAGCGTATGGGCATTGGGGCTGTTGCTGTGTCGTAATAAGTTTGCAGACACCGGCCTTCTGAGGAATCAAAAAGAGGGAAAGGAATGGGCTTGCGTAGGCTTTTTATCGTCATCATCCTGGGCTCTTGCTTCACCATGTCGTGTCAGCGCGGATTGGAGCGGTACCAATTGCGCGGTCAAGTGATGGACAAGAATGTCGCAACCAACCAGATTACGGTTGACCACGAAGACATTCCAGGCTTCATGCCTGCCATGACCATGCCCTATAAGGTTGAAGACCCGGCGGTGGTTGAAGAGGTGGAGCCGGGCGACAAGATCGCCGCGGACGTCGTCGTCGCTAAAAATGGCAATGATTACTGGCTGGAAGATGTTCGTATTACAGATGAAAGCGGCCGAAAAATCACAAAGGCGTCCGCCCCGGCCCAGCGCCTGGCGGCAGGGGAGCCCGCCCCCAACCTTCCGCTCATCAACCAGGACGGCAAGACCATTCATCTCGACGATTTCAAAGGGAAGGCAGTACTGTTGACGTTTATTTATACCCGCTGTCCGATGCCCAACTTCTGTCCCCGGCTAAGCAGCCAGTTCGCCAAGATTCACGACGACCTGGCGAAAACTCCGAACCTCCTGGCGAAGACCCACTTGCTCACCGTCAGCTTCGATCCCAAGTACGACACTGCGCCTGTGCTTCGTCGCTACGGATTGGCGTACCTCGACAACGACGCATCGGGCTTTGCGCAGTGGGACTTTGCATCGGCAGCGGCCTCCGATTTGCGCAAGCTGGCTGATGCATTCGGGCTGGTCTATTTCGAACAAGGCAACCAGATTGCCCACTCGATGGATATCGTGCTCATTTCGCCGCAGGGAAAGATCGTCAAGTACTGGGCGACGGATTGGACTACGGCGGAATTGGAAGATGCTCTGAAACAGCAAGCTGCACAATCTGCAGCCTCCATGCAAGCGCAGGGGTGAGGAGGTCCAGATGATCTCGCGCGCTCATTGGGCCAGGCAGTGGCCGTGGCTCATGGTCGTATTAGCATTACTGGCCTGCTGGCAAGCTTCCTGCGGGCAGAGCGGGGCGGAGCGAAGGGGCCGGGAGCTTTTCGAGCTAAATTGCGCGCCTTGCCACGAGGCCCCGAAGTTGGAACTCAAAAAGCAACCGCCCAAACTCGAAGGGCTGTTTCAATCGAAGACGTTGCCCAGCGGCGCTCCCGCCACCGATGAACAAGTGCGCAAGACTATCACTCAAGGCATTGGCACGATGCCGGCATTTGACCAACGGCAGAGCGACAAGGATGTCGACGACTTGGTGAAATTCCTGCACCAATTGAAATCAGGCACTGTTGCAGCCCGGTGAGCTGCCGACCGGATCAGATTTCAGCGATGACATTGGCAGGGAAAGGGAAAGTCTCGGACGAATCAGTCGCAGGAGAACCCGTTTCAGGCCTCGGGAGCAACAGAAGGGGCGAACCTGAACTTCTTCAGTGGACCGTTGATGCTCCGAACGCTGCATATCAGGCGGGCGGTTGCCTGGGGGGCGGTTAGGCGTATATTCTTGGAAGGGCTAGAGTCCATACCGGAGCTTACGGCTTATAGGTAAAGAGGGGAAGCCGCTCTTGCTGAAAACCATTGCGCCTCTGGCCGTGGCCATGAGCATTTTTGCCACTAGGTGTCAGCCCCGCCAAGCCGACTCCTTGCAGTTTGAGCCCCGGCCTCGGGCTGTGATCCCGCCATCGGCATTCTTCTCATCGCACAGTGGCCGCGTGGGAGTTGACTGGGTGTCCTTGCCCACCGTACATCTCCTGGCGGTGGTTGGAGAAAACGATGGTGCAAGATTGGCTCTTTTCAATTCGGAAGACGGAGGCGACACCTTTCAATCTCCGATATGGATTAGCGAGAACGGCAAAAGAGTAACTTCGAATGGCGAAAACAGCCCGGCGTTTTTCGTCTCACAAGATGACATGTTCGCCGCCTGGCACGAGGGCCGCGAGCTGCGCTTTGCCCGCTCTCTTACCTGGGGAAGCCGCTTCGAGGCACCGATAAAGATTACCGATAAAACCGACGACAGCTTCAGCGGATACCCATCCATCGGCGAGGCCCCCAATCGCGACGTGTACGTTGTATGGATCGATACGCGGGACAAGGTGCGTGATTCCGACGATAACTACGCCGTTTACCTGGCCCGCTCGACGGACCACGGCGCAAGTTTCGGCAGGAACGTCCGAGTGGCCGTCAAGATTTGCCTTTGCTGTCGCTCCACGTTATCTTTTGGACCCAACGCGGAGGTTCTGGTTCTCTGGCGTCACATTTATCCCGGGCCCATTCATGACATGACGGTTGCCATCAGTGCGGACCACGGCGCCACATTCACCGAGCCCCATCGCGTCGCGGAAGACGACTGGAAAATCGACGGATGTCCGGACTCGGGCCCGGGCGTGGCACGCACCGGTAAGCACGTCTATGTTGCTTGGCTGACCGAAGCGAATCCCCGGATTAGCGGCGTTAGATTGAGTTGGTCGGACGACGGCGGAAGGAACTGGGCTCCGGCGATTATGGGATCGCAATCGGTCGTGGATGCAAATTATCCAGCCTTTTCCGTGGCGGACGACGGCAGTGCGCCATTGGTTTTTCAGGGTCGCGATCCTCAAAGGGATGCCGGGTGGATTCCATTTGCCGTCTACGCCGTAAGAATCAGTCCCCGAGGCGAACTCGGACCACCTGTACGAGTACCGGGTATTCCTTCCTCTGCAATGCGTCCCGCCGTCGCCGCGGGCATTGGAGGGCGATGGTACGTTACCTGGACCTCCGAGTATGAGAACAAAGAAACCGTCTACCTGACGCGCGCTAGAACCATGCGCCAGGGCGGGTAAGAGGTCGTGACAGGGACGATAATTCGTATCCTCCGTGGCCGTCCTTCGGCATTCCTAACGGCCCTTGCGCCTTGCCTCATCGACAGACCCGTGGTCCTCCCGCTCGCCGGGCTTCGAGTGTGGGGGAGGTCAACCTGTGTCCCTCGCAGAATCGTTAGTGTGCCGGAAAACAACTTTTTCATCTGAGTGGCTCCCTCCAAACCGGCGAGACTGGATCCCTTTCAGGCCGGTGCCAACACAAGTTTAGTGATGGTTCCGAACAGAATGATTCCATCGCATTCTGAGCAGATCAACGAGATTCATCGTCTCGCCGGCGGCGAGCATTAGCCGCCTGCGAACTCGTCCTCTTCGCTTTGCAGGTACCCGGCGGCGGCAAACAGGCGGACAATCCTTCGGTAGCGAGGGTCGGCGCTGTCGACGTAGCCGCTTAGATGCCAGCCGCCCTTGAGCCCAGTCTCGGCTACGGTGCGCCCATTCACATCCTTGACTGCCTCCGGGTAACGGAAGAACCCGAAGATGACCTCGTCCCCCTGTTCAATGGTTACAACGAGGACGGCTCCGCTGGTCGGCATCAGGCGGCAGCTTCCATCCTGAGGGGTGCTTTCAACTTCGTCCCGGAAAACCGCCGCGCCGAGTGTATACCATAGATGTGAGGCCTCTCGCCGACAGCACTCCCCTAATGTTCGCCAACGAGTACTGGCATCCGCCGGGGTGTCCGCCCTTCGCGGTTGTCAGCCCGGACCAAGCCCCGCAGTCTCCCATGGAACAGGCGCCGGGCACCCGTCCGGAAGCAACCGAAAAAAGGAGAGCAGCATAAAATGCGAGTCGCGCTCTACGCCCGAGTCAGCACCCTGAACGGACAGAACCCCGAGACCCAGCTTGTCGAGCTGCGGGAATACTGCACTCGGCGTGAATGGAGAATAGAGGCGGAGTATGTCGACGCGGGCGTGTCCGGCTCGAAGGACTCCCGACCGAGCCCGAATCGCCTGATGGCGCATGCCCACCAGCGCCGCTTCGACGCCATCCTGGTCTGGAAGCTCGACCGTTTCGGGCGCTCGCTCAAGCATCTCGTTACGGCGATCGCGGAGCTCGAGGCGCTCGGGGTCACGTTCGTCAGCCTGAAGGACAACTGGGACCTCAGCACGCCATCCGGGCGGCTGATGTTTCAGATCGTGGGGGCTATGGCCGAGTTCGAGCGTAGCCTTATAGCCGAAAGAATTCGCGCCGGAATGCGGCTCCGAAAACTGGAGGGGCTGGCCTTAGGGCGTGCCCCCATTCCAGTTGACCATGCCCGGCTCGTGGCCGACAGAGTTTCTGGAATGTCATTGACCCAGGTCGCGAGGAAATTTTCGGTCAGCCGTGCCAGCGTTGTCCGGTGGGTGCGGGAGGCGCAGCGGAAGAATGCCGAGGTTATCACCGCCATGGTGGTTCCCGCAGGCGCCGGCCCGGCCGCCCAGCACCTGATGTGAGGCATCGAGGGACCGAGGATTATGCCTATGGCAGACACGACCGTACAGTTGCCCGAGGCCATCGAGTGCCCTTTGTGCCTCGGCAAGGGCGAGCTCAGCCGCACGGAGGTCCTTGAGCGGCTCGGCATGAAGGACTTCGCCCGAGTTGCCCAGCTAAGCGCAGAAGAAGCCATACGCCTCATCCTGAAGAAAGAGAAGGACGGCGAGCAGGCCCGCTGGGCGAAGTTCGACGGGGAGCTTGCCAGGCGGACCGCCGAGCTCACAGGCAAGCATGCCGCAGAATTGCAGCGGCTCCAGGCGGAGAAGGGCGAGCTGACAGCCCGCCTGAAGGGGCTTGAC
>Ga0181532_10001046_pt1 | contig 27526 bp, 24 predicted proteins | sample PEATcosm2014_Bin_33_FD_119768 | JGI IMG/M metagenome (GOLD analysis project Ga0181532, IMG submission 119768) | Peatland microbial communities from MTU Mesocosm Facility, Houghton, MI, USA - PEATcosm2014_Bin11_30_metaG | ecosystem: Environmental > Terrestrial > Soil > Wetlands > Peat | place...
CAAGCTACCGGCGATCTGATCTTGACTCGCGTGGACCGCAACGTCGAGCTGGACCCCACGGAAGCCTATTCTGGGCCGACGTTTGGCCCCCCGATCGTCCACCGGGTTTCGCGCGAAGCTACTTTCGTCTTCGACCTCCGCCCTGCCGACGGTAACCCGAAGGACGGCGCGATTGAGGCGACGGCGACTGCGAACATAGGCCGCGAGAATTTTCCGCAGTTGGTGAAGGCGGTAATCGCCACCGCGTGGCCGCCCGTAGTTAAGGACGAAGATTGCCAGAACCCGTCCGGCGGCAGCCAGAGTTATCGTGGCTTCCGGTGCACAGGAACCTTTATGGAGTCTTCTGGTCTTCCCGGGGGGCCTGTTCTCCAGACCGCAGCAGGGGACTTCGAGTACGCGGACGCTCCGTCGGACTTCAATGGCGTCGTCGGTAACCACCTGAATATTATGGTTCACCTCCGTTTAATGGCGCAGGTTTCAGGAGGACCAGTGGCAGGCGGAAACTAGGATAGCGCGGGAAGCCGAGGACGCAGGATTCCCAGACCTCGAACACCGCGAGACTTGGGGCACCCGCGAAACCCTCATGGGCTCAAACAGGGATGCTGTCAAAGAAAAAACGGCCTGATGAAGGATCATCAGGCCGCTTGTGAGATGGGCTATTCGAGGCTGCGCGGCTACACCAATGCCCGCGCGCTACTGCAACGATGCGAGGGTTTTATGGGCGTCCTCCGCGTCCTGACCTTTCAGGTTCAACTGCAAGGCCTTTTGCAGCTCGGCCTTGGCCCGGTCTTTTTCTCCTGCGCCACTCAGGGCCATTCCGAGGTGATAGCGGAAGCCCGGATTGTCCGGTGAGCTCTTAACCGCGTCTTCAGCCAGCGAAACGGAAACCCTGTAGTTCCCCTTCTTGTACTGGATCCAGGCGAGAGTATCGTTCACCGACTGCATGTCCGGCGCTACCTGCTTCGCCTGGGTGGCCAGGCTGAGAGCCATATCGAGGTTCTCGCCTTGTTCGGCGTACACCCAAGCCAGGTTGTTGGCTGCCACCGGGTCGTGCGCGTTCTCCGAGAGAGTGGTCTGGAAGTACTTGCCTGCCGACTTCAGATCGCCCTTCTGCAGATAAACGTTGCCGATGGCGTTGTTGATGGACGTGGAACCAGGCTGAATTGCGAGCGCCTTCTGGAAGGAATCCAACGCCGCATCGTACTTTTGCGTGACCAGGTAGATTTGACCGATGTGCATGTAGGCTGCGGCAGATTTGGGATCAATCTGCAGCGCTTTTTGATATTCGGTCAGCGCCTGGTCGTACTTTTTGGTCGTTGCCAAAGCGGAGGCGTAGATGAAGAGTGCCGTCGTCCGTTTGGGGTTGGCGGTAGCGTACTGTTCCGCCAAAGCAACGGCTTTGGCTGGCTCATTGGTCATGAACATCAATGAGATGTAGTTCGCCATTGCGCCGTCGTAGGTCGGATTCAAATGCAGAGCGGCCTGGAACATGCGCTCCGCATCGGCGTACTTCTTCTGTCCGGCGTAGCAAAAAGCCATGTTGACGAACAGAATCGGATCGCTGGGAACGCTCTTTTGCGCTTCCTTTAACTCATCGAGGGCCTTATCGTAATTCTTCTGTCCCAGGTAGATGGTGGCGTTGAGGTAATGCGCCATGGGATTGTTTTCGTTGAGCTTCTGCAACCGTGCCGCGTACTCCGTCGCAGTGTCATAATCCTTGCTATCGCGATAAACCTCGGCGAGGGCTTGCAGGATCATGGGGCTGTTAGGCGAAATGCGATTGGCCTCCTGCAGTTCACTCTTGGCACCCGCCATGTCGCCATTCTGCCGAAGCACCTGACCTAAAGCGAAGTGGGCCTGCGGATTTTCCGGAGCATCCTTTACCACTTGCCGGAGGACTGTGGTGGCTTCGGCATTGTTGCCCTTAATGGCCAGCAACCGGCCATTGGTCAGGCGTGCGGTAACGTCTCCCGGATCGTCCTTGAGCAGCCGATCGACCATCTTCTGGGCGTCCTCGGTCTTGCCCATGTTGATCATGGTCTCAAGAACCTTGACCTGCAGCTGCTGGCTCTTGGGATCGAAAGTCAGACCGCGCTGATATTCCTTTAAGGCGCCGTCGGCGTTACGGGCGGCGAGGTAGTAATCGCCAATGGCGGAAGCCACGTCAGTGGAGCTTGGTTTAGCCTGGCGCAACTGCTGCACTACCGCTTCGCCGTCATCCTTGCGGCCTTCCTGAAGCAGCAAACCGGCCAGGCGCAGGTAGGGGATGGGAGAATCGGGATTATTGCGGATCGCTTGACGATAGACTTCCTCGGCCGCCTTTGGGTCTTTCTTGTAAAGGTAGAAGCTGGCCAGATTGGTGTATGCCGGAAGCATGTGCGGATCGATAACGATGACCTGGCGGAAGTCCTTCTCGGCGGCTTCATCCTGCTTCAGGTAAACGTATGCCGCCCCCCGGTTGAGGTAACCGTTGGGGTCCGTGGGCTTGAGAGCGATCGCCTTGCTGAAGTTGGCGAGTGCATCGTCCAGATGTTTCTCAGCCAACAGGACATTGCCCAGCAACACGTAACCATCGGCGTTGTTGGGATCATGGTCGATGATGTAACGTCCCTGCTCCTCGGCATTGCCGAAAAAGTTGTGGCCGGAGGCCAAGTACATGCCTCCCAGAGCCACGCGCGCCTTGATGTGGTTGGGATCCAGCTCCACCACCTGGCTCATTTCCTTGTAAGCTTCCCCGTTCTTTTCCAGTTTCAGATCGGCCTGGGCGAGCTGAAAGTGAGCTTCGGCAAACTTGGGATCGATCTGGATAGCTTTCTTGAATTGAATCGCCGCGGCATCATACTTTTGCTGATCCATGTACTTGTTGCCGCTCTCGAGGTACTTACGCTTGGCGACGTCGGGATTACGGCTGCAACCGGCAAGCATGACGGTTAGTACAGCCATTAGGACAAAAACGATGTAGCGCTTCCGCATGACTTCTCCTGGGTTCACCGAGGGATAATCTGATCAACATCAGTTGCAACTTGTTTTGCGAACGCCATGGCCTGCTGCTGAGTCCCCGCCTCGTTTCCCTTCTCAACCGGGATGGTGATACGAACGAGCGCGGCGTCAGTGCGATTCAAGCGTAACGCGTCATACACCAAATAGAACTTGCCCCAGTATTCGCTGGCCACAATGCGACCGTGCGACTGGTACCAATACAGCACGAGTTGTTCGTCCAAACCCTTGCGCAGGATGTAGAGATTGATGGGCACCTTGCGTCCATCGTCGAGCGGCAACTGATAGATGGAGGCTTCCACAGGATTCCAACCTGCGCCCGGCAAACAATTCTTGGGGGAATGGATAGAGGCGCCCGTCCGCTGACTGCGAAGATAAGCGACGTAAAGCCCTACCAGATCCTGGTTCATGCCGGGCTTCCAGTAGCCGCGATCGAGATAGTCGCTCACATGCAGATAGTCCAGGATTGCCTGGTCGATTTTCCAGTCGACCACCCGCGTGAAATCGCCGACGCGGGAGGGGAATTCGGAAAGCGGCTTGCCTTGCGGAACCGACTCGCCATGAGAAAGGTAAGCCATTCCGGTTGTGGCCCCCAGGAGCACGGCGATCATGACCCAATAGCGCGCCCCCGCCTTCATTGACTCACCGTAGGAGCCAGCGGAGTGCCTTCACCGTTATCCAGCCATCCAAGCTTCCTGCGAACGAAGTTAATCGCGCCGTGTAGCAGCAGGAACAAAATGGTGGCGACCACGAAAATCACCCAACCGGAAAACTCGTGCATAAACCCTTCTGCAGCCTTTGGTCCAATATAGTTCGCCATGATGGCTGTGATCATGACCCGGGTGCCGTTACTGATGATGGCCAGCGGCACCATCGCAAGTATGAGGAAGCAGCGCACAGGAACGCTGCGTTCAACAAGATATCCATAACCGGCCGCTAACGCAAGCAAGGACATGAGGGAGCGAATGCCGCTACAGGCCTCCACCACCTCCAAGTGCATGTGCGGCAAAACCAGCACATTGCCTTCCCGCATGACCGGAAACAGGTTGAGTAACTCCAGCGCCCGGACCGCGAAACGCGAAGCAATGAACTGAAGAGGAAAGACGATGGAGTTATAAACCACCGTCGGTATGGGAATGGCAAACAGCAGAAACGCCAAGGGAAACGCCATCGCCCGCAAAAACTTTGAGCCCGCAAAATAAACAATCAATCCGCAGATTGTCCCCAGCATCGACAGCCGAGCCATCGACAATTCAGCCCCCAGGCTCCCCAGGAACAGAAGCCCCAGCGAACACGCCACGATGACCATGCCCCATGGCGACGGCTGCCGCGGAACTAAACGCAACTTGTCCCGCCGTTGCCAGATCAGGAAGGCCGAAAGCACAGGGACCAGGAATCCGTGCGAGTAATCGGGATCGTTATACCACTGATAGACCAGCAGCTTGAGTACCGAGGCGTACAGCAGAATCAGCACAGCCACAAGAAGCAGGCCATGCCAGCCGAAAGGCTTCAAGGTCTGCCAAGAGTTCTGCCCAAAGGACGCCAGTTTCGAGGGAGGTTTTCCGCCCGGCAGGACTTCTTGTGCCGGTTGGGTCAGGGCTGTCTGCGTCGTCGTCTTGGTGCCAGCAAGCGCCACAGGCGAATCACTCCTTCATGATTGCATTGGTAAACTCGGATGTGTGTGCAATTATTTAGCCGAATGTACCGAGAACGAAATTTCTATCAAATTGATAACAGATAACTTATACGACTCATTCTTGGGAAGCGCAAGACCTTGTCCACTTGATGTGCAATTCGTTGCACATCGGTTCTAGTGAAATTCACTTGCCACCCCTGCCTCAATCCGGGGCTCCAGCAGGAATCTTCCGCGAAAAAGTAATCCCAGATTGGTTACCTCGGTGCGAACTTGGCTATGGCGTGATCTCAGGCTTCTGCCGGCGGAACCAGGGCGCAGCCTCGACCTCTTCAGCAACCTGCCAAAGAAAAACCATCAAGCCACCGCGCGCCTACAAGCGGACGATCTTATCCGATGAAAATGCCTTCATGGCGTTTCGCGTGTCGACGATCAGCTGCGCGGAGTCGAGGAGGCCTTTGTAATCAAAATCAGTGTGATCGGTAACAATAACGACGCAGTCAGCCTTGGCGGCCGATTCCAGCAGCGGTTCAGCCTGCAAAGCGAACCCGTCCAGCTTCAGAGTGGGTACAAATGGGTCGCTATAGGAAACGACCGCTCCGCGCTTCTTCAACAGGAGAATCACGTCCAGCGCGGGAGATTCGCGCATGTCATCGATATTGCGTTTGTAGGCGACGCCGGCCACGTGGATGCGCGAGCCGTTTACCGGCTTGCGGTGATGGTTGAGAGCGGTCTGAATCTTATCGACCACGAAGTGCGGCATGTTGCCGTTGATGTAGCCGGCTAGTTCGATGAAGCGCGCCTCGATGCCCGACTGCTTCGTCTTCCACGAAAGATAAAACGGGTCGATAGGGATGCAATGGCCGCCCAATCCCGGACCGGGATAGAACGGCATGAAGCCGAACGGCTTCGTGGCGGCGGCGTCGATCACTTCCCAGACGTTGATTCCCATCCCGTCACACATCAAGGCCATTTCATTGACCAACCCGATGTTGATCATACGGAAGGTGTTCTCCAGCAGCTTCACCATCTCCGCAACCCGCGTGTTGGCTACCGGGACAACGGTTTCCAACGCCTGCGAGAAGAAAAGTTTGCCCATCTCGGTGCAGGCGGGCGTTATGCCGCCAACAACTTTGGGAGTGTTATAGGTCTGATAAACCGGATTGCCGGGATCGACGCGCTCAGGAGAGAAGCACAGGAAGAAGTCTTCACCGGCTTTGAACCCGAGCTTTTCGAAGGTCGGCAGCAGTAGTTCGTCGGTCGTGCCGGGGTAGGTCGTCGATTCTAAAATCACCAGCAGGCCAGGATGGAAGTGTTTGGCAATGGCTTCCACCGCCGAGACGATGAAACTCATGTCCGGATCTTTGGTCTTGCGCAGCGGCGTAGGAACACAGATGTTGATGGTGTCCAGGTCGCGAACCACGGAAAAATCGGTGGTCGCGCTGAAGCGCTTCTCGCCTACCAGCTTCGCGATCTCGGCGGAAGGAACATCCTGGACGTGCGATTCGCCGCGGTTCAGTCCCGTAACCTTCGACTGCTGGACGTCGATTCCGGTGACGTTGAAACCGACCTTCGCAAACTCCACCGCCAACGGCAGGCCAACATAGCCTAGCCCGACGATCCCAACCCTCGCGGTCCTGGCTTCGATTTTTTCCTTTAGAGCGTGGAATATCCCCGCGACCTTCGGTGCAGTCTGCATGCCTTAGGAGCCCCCAAACAAACGTAATTCAAACGGCGATCCTTGCCACTTGTAAGCAGATTAGTATTGCGATGGCCGCCTTGTTCTCAAGCGTAGCACGTCCGGCCGGCGAGCCCATCTTTACGATCCGCCCAGCCGCCGGTTCAGCGCATCCACCAACACCGGATGCATGGTGAAATACTGCAGCCCCTCGGCTTCCGCTTGAGAACGGCGCTGCGGTAGCTTGCCGGCTTTCAGTACGTACCGGAGCACTTCGCCCAGCCACTCGATCTGGCTTTGGTCCACCAATTTGCGCAACTCGCTGATACTCCCGGCTCTGGAAACGTTCACCTCGCGGACCAGCAGTATGTCTCCGGTGTCGATTCCACTGTCGATCAGGTGGACCGAGCAAGCCACCGGGTCGCGATTCCAGCTCGCCCACTCAGCCACATTCATGCCGCGGTAGAACGGCAGCAGCCCCATGTGTGCATTCAACACGCCAAGCGGAGTGGCTTCAATCACCGGCTTCTTCAGAATCCCAGCGCCCGCATAGACCAACAAGTCGATCTTGTGCTCCTGCAAGAGCCGCACGGATTCGGCTGAGTTGATCGAGTCGACTTCACTTGCCGGAATGCCCGCCTGCTGACAGAATTCCAGCACGGAGACTGCGGCGTGAGCTCCGTTATTCTCGATTGGCAGCGGAGGGCCAGAGCGTGGCGCAAGGTTCGGCATCTGCGCGATTCGCCCCTCGGAGACGCGCGTCCGCACTCGACTCCAGAACGGCGGGATTTTCCTGCGCTCGATGAGAACAAAGTCAGGACGGAAACCCCATTCCGACCAAGCGCTACAGAACTCCATCACCTTGGTCGAGAGCTGGCTGGTCAGCAATGCGACCTTCGGCGTGGTTTGCGCGTTCGAGCCTGTTATCGCCGGCAGAGCTGTCGGCACGGGATCGCCTGTTGCGACCGGCTTAGAGCGAAACGCTACTTCCTTTTCCAGCGCCTTCTGCTTCGCAAGCAGTGCGTCAATGAAGTACTTGGCTGCCCAGTTGGGAAAGGCATGGGAGATGTAATCTCCCCAGATGGGCTGGGAGCCGGCAATGCCGCCGCGCATGCCGACGTCTTCGGCATCCATCACTTGGGCAGCTTTCACGATGTCGATGGCCTTCAACGCAGCGTTCAACAACCGCGGGTCGCCCCGCTCTTCGTACATGTGCAGCCAGATGAGGGCGTGCTGAGCGTTCCCTGTGAGACAGGCGTAGGACGACATCGGGCGCCAGCGGTAATCCAACACACCGGGCATACGGCGCGAGAGCTCCAGGCGGCGCAGAGCCGCATAGGCAGCCTTTTCTGCGGCGGCCTTGCCTTCGGCGGAGCCCAATACCTCAGATGTTCGAATAACGCCCCACACCGTGTAGGCAATGGTGTGCGTTACGGCGCTGCGCGCCCCGTGGTCTTCTTCCGAGAAGCCGCACAGATCGAACCAGGCATGCTCGGCGTCGTAGTGTTGCAGCACCCAGGCCAGATGCCGCGACGAAGCCTCTAGCATGCGGTTATCGCCGAGGAAAGCTCCTGCCTCCGCCAGCCAGCAGGTGAGATGGGCGCTATAGGTGGTTACAAGGTCCTGGTAGAAGAACTTGCGCCAGGCGCCCGAGGGGTCCTGAATTTCGCAGAGCCAGTTTCCCGCACGCTGGAGCGCCGCACGGGAACGCTCGTCCTGAGTTCGCTCCGTCCAGCTTTGCAAGCCGTGCATAATCTGCGCGGTGTTAAACGGCGACGGGTTGGTCGAGTTCTCGGCAATCTCAGCGCCCGGAAAAGCGCCGCTGGGAAGTTGCACCGACAGCAGGAAGTCAATGGCGCGCTGCGCCCGCGTCAGGAATTCTTCATCGTGTAACTCGTCGGCCAGCTTCAGCAGCGTAGGAATGATGTAGCCCGTGGTCTCGGGATAGGACGAGGACCATCCGCTCCTGAGGTAGTAACGTCCGACGAATCCGCCGTCGCTGGTGGCATCCTGAGCGCGCTTGAGCCAGTTGGCGGCGGCCAGCAAGTGCTCGCGGTCGGAGTGCACGCGGAGATTTCGCTCCACGTCCACAACCTGCCCCAGCGCAACCCGGAAGTTCGCTGGCCGGAAATAGGCCCCGTTCTGGCATTGCCTGGCGAATCTCTTCAGCGTCCTGACGTTCATGAGAGACGGGTCCCTGGAGATTTCTCCGAAAGCTTTGTGTCAGGGCACGACTTCAGTCGTGCCGAACGCGATGCGTAAATAGATTCTGAGCCGGCTTTAGCCGGCGACAGATTCTTCAGCGGCCTCTTAAGCAGTTGCGTTCACCAACTTCAACTTCCGTCCTTGGAGAACACGATGTGGATCCAGTTGCCGTGTGGCTGGGCGAAGGACATCTGCAGCTTGTCCAGTCGCGCTGCCACTCCGGAACAGATCTTCGAGAGAAACGATCTTCGCTCCGGTGCGACCAGAACTGCTCCGCAGAAAATGCACGGCTCGTCCTGAATGTATGTCCCCCAGGGATTGCCGGCGAATTCCATCAGCATCGCGGAAACGGCGTTGGTTCCTTCCCTGGTCGAGCCCACGAAGGATTTGGTCTTGACGGCGAGGCCGGGGAACAGTTCCGCGATCCGCCCCTCGTCAAAGGTATTGACGTGTCCCCAAGGGGGATTGGTCCTTCCACACTTGGGGCAAGTGGTGCGGTCGGCGCGGATGTCCTGACGATACGGAACGCCGATGATCAGCTCGTGACGGGCGACGCGGCTGAGTTCGCGGCAAGCCTGTTCTACTGACGGTATGTGCTCCAGAACCTCTGCACACAAGATGCAGTCAAAGGATTCGTCGGGAAACTCCAGGTTGGTAGCGTCTCCGGCGACGGTGGTCACTCGCGGGAACTCGAAGGCCGGCCTCTCCAAATCTAGAGCCGTGACTTCCTGGAAGTGTTCCGCCAGAGGCCGCGACAGATAGCCGTCGCGCGCTCCGATCTCGAGAATGGAGGTGCGGCCGCGCGGCATGATCCGAAACAGGTCGGCGATGCGGGCCTTTTCCGATTCGCTTTGCCGGTATTTTTCGAGGTCAATCACGTTCGAACATTGCCCTTATAAAACTCGCGCAGGACCTCGCGGCTGCGCTCGCCGGCCTGCCCGTCCCACAGCGGCGGAATTTGTTTCTTGCGTGGTGAGCGCTTCATCTCGTCCCACACGGCCAGAATAGTGGCTTTCTTCGTCCCCGCCAAGCGGTTGGTGCCGAGCTCGATAGTGACCGGTCGTTCCGTGTTATCGCGCAGGGTCAGACAATCAACTCCCAGAACGGTGGTTTCTTCCTGGATGCCGCCCGAGTCGGTCAACACCAGCGAGCTGGCAGCTTCGAGACTCAAGAAGTCAAGATAACCCAGCGGCTCTAACAGGCGAATGCCAGATGGCAACGAGATACTGCCGTCTGCCAGACGAGCCCGCGTGCGGGGATGCACCGGCCATAATAGGGGCAACGTTTCCGAGATCACGCCCAGCGCTCCCAGAATTTCAGCGAGCGCAAGCGGGTCATCAACATTAGCCGGCCGATGCAGCGTCACGACCCCGTACGACTTCCCGCGAACACCAAGCCTGTCCCCAATGTCAGAGCTGCGCGCTCGCTCCAGGTGCTGGCGCAGCGAGTCGATCATCAGATTGCCAACCAGGTGAATCCGTTCGGCCGCTACGCCCTCGCGCAGAAGATTCGTGCGCCCGCTTTCCTCAGTGACGAGGAAGAGGTCGGCGATGGCATCGGTGACGATGCGGTTGATCTCCTCAGGCATCGAGCGGTCGAAGCTGCGCAGACCGGCTTCGACATGCACCACATCGATGCCCAGCTTCTTTGCAACCATAGCCGCCGCCGCGGTTGAGTTCACATCGCCGACCACGATCACTGCGGCTGGGCGGAGTTCCTCGAGCACAGGCTCAATCCGCCGCATGATCTCAGCAGTCTGCTGAGCATGGCTGCCGGAGCCAACCTCCAGGTGATACTGCGGAGCGGGGATGCCGAGGTCGCGAAAGAACTGGCCCGACATGTTGTCGTCGTAGTGCTGGCCGGTGTGGATCAGGGTCGCTTCGAAGCCGGGATCGCCCGCGAGCGCCTTCATCAGCGGCGCAATCTTCATGAAGTTGGGGCGTGCGCCGGCGACCATCGCCAGCCGGATTGGGGTTCCTGAATTCGTCACGAGTCCATGCGCCGGGAGTCTTGCGTCGGGTTCTGCGTCATTGTAAATGACCGGCGGCAAATGAATTCTGCTAGTCTGTTGCCGCGTGAGACTCGCGATGGGAAGCTGAGGCAATCGAAGCGGTGCGCGACGCCAAACCACATGTGATCATGATTGCCTATCACTTCCCTCCTGCCCCGGAGGTCGGCGGGCTGCGGCCATTTCGCTTCCGCAAATATCTTCAGCGCCTGGGCTATTGCTGCCACGTGATCACGGCGTCGCCGCAGCCGCAGGACTGCTCCGCCGACACCATTTTCGTTGCCGATGAATTGCAGACGGTTTGGGATCGGGGGCCGACGGGACGGTTGTCGTTCGAAGGTTGGCAGGAGTTGCTGATTCGCAAAGCGCTGTTTCCCGGGCATGTCGGATTCATCTGGGCGCGGAAGGCTGCGTTGCGGTGTCATGAGATTATCCGCGACCATCCGGGCGAGCGGTTTGTCGTGTACTCCACCTATCCGCCGATGGGCGCGCTGCCGGCTGGTCTCCTCGTGCGCTTGCGGGAGAATATCCCCTGGATCGCAGACTTTCGCGATCCGATCAGCGGCACGGCGATGGAGCTCCTATCGTTGCGGGCGCGCTTCTGGAACCGGCTCCTCGAGGGATTCAGCTTTCGCAACGCAGATGCGGTCGTCGCCAATGTGGAGGGTGCGGCCGAGGTTTGGCGTAAGCGATATCCCTGGGCGCAGCGGAAATTGCACGTCATCTATAACGGCTTCGACCCGGAAGACGTGCCGCGGCCGCGCGAGATAGCTCGCCGCGACTACAAACTGATTGTCCACGCCGGTGCGCTCTACCACGGCAGAAATCCCAACGTGATCATCGAGTCGCTGGCGCGATTGCGCGCGACGGGAACACTCGAGGCTACCTCGGCTCGCATCCTTCTGGTGGGTTGGATCGATGCGAAGGCAGGTGTCGATCAAGCTCTGTACAACCAGGCGCAGCGCGACGGCTGGCTGGAGCTGCGGCCCAGTGTTCCGAGGAATGAAGCCCAGCGCCTGATGGAAGAAGCGGACGGGCTGCTACTGGTGCAACCGCAGAGTAACGTGCAGGTGCCGGGCAAGCTGTTCGAATACATCTGCATTGGCAAGCCGATTCTCGCGCTGGTGCCGCGTTCGTCGGGAGTGGAGCAGATACTTCAAAAAGCCTCGACGCCGAATGTGTGTATCTATGGCGACGAGCCGCGCGATGGCGTGGACATGAAGCTGCTGGAGTTTCTGCGTATGCCGAACACGGCAACCGAGCCCAACGAGTGGTTTCAGTCCAACTTTAATGCCCGGAATCAGACGAAGGAATTGGCGAAGGTCATCGAGGGGATCGGATGAGGGCGGTCTCGGTTTCTGCCAGGGCACGTCCTACCAGGCTGCTGAAAAAGTGCGTCAGGATGCAAACCCTGTGTGTCCTACTCGGCTGACTTGACTGCGCCGCGCTCGCGCGGCGCCCGGGTGCGCTGCCGCGCGGGCTGGAAGGCATAGAAGTACCACTTCAAGTAATGTGGCAGCCAGTTCAGGATGCGGAAGCGCGAGCTGCCTGCGGTGCGGTCGCGCCAGGTGCTGGGAAGTTCGGCGATACGATAACCGCTAAGAAAAGCTTTGACGGTTAGCTCAAGACCGAGCTCAAATCCCGCGACACTTTCCACTTTGACATCGCGGACCATGACCGCGTCGTAAAGCTTGAAGCTGTTGGTGGCATCGTGGGTCGGTACTCCGCGGAAGTAATGCAGGGTGAGTCCGCTGACCCGCGACATCAACTGCTTGAGAAACGGGCCGCCGATCAGTTGACCGCCCTTCATGTAGCGGCTGCCGCAAACCACATCGAATCCCTGCAGGTAGAGCTGATACATCTGGTCGACCTGGGTCAGATCGTCCGACAGATCGGCCATGGTGACCAGCACCGGCCCCGATTCCACGGCTTCCAAGCCAGTCTTGATGGCGCCGGTCACGCCGCGGCCGTAAGCATTCTTGCGCAAAGTGAGCCGCGTCTCGCCGGATGCAATGATCTCTTGCACGATGGGCAGCGTGTTGTCTTGATCGAAGTCGTAGACAACCATCGCTCCGAAGGGAGTCTTGATGCTGGAAGCGATCTCGCGCCACAGCGCGGGAAAGTTCGCGCCCTCGTTGTAAACCGGGATCACGACGGTGAGTGGAGGAGTTGACTGCATGGTCTGATAGTGCCCTTGTCGTGCATTGCAGGGGCTAAAGCCCATTCAGTTATTCAGCCCTCTTCGGCACGACTGAAAGAGCCTGCCCTGAGCGCAGCCGAAAGATGCCCTGTTACAAACCCCGCATCGGCGCCAGATGTAGTTCTGCTCGAAGCCAAGTCGTTGTTTGCTAATCGCTAGTTGCTAGTTGCTAATTGCTTCCCTCACATCTGTCCGACGGAGATTTGTTCCTCGATCCAGGGAATAATCTCGTCCAGTATGACATCCAGCGTGGTCAGGGCTTCGAAACCGAGGACCTCGCGCGCCTTGGTGACGTCGGGCGAACGCTCCTGCACGTCGTATTCGAAGGGAGGATCGCAGACATAGCGGAACGGCTTCCTGCCTTGATGGATCTTGTTCCAGATCAGCTCGGCGAGTTCAAGGACGTTGGTTCGCGTCGGCGTGGAGAGATTGAAGTCGTTGTTTTTCGCCGCGGGATGTTCGATGCAAATGCGAATGCCTTTGGCGAGATCGCCGCCGTAGGTGTAGTGGCGAACCTGGTTGCCCTTGCCCAGAATGTGCAGCGGGTCCTGGCCTTTGAGAATTTTCTGCACCAGATCGGGGACGACGTGCGACATGGCGAGTTTGACGTTACCGCTCATGATGTCACGGTCGGCCAGCGCGCGCTTTTCGCCGACGCCAACACAGTTGAAGGGGCGCGCAATCGTGTAAGGAAGCTGGTATTGCTCCCATGCGCCTTGCGCGAAATACTCGGTTGCCAGCTTCTGGAAGCCGTAGGTTGAGCTGGGAGGCGGACAACGCCGCTGCGCGCCCTCAGGCGTTGGATACTCCTTCGTGTTCTCGAAAACCATGCTGGAGGAAATCACGGTGATCTTCTGCAGGCGGGCGTGTTTGTGCGCGTGCAGCGCGGCGTCGAAGGCCGCGGCGGTGATGCGTTCGTTCTCGGCGATCAGATCGTAGGCGAACTCGTGAAAGTAGCTGATGCCTCCGATCATGGCTGCGGCAGCAACGAAGTGGTCGCAGTCCTCCAGCAGTTCATTTAGCAGCGCGCCGTCTTTCGCGTTGCCCTCAACGAAGCGGTAGTGGGGATGCGAGTCGTAGCTCTTCGCGACACGACCGTACTTGCTGTAGTTGTCCAGGCCGACGACGTCGTACCCGACGTCGAGAAGCTCCTGGACGAGATATCCGTTGATGAAGCCGGCCGAGCCGGTGACAAGTATTTTCATGATTTCGGGCTCAATATCCTTTGAATGAATATGTGTTGTGTCGCTTTAAAACAGGGCACGGCTTCAGCCGTGCCGTAGCAAGCTTTTAGCAAGAATTGGGTTTGAACCCCTGCGATGGCAGGGGTTCAAACCCTGCTCCTATTTTCGCATCTTTCGGCACGACTAAAGTCGTGCCCTGTTACACACCTAATCGTCCGCAAGATTAACTCAACGCGTGTCGGCCGCCTATACCTATTGCATCGTCACATTCAACAGCATTCGCGTGCCGCTATCGAGCTTGAGGTCCTTGCTGGTTGAAGTGAGCACGCCTCCGGCCCCGAGCTGCATGTTTTTGATCCCCAGCACTCCTTGAGATGTTTCATTCAGAATTGGGATTGGGTCGCGGCGGTTATCGGGCTTCGGAGGTTTCGCCGTTGCTTCGTCCAATCCATGATAGCCAATGTAATCCCCGGTAGTAATTTCCTCATTCGGATTCGGGGCCACAGCTTGGATGACGCCGTGTATCGACGTATCTCCGCTCGGCTGAGCAATCGTGTCGAAGGAAATTCCTAACGAAGATTGTGAGTCGGTCTTCGCACGGGCCTTCGCCTCGGTGACGTGGCCAATTACCTTCGTACCGCGAGGAACATTGGCGCCGCTGGGAAGAGTAATACCCCCGGTAAGCTTGGCCTCAACCGCATCTCCTTCTTTAAGCTTCTTGGAATCCAGTGGCTTTACCAACTCCACCGTAAAGGTGCCGTGCGACTTGGCCGCGACCGCAGCCGGCGTCGTCGAAGATTGGGCGGCGGCTTGTCCGGCATGAGCTGTGGAATTTGGTGCCAGCCCGACAAGCATTAAGACTGCGAGCGAGGCAAAGAGTGTTCCGAGAAACCATCGTCTCATAAACTCCCTTTCCTCTTATGGCATCGTGACATTGAGCAGCATTCGCGTGCCGCTGTCGAGCTTGACTTCTTTCCCGGTACAGGTCAACACTCCGCTTGCGAGCTGCATGTTCTTGATCCCCAGCACGCCCACCGAGGTTTCATTGAGAACGGACGTCGACCCTCGGCGAGTGTCCGGCCCGGGGAGGGTGGCCGACCCTTTTTCCAGATCGGCGGCGTAGTCAATATAACCTCCCGTACTAATCTCCTCGTTGGGATTAGGAGCGACAGCTTGGATAACGCCGTGTATCGGCGTCTCTCCGCCGCCCGACCCAGCAACCTTGTCGAAGGAAATTCCCAACGCCGATTCTGAGTCGTTCTTCGAACGAGCTTTCGCCTCGGTGACGTGTCCGAGTACCTTCGTGCCGCGAGGAACTGCGACGCCGCTGGGAAGAGTAATACCCCCGGTTAGCTTGGCCTCAACCGAATCCCCTTCTTTTAGCTTCCTGGAATCGAGCGGCTTTATCAATTCCACCGTAAAAGTGCCGTGTCGACCGGCCGCGCCCGCAGCCGGCGTCGTCGAAGATTGGGTGGCGGCTTGTCCGGCATGAGCTGCAGAGTTTGCCAAACTCACGGACACGGAAATTACCAGCGAGGCAAAGAGCGAAACGAGAAACCATCGTCTCATAAACTCCCCTTTCCAAAAGCAATGATCGATACAGCACCATCACTCCGGAAATGGCCTCCCGGATCCCCACAAACTCTAGTTCAACAAAATTCTAATCCTTCACGCCGTTGCCGATGCAAGTTGTCTGGCGGGGAAAAAATTCCAGGGATCGATCAGGATCTTTTCGCTCGGAATCTCGACGTCGCGGTAAACCGCATGCGGAGCGCCGACGATCACGATGTCCGCTTTGCGGATTGCGGTTTCCAATGGGACGAAGGAGCTGTCGGAGACATAGGGATCGGTGCAGAGAACTTCCAGAGCTTCCACCTCGAGCAGCTTCTTCAGCTTGTAGGAAAGGCTGTCGCGCTTGTCGTCGGATTCGGCCTTGAACGCCATGCCCAAAATCGCCACCCGCTTGTTCGCTAAATCATACGGTCGCAGTTGTTCCACAAGGAACATCGGCAGGCCCTCGTTGATCAGCATGGCTGCATGGCCGAGAAAGAAATTGTTCTGGGAAAACGCGGCCAGTTGCAGCGTGTCTTTTAGCAGGCACGGGCCGGCCGCGAATCCTGCCTTGGCGAAGCTGCGCATGCGAGGATAGTCGCGCGTGACCGCATCGTGAATGCGGTAGAAGTCCAGGCCGCGGCTCTGCGCGAGAACATAAAACTGATTGGAGATGGCAAAGTTGGCATAGCGCCAGGCGTTGGTAAAGAGCTTGGCGAGCTCGGCCTCAGGCGGAGTCAACTCGATCAGCGAGGGCGCGATCAATCCGAAGAGCCGGCTGGCGGCAGCGGTGGCTTCGGGCTCAAAGCCGGAGACGATCTGCGGCAGCTTGATCAGTTCCTCCACTGCGTTGCCTTCGGCGATACGCTCCGGGCAGAAGGAAAGCAGGATCCTGCGGTTGAGTTTGCGCAGCCGCTCATACACAAGCCTGGTGACGCCGGGATAGACGGTGCTGCGCAGAACCAGCAGCGCGCCGTCCTGCATGTGATCGAGCAGCGCGTCGATGCTGCGGTAAACATCGCCGACGGTGGGATTGAGATGCCGGTCAACCGGAGTGCCAACCACCGTAATGACGGCGTCCGCGGAGCTGATGCAGCTCGGATCGAGCGTCGCGCGCAGCGATTTTCCAGCAACGTCGCGCAGCAACTCGTCCGCTCCGCGCTCCATAAACGGCATGACGCCTGAGTTGACGAGATCGACCTTGGCTGAATCGATATCGAGCAGGTCAACTTGCAGCCCGGCTTTGCTGGCAAGCACGATACCCAACGGCAATCCGACATGCCCGCATCCACCAACGATGGTTATTCTTTGCAGGGTTTTCATTTGCCTACCATTCTAACTGGCGTTACTGGGTTGCGTTGCATTTGTCGACCACAAGTTTCCGGCGCGCTCCAAATTGGAAGCCCACTCCGATCCCGAGGCACCGCGGCAGCTTAACCTGTCTTGCGTGCCGTTTGCCATTTGCATATATTTGGGTTTGATCGTTCGCCTTGAGCAGCGAGTGAATCCGCGTAATACGTGGCGTTGAAGCATCCGGCCACTCCCCTAAGGTAACCGCCCAGTGACCATCACAGAAGCTCTGAGGATCACGCAAAGTGTGCCCCGTGATGCCCGGCCGTTCGCCGTTACTCTCGCGTGCGGCTTCACGCCTCTGCACCTGCAGACGTTTCTCGCGGCACACTTGCAGCAAGCGCTGACCGATCGCAAGGTAACGATCACTTCGGGTCTGTACGGAAACCTGGTGGGAACGCTGGAGAATATATCTGGCGCGGCGCTTCCCGACGGCCTGGTGATCGCGCTGGAGTGGCCTGATCTCGATCCTCGCCTGGATTACCGAAGCGCGGGCAGCTGGAGTGCGAGTGCAGTAAATGACATCGTCGTCAGCCCGCGGAGCATGCTGGATCGTATCGCGGCTGCGCTGCTGCGGATTCAGGCCGGCCCGCGGATCGCGCTCTCGCTGCCTACTCTCCCTCTGCCGCCGCTGTTCCACACACCCGGCTGGCAGGCTTCGCAACACGAACTGGCGCTCGAAGCCAGCGTCATGCACTTCGCCGCCGACATCGCGCAAGAAAGACGAATCGCCGTCATCAATTCGCAGCGGCTGGCCGAACAGTCGCCTGCGGCCGGGCGGCTCGATCTCAAGAGCGATCTTTATACTGGCCTGCCATTCACGATCGAGCACGCTGACCGGCTGGCATCCCAGCTTGCGCAGGCGCTGGCGCCGCCGGCTCCGAAGAAAGGCATCATCTCCGATCTCGACGACACGCTGTGGAGCGGAATCGCTGGCGAAGTGGGCCCGGATGCCGTTACCTGGGATCTGGAGAGTCATGCTCAACTGCATGGCCTGTATCAAAAACTCCTCGGCTCGCTCGCCGATTCCGGCACGCTGATCGGTGTCGCCAGCAAGAATGACCCGGTGGTCGTTAACAAAGCCTTTGAGCGAAAGGATCTGCTGCTGCGCCCCGAGCAGGTGTTCCCAATCGAAGTGCACTGGAACGCGAAGTCGGGCAGCGTCGGGCGCATTCTGGAGGCATGGAACATTGCCGCCGACAGCGTGATCTTCGTCGATGACAGTCCGATGGAGTTGGCCGAAGTTGCCGCGGCGCATCCCGGCATCGAGTGTGTGCTCTTTCCCAAGAACGACTACCATGCCGGCTTGGCGATGCTGCGCCACCTTCGCGATAGCTGCGGCAAGGAACGGGTCTCAAGAGATGACGCTCTGCGTCTGGATAGCATCCGTCAAGGCGCGGCGTTTCGCGAGCAAGCCTCTGGCAGTGCGGCGCCGGAAAGTTTTCTGGAACAGATCAGCGCGGTAGTAACGTTCGACTTTGCCGCGGCCAGTGAGCCCAGGGTGCTGGAGTTGGTCAACAAGACCAACCAGTTCAACTTGAACGGCGGGCGTTACACGCAGCCGGATTGGCAGAAGCTGTTGTCATCTCCGGGCGCGGTATTGGTCGCGGTCAGCTACGAAGACAAGTTCGGCCCGTTAGGCACAATTGCGGCGGTCGCTGGCCAGGCCGATGGCAAGCGCCTGACCATCGACACCTGGGTGATGAGCTGTCGCGCGTTTGCGCGACGCATCGAGCACCAGACGCTGAAGATGCTCTTCGCGACCACCGGCGCAGAGGAGATTGAATTCCGCTTCACCCCCACCGCGAAGAATGGGCCTCTGCGTGATTTCTTCGCAACATTGCTGGGCGAAGAGCCGCAGTCGGAGTTCCGCCTGACGCGTTCCCAGTTCGAGGCGAAATGCCCTGCGCTGTATCATGAGGTACGCCAGATGAGGAGAGCTGAAGCCCATGGATGAGACCAGACAACGGCTGACCAATTGTTTCCAGGTAGTTTTCCCCGATCTGCCGCAGGAGGCGATCGCGACCGCGTCCACTGCCACCGTCGCTACCTGGGACTCGGTCGCCGCCATCACCCTGATGAACGTCCTGGAAGATGAGTTCGGCTTCGAGATGGACCTGGACGATCTGGCCGACCTGGATTCGTTCGAGAAGCTCTACTCCTACCTTCAAAAGCGCCTTCAGGTGGCCTGATGGCCCTACCGCTCCGCCTTCATCACGTGGGTTTCGTGGTCGCTAACATCCAGACAGCGATGCCCGGGTTTCAGCGCTCGCTGGCTGCGGAGTGGGATGGGCAAATCTTCCACGATCCGCTGCAAAAAGTCCGGGTGGCATTTCTTACCACGCGAGCGCAAGATCCTGCGATCGAATTGGTGGAACCGGCGGGCGACGACTCGCCTGTATTACGCTTCTTTCAGGAACGCGGAGGCGGGCTGCATCATGTGTGTTATGAAGTCGCCGATCTGGAGGAAGAACTTGCCGCGTTTCGTTCGCGCGGTGCATTAATCGCCAAGCGGCCGCTGCCCGCGGTGGCGTTCGGCGGACGCCGAATCGCCTGGGTGATAACCTCTGAGAAGCTGCTGGTCGAATTGCTGGAACAGGCGACAAGGGATTAGCGGTAAACTACATACAGGCATTTCCCCCGCGTCAGGTCAAAGCAGATTCCCGACGCGCGCGGCCCGAAGGTGTCCGGCCCACTAAGGATGGCAATTCACTCGCCCGGTAAATGAAGAAACGGAAGCTGGTATCCCGCTCTTGAAGTTCGAAACTCGCAACTCGAAACTTCGCATCGCCCAGATTGTGCTCATCGCGCTACTGGCCATGGTCTTCCTGGGAGCTGACACCGACGCCCGCTTCAACAAGCTGGGCCATCAGCTCATGTGCATGTGCGGCTGCAACCAGATTCTGCTGGAATGCAATCACGTCGGCTGCACCTATTCCGACCGCATGCGCAATGAGCTTGCCGCCGGTCTCGCCCGTGGCGACAGCGATTCGCTCGTCCTGCAAAGCTTCGTGCAGAAGTACGGCAACACTGTGCTGGCCGCGCCGACAACGACCGGCTTCAACCGCGTTGCGTGGATCATGCCTTTCGCGGTCTTTGCGCTTGCCATAGTCTTGACCGTGTGGCTGGTGCGCGTGTGGAAGGCGCGGGCCGTCGCCCAACCCGTCCCGAGTCCCAAACTCGGCGCGGAACAACTCGACGACCTTCGTAAGAAGGCCCGCCAGGATACGGAGTTCTGATGTACGCCTTATTAGCAATGCCCGGAACACGCCCTGCCGTGGGACTGGTTGGGATGATGGGACAAGAGATGGTATTGGTGCTCTTCGGCTGTGCGCTGTTTGCCGCGGCTCTGTTCGTCTATGTGTTCTATCAACCGGATCGGGTTGAAGCCGGCGAGGAGAAGACGCGCCACATGTATCTGCTGGAGCGCAAGGAAGCCACCTACGAAAACCTGCGCGACCTGAACTTCGAATACAAAGCCGGCAAGTTGAGCGAGAAGGATTACGCAGTTCAACGCGCCTCGCTGGAAGACGAGGCCGCCGCCATTCTCGCTGAGTTGGAATCGATTGAGAAGGCGCGCGTGGTGCTCCGTCATGGCACGCGCCGCGCTGGCGTGCCTCCCAATGGAGGCCGCGCGTGAACATTCGGTTCCTGGATCAGTACGCGAAACCCGGCGGGTGGGGCACCGCTTCAGCGGTGCAGAGAAAGCGGCCAAGAGGGAAACTGGTTTTGGTCTCTGAGCGGAGCTCAGAGACCAAAACCAGGAGAGAAACGACGCAGCGTATATGCACGCCTGAAGGCGTGCTCCACCCAAGACGCTTAGCTGTACTTTTGTGTTTGTTCGCTCTCAGCTCCTTCGCCGTCGCCCAGAACATCACCGGCACGGTGACGAACGGCACCACCGGCAAGCCTTCCGCCGGCGACGAGGTCACGCTGCTCTCGCTTTCGCAAGGCATGCAGGAGATCGCCAACACCAAGAGCGATGCCCAGGGGCGCTTCTCATTTCCCGCTCCCACCGACAGCCAGGCGCCGCACATGGTTCGCGTGAATCACCAGGGCGTAGGCTACTTTCCCCAAGGCGGCCCGCTGATGCCTGGCAGCACGACTGCGGAGCTTACGGTGTATGACTCCGCGAAGAAGATCGAGGGCCTGAGCCAGACGGTTGAAGTCGATCGCTTCCAGAGCGACGGCAAACAGCTGGATGGAATCTCGCTGTATGCGGTGACTAACAAGTCGGAACCGCCGCGCACCGTCGCCAATGACAAGGGCACTTTCGAAATCGTGCTGCCCAATGGCGCGGAGATCGAATCGGCGCAGGCCAAGGGTCCCGGGGGACAGCCGATCGCCACTGAAACCACTCCCGGCGCACAGAAAAATCATTACCTGCTGAGCTACCCTCTGCGTCCTGGCGACACTCAGTTTCAAATCGCCTATCACATGCCTTACAGCGGCGAAGCCAGCATCTCGCCCAAGCCGCTTCAGGACGTGCAGCACTTTGTCGTGATGGTGCCTAAGAGCATGACCTTCACGGCGGCGAACCCGCAACAATTCCAGGCAATGTCGGACCCGCAATCGACTGTCATGGTAGCCACCAACGTTAAGCCGGGCGTCGATCTCAACTTCCGCGTCGCCGGCACAGGAATTTTCCAGGCTGACAACCAGCAGGGCGCACAGGGTGCAGGTGATTCCGGTGGCGGCGCCATGGGTGGATCGCAGGCTGCCGCCAACGACAGCCGACCAGGCGGTGGCTTAGGCGCCCCCATCGACGCGCCCGATCCGCTGCATGACTATCGTGCCTTTATTCTTGGCGCGTTCGCGCTGGTGCTGGTAATGGGCGGCGCTTATATCGTGTCACGATCCAATCGGCCACATCCGGCAACTGCCGCGGCAGGCTTGTCCGGCAAGGTCGAGGCCGACTCGCCTGACGCAGCCGCCGCATTTGCAGATTTCGTTGAGCCGGTAGCACCGGCGCGCGATCGCAATGCCCTGTTGCTGGAAGCCATGAAGGAAGAGCTGTTTCAACTGGAGATCGATCGCCAGCAAGGCAAGGTCTCGCCTGAGGAATACACCAAGGCCAAGGCCGCGCTGGACGAAACCATCAAGCGCGCGCTGGCGAGAAGCAAGAACAGCTAAGCAGTGGCAAGCCAAGCGGAACGGGCGCCCGGGTCTGGCCTTCGTTTGTCTAGGGCGGGATTTCGCAGGGCGCTCTGTTTCGCCCTCTTTTAGCCAAGGCGGGCGACTCGCCAACTCCGCCGCGCCTCTCAGCATCTTCTCCCTGATGTGGTCGTTTCTCGGCGTACAATCGACCGCGCCGTTGGGTGCGCGGAAATTTCACTCCATCGAGGTTGCACATGGTTCTCTGGCAGCAGGGTGTACGCTACGCGGCACACAGAATGCCCAAGGTGGTTGGTCCCGCAACGCACGCTGCGTTTGATTACGCCTTCGCCGGCTCGCTGTTTGTGATGGCTGCGTGGCTATGGAAGCGTAATCGACGCGCGGCGGTCGGTTCGCTGCTTTGCGGCGGAGCCACCGCCGCCAATGCCATTCTCACGGATCACCCCGTCGGGGCGTTGGACCTTATCGACTACAAAACTCACGCGCGAGTCGATGCTGCGCTGGCGGCACTCACTGCCGCTACTCCCCGGCTGATGGGCTTCGCCAACGAAGATGAAGCGCGCCTCTTCAGCGTCCATGCGTTGGCGAGAACCGTGGTCAGCAGCCTGACCGACTTCGACGATCGAGACGTCTAAAGACAATTCACCACAGAGACACAGAGGAACAGAGTTTTTAATCTCAAGCCTTCCGCGGCAAAGTTTGCGATAGTAGAAATCAGGATTGAACACAGCGCCCACGGAGTGTGATTCTTGAATTCTCTGTGTCTCTGTGGTGAAAGTTGTCTCTTATCCCGCGAAGGCCTTAGCCAGAAACCGCGAGATGTGCCAGGCGTCCATGTACTTGTAGGGTGTCTCGCCCAGTGAATAATGTCCGCAAGGCAGCGCCTTGATGGTGGTGTCCAGGCCGCGCCGCAGGAACTCGCCCGCCGTCTGCACTGAGAACTCCGGCAGAAATGTCAGATCATAACGGCCATAGATCATTAGCGACTTCTTCGGCCACCGCTCGAATTTGTTGAAGTACACAATCGGGCTTATGCACATCCACACCTGCCGCAGATCTTCCTGCGTCAGCACCGTCTCCACGCCCTGGCGGATGTGCTGAGTCGATTGCCCGGTCCAGGTCACGTCGCCGAAAGACGTGGAGGCGTGATTAAACACGTTGACCCGAATGCGCGGATCGTGCGCACTGGCCAGAAACGCATAGCACGATCCCAGGCTGGTACCCACAATGCCCAGCCGCGAGTAGCCGCGCTGCTCCAGCCAGTCCATGCAGGAGCGGATATCGGCGATGCCCTGTCGCGTGGCGTCGATGGTCCGTCCCACATTGGCCGACACCGCGTAATCGGCGCGTGTTAGACCAGCAGGGCGGCGGATATCGTGATAGGGCATGCTCAGCCGCAGCGCCGCGATGCCCAGCAGGTTGAAGATGCGGCAGAGCGCGTTTTGGCTGACTCCATCGGCATTCCACTGCGGCAGCAGCACGACCGCGCGATGTCCCTTGGCCGGGAACCAGCGCGCGTTGGCGCAATTGTTCTCGGGATAGGGCGATTTCACCGGCGACGTGAAGCGCAGAAACTTTCCCCACTCGTTCTTGGGCTGCTTCTTGGGAGGTTCGCTGCCGGTGTGGAAGAGTTCAACTTTGCGATGCTCGATGCGAAAGTCCGTCGGCGTCTGGTAACGAAAGAACTCGTCGCTGTTCTCGGCCATGGAATCGTTGACCGCCGTCATGTAACGGAGCATGGCTTCGCGATCGCCCTGGTCTTGCGGCACGGTGAAGCGCTCGATTCCCGGCCATCCTGTTGTCCAGTCCAGACCCCACTCGAACGGCCGGACGACGCGGTTGTTGTCGCGCGACGTCATGCGCGCTTCCCATTCATGGATCCAACGGCGATAGTGTTGTCGCATCACTCAGGATGTTATCTCACGGAAGCGGTAAGCATCGATGAAACCTCAATCAACATCGGTATTTACGCGCTGAACGGCGGCTGGCGATGTCCGAGAGGCGCAGGCGCCAGGGCAGCGTCCCAGTGGACGCTGAACCATTTAGCCGTCTAACCCAGAGGTTGTAGTGGCGATGCGACCGTTAGGGGATGTTCGCCATTTCAGCCTGGGGTAACCTTCCCACCATGCAACTCATACAGATTGGCGAAACCAAGCAGAAGACGGTCCTGGACATGATCCAGGAGATGGCAGAGCGTCAGTTTGCCGAGATGGAACAGCTGAAAGCGGCAGCACAGAAGAGGTCGCGGACCAGACAGCCCCGCCGCACTCTGCGGCGTTGCACCTCTCCCAGCGTCACCGCTTAAATCATTCGCAACTCACTGTTCAGCAGCACGCCCTTCGCTTCCAGCCGTGACAGCCTCACTTATTCGACGCCGTCAACATCTTGTGACCTTAGTGTCCCGGGGCAGTGTCAGGTTGAGAACTAAGTAGAAAAAGCCAGCCAAGCTCAGGGATTGACGGGGGCGACCTTAACCCGTTGGAAGCCTATGATCGCCGCATTCCCAAGTTCTGTGCAGGCCCCATATTCCAACCGCCGATGCGTAAGTTGCGTCCGCCGGAGAGCTCTGATGTCAAGAATGTACGCAGCTTGCTTCCTGGCGCTTGTGCTAGGTCTCACAATTCCTGCTGGCGCCACGCAGTATCAACAGATCGTTCCCAACACTACGCTCACGCTCCAGACGACGAACAACACGTCCGCCGCCAATTCTTTTCCGGGGTGCGAAATCACCACGGTAACCAACGGGCAATGCGTCAACAACGGCGATCTGGCAGCCAGCAACATCAGCAAGGTCGATGTTCACTCGCTGCTGTCGGCATCGCAGCAGGGCGCGAAGATCTACACCACGTACATCCCTTACTGGGTCCATGGCACCCACCCCAACATTGGTTACAGCTCGCAGGACCCCAACCAGGTGACTAAAGAGATTGCCGACTTGACCAGTCGCGGTTTCGATGGCGTGCTGGTGGACTGGTACGGGCCGGGAAGCTATGAAGAGGGCGCGACCGAAATCCTGAAGCCACAGCTGGAACAGCAGAACGTTTTGAAGTTTGCCCTGATGATCGACCAGGGAGCCGTTGAGTGGTTCTCGTGTTATCCGACCTGCTCGGCAACTCAGGCTCTGCTGAACATCATTTCGTTTGCGCGGGCGCAAGGCTACTTCAGCTCCCCGGCCGCGATCAAGAACAGCGACGGCAAAACCGTCGTCCTGCAATTCGGCATGGAAGCCTACGACATCAACTGGACGACTATCGAAAATCAGAATACCGACCTGGAATGGATCTTCGAGAACGCCGGAGCCTTCACCAACCAGTACACCATTGGCGCGTATGGATGGCTTTCGCCGAAGGATCCCCTCCAGAATGGCTATGAGGGACTCGACTACACGCAGTATTTTCTGAAGATCGCCAGCGAGAATCAGTCGAAAAAGAACTGGGCTTCCACCTGGAAGGGCTTTAATGACGTGGTGGCGAGTTGGGCTCCTCCAGGTGGGCGCCACATCCAGCAGTTATGCGGAAAGACCTGGCTCGACTCCTGGGCCGCAGTGGCCTCGTACACGGATCGGCTGGCCGCGGTGCAGGTTGTGACTTGGCACGACTACGAAGAAGGCACCGAGATCCAGACTGGCATTGACAATTGCCTTAGCGTTTCGGCCAGCGTCAACGGAAGCATTCTGAGCTGGAGCGTGCCCAACGAATCCACCCTCGATCACTACACGGTTTACATCTCGGCCGATGGCCAGAACCTGATGTCATTGGGTGAATATAGTGTCGGGAGCGGTTCGCTGAATCTGGCGCCTTTCAACTTTGCCCCGGGAACGTACTACGTATTCGTACAAGCCGTGGGCAAGCCAAGCATCATCAACCAGATGTCGCCCAGCGCGGTCTACACCGTGGGTGGACAACAGATACCGACTGTCACCATCACGTCTCCGTACAATGGCCAGGATGCCGGGCCAGCCACGAATCTCGGAGGCGAAGCCTCCAGTCCGAACGGACATATCATCGAGTACCAAATCTATCTTGACGGAACTCTGGTGAAGACCCTTGGCGGAGGTTCGTCGTTCCAGGCATGGGTATCGACCACGATGGGAGTTCACCACTTCGAGGTGAAGGCTGAGGACGTTGACCACCAGTGGGGGTCCGCCGAGGTTTGGGACCGGCGCACGTACTGATCGATTGAACCCAGCAGACAGCGACACGTCATTACGGGCGCTCGGGATTGGGCGCTCGTGATGACAAACCTCGGGACTTAGATCTGGTAGTCCATTTCGATCACTTGTTGCAGTTTGTCCTCGCCCTCGCTGAACACCAGCTCTCGTCCTTTTAGTTCGCGGACTTCTTTCTTCAGTTGCTTGACTTCGTTGGCGACCGCGGCCAGCGCTTCCGAGAGCGGATCGTTGATCTGCTTGGGATCGGTGATCACCACCCGCTTGCCATGACGAAAAACAATGTGGCCCGGCACGCCGACGACCGTCGAGTTGTCGGGCACATCGCGTAACACCACCGAACCCGCGCCCACCCGGCAGTTCTCGCCGATGGTGATGTTGCCCAGCACGCGCGCGCCCGCGCCAATCACCACGTTGTTGCGCAGGGTGGGATGCCGCTTGCCGGTTTCCTTTCCCGTGCCGCCCAGGGTCACGCCCTGGTAGAGCGTTACATCGTCGCCAATGATTGTGGTCTCGCCAATCACGACGCCCATGCCATGATCGACGAAGAAGCGGTGACCGATTTCCGCGCCGGGATGGATTTCGATTCCCGTGATCAGCCGCGCCCACTGCGACAGAGCCCGCGCCAGAAAACGCCATCCGTGGATCCACAGCCAATGGTGCACGCGGTAACCCCACAGCGCATGCAGCCCGGAGTAGAGCAGCACCACCTCCAGGCCAGACTTCGCCGCGGGATCGCGATCCAGAACCGCGGCGATGTCTTCGCGCATGCAGGAAAACATGCTCACACAGTAACCTCGGCCGTGGGCAGGGCAAGAGCCTCGTTGCGCAGCTTCTCGAACAGCACACTGCTCAAGTAGCGCTCGCCGCAATCAGGCAACACCACGACAATCAGCTTGCCGGCATTTTCTTCGCGCTGGGCAACACGCAACGCGGCCACCAACGCCGCGCCCGACGAGATGCCGACCAGCAGACCTTCTTCGCTGGCCAGACGGCGCGCCATGGCGATCGAGTCTTCGCCCGAGACCTGGATGATTTCGTCGATGAAATCGGTGCGCAGGATGCTGGGGACGAAGCCGGCTCCGATTCCCTGAATCTTGTGCGGACTGGGCTGTCCGCCGGAAAGCACCGGACTCTCTGTGGGCTCAACTGCAATCGCCTTGAACGAAGGCTTCTTCGGCTTGATGAACTCCGATACGCCAGTTAATGTCCCGCCGGTGCCGATGCCCGATATCAGAATGTCGACCTTGCCGTCAGTGTCGTCCCAGATCTCCGGGCCGGTGGTTTCGCGGTGAATCTTGGGATTGGCAGGATTGTCGAACTGTTGCGGCATGAAGCCGTTCGGAGTCTGTGCCAGGATCTCATTGGCTTTTGCGATTGCGCCCTTCATGCCCTTCACACCAGGCGTCAGGACGATCTCCGCTCCAAAGGCGCGCA
>Ga0181532_10001048_pt1 | contig 27503 bp, 18 predicted proteins | sample PEATcosm2014_Bin_33_FD_119768 | JGI IMG/M metagenome (GOLD analysis project Ga0181532, IMG submission 119768) | Peatland microbial communities from MTU Mesocosm Facility, Houghton, MI, USA - PEATcosm2014_Bin11_30_metaG | ecosystem: Environmental > Terrestrial > Soil > Wetlands > Peat | place...
GTCTGCATACCGTTCGGGATCTTCGCCCAAGGCGCGCATGACGGCGGCCTCGTTTTCAGGCGCGGCATCACAGCCGTGCTTCACGGCGTTCATTTTCATGCGCTCTTTCCCGGCCTCGCTGCGAGGCCCGGTGGAGCGCTGCGAATTGCGCCGAGCGGCATCGAGCCGCTGGGGAGTAAGACAAGTAGATTTGCGTAGAGACATAGAAACTCCATGAATTGGAAGATTGGGAGCAGGGGCGGCAGGCAAGCCGTCCCCACGAGAGATGAGACGGACATTCACAAGAGGACAGTCTACCACATTGATAGCCTATTTTCAAGTACCGACGGAGTCGATGGATAGTTTGCTAACCCCAGCTGGCGCAGACACCCAACCCCAGGTGTCTGCGCCAGCCGGCGGTTGTACGGGCGAGGCGCCGCCTCGCCCGTACCGGCGGAAACCCTGCCTGGATTCCGAATTACCCGGGGCGACGTGGGCCAGTGCGAGGCACCGCCTCGCCCCTACGGGTTGGGCACGCGGAATGGCGCAGATTCCCGTGGGGTCTGCGCTGTCCCGAAGGGACATGTGGCTGGCGCGTACATTGCTCTCGATGCATGCGCCGCGGTGGAATAGGTTGAGCGAGGGGCACATCCGTTAAGAGCGATATGTGCGCCACCCACGGTGTGTTATCCTATCGCAGCCATGGCGGGAACTAGAGACTTCGCACGAGGGTCGCCCTTACTCAAGCTGATCGGAGTGAGTAGATGAATCCAAGACTCAGGTACGGCCAGGCAGCTCCTGTAATGATCCTTGCCGTTTTGTGTCTCATCACGCCGCCGTGCGCTTCTAGCGCGGACAAAGTCATCACCTTAGACTATCGTATCTTCCCTGGCCTGGCTGAAATGGACGGCAATTGGGCAGCGCTGACAGTCGCGCATGACGGCAAGGTGTACGCAGGTCTCGCCTGCCACGGCTGCGACGGCCACATGGTGATGTATGACCCCGCCACTGACCGCGTCACCGACCTTGGCAACCTGACGCGCCTAGCAGGCGAAGCCAGCTTGCGGATTGGGCCTCAATCCAAGATCCACGCCAAGTTCGGAGAAGGATCTGACGGCCGGATTTACTTCGGCACGCATGCCGGACTTTGGTTCAATTACGCGCGCGTGGGAACCAAGGAAGGGTATCCCGGGGCCCACTGGATGGCGTACGATCCGAAAACCGGCAAGTTCGAAGATTTTGGCATCGGGCCGAGATACGAAGGGATCAATACCGGCGCTTACGACCCGAAATACAATCGTATTTATGGTCTGACCCATCCGCGTGGCCACTTTGTTTATTACGACGTCGCCTCAGGGAAGGCCGTGGACAAAGGGCGAATCAACAATTTTGAATCAATTTGCCGAACCCTCGGGATCGATGACGAAGGGAATGTGTATGGCAACTTCGGCGCCGGCCAGATCTACAAGTATGACCCGCGCACGGACGAAATTATCGAACTGCCCTTGCATATCCCCATCCGGCCGAAAGGCGTTTCGCTGGGGCGCGATTACAATAAGTCAGAAACGCACTGGCGCACAGTCGTCTGGGATTCTCAGGAGAAGAAATTCTACGGCGTCGACGAAAGCGCCAGCCTGCTTTTTTCGTTCGCACCCCATGCGGGCCAGTATGGGGAAGTCAAGTCGCTCGGACAGTTGTGTGTGGAAGGGATGAACGACCGGCGCGAAATCCCTTACGCCACACTGACCTTGGCGTTGGGGCGCGACCGCAAGCTGTATTACGCGCCGCCGTCCAAGGAATTCGATTACGGGGGCAGCCAGGGCATCGGCGTGTCTCACCTGATCGTGTACGACCTCGAGAGCGGCAGGACTGAAGACCGTGGCGAAATGCGGCTCGCGGACGGCCGGCGCGTCATTGGACTCAATTCCGCCGACACTGCTCCGGACGGCACAATCTACTTTGTAGGAGCCATCGAGGTTCGCGGCGCCCCGGGCCGGGAAATCGAGTCCGCAGGGAAAATCGGAAATGTTCCCTACCGTCTGGCCTTGGTCATTTACCACCCGAAGACGCGTTAGCAAACGATGATGAGAAAAACATTTTACTGTTGCGCGTTTCTCCTGCTGGCGGGGACGCTTGGAAAAGGCCAGCGCACACCGGACTACGACAGCGTGGTTGTTCCGCAGAACCGGATCGACGCCCGCGATCTCGGTTATTCGCCCATCGATGTTATCCCTGATGGAGAATCGGCGATCACCGCGCTGACGGTGGCTCCCAATGGCAACGTGTATGGCGCTACCAGCGGCAAACGTTCCCACCTGTTTGTGCTGAACCCGCGGCACGGGTACGTGCAGCCTCTGGGATTCATTCCAGGCGCGACCGCGGTCACGAGCGCGCTGGCCGTCTCAGATTCTGGCGACGTGTACATCGGCAGCACGCCGGCCGGGCATCTCCTCAAGTACACCCCCCATAGGGAAGACGAGCAGCCTCTGCGTATCAACGAACCCTGCGAGGTAACTGACCTTGGGTCAACCATTCAAGGAGAAGGTATCCTGGCGCTGACCATCGATCGCCGTGCGGGCGTCCTGTATGGGCTCACATTCCCCAGCGCGCACCTCTTCAAGTTCACCCTGACCACCGGAACCAGCGCTGACCTGGGCGTCATCGCACACCGCGCTCCTCAAGGGGAGAAGTTCCAAACCACGAAGATGGTCTCGCGAATGCTCGTGCTGGACCTCAAAGGCAACGTTTATGCCTCGGGCGAGGATGGCTTCATCTTCAGATTCGACCCGGAAAAACAGGCGCTCGAGAAATTGCCGGTGCAGGCGCCGTCAATTCCCGGACGCGAGCCCTGGACACGCGTGGACGCTTTTCTGTTGGACCCGTCGGGTGTCATTTACGGCGGAACGTCGGACGGATACTTGTTCCGCTTCGATCCCGAAAGCATCACCGTGAGCAATCTCGGCAGGCCGCTGCTCGAATATCGCATCGGGGGCCTGGTGCGCGCGTCCAACGGAAAGTTGTACGGCGTGGGCGGAGACGATGACGACATGGCGCGCTTGTTTTCCTACGACCCGCAGTCCGCCTCTTATGAAATCCTCGGTTTCGTAGACGTCAACCGCCGCCCGTATTATAGCTGGCAGGCCTACGTGATTCAGGCCATGGCAGCGGGGCTCGACGACACGATTTACATCGGGGAAACCGAGCGGATTTCCAAATTGTACTTGTTCTATCCGCGCTAGTACTAAATGACGGAAGTCGCCGTGATAGCGTGACGCTTTGGAAGGGCGGGGCTTCAGCCCCGCCGCCTCCGGGAGCCCAACGAGTTGGGCCTTTAGGCCCTGAAGCCACGTTCTTTCAGGGGCTAAAGCCCCCAATGACGAACCGTTTTCCGTGGCGGGGCTGAAGCCCCGCCCTTCCCGCCGCCCAGCAATATGACGCGGAATTTTGTCGGCAAGCACTGGTACTTGTTTGGATCAGTCAGCGCAATTTCAAGTAGCCGCCGGCCGTTATGTTTCTGGCCCCCCGTAGAGCTCTTCCTCGGACAGCACGGGTCGCTCTCCAAATTCCTTTTCGGCCCTCGCGGCTGCGCCAAACATCGGTCCGCGAGCCGGTACCACGGGTGCGAACGCCCTTAAACCGATCTTTTCCGGTACATCGTCGTAGACGGCCTCGATGCCTCCGCGCCGAAAATACGTTTCGTGCCAGAACCCGGTTCCGCCGGAGTCTTTCAAAAAGGTCTGCCACCACTCGCGATGCGGGTCCGAACGCGTCCACTCCAAGAGTGAGTTTGGGTCACGCCAGTATTGGCGTATGCCAACATGCATTGGTAATAACGAGTAGATGAATGTCTCGTGCCGAAGCAGCCCGCCGGGCTGTGCCGCAGCAGAAGAAGTAATCTTCGGCCCAAAGCCTAGCAGTGTCTTGATTCCGGCGATGCGATTAACTCGCATCCCAAGGTAGATGACTACCGGGTCCGGATAAGCAGACAGGTTGACGGTACGGCGCTCCACACGTGTGCGCATAGCGAAAGGTCCCCCAGCGCCATGATACCCATCGCGCAGGCCGGCTAACAAGCCGCAGATTCTGAAAGGCACAAACTCTGCACTACCCTTACCCGCTCATTCGTGTGCTGCTCATACCGCTTCACCTGTGCCCGTAATCCGTGAAAACGTAATCTCTTGTCTTCACGATCGTGTGGCACGCGAACCCGCACTTGGCGTCGTTCCCCTGCGGCGGCTTGTCCGTCAAGGTGCCGGGCCTGAACGTATTGGATGCAGCGTCATACTCGAACGCGCCCCATCCCCACCCGCCGCTGTCCGCGAACCGCTTGCTGTCCTTCACCATGAAGTCGACGTTAGCCTGGGTGCCTGGCACCGTCGCTGCGGTGAACGTCTCCATCTTTTTAGGGTTCCAGTGGATCTTCGCCATCTTGGAGCCGTCGGGGAAAGGCTTGCCGTTGCCGGGAACGCCGGCCAAGTAAGCCTTGATCATCACAGGGTTAGCGACGATCGCAGCAATGTGGTTTCCGTTCTGACTGATGGAGACAAGCTGCCAGGCCTCGTACCCTCTGAACTCGGAGAACGCGAGCCCATTCGGCACTTTCAAGGTGTACTTGTCCTGCGCGGAGATGGCCCAGCCGCTCAGGACCGCGAGCCCTGCCATAATCATCGTAATCGTGAGCGTCCTTTTGTCCTTCATCGCTAGCACCTCCTTATCGAGTTTACGTCCATGCCCCTCTCTTTACCTCAATTCTGTCCTGGCGCACTCCGGCGCCACGATCTGCAAGCCAGGTTCAATGGTGTTCGTCTCGGCAGGATACGGCACCTACGACAAAATGTCCATAATACTTTGACAGAGGTAAATGTGGCGTCCAAGGCCCGTGAGTCTTTCTGCAAGCTGCAAATTCACCGGCCGCAATAGCAAAGAGATGTTCATTTCCCTTCGCCGGCCCACCAAAGCCTCATCCCGATGTCAGGGTCCATCCTGAGAGGATAGCCATCGGGCAGCGGCGGATTGCCCACGTCATCGGCGTCTTGAAGAACACCCCAGGCTTGGTTCAGATCGACAACGCGAGCCGGCGACGTTGCGGGCTCGGGGTTTTCAAATGCGAATGTTGAATAAAGAGGCGTGAAGGCAAACAGAGTGCCTGTTGCGATGAGTGCAAAAGTAAATGAGAGCAGCCTGCGGTCTTTCATTTCAACTCCTATGGGCCTGCGAGCAGAAGGTTGTAGCAGTTATATGACGCTAGACCGGGTCATTCATGAATACGATGAGCGGAGTGCAGACTTAAGACCGTTTCACACAGAGCTCACGGAGTGTTTTATCTATGGACTTACCGAACCCCTTGATCAGAGAGGGCACGGAGAACATCCCGGAACCTCTCCGCGGTCTCTGTGCCTTACCTCCGTGACCTCTGTGCGAAACTCCTTTCCTCCGGCAAGTACTCCAGAAATTTCACGAATAATCCGGACTAGAGCGACGGCTTGGCTCGGAATTGCAGGTGGAACGGTGGAACCTCGAATGGGAATGTGCTGAGATCGAGCCCGACGCGCGCCGTGCCCGTGCTCCCAAACTGATGGGCGCCGATATCATACTTCTCGGTTTTCGATAGGTGCGGGCGGGCGCCGTTCCAGAAATCCACCTGGTTCTCATAGAGCAGCATGCCCTGGGCTCGGGCGGCGGAGTCATTCTGCAGTTTGTACCCTTCCGGGGTGTGCGCGTCCGGATTAACGAAACGCGGGTCTCCTGTTTTGGCCTGCGCGTCGCCCGCGTATACTTTATCCCAGAGGTTATTCACAAAGTGAAGCTGGTTAATGTCCAGGCCGGCGTCGATGCCCACTGCGCCCGAATTCTGCCAGAATATGTTATTTCGAAACCAGATATTGCCGTATTCATTCCGCGGAGGGCGGTTCTCGAGACTGACAACACGCCGACAATTGTTATACGCCACCGTGTTGTTGTCAAAATACACGTCACGGGTATTGGAGGTTAGGAGTAGAGTGGATTTGCCGTAAACGGAGCGGTCCGTTCCCGTCGGGTCGAAAAGAGTCCAGTCGTTGTGGACGATGATGTTGTTTCGGATGGAGACGAAATCGTCTCTAAACCTGTTGCTGCTCTCTTCCCCGGAAAGCCATACGGCTACATTGTTCGCCTCCAGGTAGTTGTTATCGAAAATGCTCATGCTGGCGTTGTCAATCCATATGGCGGCGATGCCGGCGCCACGGATCACGTTGTGACGCGCGGTGGAGTGGACGGTCCAGTCTTCATAGAGGATTCCATCTCCCAAATTGTTGTCCATTTGGCAATTCTCGATAACCAAATCTTCCATGGCCCCGTTCGCCGTGATTCCATAGCCTTCGGTGCCCTTAACATTCCATCCGGCATCATGAAGATAGCAGTTTCGCACCTCAACATTACGGTTCTCGTCGGTCGGATCCCAATGACCCGGGACGTCCTGCCCGGAGCCGTTAAAGTGGATTCCATAAGTTCCCGAATACGCCATTTCGCAATTCGTGATGCTCACGTAGTGGGAGCTCACCACATTCACTCCCACCTGGCAGGCGAAAAAACGGCAGTTGCGGATGATGATGTGTTGCTTTCGTTCGACGCGTATTCCAGAGCCCTTCGGGTGGCCGGAGGCCATACGAAACTCAAGTCCGTCTACGGTGTCGTAAGACCCCAAGACCAGAATGTTCTTGCTGCCGTCATTGGTGAAGATGACTTTTCCCTTGCCGTCCGATCGCAAAATAATGGGCAAATCCTGCGCGCCATCGGGAATCTTTACTTGAGAGCAGGGGTAAGTTCCCGCCGCAAAGACCACCGTGTCGCCCGGCTTAGCCAGAGAAACAGCTCTCGCCACGGTCTTGACCGGGCGATCCATCGTGCCGGCATTGGAATCGGAGGCATTGCTCCCGGTCGCGGCATACCACGTCGTCGCCGCGGCCAGCGGAACTCCGAGCCACACAACTACGCCAACCACCCAAAGAGATCGCAGACGCGTCCTGAAAATCATCGTTTCTCTCCTCTGGGTGCGCCGACATTTGAACGGGTGAAAGGCTTCAATATCCCGGGTTCAACGATTCGAGTGGGGGGAGCGTGTCGCCTTGATGGAATCCTGCGGCGAAGTCGTGCAAGCGCCTCGTGAGTTTCCACCAATACTGGAACTCAGAGTTCCATTTACCCATGATGGCGCCAAGGCGGTAGGGAGTATAGGTGTCCAGCCAAGCGTCGCGGTACGTTTGCTCGAGATCTCCACTATAGTCCATGAGGTCCTGAATCTGGCTGTGATCGTGCGAGCCGAACTCCCCCACCCAAAAGTGGAGCCGGCGGGGGTCAGGATGCTCGCCCAGATCGCGCCAAACGCCCGCCATTTCCGCTGCGTAAACATTCTTCATCCCGGCGTAGTCAAGCAGGCGGGCTTCCAGCAGCGTATCCCACAAGGTGGAAGGATCTCCGCCCAATCGCATGGCAGAGGAGAGATGTTCAATGGCGTCCTCGGCTTTCAGCCGTGACTGATGGAAATGCTCTTTCTGTGCCGTCGCTCGCGCCAAATGTGCCGGGGCGAGCGGGTCATCCCAGAAAGCAGGTGACGTCTCTTCCCATTCCGGACGTCCTCCGTCGACCGCCAAGGCCAGTTCGTTTTCGGAGCGGTCAACTGCGGCTAACCCTGATGCCACTTCGGTAGCCGCAGCCTCACCGTACATGATTCGAGCGTATTCGGAAAAGAAAGTGCTGCGCTTCACGGGGTCGGACTGCCAGGCCGCCGCGGCGCCATAGGCCATCCCCGGATAAGCGGGCCTGAACAGAACCGCGACGTCGTCCGTCCAAAGTGTGTTAATCAGCCCGGAGACTCCGTGTTGCCGGCCGGTGGAAAGAAAGGCGTCAATGTTATCAAAAGACCGATCGAAGTTGGGTGCCACCTGGTCCCAAATACTCACGCCTGTCGCCACGAATCGCGGTAGGGGACTGTCCTGGAATGGCTTCCAGTACGGCTGATAGACTGTCCGATCGTATCCCCAAGGGACTATGATCGTGCCGGCTGGAATGAGCGGGATCAAGTTTGGGTACTGGGCGAACATATCGCTCCAGACGAGCAGCGTCTTGCCGTGCGCCCGGATGAGGCCGGAGACGAGACGAAACTGCTGTTGATACATCGAGGCGGGCAAGTCTTTATCGGGCGCTACGGCTACCCGCGCCTCCCGCGTCTCGTCGAATCCGATATGAAAGAACCGGCTTGGAAACAGAGCGGTGAGCTGGTCGGTCCAGCTTTTCATCAGCTCGAGGACCTGCGGATTGCGAGGGTCGAACTCGCTGCCGTGAGGGAGAATCGCCAGGTCGGCATAACGCTCCACACGGAAAAGATCGTGCAAGTGGCCATACAGTTCCACGCAAGGGACCACATCGATGTGCCGCTGGCGACCGTAAGCAACGATGCGGCGTATCTCCTCAGGGCTGAACTGCGCGTCGCGGCTGAGAATCGGAAATCCTTCGAGCTCGACGCTCGCTTCCGAGTACAAGTAGTATTGATTATTCTTCCAGCGCGCCAGAAAATCGAGCTGGCGTTTTACTTCGGCTTCTGTCGGCAGGCCGCCGTGACTCGTGTCCACCATGACGCCGCGATAGGGAAGCGAAGGCCAGTCGACAAGCTCGACTTCCGGAATCCTAGCCTCCGCTCCCGAGCCTTCCACCAGTTGAACCAGCGTCTGGACACCGTAATAGACGGCGGCGGAAGAGCGGCCCTCGACGTAGACGCCCTCCGGGGTCACTTTGATCGAATAGGATTCTCGAGAATTGGGTCCGCTACTTTCCCCCGGCGTAGGCAGGGGGTCGAGCGCGCCACTGCGCTGCAAGGTTATCGCCTTACCTGTCGAGTCGCCTTCCGAGACGAAAATCGCACTTCCCAGGATTCTCGAAAGCGATGAAGAGAGCTCGTCAGCAGCGAAACGGTCTTCCGGGACCGCATTAGACGGAAGGCGTATTTTAAGACCACGCACCGCAAGCGCGCCAGAAGCGTAATTAATTTGCTGCGGTCGTGGCAAAAGAGGGTTGTGCTCCGCGGACGCCCCCAAGGGCGTAAGCAGGAGCCAGAGGAGGGCGGTACCGAGTTGTATTGGTTTCATAACGTATGGTTCGTAAGAGAGGGCTGAGGGTTCTCTTCCACAACGGTCTTGGCTCGCGGTGATTCGAAGAAACAAAAACCGATCGCCACTTCGGCCGAGACCTGAACGAACTTCTCCGTGTCCTCCGTGGCTTCAAGACTTAAACACAGAGAGCACCGAGGACCTCAGAGGGCTCTGTGTTGGGTCTTCTTCGTGGCCACAGAGAACACGGACAAAAAACCGACGCCGCGGCTGGGCGATACTTTCTTCCCTCCCAATCTTCGGGTCGAGGCTCTTTAGAATATGAGTCGGAGCCCGAGTTGGATCAAGCGTGGCGCGTAGCCTCCGGCGCCATTAGTGATCTTGCCGGAATAGGTATCAACGACGCCGCCATCGCGAGTGTCGAAAATGCCGGTGTCAGGATCCCCGAGGTTATAGTGGTTAGGCAAGTTGAAGAAATCGGCTTTGAATTCCAGTTTGGTAGCCTCACCCACGGGGACCCGGAAGCTCTTCATGGCGCTAAGGTCCCAATCGCCGAACCCGGGGCCGAACATCGAGTAAGGCGAAGCGTTGCCGTAGTGCCAGGGTTGTGGAGGTGAGAATGCCGCAATGTTGAACCAGGTCACACCGTTCACGGTGTCGTGCCCTGATTGCCGCCCGGCGTAAAGCGGCGCGCCCGCCACGCGGTCCGGCCGGGTGGCGGTCCATCCGACCAGGGTACCGGGATTCTCAAAGGTGGGCGTAATCGCGTCGCCACTGTGGTACGTCGTGATACCGGACAATCGCCAGCCACCCAGCACGCCATCCACGAACTTGTTTGAGTTCGCGAGCCACTTTTTGCCGCGGCCCACCGGTAGTTCGTAAACGTAGTAAACCAGGAATTTGTCGCGGTATTGGAACTGTTCATTACTGTATTCCGCACGCAGATTCCAGGGGTTCTGCGGTGGAGACCCGCCCAACTCCGCATCGGCATTGATATTGGTCAGGTTGCGAGACCAGTCGTATTCCGTCCGCAGCATCAACCCGTTCGCAAAGTGCTTCTGGACTTCCAGTTGGAGTTGATTGAACGAACTGGTGCCCGGGAAGTTGAACCAGTTGACGGCGCTCCATGGTTGGAAAGGAAGTTGGTCCTGGGTTGGCACGTTGGGTTGTTGAACGTTCGGACGGTCGATGTTGTCGAATTGAGAAAGCAGGTGGTGCCCCTGGTCGCCGAGGTAGCTGGCGCGAAATGACCAGTTGTCTCCCACCTGGCGCTCGAGCGTCAGGTTCCACTGCTGCGATACAGGATTCACTTCATTCCGATCCATGACCGAGATGGAGGGATTCGCCGCCTCACCCTGAACCAGGTTGGCGGGAAAGGGATTGGCAAAAGTTATGTCCGGAAGATAAGCGCTGCTCGGTGTACCGGGCAGTTGAGTGTTGAAGGCAGCCGTCCGTTCCCAGGGCAGGTTGCTCTGACTTTGTAGCGGCCCTGACCACCCGGCGTTGAAGGCGTTATAAATCCCCCAGCCGCCTCGAATCACCGTCTTGTTGTTGCTGCCGGGGCGATAGGCGAAACCGATGCGCGGCTCCCAGTTGTGGTAATCGTTCTTGAAATAGTTGAGGGGCGCGCCAATCTGCTGAGTAGTCACAAAAGGATAGGCGGCAAAGGCGCCGGGATCCGCATTGGGCGGAATTACAACCGTGTCGGAGTTTTCTGCAATCACGACCTTGTTGATGGCAGGGTCCCAGAATGTGGCGTTATGATCGCGAAACGTCCACGGCCGCTGATACATGTAGCGCAGCCCATAGCTGACGGTGAGGCGAGGGGAGGCTTTGAACGTGTCCTGCGCGTAAAAGTCCCACTCGCGATCGTACATGTTTTGGCTGACGGGGGCGGCGTAACTCGAGTAGTCGGCGATCCCCAGCACGAAATCGGCGTAGCCGTTTCCGATCGACTGGCCGTAATTGCTTCCCGGAATGTTCCATCCGCGGTTACCTGTCCACTGCCCTGAGGAGCTGAAACTTCCCAAGGGAGCGTTGCAGTTGAAGAAGCAGAAGTCATTCTCCTTGTATCCGCTCTCCTCGAAACCGACCTTGATGGTGTGCCGCCCTCGCACCATGGTGAGGTTATCAACCCAATCGGCCGTGCCCTGCAAGGCGTGGGCATTGCCCACGTCACCGATTGTGCCCCCGAGGTTCGTTCCTCCATAACCACTTATGGTCATGGCCGGCAGGCCGCGATCGGAACTCGACGGCATTTGGGGGAAAAGGCTCGACGGGTCAAAACCCAGGTCTTGCCCGAAAGAGCGAATTGCCGTGCCCACCCATCCCAGCCGAAACTCGTTGACGGTGCCGGGGCCGAAGGTGTGCGTTTCGGTTCCACTGCCGTTGTACCAGTTATATCCGTGGTCCGACCAACTCCCGTACGTCGCACAGCAGGCGTAGCCGTAGAACCACGGCGCGCCTTTGGACGCTGTGGCGAAAAGCACGATCGAGTCCCTGCTCCCGAGTTGTCCATCCAGGCGCAACTGGGCGTTGTTCGTGCCAAAGCGGAGCGGAAGGGCGCCGTCCCAGTCGTACAGGGCGTTGGGCGATCCGGGTAGAAAAGGCGACCCCGGAGCCTGCGTAAGATTGACGTTAGGCGCGGGCATGTACGGGGAAAGTACGGTGGCTTGGGAGGCGAACATCGACGTAGGAATCTGGTTGTTCAGAAACGGCTGTCCGGTGTAGGGGTTGTACAACTGCTGGCCATTGGTCGAGTCAGTGCAGAGGCCCTGGGCCCAGGTGTCGCACAGATTCGAGAAGTCCCCTTGGCGCATGGCCAGGGTGGGGAAATTGTTTTGCAACGGCTGCGGGTGGATTTCTCGAATCCCATCGTAGTTGACGAAGAAGAACAGTCTGTCCTTCAGGATTGGACCACCCACATTCGCGCCAAACTGGTTGCGGTTGAAGGGATTTGCATTCTGATTGTACTTGTTCAGGTCAAAACTGTTGGCGCCGGTGGTTTTGTTTTCGTTGTATTCGAAGACGTTCCCGTGAAACTTGTTGGTGCCCTGCTTGGTCACCATGGTAATCGCAGTCTGGGAGCGATACTCCGCGCCGTTCATGGAGCTGTCGACTTTGAACTCCTGCAAGGTGCCGATGGCGGGCAGGTTCGCCTGGGCAATCATCTCCGACGTGCCAATATAAGTGACGTTTCCACCGCCGCCCTGGCCAGGGTTATTGGTGCTGATTCCGTTCACCGTCCAATTGCTCATCCCGACGTAGGCCGCTCCGCCGATGTCCGGATTCGAGTTGCCATTGGTGATCCCTTGTGACATGCCGGGGACCAGGTTCATTAATCCGTCCGTCGACGTAGTCTGAAAGGGAAGGTCCGCAAGTTCGCGCGTTTGAAGCGTGCCCCCCACGGTGGGCGAATCAGTCTGCACAAGCTGAGCGTGCCCGTTGACCTCTACCGTCTGAACCACCTCGCCGACCTGCAACACCACATCCTGACGGGCAGTCTGTGACGAGAGGAGCTGAACGCCTGCGGCTTGGAAGGTTCTGAAGCCCTCTTTGACCGCGGTCACGGTGTAGGTTCCTGCCAGAAGGTCAGGAACTGTATATGTTCCGGAAGAATCCGTTGTGGTAGTGTATGCGATCCCGGTACCCTCGTTCTTGACTGTGATCCGAGTGCCGGGAACCGCCGCACCGGAAGTATCCGCCACATTTCCCACGATCAAACCCCTGATCTCCTGAGCGTGCAGTGACACCGCTGTGGCCAGGCACATCAACGCCAACATCGAAAACCAGGTCTTTTTGATTCTCATAACTCAACCTCCACCGTACCTTCGATCGCCAGTATCAACGCAAGTTAAGCGTGGCCAATTGGAGCAGTCAAGGCAGACAGGTGAGGTTTCGCCTGGAAAGTCCAACAGGCTGGAAGAAAAGCAACGGGCAGTTGGAGAGCGTCTTGCTTATCGGTCCAGGTTCAGCGCTGCGGCTTCGGTTCAGATGAGGGAGCCGGGGTTGTCCCCGCTTCAATCCCTGACTTCGGCTCGTGGACATCCAGTTGCTGTTCGAGCGAATTGGCGCGAGCCTGCGCTGCTTGAGCTCTCGCGGGGTCGTGAGCACGCTGATAGAGGCGCGCCAACAGATCGTAGGCTTGGGCAGAGCGCGGGTTCAGTTGTGTCCCCGTTTCAACCTCTTTGATACTCTCCGGCAATCGGTTCTGGTCAGCCAGCACTTCACCAAGTCCGCAGTGGGCCTGCCAGTCCCGGGGATTAAGGCGGATTGCCGTTCTGTACTCATTCCCCGCTTCATCCGACTTCCCTGCCTGGAAAAGGGCCTTCGCCAGGTTGCGATGCATCTCCGGGGAATCCGGGCTGAGATCGACTGCCGCCCGAAAATAACCGATGCCGGCGTTCAGGTCGTCTTGCTCGACCAGACGGATGCCCGTATCGGTGTAAAGTTGAACCGTTCTGAGCGTATCGCGATCTTTTCGCAACTCGACGAATCTTCGCATCGCCTGTTGCGACTCTTCCGTCTTCCCCTCGAGTCCCAGGGTCTGAGCGAGATTGAGAAGTGAGGGACCGTCAGCGGGACTCCAGTCAATGGCTTGGCGAAATTCCGATGCGGCGCTCTCCAGGTTGCCCTTTTGCCGAAGGAGAAGCCCCAGTTCATAGTGCGATTCAGGAGCCTTGGGCGCCAGTTGCAGTGACTCCTTGAATTCATCGAGGGCCTTCTGCGGGTCGCCCTGATTCTTGAAGTACAGACCCCACACAAAGTGAATGCCCGGATCGTTGGGTTGAATTCGAGCCGCAGCCTGCAAGGCGGCCTCTGCCTCAGTGAATTTGCGCTGCTCGACCAAGACGCGAGCCAACTGGATTCGGGGCGCAGCGTAGTCGGGCTGTAAACGGATCGCCTCGCGAAACTCCGACACACCCCGGTCGCCGGCACCCGTAAGCTCGCGAACCATTCCCACGCCGTAGTGTGCAGGCGCAAAGCTCGGGTCAATCTCGACAGCCGCCTGGAATTCAGCCAGAGCTTCATCAAAATGCTCAAGCTCCACGAGGGTCCAAGCCACTTCATAGCGAATCTGGAGGTTCCGTGGCTCAAGAGCGGACGCCGAATGGAGTTCGTTCATGGCGCCCCAACGGTCTCCCATCTCCCGCAATAGCATGCCGAGTTGGAAATGGGCGCTGGGATCTTGCGGCTGGACGACGATGAGGCTGCGAAAGTCCTTGGTTGAGCCACTGCGGTCGCCGGCCTTCCACTCAGCCATGGCCAGGTTGTAAAGCGCATCTGGGTAGCCAGGATGAAGCTGAAGAACCGTCCGAAGTGCGGTAGCCGCGCCTTGAAAGTCGCCAAGGATAATGTAGGTTTGTGCCAGCATGTAACGCGGCTCCCAAGCTTTGGGCTCCAGCGTCACGGCTTTTTGAAACTCTAGAACTGCCTCCCTTGAATTCCCATTCGCCCGCAGGGCGATGCCGAGTCCGGAGTGGGCCGAAGCTGAGCTTGGATCGAGCTTCAGCGCTAATTGAAACTGGTGCTCCGCAACGGCATAGTTCTTTTGTTCGAGGGCCTTCGTCCCCGCTCGTTCGTATTCACGGGCTTTGTTTTCGGGTTCTTGGCTGGGCGCAGTGGGGACTGGCAAGATTAACATGCCAGTAAGTAGCAGGAGGAAAGTAACGGCAGTCCAGCTGCCGCGCAACCGATCCGAGAGGCGCATCACTTTCTTTGTTTCCTCTTATTGGCTCAGCGAGTCTCTGGGTAGTTCAGTCACCTCATGCGCGGCGGGTTGGACACTCGATTCTCTCCCAATGTTGCCCAACTGTGAAGAAAGTTGCGCCGCCGTGCGCTTGACCAAGGCCGCCAAGTCCTGGATACGCTCGTCAGGGATTTGAGCCAGACTGCCTGCCACGCTGATCGCGGCGACGATCGAGGAGTTGGAATCAAATACCGGCGCCCCGACGCAACGGTCTCCGATTTCGTCTTCCTCATCGTCTACCGAATAACCCAGTGATCTTACTTGGGCGAGCTCCCGCTTCAAGGCGGCGAGGGAGGTAATTGTATTGTCGTTGCGCCTCGGGAAGCCTTTGAATCTTGCGATCATGTCGAGTTCATCGTCACTGATGTAGGCCACCAAGGCCTTGCCCACAGACGTACTGTGAACGTCCAGCCGGCGTCCAACAAAAGAGGTCTGCCGGCTTGGTCCGGGAGCCTCAACCTTTTCAATGATCATTGCCTCGGCGCCATCGAGGACGGCCATATGGGCAATTAGTTGGGTCTGCTGCATGAGAGAACGCAAGAACGGTTTGGCCGCGTCCCGCAGATCAAGGTTCTCGATTGCATGACGGCTTAGTGTGATAAGCTTCAAACCAACGGAGTATCTGCCATTCTGGCGATTCTTTTGCAGAAATCCCCGCCGTTCAAGGGTTTCTACAATCAAATAGGTTGAACTCTTGGGAAGTCCAAGCCGGCGGCTTATCTCAGAGGTTGAGAAGCCAGACCTCGACTTAGCGAGAAACTCGAGCACCGAGAGCGCGCGCTCAATGGCGGGGACTGGACAGCTCTTCGCATCCGACATCGGATTCTTCGCTTGTTCCAGAGACTTTAAAAGCCCTCAAACACGGTTCAATACTAGCACAAATCGCCGCTGAAAGGGGCTGAGAGGAATCTTCCAGCCTACTGGAAAACAATCGCCAACTCGAGTGCAATTGGGTTGACAGAGTTCTTGCCTACGATAAACTCTCCACATGATTACACCAAGAAACATCAAGATAGACGGCATCGTTCCGATCATCCCGACAATCTTCGACGAAAAGGAACGGATTGACTGGAGTGCTTTTGAGGCGTTGCTTGATTTCGCCTGCGGGATCGATGTCTGCGCCATTTGCCTCCCAGCCTACGCAAGCGAATTCTACAAGCTCTCCGATGCCGAACGCCGCGAGATCATCGCCAAGGCGGTCGAGCAATCCGACGGTCGAGTGCCCGTGGTCGCGCAGGCGAATGCGGGCTCCGCGCTTCACACGGTGGAACTGGCGCGATTCGCGCAGGAGGCGGGAGCGGCCGCGGTGTCCATCGCCGCTCCACGCATGTTTGCGATTTCGGAGAACGACCTGCTGCGGCATTTCGACAGGATCTTATCCGCAATCGATATCCCGCTGGTGCTGCAGGATTTTAATCCGGGTGGGCCAACGGTCAGCACGAGCTTTATCACCAACCTTCATCGCCAACACCCGCATTTTCGTTGGGTCAAATTGGAAGAACCCCTGATGGCCACGCGAATTGCTTCAATTCTGGAGGCGACTTCCGGCAAAGTTGGAGTGCTCGAGGGTTGGGGCGGCATGTATATGCTCGAATTGGTAGCCGCCGGGATTTGTGGCGTCATGCCGTCGCTCTCGCTGGCGGATTTACTGGCGCGCATCTTTCGGCTGGCTGAGGGCGGACAGCGCCAGGAAGCGTACGAAATCTTCACCGGCACACTGCCGCAGATTGTCTTTAGCTTGCAGAATATGGAGCTCTATCATCATGCAGAGAAGCGGTTACTCGCCGCGCGCGGCATCATTAACGAAACATTCATACGTGACCCGCGACTTGAATTAAGCGCACTTGATGCCGCGCATATCGATTTCCTGAATGCAAACATACTAGCGTTACTCGATCGCTTGAAAATGCCGCGTTTCCCTCGTTCGGTTAAAGAGGTAGAAATATCGAGACACGTAGCGGAAGGAAAGTACAAGATGGGACAGTAGTGGGAGGCGCCGGCTGATCCTGAACGCGGAGTATGGGCCTCGCACGCCGCAGCGTACCAGGGTCAGGAAGGAATCATAAGATGCCAAAAACTGAGATTCTGCATCCCGATAAGAAAGTCTCTACGGGAGCCTACTCGGCAGGTGTTTTGATCGACGGTTGGCTCTACATTAGCGGACAGGGACCGCTCAACCTTGCCACCGGTGAGGTGAAGCGGGGAACCATCGAGGAAGAAACCCAGCTAACTCTGGAACACATCGGGAAAGTCCTGGCAGCGGCCGGGATGACTTTCGACAATGTGGTCAAGTGCACGTGCCATCTTTCCGACATCAAGGACTTCGCCAGATTCAACGCCGTGTATCGCAGTTTTTTCCGCGGCATTCTGCCTGCGCGGACCACTGTGCAGAGCGTGCTTGGGGACGGAATCAAAGTGGAGATCGATGCGGTTGCCCGGAAGGGGTAGCGCAGGGGTGGGCGCATTCTGCCCTCCTCTGCGGCACTTCATCTGAAGAAGGGACCGCGAGGGGAAGGGCCGCAGAGGAACGCAAAGAACGCGTACCTTTGCGCTACACGCTTGCGCCGCTTTAGGGACTTTTCGATATGCAGAAAATTGCCAGACGAGCATTCTTGATGAGCGCAGGAGCCGCTCCTTTGGCCTTTGCATGGAGCGGGCGGGCAGGCGCCAACGATCGAATTCGAGCTGCCATTATTGGCATGGGCGACCGGGGCCGGGATCACATAGAACTGCTGTCGCGAATGGATGGAGTGGAGATTGCCACGTTCTGCGATCCGGACGAACACCGGATGCAGGAGAAAGCCGCAGAATTCGAGAAGCAAACCGGAAAGAAACCCAAGCTCGAGCCTGACCTTCGCCGCGTTCTCGATGATCGGGATATTGACGTTATCACCATCGCCGCGCCGAATCACTGGCACGCCCTGGCCACGATCTGGGCCTGCCAAGCGGGAAAGCACGTTTACGTCGAGAAGCCCATCGCCCACGACATGGTCGAGGGGCGAATGATGGTGGAAGCCGCGAGGAAACACCAACGGTTGGTCCAGGGCGGCACACAACGGCGCTCGAATGGACGCATTCGCAAAGCCATCCAGGCGCTGCATGACGGAGTCATCGGCGACATTTATATGGCCCGCTGCATTCACTTCCAGGTGCGAGACTCGCTTGGATTCAAGGAGCCCGAAGCGCCGCCGCCCGATCTTCATTGGGACCTGTGGCTCGGTCCGGGGCCCGAACAGCCCTTCCACCGGAACCTTGTTGATTACAACTGGCACTGGTTCTGGGATTTTGGAAATGGCGAGCTTGGAAACAACGGGGTCCACTACATGGATGTGGCCCGCTGGGGACTACAGCGTGGACTGCCCGACCGCATTCATTCCGTCGGCGGCCGATACGGTTACAAGGACCAGGGGCAGACTCCCAATACCCAAGTTGTGACCTACGAGTTCCGGGACGGCCCGCAGTTGGTCACGGAAATCCGTGGCCGCTTCAGCAATGAAGAAGCGGGGATGTCGTCGGGCGTGTTTTTCTACGGGTCGAAAGGGTACATGGCAGTCAGTCCGGATCAGGAAGGAAAGTGCACGGTTTTCCTGAGCGAAAGCAAGCAGCCTCAGCCGGATCTGGGAAGTGATAAAGAAGGCCCTCATCGTGACATGCAGGTAGCCCACTTTCAGAACTTCTTTGATGCCGTCCGCGCCGGGAAGCAGGAACTCTTGCATGCCGACGTGAATGAGATTTATCTTTCGACCGCGCTTGCCTTGCTGGGGAACATCTCGTACCGGCTGGACAGGAAGTTAACTTTCGATCCTGCAGCGCAGCGGTTTATCAGCGACGAAGCGGCCAACCAGATGTTGAAGTGCGGACACCGCAGCCCGTATAGCCTGCCCGAGAAGGTGTAGCAAAACATGCAGGCCAGTGAAAGAACGTTCTCCGTGTTCTCCGAGCTTATGGATTCTCAACACAGAGGACGCGGAGTCTCAGTGACCTCTGTGTTGAGTCTTTTGTGCCACAGAGAACGCGGAGAAACATCTTGGCCGAACGCATGGCCGCTCGAATTCAGCGCCAGCGAGGAATGCCTATGAATCGCAGACAATGGATGATACTTTCCGGTGCCGCGGCCGTACACCCGCGGGAGTTGGCGCGCGCACAACAGGCTCCGGCGCCTGGGGATGAGTCCCAGACCTTGCCGGACAAGCTCCTGCTGAAAGACTACCGCCCTCGGTCGATCTATAAGATCTCCAAGACTGAAATTGTGAAGGCCAGGTATCCCGTGGTCGACGTGCATTACCACGCCGAATGGGTCAAGTCACCGGAGGACCTGGATGAGATGGTCAAACTGATGGACGAGGCCGGCGTCGAGAAGACGGTTACTTTCGTCAGGACGGGCTCTCCTGATAAATACGTAGAGTTGAGCAAACGGTTTTCCAAGTACCCGGAACGATTTGACCTATGGTGTGGGTTCGACCTTAAAGGCTGCGATGAGCCGGGGTTTGGGCCGGCCGCCGTGAAATCGCTCGAGGAATGTCATCGCCTGGGTGCGGTTGGAGTGGGTGAGATCGGCGACAAGGGCACCGGCATCTGGGGCGCTCCCAAAGGATCGAGCCTGCACCCGGACGATGCGCGTATGGACCCTCTTTACGACCAATGCGCGCGCTTGGGAATGCCCATCAATATGCACGTCTCGGATCCAATCTGGGCTTATGAGCCGATGGATAATACCAATGACGGACTCATGAATTGCTACAAGTGGCGAATCACCGTGGGCCCAGGCGTCCTGGGCCACAACGAATTGATTGAATGTCTCGAGCGCGCGGTCGCGAAGCACCCCCGGACGACCTTCATTGCGTGCCACATCGCCAACCTCGAGTATGACCTGACTCGGCTGGGACAGATGCTGGATCGCAATCCGAACCTTTATGTGGACGTGGCCGCCCGCTTTGGGGAAATGTCTCCTATTGCGCGTTCCGCGGGCCGGTTCATCCAGCGCTACCCCGACCGCGTGCTTTACGGGACGGATATGGCTTACACACGCCCAATGTTCCGCATAACCTTCCGTATACTCGAGAGTCTGGATGAGCACTTCTACGGATGGGAGATGGGACTCGACGGCGCCTCCGGAGGTTTCTCGTACCATTGGCCGCTTTATGGATTGGGCCTGCCGGACGAAATCCTCAAGAAAGTGTACGGAGATAACGCCCGGAAGGTTTTCAAGATGGCGCGAGACAACGCCGCATGAGTGATTTTTCTCCGAGTCCCCTGCGCCGGGAAAGAATGAAACACAGAGCGCACTGAGGCGGTCCGTGGTCTCTGTGTTTAGTTTTTTGGAAGCACAGAGGACACGGAGAATGCCGATTTGGTCGCGGTGGCAGGTCCGCGCTGCCTCAATTTACAGAATCCGGCTTTCATCAGAGAAAATGTGACTTCTAAGGATACGGTCTTCATGACAAAAACCCGCAACTTTGTAATGGTCGCATTGTTCTTGGCCACCCAGGCCATCCCATCTCCGGCTGCGCCTGGGGACGTAGCGTCGTTGATCTTTCCAGCGCCTCGCGAAATCACTGTGGCAGGGGGCGGGTTTACCCTGGACGATAACGTTGCGATTGCCGTCCCGTCCACGGCGTCTCAAGAGGACATGCTTCTGGCGCATTTTCTGTCGGATGAACTTGCAGACCGATTTGGGGTGTTTCTCAAAACCGATCGGCTGGCTCGAATCGACGCGGGGAGGCGGATGATCGTCATGGGCTCCGTCGCCAACCCCTTGGTGAGGGAATATTGTGCGCAGAACCACATCGAAGTGAGCGCTCACAATCCTGGCGCCGAAGGGTATGTCCTCCAGGTTTCCCCCAGCCTGGTCTTGATTGGGGGGAGCGACGATCGGGGGGCCTTCTATGGATTGCAGTCCCTGCGCCAGCTAGTCGCGCGGGAAAACGGGCAATTGCAAATTCCGGGTGTGCGCATTCGCGATTGGCCCGACAAGCCCTTTCGCGGCCTCAAGCTTTATCTTCCCGGACGCGACCACATCCCCTTTTTCAAACGGTTCATCCGCGACTTCGTGGCCCTCTACAAATACAACACGCTGATCATGGAGATGAACGCCGGCATGCGGCTCGACAGTCATCCTGAGCTAAACTCCGCTTGGCAGGAATTCGTCCGCGATGCCAATTACGGGCGCCGCAACTACCCCGCAGGCACGCTCCACAATCGGACACCCAATTCATCCCATCAAGACACGGCGGATGGAGGGTTTCTCGAAAAAGACGAAGTGGCTGACCTGGCGCGGTGGGTAAGGCAGAACCACATCGAATTGGTCCCTGAGCTGCCTTCCTTCACCCACAGCTACTACTTGCTGACCATGCACAAGGAGCTTGCGGAGGTACCCGGCGAGAAGTGGCCCGACACGTACTGTCCTTCCAATCCGAAGAGTTACGAACTGCTTTTCGAAGTCTATGACGAGTACATCGATCTCTTGAAGCCCAAAATGATTCACGCCGGGCACGACGAATTGTTCTGTCCGATTGGCGTCTGTCCAGTGTGCGGAAACAAGGACATTGGCGAGCGCTACGGCGAGGACGTCAAGAAGATTCACGACCATCTGGCGGCCAAGGGAGTTCAGCTCGCCATTTGGGGCGACATGCTGCTTCAGAGTGTTCGCGGCGTGGGATTGCAGCCGGACCATACGGAGGACGGCTGGAAATTCAACGCTGCCGGAGGCATGACGCGCGAACAAGTTGAGCGGCTGGTTCCAAAAGACATCCTGATCTTCAACTGGTTCTGGGACGAAAGCAAGGCGCTCGAAAGCGAAGCCCAACTCGACCAGATGGGATTCAAGCAGATTTATGGAAACTTCACTCCCAGCATTAAGGATTACGAACAGCGGAGCAGGCGCGAGACGATTATCGGGGGGGCGCCGTCCGCGTGGTTCGCCACCAACGAAATCGGCTTTGGCAAGGAGCTGATGGCCGATTTCCTTGGCTGCAGCAACATTTTATGGAACGGCAAGGTCGTCGACGGCAAGCAACTCTCGGGCGTCATTCAAGCGATGGTCCCGGACATTCGCGCCAGGCTCGAGGAACGGTTGCCTCCCAGCCGCACCGAATCGTCCTTTGCGCCGGTTGACATTCAAGCGAGCTTCAACCTGGGAACCACGGAACCGAAGCTGAGTATAGACCTGAACGGCATGAAGACAGGATCGATCTCGCTTGGTAAGGTGCCCTTTGATCTCAGTGATTCAGGAGAGAAGAAAGCGATTCTGGCGGCGGCCGACGGCAAGGAGAGCAGCGGACTGCCGCAAGAAGCGGACATCAAAATTGGTGAGGACGTTACCAGCCTGATTTTTCTGCACGCCGCTGCAAAACCTGCAACCAACAAGGAGTCGTTCCGGTTGATCTACGACCCGGAGGACACCGCGGATATGCTCGGCTGGTACGAAATCGTGTACGAAGACGGCTTCGTCACCAGCATACCCATCCGGTACGGTGTGAACATCGCCGAGTGGAGTTGGGAGAAGCGCGATTCTTCGCACGACTATGCCTACGGCGCCGATGCCGTGTCGCTCGGCGGGTCGTCAGGCAATACCATCACTTTCTTCGCATTCGAATGGGTCAATCCCAGGTTGGGCAAGGTGATCAAGGAGATCCGTCTGAAAGGCACGACAGGTTTCCGTGGCGGCGATTCGGGCTGGATCAACGGTTTCGGCCCGACCATTCCGGACAATGGCGTTATTCTTAAAGCCATCAGCGTGGTCCGAAAACGCCCATAAGTATCGAAAATGGAGGCGGTGAATATGGCTTCAGCGAAAACGAAACGGACAGCTTCCCGGGCGAGCATCCGACTGGAGAAAGCGGCGGATATGCCTGTCGGGGTCGTGGGTCTGGGGCTGATGGGAAACAGTATCATCGCCTGCTTGTTGGCTGCCGGACATCCGGTGGTCGGCGTGACTCGCAGCCTTTCGAAGCGGCGCAATACCCGCCGCCACTTGCAATCTATTCTCCGCCAGATGAAACGGGAGAAGCTACTTTCCCTCGATCCGGCACAGGTGATTACGAAGTTGCGCATCACCGAGGACTTCGCGGACCTTCGCGAGTGCCAGGTGGTGATTGAAACGGTGCTGGAAGACCTCCAGGTGAAATATGAAGTGTTTCGGAAGATTGAAGCCGCAGTATCGCCGGAGACGATTATCGGCAGTAACACTTCGGCGCTTCCCGTGACTTTGCTTCAAAAGGGCGCCAGCCATCCGGAGAGATTCATGGGAATCCACTGGGGCGAACCTGCGCACGTCTTGCGATTCATGGAGATTATCTGCGGCGACCAGACTGACCTGCGCCTTGTGGAGCGCGCGAGGGCACTGGCGGAGCGCTGGGGGAAGGAGCCTTCCATCGTCCGGCGCGACGTTCGCGGCTTCCTGACCAACCGCTGTATGTACGCCATGTTGCGCGAGGCCTTTTACCTGGTCGAATCGGGCTACGCGACGATCGAGGACGTGGATCGTTCCTTGCGGAATGACTATGGCTACTGGATCACACTCGCCGGGCCCTTCCGCTTTATGGACCTGACCGGCGTGCCCGCCTACATGCGGGTCATGGAGCATCTGCTGCCGGATTTGTGCTGCTCCACGGAGGTGCCGAAGTTGATGCGCAAAGTGGTGGGCTCGGGCGCCCTCGGAGTCGCCAACGCTCGAGGTTTTTACAAGTACACTCCGCAGGAGGCGCGGCGCTGGGAGAAGCGTTTTCTACGATTCACTTACGACATTCGCGCCCTGGCGCAAAAGTATTCGAAAGGTTGAAAAGGCAAACCGCACATGCGTTCCTGGCTGCTGCTTTTCAGTTGTAATTTGATGTGGGCGCTGCAATTCACGTGCGTCAAGTTGGTGCAAGCTCAGGTAGGTCCTTGGATGACGGTCTGGGGGCCCATGACCTTGGCCACCCTTATGCTTTACCCGCTCATTCGCGCGGAGAATCGCGACGCCTACAAAGGCAAGGCGAGATCGCGAAAAGACATCCTTCTGTTTTTCGTTCTGGCGCTCGTGGGTGTGTTTCCAGGCCAGGTCTTGATCACCTGGGGCACACGCATGTCACTGGCCAGTAACGCGGCGCTCCTGATGTTGACGCTGCCGGTTTCCACCGCTATCCTGGCCATCATTTTTCTTCACGAACACATGACCTGGGTACGATGGGCGAGCTTTCTGCTGGCCATCGCGGGTGTGCTGATGTGCTCGGGCGTTGACCTGCGAGGCCTCAATTTCGGAACGAGTTACTTCTTTGGGAACATCCTTATTCTTCTCGGCACTCTGGGGAGCGCTTTTTACAACTCTTACGGGAAAAAAGTGCTGGAGCGATACTCGCCCATGCAGATGCTTTTCTTTACTTACGTCGCCATGTTCGTCTTGATGACTCCACTCGTCCTGACGCAGGAACGCGGCGTTTTCAGCCATATCACGCAATTTACCGCGCGCACCTGGATCGGCCTCATCTTGCTGACCTTCTTCCACAATTTTCTTTCCATGGTGCTTTTCCTGAAGGCGCTCAAGGCACTGGACGCCATTCAGGCGGCCCTTTCGAACTATCTCATCACTTTCTTTGGGGTTCCCATTGCCGCGATTTGGCTGGGCGAGAGACTGACGCTGATGGCCATCGTGGGCGGACTGCTGGTGCTGGGGAGCACTTTACTGATTACGCTATGGGAAGGATCCAAACCGGAGGAAGCCGCTGCGACGGGATAAAGTCCGCCCCGTCTCCCCCGGTTACTCTCCCTACCGCATATCATCCAGGGCCCTTTGCGCGGCCAGGAATTTGGGATCAACTTCCAGTGCTTTCTTGAACTCGCGGGCGGCTTCATCTTTCTTGTGCATCTTGCTCAGCGTCATGCCGAGATCGTAATAGGCCTGCGCAAACCTGGGATCCAACTTGATGGCCTCGCTGAACTCAACGCTGGCTTGGGCAAAATCCTCTTGCCCGAGATAAACCGTCCCCAGCGCATTGTGAGCGCGAGCATTGTCCGGCTCAATTTCCAGTGCGGCGCGAAGCTGCCGCGTTGCCTCTTCCCAATTCTTTTCTTCGGCTGCAATCCATCCCAGGTTGTAATGTGCTGCAAAATCTCGTGGGAACACCGTCAACAGATGGTTATATTGGCTGCGGGCTCGCACCACGTCCCGTTTCTCGAGCCAGATTTTTCCCAGCATCTCCTCGGAGGGTTGGGTGAGTTGCTCGACGGTCGCCCCGCGACGTGAGCCGATCGCGAGGGTCGCCTGGAGTTCGCGCGCCGCGTCGTCGAGCCGATGAAGCTCGAAGTATTGGACCCCCAGGTTGTAATGGGCCATGAGGTCGGTGGGATCGCGCTCCAATACTTTCTGGAAGTCCCCGGCAGCGTCCTCGCGGCGGCCCAACTTCTGCTCGAAAAGCGCCAATAGATTGCGCGCGTCGATCAACTCGGGGTCCTTGGATAGAACACCTTTCAGCAATTCCACTGCTTGCGGCAACCGCCCTGCGAACGAGAGCGTTACCGCCTCCTCTGTCTTCAAATAATCATCAACTCTCGCTTTGGGATCAGGTCCCAAGTCAACTTCGGCCGCATGGCTGCCGGAGGAGGCCACGTAGCCGAGCGAGCTCAGGGCGCGAGCGACGTCAGGGCTGACCGTGCTGGGTTGCGCGCGGCTGACGGCAGAAGCAAACCGCGAGCGCAGCTTTTGCAGGCGCTCGCGGTAAGCGAGATCAACTGGGTGCATGCTCGCGTAGAGGTTGACCCGTTCAGCGGGATCGGTGGCAAGATCGTACAACTCCGGCTGGGGCGCGCTGATGTATTTGTAGTCTCCCACGCGTAGACTACGCAGTGCCGCGCAGCCGTAGTGGTAATGTGCATACAGACTTTCGCTGTAAACCTCGTGAGGCGCTGGTTGGGCTCTCCCCTCCAACAAATCCATGAGACTCCGCCCCAGGAATTGAGGCGGCTCGGGAAAGCCCAGGAACTGCATGAGGGTGGGAGCAACATCAATCAGGCCTGAGGGAAATTCGACACGAGAAGGGAAATGGCCGGCCCCGCGGGGCCAATGAATGATCAGCGGCACTCGCAGGGTGCTTCCGTAGATGAAGTAGCCGTGGGTTCGCTCGCCATGCTCGCCCAGACTTTCGCCATGGTCTGAGAGGAAGATGATCAGACTCTTATTGACCAGACCCTTGGTCTGGAGAAACCTCCAGAAGTCCCCCAAAGTCGCATCGACGTAGCTGAGCTCGCCATCGTATTCCCGGTCCCGGAATCGAGTTCGCATCTCCGGGGCGAGGCTGTAAGGTTTGTGGAGGTCGTACAGGTGCAGGAAAAGGAAGAACGGGCGATCCGAATTGTCCTGCAACCATCGGCGGGCAGCCCGCGTTACTTCGCCTGCCGGACGCTTGAGGTCAAGCTGGTCGAGGTTCTGCTGGCTCGTCAAGTTGAAAGGGCTGTCGTACAAGTCGAAACCTTGATCCAACCCAAATCTGCGGTCTAGAGGAAATCCCCCAATGATCGCTGCGGTCCGATAACCTCGAGACTTCAGAAGGCTCGAAAGCGTTACGGCTCCCTGCACGAGGACAGCCCCATTGTCTTCCACGCCGTTCGAGAAAGGATAAGTGGAGGTGAGAAGAGAGACGTGCGACGGTAAAGTGAGCGGGACCTGAGAGTCGACGTTCAAGAACTGCGTGCCCCCCACCCTCATCGCGTCAATGTGCGGGGTTGGCAGCGCACCATACCCGTAGCAACTCAGATGGTCGGCGCGCAGGGTGTCAACAGAGATGAGGATAACGGAGGCGGGATCGGGCCCCTCGGCAACGGCGGAGCTGCGAGCGAAGAATCCGAGAAATGTGGCAACCAAGCAGAGAGACGCCGCGCGCAGTAATCGTAGGCGCGCCTCTAGATGCAAAGCGTGCTGGGCTTCGCCGGAAGGCATACTGGGCTCGACATGTTGGGCGGACCGCCGATTCGCCAGAAGGGCCATCCGTCGTCCTTGCAGTGCGTTTCGAGCGTGGCAAAGTAGGCGATCCTTTGTTTTCATAGACATTCCCGGATCGCTCGTCGATTTATCGGGTGAGGTAGCGCAGACGTTGGCGTATTATGCTCTCCTGTGAGGTCTTTCCTCGCGGCGGTTGTAAGGCGGTACCGCCCCCGCGATTGCGGTGCCGTGCTGGGGGAGGCGAAGAGAGGAGCCAGATTAGTGACATATTGTCATTGCCCTTTGTTTTCATAGACATTCTCGCTTTGTTCCCTCGATTCTGCAGCCCACGAGTTGAGAAGTCGAGGCGTTGAGAAGCGAACGGCCGTTTTCCGAACTGTGACTGGGACTATCTCTCGGCTCTTGCCTTCTGACGCTCAACTCTTCAGCTCTTCGACTCCTTAACGTCTCGACTTTCTTGGCCTCATCCTTTGTTTTCATAGACATTCTCGCTTTGTTCCGCCAATTCTGTAGTCCAAGAGTCGAGAAGTCTAGGAGTTGAGAAGCCTACGGCCGTTTCCCGGAGCGTGACTCGGCCCTTGCCGCTCAACTCTTCGACTCCTCGACTCCTTGACTCCTTGACTCCTTGACTCCTTGACTTCTTGACTTCTTGACTTCTTGACTTCTCGACTTCTCGACTTCTCGACTTCTCGACTTCTCGACTTCTCGACTTCTCGACTTCTCGACTTCTCGACTTCTCGACTTCTCGACTTCTCGACTTCTCGACTTCTCGACTTCTCGA
>Ga0181532_10001051_pt1 | contig 27454 bp, 24 predicted proteins | sample PEATcosm2014_Bin_33_FD_119768 | JGI IMG/M metagenome (GOLD analysis project Ga0181532, IMG submission 119768) | Peatland microbial communities from MTU Mesocosm Facility, Houghton, MI, USA - PEATcosm2014_Bin11_30_metaG | ecosystem: Environmental > Terrestrial > Soil > Wetlands > Peat | place...
CTCGAGATGTTGATGGAATCGCTCTTCGCCATCGTGGACGTCTTCTGGGTGGCCCGCCTGGGAGCAGACTCGATTGCCACGGTGGGACTGGTCGAGGCGATGCTCACCATCATCTATGCAACCGGCATGGGGCTGGGCCTGTCGGCCACGGCCATGGTGGCGCGGCGCATCGGCGAGAAAGATCGCGAGGGAGCGGCGGTGGCCGGCGTGCAGGCCATCGCTCTTGGACTGGCGGCCAGCCTGGTGATGGGGGCTTGCGGCTTCTTTTTCGCGCCCCACTTGCTGCGCGTGATGGGTGCGTCGCCGGCCGTCGTTGCGGTCGGCACGCGCTACGCCCGCATCACTCTGGGGGGATGCAGCGTCGTGGTGTTGTTAATGCTGAACAACGCGGTGTTTCGCGGCGCGGGCGACGCTGCCATCGCCATGCGCGTGCTCTGGCTGTCGAATTCCATCAACCTGGTGATCGACCCCTGCCTGATCTTCGGCATCGGACCGTTTCCGCGCCTGGGCGTGACCGGCGCCGCCGTGGCTACACTCAGCGGGCGCACGATTGGAGTGGCCTATCAATTCTACCGGCTCTCGCGCGGCGGGGAACACATCCGGATTCTGGGGCGGCAGATTCGCCTCAACCTGCAAATCATGGCGAGGCTGATCAAGGTCTCCGTGACCGGAATCGCGCAGATGCTGATTCCGCATATCGCCTGGATCAGCCTGATGCGCATTGTGAGCGTGTTCGGCAGCTCCGCCCTGGCCGCGTATACCATCAGCATCCGGATTCTCATTTTCTTTATCCTGCCCGCCTGGGGATTGAGCGGCGCGGCCGCTACGCTGGTCGGCCAAAGTCTCGGCGCCGGGCAGCCCGAGCGCGCCGAGCAAGCCGTGTGGAAGACCGGCTTCTATAACATGCTGGTCATGGGGGGCGTGGGCGTGTTCTTCGTTTTGTTCCCGGGTCCGGTGGTGGGCTTGTTTACCCACGATCCGGCCATAGTCTCGCTGGCTGCCGCTTGCCTGCGCATCGTGAGCATCGGCAACATCGGCTACTCCTATGAGATGGTCATGATGCAAGCCTTTAACGGCGCGGGAGACACTCTTACGCCGACAATCATAAACGCGTTCGGCTTCCTGGTTTTCGAAATTCCCTTTGCCTACTCGCTCGCCCTGCCACTGGGCATGCGCTCCCACGGCGTATTCTGGGCGATCTCCGTTTCCGAATCAGCGATTGCTGTCGCCATGGTGGTGCTGTTCCGGCGCGGCCGGTGGAAGGAGAAGAGGATTTAGCCTGGATATCGTACGCTTGACGCCTTGCGGTCGCGCGCCCCGCGGCCCCATGCCTTTGGGCGGCGACCCGCGGGCAGCCGCAAGGGCTGCAAACCTACAATAGGAAACTGCGGACGCCCGCTTTTTTCGCAGCTTTCTGCAAATCGCCGTCAAGCGTCGCCAGGGGCGCGTTGTGACGGATGGCTAGCTCGACATAGGCTGCATCGTACGCTGAAAGATCATAAACGCGCGCTAGCGGCAAAACACTGCTTACGTGATCGCTGACCTCCTGGCCGTCCTGGAGAATCGAAAGTCCCTCCAGGAGAGTCACGAAACGCAGGATTTCCGGCTGCCTCAATCGTTTGCGGCGCTCACCGACCAGCAGAGCGTTGGTGACTTCGAGACTCCATACGGCTGGAACAACGATAGTCTGCCCCTTCAGGGCCACCAGCACTCTATCTGCATATTCACTGGATTCATCAGGAAAACACCAAGCTAGCGCCACGGATGCGTCCACAACTGTTCCGCTCAATATCTTCGCCCTTCCTCTATCATATCGCGCACGCTCATCGCACTGGTCTTTACACGTTTCCGCAATGCCCGCATGCCTTCGACAATTTGCTCATGCGTCAACTTACGGCCTGTTTCTTCAACCGGGACCAGCATTGCTGCGGGGACGCCGTGTCTGGTAATGGTAATACTCTCGCCCCGCGCCACCCGGTCGAGCAGGGCCGACAGGTGGGTCTTCGCGTCGAATGCACCTACAATTCCCATACGTTCTCCTTCAAACCAGTTCCAACTAGTTTATCCTAGCCGCTAACCCAAGTGAATGTAAAGCCTGACACTGCCTCGCCGCCACCGGCTCCACGGGTACTCCGCGGAATGGCACACCAGAAGGGTTCTTGCGCAGCGTGTTCAGCCCGGCCTTTCCAAACTTCAGGAGAACACCAGGTTATGGCCGCTGGGCAGCGCTGCCGTCGGCATGGGCATCGCGGTACGGCCCTTTGACGATCCTGGCCAGTTCCGCGATCGAATAGTCAATGTGGATATTTCGCCGGTCGAGGAGGTAGACACCCTCGAAGTTGAGCAACTCGAGGACATGCGGGCCGACCTCCTCGCCGGGTGAAGGGTGGAGAAAACTCTCTTGAAACACCGGAACCATGGGCTTGCCGAATTCACAAGCCAGCCGGATTTCTTCCTTAACCCAGCCGGAGCGGAGCGTGGTTTTGGCGAGCAGGCATACGAAAATATCGCAGTCTTGGATCGCCGCCTGGACTTTGGCGGGAATCCGAATAGCATTATCGGCCTGCTGTGTGTCAACAAAGGCGAAGATATTGTGCTTTTCTTTGAGTTCCTTGGCGAAGAGCACGGCCCAGCCCGCGCTCAGATCGCGCCGGTAGCTGATGAAAACGTGGGGTGTTTCGCGGCGAGGCGGATTCGCGCCGGAAAGCGCCTGCTGCAACGCCAGATAAAAGTCGCGCACGGAAGGAAAGCGATCTTCGGGTTTGACGCGCATTGCCCGGCTGAGCGCATCCGAGAGGGCCGGGGGCAGGCCGGCGACTCCGTTGCGCGCGGCTTGTTCGTGAGCCGGCACGGGCCCCCGGGCGAAGTTCTTTTGGCGGTTGTCCGGGTCGTCCTGGCCTTCGTAAGGGCGGCTGCCCGTCAACATGAAGTAGGTGAGCGCGCCCAACGCGTATTGGTCGCTCGCGGCAGTCGCCCCGGACCCCTCCCACTGCTCGGGCGCGACGAAATCGGGGGCGCCCAGGAGCGGCCCCTCTTCCCTTCCTCCGGGAGTGCTGGCCAAGCCAAAATCTGTAAGATATGGCGCGCCCTCGCTGTCAAAAACGATCGAGGTGGGCTTGAGCCCCATGTGGAATACCCCATGGCCGTGCAGATACTGAAGGGCATCGCTCAGCGCACCGAGCCAGGTCGCCACTTGCTGGACGGGAATGTGGCCTCCGGCCGCCAGGCGATCCGCCAGGCTGCCGCCGTCCAGGAGTTCCATACACAGGTAATTCGCCACAGCCTTCTCGCCTCCCGGCAGGCGCAGGGAAGTCTGTCCGTGGTCAAGCACCTTGCAGATATGGGAATGACGGAGCGCCGCAGCGGCCTCGGCTTCCCGATCGAATTTGTTGAGATAGCCGGGATACCTCGTGAGACTGGGGGAGAGCAACTTCACGGCCACCTTGTGAGGCAGACGGCTGTCGCTGGCCTCGTAGATCGCGCCTTCGACGCTGGCGCGGATCAAACGCGTGAGCCGGAACCGGTCGCCGACGATCTGGTCTGTCAGGTCGGGCAGTTCCGAGACGTCTTCAGCGACAAAGGTCAATACGGTCGACATGCTGAGCCGGATCACAGCTCCAAAGGGCAGCGACTCCGGCCGCTCGGGGCGAAGGCGCTTGCCATTCAGGTAAGTCCCGTTCCTGCTTCCGGCGTCGCGGATGGTGAACTCCCTGCCGTCCCAATCAATCACTGCGTGTTGGCGTGAGAGAGCTAGGTCCGAGCAGATGTCGAGGTCGTCTTGCGCTGACCGCCCGATCAGAAACGGAACCTTCCGCACGGCGACGCTGCGGCCCACCCGGAAGCGATCCGCGCTGGACCTGAACGACAAGTGGACCCGCGGCAGAACCCCGCCGGCCGGCTCTAAAACCTGGGTGCCGTCGATGGCAGGTCCAGCCGTGGGAGGTTGCACCGCCGGAATTTGCGGCGGTGGGACATCCGCCGACAAGACGGTTTTTGGCGGCGATTGCACCAAGCGAGTGCTCTCTCCCTCGTTGCCGGCTTCGGCTGCGAAGTGCACGGCGCCCGCCGGGGACGGCTCGACCAGCGGGCCCCCTGAAACGGGGAGCCTCGGCACCGGCGTTGGCGCCTCGGCGACCATCTTCTCGGCTTGCTCGATCTCTGCAATGAGTGCGCGGGCGCTGGCCGGGCGCTGGCCGGGCGCTGGTCGGGATTCTTTTCCAGGCATCGCATCACCACGCCGGCGATGGCATCAGGAATTCGCAATCCGGCCCCAGCTTGCTGAACAGACTCCGGCGGCTTGTTCATCTGCGCCAGCAGGAGTTCCATGGTTGAGTCGGCCACGAACGGCGGACGGCCGGTCAGCATCTCGTACATGACAATTCCGAGCGAGTAGAGATCTGAACGGCCGTCGAGCTCATTGCCCGGTGTCCCCCTGGCCTGTTCCGGCGACATGTACTGGGGAGTTCCGATAACCAGTCCGGTCTGGGTCAGGGAGGGACTGGGGCTGGCTGAGGTGTGCGCGTCTTTGAGCTTCGCAATGCCAAAGTCGAGAACTTTGGCCTGCTCCCCTGACTTGGTCTGAACCAGCACGATGTTGTGCGGTTTGATGTCGCGGTGCGTGATCCCCAATTCGTGGGCTGCCGCAAGGGCGGAGGCAACCTGCTTCACGATAGAACAAACACGAGAAACAGGGAGCGGCCCTTTGGCTCGCATGAGGCTCGCCAAGCTGACGCCTTCAATGAATTCCATGACGATGAAAGGGCAGCCGTCTTCTGACTGGTCGAGGTCTTCGACCCGCACGGCGTTCGGGTGATCCAGCTTGCGAGTGATGATAGCTTCCTGCTGAAAACGCGTGACTAAAGTGTCGTCACCGGCAAGGCTCGAGTTGAGCACCTTGAGGGCTCGAAGCTCATCGAACACCAGGTGCTTCGCTTTGTAAACCGCCCCCATGCCTCCTTCGCCCAGCTTGGCAAGGATGCGATACTTTCCCCGAATCACTGCGCCCTCGGCCCAGGCATTTACCGCGACGAGCTTCGTCCCGTCGCGCGGACAAAGGGTGAAATCCGCGGGATAAGTATTATTGCAAGCAGGGCAGTATTTCATGGAGAGGGCTCCGCCCGGTAACGGAGCAAGTATAACATAACGGGTAAAAGACGCCGCGAAGCACCAATTCCAACGTCGTTTGCTTTCGCCCCTCTCGCGAGGAATCCATGTGAAAACTCGTAGACAAAATGTATGGTCTTTCCCAGCTAGCTGCCGATTGTGGTCTGATTGTACCACTGCGAACGACGAACGAATATTCAAGGCTAGGCAGCGGGGATGAAGTGGCGCAGCACCAGGAAGCATACTGCGGAGACGAGGGCAGAGGCGGGAATAGTCACTACCCAAGCCCAGATGATCTTCCTAGCCACGCCCCAGTGCACGGCGGTCAAGCGCTGGACGCTGCCCACGCCCATGATGGCGCCCGCGATGGTGTGCGTGGTAGAAACCGGAATGCCCGCCGACGCCGCTGCTAACAGGCTGATGGCCGCTGCGGTCTCGGCGCAGAACCCCCCGACCGGCTTTAGGCGTGTGATGCTCATGCCCATCGTCCGGACGATCCGCCACCCGCCTGCCAGGGTTCCCAGCCCGATGGCGGTGTGGGCCATCAGGACAATCCAGAAGGGGATGTAGAAATGGTCAAGAATTCCGGCCGTGAAGAGCACTCCGGCAATAATCCCCATGGTTTTCTGAGCGTCGTTCGTGCCGTGGCCGAAGCTGTACGCAGCGGCCGACAGGAGTTGCAGCTTGCGGAAGTGGCGATCGACTCGCGCCGGCGAGAAGTTGCGGAACAGCCAGTACACCGCAATCATCAGTGCGCCGCCCAGGACCAAACCGACGATTGGAGAGAGGCCGATGAAGAGCAGAGTCTTGGTCCAGCCGCTCATGATGATGACTTTCCAGCCCGCCTTGGCTACCGCGGCGCCCGCGTAGCCGCCAATGAGCGCGTGGGAGGAGCTAATGGGCAGACCGTAGTACCAGGTGAGGATGTCCCAAACTATCGCCCCGATAAGACCGGCGAGAATGACATACAGATTGACGAATTCCAGGCGGATCATGCCACCGCCCATGGTCTTGGCCACGGCGGTGCCAAAGGTAAAGGCGGCGACGAAGTTGAAGAAGGCTGCCCACATCACCGCAATCCGCGGAGACAACACGCGGGTTGAGACGACGGTGGCTATGGAGTTGGCGGCATCGTGGAAGCCGTTCAGGAAATCGAAGGTCAGGGCAACTAAGGTGAGTCCGACGGCAAACCAGAACATAAATCCTTGCGTGTGGGATCGTCTTAAGGGGCTGCGGCTAAGGCTTCGAGAGAACTAAGCGCTTTTCAGAGCGACCGCCGCCAGAACGTCCGAAACGTCCTCGCACTTATCCGTGGCAGCTTCCAGTACTTCGTAGATCTCTTTCCATTTGATGATCTCGATCGGCAGCGTCGAGTCCTCGAATAACCTGGCGATGCATTCGCCTTTGATCCGGTCGCTCTCTTCTTCGATCTGGTTGAGCTGCTCGCAGTATTTCAGAATAGTCTGAGGCCTTTTCAGCTCTGAAATGGCCTTGACCAGTATCTCCGCTCCGCGCAGGATGACATCGGCCAGTTGCAAGGCTCCGGGTGTAACGAATTTCACCTTGTAGGTGATGAGCCGAGTCGCCGCCGCATCCACCAGATCCATCACGTCGTCAAGCGCCGAACTGAGAGCATGGATATCCTCCCGGTCGAAGGGAGTAATGAAAGTCTGGTTCAGCTTGGTCATCACGGAACGCGTAATCTGATCGCCCTTATGCTCGGCGACCCTGATCTCTGCAACTCGCTTTTCAACCTCCTTAAAGTCCCGGAAAAGGATGACCAGTACTTGAGCCGCCTGGTAGATATTCTGGGCCTGCTCGTTGAAAAGATCGTAGAATTTCCCGTCTCGCGGGATGAGCTGCACGACAGTTCCTCTGCTTCAATTCCGTGGTTTGGCTCTCAATTGTTATCGAACTGGGGAGAAAACACAAGGGACAGGGAGCCCGATAGACATGTTGTCCTTAATCAGCACTCCACCGCTCGGTCCGTTGTAGTTCTGAGCTCGAGGTTTTGGAAACCCAGACTCTCAGCGCACGCTCTCGATTACTGATTCTCGTCCGAGAAAGGCCAGTCCGTGTTGAGGAGCAACTCTTTCTCCCTCGCCTCGCGTGAGCGCTTATTCACTTTCAAGTTCTCCAGCCAATGAACACCGGTCTTGCCGGCCACCAGGACGTCGAGGTCCCCGTCGCCATCGATGTCGGTTACGACGAATTGCGTCCCTGCGCCCGCCGAGCCGTTGTAGCTGGCGGTGTAGCGCGTGAAGGTGGCGTTGCGGCGATCGATCTTGTAGTAATAGATGGCCAAAGGCTCATAGGAACCGGGGTCGTGGCCGTTGTGCCCGCGGTAGCGCTTGCCGGCGAGGAGTTCCAGTTCGCCGTCGCCATCAAGGTCGGCCAGGGCCAGGACGTGGATCTGCGAGAACGAGTCGTCAATCAAGTGGGGGTTCCAGGCGCGCTTGCCGTTCTGTGTGGTCTGCTCCAGCCAATAGAGGCCGTAGCTGTGGCCATGCCCATAGATCAGGTCCATCTTTCCATCGTTGTTGACATCGAAGCCGAGGATCGGAAACCCGCAGTCCCCCAAATTCCACTCGGGATGCCACACCCACTTGTCGTGAGCGGCGTCAATGTTCTGAAACCAGCCGTGAATCGAGATCACGTCAGGCTTGCCATCACCGTCGATGTCCGCGACGCCGCAGCCGTGGCCGTCCTCATCATGGCCGCCGATATTGTGCACGGCCGGTTCCGGCCCGGCGAAGTTGATCCAAAGCATGCCCTGGCGCCCGTAGTGGGCGGCAAGCAGCTCCGGGTGGCCGTCGCCGTCCAGGTCCTGGAACGCGAAGCCCTCGGTTTCCACCGAGTGGCAGATGAAGTGGGGCTTCCACATCTCGCCCAGCTTCTTGGGGTTCTCGAACCACCAGATGCCGTCGTTCTGCCAGGAGGAAGTAACCAGGTCGATGGCGCCGTCGTGATTGACGTCCACCGCGAATTCGCCGTTGTCGGCCACGAATTCGTCCCAGAAAGCCTTGTTCTCCGCACCCGGAGCCCCGGAAGGCGGCGCGGGCGCGATCTGCCGGAACTTGTGCCGTTTCCATTCGCCACCGGCAGGGCCAGGGTTCTCGTACCAATAAGCTCCGCTGGTGATATCCAGGAGGCCGTCGCCGTTCATGTCGATGGCGGCGATGCCCTCGGCGTGATCCGTGCCCAAGCGATGCACGTAGAAAGTCACCGGGTCACGATGGTAGGGCGAGCGGCCCGGGTCGCCTTGCATGGCATCGTCCTTTCCGCTAAATCCCTTCGTTTCGGAGAATCCCTGCGAGCGCCCCACCAGCGCGGCGGCGGGAAGGCCCGCACCTGCCATCTTGATCAGCGCACGACGTGAAAAGTCAGCCATCAGTTCCTCTCCTTGTGGGGGCAACGCTTGTCGCTGCCCTCGGGCAGCCACACAGGCCTCCCCTGCAACATGCGGGCGGTTAGGGTACCATACCCCGCCTCGTCGTGGTTAGGCCTTTTGTGATTTCAGTAGTCCCTGCGCAGCCAGGACATTCTCAAGCTTGGTGCGGTTTTCGGCTTTCATGGGGACCATGGGCAGGCGGTAGACTTCTTCGATCATGCCCATCATGGCGAGCGCGGCCTTGACGGGAATGGGATTGGTTTCGATAAAGTTCACCTGCATGAGCGGCAAGAGATTGAAGTGGAGTTGGCGGGCTGCCTCGAGTTTCCCTTCCAGCAGCAGGTGCGCCAGCCTGGTCATCTCAGCCGGGATTTCGTTCGAGACCACCGAGATGATGCCGACCCCACCCAGCGCCATGAGCGGGAACGTGAACGCGTCGTCGCCGGAAAGCACCCGGAAGGCCGGCGGGAGGGCGGCAAGCACTTCCATTTGCTGCACGATGCTGCCCGACGCTTCCTTGATGCCGATTATGTTTGCGATCTTCGAAAGACGCGCCAGAGTGGCAGGCTCGATGTTCGATGAGGTGCGTCCCGGGACGTTGTAGAGAATCATCGGCAGGTTGGTGGATTCTGCGATGGCCCGAAAGTGCTGGTAAAGGCCTTCCTGGGTCGGCTTGTTGTAGTACGGGGCGACAGAGAGAATTCCCTGGATTCCCAACCCGCCCACCTCAGCCGCAAGATCGATCAATTTGCGCGTGTTATTGCCGCCTACCCCTGCAATTACGGGAACCTTGCCCCCCGCCTCCTGCACGACTGTGCGCACCACAGCCACGTATTCGGCGTGCTCAAGCGTGGGAGTTTCCCCCGTGGTGCCGCAGGGGACCAGGAAGTCGATGCCGGCGCGAAGCTGGAACTGCACTAAACGCCGCAGGGCATCCAGGTCCAGGGTGCCGTCTTTCCTGAACGGCGTGACGAGCGCTGTGCCGCAACCACGAATGTCCAGGCTCATAAGACCTCCACCAAAGGCTCAGGACTGAGGGTGTGTCAGTCCCTAAGCCCGCCGCAGCGCGTCCTTAAATTGGTCCGGGGTTAGTTCGATTTCCCGGAGAATTTCACGCACCAAAGGACGAGCCAAGTCGCGTCCGGGGTGATTGGGAACAGTGGTAGTGCGTCCCTCGCTATGCCGATAGAAAACATGACTCCCTCTCTGTCGAACCGGCTGGAAACCCAAATCCGCAAGTACCCTATCCATTTCGCGGAAGCCAACCACCGGAAATCTGCTCACACGCCCACCTCAATCTGCTGCAACCCCACAAAGTGTGGCAAATCGTCTATCGAACCTTTAAGCTCATCCAAGCACAATTCGAGAACCTCTTTGAGGTTAATGCGCAATTCATCCAGGCTTACCGCTTGAGTATGCGCACCCGGAATGCCGGGGACAATTCCAACGTAGAGCTTCGACTCAGGATCCCATTCCACGTATGCCGAGAAGGTTTTCATGCCCAAATCCTTTCTGAAAGTATCGGCCGCTTGCCTCGCCCTCACCGAGGCGATTCCAAAACCTCCGCGAAGCTGAACAGCCCCTTCTTGCCCACCACCCAGCGCGCCGCGAGCAGGGCGCCCTCAGCAAACCCCTGGCGGCCGCGCGCCGTGTGCCGAAGGACGATTGTATCGGCTTCGGAGTCGAAACCCAACTCGTGGGTGCCCGGAATGTACCCCGCGCGCACACTGGTGACGGGCACCTCGCGGCTGCCGAACGCAGGTTGAATCCGGCGTTTGATTTCGAGCGCCGTCCCGGAGGGAGCGTCTATCTTAAACTTGTGATGAGCTTCAACCACGTAAGGATCGTACATGGCAAAGGGCGCAAAGATTTCCGATGCGGCGCGGACCAGGCGGTAAAACAGGTTGACGCCGATCGAAAAGTTCGGCGCGTAAACCATACCCACACCCGCGCTGTCGATGACCTTCTGCACCTCCTCCAGCCGGTCATGCCAACCGGTTGTGCCGACCACCATATTCACACCCAATGCCGCCACGCGGCGAGTATTCTCGACCACTGCATCAGGAGTGGTGAAGTCGATGCACACGTCTACGCCTGCGAAGTTCTCACGGGTAATGCCCTGGCCCTCCGCGTTCACATCGACATCCATGACCAGGCGCACTTCGAAACCGCGCTGCGGGGCAAGCGCGGCGATAGCTTTGCCCATCTTGCCGTAGCCGAGGAGCGCGAGTTTGGGGGTGTTATTCACTTTTCCTCTGCATGGGTGGGAATGGGACCGTCCCCCTCACCCGGCCCGCCCCGGCTGATGAATACGCCGGCTGCGGGCCACCCTCTCCCCCAAGGGGGCGAGGGCCTCCAATTCGACCGTCAATCGCAAATCGCCAATCACAAATCACAAATAATCTGGCACCCGGCACCTAGTCGAGGTACCCTTCCGACTTCATCAACTCCGCGTTGAGGAGAGCCGCACCGGCCGCACCCCGTATGGTGTTGTGACTGAGAGCGATGTACTTGAAATGAAGCACCGGGCAGGGGCGCACGCGACCCACGACCGTGGCCATCCCATGCTCGGTCATCAGGTCGAATTTGGGCTGCGGGCGGTCCCGCTCTTCCCGGACGATGATGGGGTGCTCGGGGGCGAACGGCAGATGCCGATCCTGCGGAAGCGAGCGAAACTTCCGCCACGCCTCAATCAGATCCTCGACGGAAGCCTTAGTCTTCAAGGAAACCGAGATCGACTCGGTATGGCCGTCCTCCACCGGCACGCGGTTGCAGTGGGCGCTCACCACGAAGTCTCCCGGCTTAACCGACTCATCGAGGAATTTCCCCAACAGCTTCTGGGTCTCGCGTTCCACCTTTTCCTCTTCGCCCGAAATGAATGGGATGACGTTGCCGAGAATATCCAAAGTAGGAACGCCTGGGTAACCCGCCCCGGAAACCGCCTGCATGCTGGTCATCATCACCTTCTCGATCCCGAATTGCTTCTCGAGCGGTGCGAGCGACATGGCCAGGCCGATGGTGGTGCAGTTGGGATTGGTGACGATCATCCCCTTCCATCCGCGATGCTTCCGCTGGATTCGTACCAGGGCCAGATGGTCGGGGTTCACTTCCGGTATCAACAACGGGACGTCCGGCTCCATGCGGTGGTTGCCGGAATTCGAGACCACCACGTGGCCAGCCTGCGCAAATTCCCGTTCGACCTCGCCGGCAACCTTTGAATCCAGCGAGGAGAACAGCAGTTGCGGCGCGTGGTCCGGCTTGCACTCGTGCACGGCAAGTTCCCGGGCGGCCTTGGGCATCGGGTCACGCACCCTCCAGTTGCAGGCTTCTCCATAAATTTTTCCGGCGGACCGATCCGAGGCTGCAAGCCACCCGACTTCGAACCAGGGATGGTGCTCGAGCAAGCTCACGAAGCGCTGCCCCACCATACCGGTCGCGCCCAGAATGCCAACTTCGATTTTGTTCATCGTGAAATTACCAATTGCCTTTCTGCCCCCAAATCGTATGTGGTATGTCGTAGGTGGTATATGGGGAACCCCAGACAGCGCTTATGCGCCCGCGCCTAGCCCCCACATACCACCTACCACATGCCACCTACCGTTGCTTCAGTTCCCTGACCAGCCTACAATACAACTCCACGGCCTTGACCAAATCAGCTTTGGCCACGCACTCCCGCTCCGTGTGCGCCACACTGATCGACCCCGGCCCCAGCAATACGGGCCGGCCCCAGCGGCTTAATGATGGCAGATCGGTGGTGAAGGCCACGACGTCGGTCTCATACCCGTCCAGTTTCTCCATGTGCAGGGGCGGCGTATCTCGAATGAACTCGCACTCACACCGCCCGCCCACCGTTTCCGTGATGTGGCGGCGTAGCTCGTCCGAGCTGTCTACAGTGCGAATCACGATCTGGGCCGAGGCGTGGTCCGGGACAACGTTGGGCGCCCGGCCGCCGGAGATCACGCCAACGTTCAGCGTGGCTGCGCCCAACAACGGATCCCGGGGCATCGGGACCTTGCGCAAGTCCACCAGCACGTCGACCAGCTTCTCGATTGCCGATTCACCGAGCTGCGGATAAGCCGAGTGCGCCATCTTGCCATGCGCTCGAATTTCCAGTCGCAGGTTGCCTTTCGAACCCAGCACCAGTTTATTCTCGGTCGGCTCACCGTTGATCATGTAGCGCGAGCCCGGGGGGTGCAGGTTCGCTTCGCGCGCGCCGTCGCTCGTGGTTTCCTCCCCAACCAGAAAGAGCAGGCCGATATCCGTCACGTTCTCGCTCAACAGGCGCTCAGCCGCCACAACCTGTGCGGCGATGATGCCCTTGGCATCACACGCTCCGCGCCCGTAAATCAGCTCCGCGTCCTCGCGGGCGGGAATGAAGGGAGGAACAGTGTCGATGTGTGTGCTCAAGACCACGTCCGGCTTTCCAATTTTTGCGAATACGTTGGAGCGATCCCGAGAGACCGGCTGGAGTACGACTTCGAAATTTCGCCCGGCGAGGTACGTCCCCAAATACTCTGCGCAAGCGCGCTCGTGACCGGTGACGGATTCGATGTTGATTAGCGCTTTGGTGAGCTCGAAGAGTTCCATGAGATTTGTCGTCCGCCCGCAGACGGTGTCCAAGGGTAACGCCAAGGGCTGCCCTGAAGGTCGGTGCTACCCGTTGCTCGATACAGCCGCGAATCGTCCCTACGCTAGACGTTAGCTTACAAAGGAAAAGGGCGTCAAGAGCCTCCCGAGTCTTTTCGCCCTGGCTGGCCAAATCTCACCGGGTAAGACAAGCGGCCGTCTACTCTTTGCTCAGCTTCTTGATGATGGATTTGGCGAGGCCGTCGTGGATCTCACTGTGGCGGGGCACAGGCTACGATTTTTTCGCCGCGAAGTTCGTATACCAATCGTGACTTCCTCCGTGTCGGACCAAGACACAACCCATCTCTTCGAGTTTCCTGATGAAGTCCCGTCTCTTCACCCAGCCACAACCAGGTCTTCAACTTTTCTGATAAAAGGCAACTCGCCCGACCCGAGGTCAGCCAGCAGGTCCTTGAGATTGTTTACGAGTTCCTCCTTGGACATACCTTGGGTCTGGTAGTCAGGGTACTCGTTCAGGAATCCCAGGAAGTAATCTCCATCTTGCCAGTACGTAAACTTGGCCGTCTTCATCCTTCACACCTCGGAACAACCGTTTCGAGCAACGTCCGGAAACCCTGTAGAATCATCCGGAACTCCACGCTTCTAGCTCGAGTATACAACGGTTTACTTAGCTCGGGCATTCTCTAAACGTGTGCGAACGGGAAACTCGAAGGGGGCGACATTACTTTCGGCCCAGGAGGCGGACCCGGGCGGTCAAGGCGCGGCCCTGGATGCCGCCGTAGGTGAGGAACTCCGGAGAATCCACGTTACTGTTCACCCCGGACGGATTTGCCCGATTGGTGATGTCGTTGCATCCGGCGCGCAGCGCCCACACGAATCCGAACAAATGAATGCGCCGCTCGACTTGTATGTCGAGAGAGAAATATTGGGGGAAGCGCATAGAGCCGGGTGCGCCGACCAGTTGCTGGTTTTCGTTCACCAGGCTGAACGGAAAGCCGTCGCGCCAATCGAGGGAATAGGCAAGGGTGAAGTTTCGAGGCAAGGGCATGTAGCCGGAGGAGAGAAACCGGTTGGGCGTGTCCCAGGGAAGCGGACCGCCTGCCTGCGGGCTGAAAAGCACGTTATCAATGCTGAAATCCAGGACGGCGTTGGAGTCGGCCTTGGAGCGCGTGTAGGAGGCGAAAAGCACGTGACCACCCCGAAAAGTGCGGCGCGTGGAAATCTCCACCGAATCGTAGTGATCCCGCTCTACACTTTCCAACCGGTAGTTGCCGCCGAACGCACCCCCTTGGTTAAGAAAGGCCCAGCCGTCGCGCCCCCGTTTGTCAAGGAACTGAAGTTGCAAATAGATGGCACGCGGCATCTTCCTTTCAACGCCCAGGCTCCAGTTGGTGAAACGCGGAAACCTAAGCATCCGCTGATCGACGATGAACTTGGCCACCACGGGTGGCTGGACAAGCATCTGGCCGGTCAGCCCGTAGAAAAGATCCGTGCGTTGACCATCCAGGGAGCGGGTCAGTAGATCGAGATTCGCGGCGTCGCCATAGACGCCCAATCCGCCGGAAAGTTTAGTGTCGCCACTCCGGCTCAGGAGATAGGTGGAGGCGAGGCGCGGGGAAACTAGGAAATCCCTGACCACATCGTCCCAGTCAAAGCGTACTCCCGGCTCGATCAGCAGGCGACTGGAGGGCGACCAACGGTCCTGCGCATAGCCGCTGGACTCGAAGTTGTCCTGAGTGAACGGTGCGCCGCCCTGGAAGGTAACCTCCTGGGAGAGTGTGCCATTCGGACGCTGGATTTCGATCGGCTCCCGCCGGTAAGACTGACGGTCCGCGATACGGTCAAGGTCCAGCCCAACTTTGAACTCGTGCCGGCCGTGCCAGTCTCTGGGTGGAAGGAAGAGGTTGGCGATGCCTTGCGCGCGGCGGGCGCGTCCGTTGGTCGATTCAAAGTAGTTGCCGCTATATTGCCCCGCACGATCGACGTAGGGACTCGAGCCCAGGGGAAGAAGTGAGTCCTGATACTCGCCGAGAGCACCTCCCACCTCGAGAAGCGTTCCGCCCGGGAAAAGCTGCTGGTCCTTGAGCATCAATAGCTGGGCGGCGTCCTTCTGGTCGAGAGTGGTGGGCAGAGGCGTAAACACCGAGAGTCCGAGATGGTCGGAGCGATAGTCGTTCACCAGGAGGCTCGCGGTGAAGATATTGGACGGGTTCAGGTTCACCTGGGCCTTCGAGAGGTTGCTGGCACGCCACGCTGTGCCGCGGTTCGCGCCTGGGGGAAGGTCCCTGATAAGGTTCAAATCGTACTCGCCGTCGGCGGCATTCATGAACCAGGCCTTGTTATTCTCAATGGGGCCGGAGAAAGTCACGCGGGGCGTCCAGGTTTTGAAGTGGAAGCCCTCCAGTTCCTGAATCGCAGGAATGAAATCCGTGGCCAAGAAGCGAAAATGGTCGTCACCCATGAGCGTTCTAAGGCTCACCACGCCCCCGGAACCCTTCCCGTGTTCGGCGGAGTAACGGCCGGTCTCGACTTGCGCTGACTGTAGGCTGTCTATACTTGTGCGGACGTTGAATAGCCCCGTGGCGGGATCGGAAACGTTGAACCCGTCGAGCTGATCAGCGATCTGGTACGTGCTCGCCCCGGAGACATGAAGTTGCCCGTCGGCGTCCTGAAGAACGCCGGGCAGCAAGGGCAGCGCGTAGCGGATATCGCGGCCGACCGTAAAAGGGAGATTGACGATGTCCTGGTTGGATAGGGAGGCGCTGACCGAGGTCTTTTGGGGATCGATGGCCGGGGGAGAGTACACCACCTTGACCGACTCCGTGTACTCCTGGGTGTGATTCAGCGTGACCTCGAGGTTGCTCCCCACGTCCACCCGAACATCGTTGGAGTTGAACACGAAGAAACCGTCTTTTTCCACGCGCAGGGAATAGACTCCCGTCGCCAGGGCTGAGAATTGACAGCGGCCCGCGTAATCAGTTTCGGCCTTTTGGAAGAAGGAATTCGAGCGATCAGTGAGCGTCAGGCGGGCTGAAGGAACCGACACGCCGTTCTCGTCTTGAACCTTGACCTGAAGATCCTGGGAATCAGCCTGCTGGGGCAATTGCCATCCCGCGGAGGCCGAGGCGGCAACGGCCCACGCGAGAAGCAACCAACCATAGGCCGCAGTCCCGCGAAGACGCGAAAGCGCGCCGCCATTCCAGGCACGAACTCGCCCCACCTGCATCGGAGAGACCTCCTCTCCGGATTGATTGTATTGTATCTCGATTTTTTCGCGGAGGCGCGAAATGGTGGGCGCCAGCGGCTGGACGTGCACGGACCGCCCTCTCAAGGAATGAAGAAAACAAAACAGTTCACGCCAAGGCGCAAAGGCACAAAGCACCGCAAAGAGAAACGGCCAGCTTTCCTTTGCGATCTTTGCGTGCTTTGCGCCCTGGCGTGAAACCGGTCAGTGCGTTTAGGAGTTAGTTCACGCGTCCTGAGCCCGGGTGAGGGTTGTGCCCGACCTCTGAGGTCCCAGCGGGAGATGCTGGTCCCTCGTCATGGGAATTTGAATCCGTAGCTTCTGGCGCGGTTTCATCCCCTTCGCGGACCTCGTGTTCCGGAGCGCGGCCGTTCACCAGGGTCCATTTCAGGGGATACACGTCCGGGTCGAATATGACGGCATAGAAGTGCCAGATGACGATAGCGAGCGTGGCCAGAATAGCCTCGTAGTAATGAATGGCTGTGGCGACCTGCAACCACGAACTGGGGAGATAACGCAGCACGAAGTTGTGGGCCCAGAGCAGGATTCCGGTAGCGCCCATCACCACTGTTCCCCAGACCAGAGCCCAATATTCAACTTTCTCCGCATAGTTAAACTTGCTATACGACGGCAACTCGCGCCGGTAGCCAAGATTGTAGCCCATGGTTTGGACCGCCTCGCGACCATCGCGCAGCTTGGGCAACATGGCGCGCAGGGCCTTGCGTCCCTCCACCGTGAAGAAGAGGTAAATCAGGTGGTAGAAGCCTGCGGCAATCAAGACCACTCCGGCGATGCGGTGTATGAGCCCGCGCAGCGGGAAATCTTTCTCCCAGCGCACGATCGGTTCAGCCCAGAAACTCCCCGGAAACTTCAGGGCAAAGCCCGTGACCACCAAAAGCAGGAAGCTGAGAAGAAGAATCGAGTGTTGGACGCGCTGGTTGAGAGTAAGGCGCAGCGGCGTCGAGAGGGATCCGTATTGAGCGATATGCCTGCGCAGCTTGCGCAACCAGTCCAGGAGATTGTGGAAGAGCATGAAACCGAGAGCGGCAGGAATCGTGAACAAATAGAACAGCCGGACGTAGCGAAGCCCGGGATTAGCAGTCGCGGTGCTGGGAAGCACGTGCACGGGCCCCAGGGCGAAGGTCTTCCCGGCATCGGGATGGCACTTGCCGCAGGTGGCAGCAAGATTGCCCTTGGCGATCGAGGAACGCGAATCGCTGGAGGGAAGAATATCGTGAACGCCGTGGCAGCTTGCGCAGTTGGCAACCGTCTCTGAGCCGGCCTTTGAAGCCAGCCCGTGGTAGCTGTTCTCGTAACTGGTGACGCGGTCGAGAGGAAGATTGAAACGAGCATCGAGCCGCGTGTCCCCGTGGCATCGCGAACAGGTAGCGGTGGAAATGTTGGTCACGTAAACCGGCGAGAGGGGATTGCCTGGGGCCAGAATATTGTGCTCGCCGTGGCAGTCTGTGCAGGTGGGGGCCTCCGCGATGCCCGCAGCCACGGCCCGGCTGTGAATGCTGTCCTTGTATTGAGCAAAAGCCTGTTCATGGCAGCGGCCGCAGGTCGAGCCGACGTTGAGCCTGGCGATCGGTGAGTGAGGATCGGTGGGGGGAAGGATGGCGTGCGTTCCATGGCAATCATTGCAGACGGCTGCCTTTTTCCCGTCGGCGGTCGCGCGAGCATGAACGCTGGCTTCGTACGCCTCCACCGGCCTGGCGGCGGGAAACAAGTACTTTTGCGCCAGCTTCGGATCCGAGTGACAGCGGCCGCAGGTGGAGGGAAGGTTCTTGCCGTTAACAGGTGAGTCGGCTGCGGAAGCCTCGACCACCTGGTGGGTCGCCCCGTGGCAGTCTGCGCAACCTGGCGCGTTGGTGTCGCCTTGCTTGCGGGCACGCCCGTGGACGCTGGAGGCGAATTCTTTCACCTCGCCGGCATGGCAAGTGGCGCAGAAATTGACGCCACGAGCGACGGGAGCCGCCACCTCATGCGCGTTCCCGTGGCAACTCATGCAGGTGTCGGAACTATCCGGTTTCCCCAGGGCAGAATGAGCGTGGTTTGCCAACTCCCCCGCGACTTCGCCGTGACACGTAAGGCAGGAGGCGGACGCGACCTTGGCCGTGTGCGGCTGTTTGGCCGCCCCGGCGTGGCAGTCCACGCAGTGCAGATCCTTGTGAACACTGTGCGCGAGCGATTCCGGCTTCACGGTGATAGGTTTGCCTTGCGAGTTCGTCAAGCCCGTGGAGGTTCCATGGCACGCAAGGCAGTCGTCTGAGGCCCTGAGGGCCCCCGGGCGTAGAAGGAAAAAAATGACTGAACTGAGAATGACTAGCCTGGTCGGACTCATTTCTGAGATCTCCACCTTTTAGTACGTGAACGATATCAATACACTCCGGATCGACCCCATGTCGGGCAGAGTCTGTTGGAGCGCCTTTTTGTCAGCGTTCAACTGAAGATTAAACTGCGAATTTCCACCCATAAAATCGGTCAACGAGGGACAATTTGAATCCGAGCTGGAGACTCGGAGGCACCTAGGGACATAGTGTTGCAGTTAAAGTGCCGTTTGCGCTGTTATTTTCAACACTCTGAGCGTGACATAATATCACCTCGGTCGGCCTTGGGGTCAACCTTCCTCTCTCCAAAAATGCGTTGCTGAATTATTGCGAAACTTGGAAGCTGAATTCCGCGTCAGGCACGATCTTGCTGCCGGAGGGCGGGGATTGCGTCAAGATGATGCCGCGCGGACTGCTTGCCGCGGCGACGGAGGTAACGCCCGCCACCTTGAAGCCTGCTTTCTCCAGGCTGCGGCGAGCTTCGGCAATCGGTTGGCCGACGAACCTTGGGCACAGGTATTCGGCAGGCTCCTCGCCCAGAGAAACCAGAATATTCACGGCAGGGCTCCTGAGCTCGGCGCTTTCAGGTAGAGGATCCTGCGCGACGACTTGGTCAGGTTCGGCGCTGGGCCAGTGTACGCCTACGACATCGCCCATTTCGAGGTTGCGCTGAACGGCGGTGATCCGCGCCGCCCGGATGCTTGCCCCCACGAAATTGGGGATGAAGACCTGGGGCGGACCCAGGCTCACCAGAACGTGCACATGCTGGCCGATCTTAATGCGAGTTCCCGGGGGAGGCATCTGCGACGCTATCGTCTGCGCAGGATATTGAGTGTTGTAGAGCTTATCTTCGACTTTCATCTCAAGGCCCAGCCCACTCGTCATGCGTTGAGCATATTCGGAGGTCAGTCCCACCAGATTGGGCATCGTCTCCTGATGCCCGCGAATGGTAAGCCGGATGGTGGTGAGGGCGCTGACCAGCGCCACGGTCACCAGCACTGTGGTTAGCAGAAAGAGGCGAAAAAGGGTCCGAACGCGTTCGCGAACGCTCATCTTGACGCCTTATTCTACCACGTACCGGGCACGCGACCTAAACTCAGTAAACCCCATGATCCGATCACCCCTGACCCTCCTTAACCAAGAAGGGGAACTCGAAACTCCCCTTCTCGGTTGAGGCGGGATGGCGGTGGTGGGTCGTCCCCCCTGCGCATCGTGCGCCTTGACTAAGCTTAAGCCAAACCAGTACTATGTGGCTCCAACCCAATGGAGGTGCAGCATGTCCAAAGGCTCGTCCGAACCGACTCTCTGGAAGAATTTAGAGACGTTCCGAATTGAATTACCCTCGTGGGGGTTCGCCAACACCGGCACGCGTTTTGGCAAATTCACCCAACTGGGCGCAGCCACGTCCACCGAGGAGAAGTTTAGTGATGCCGGGCAAGTTCATCACTTTACAGGCATCTGTCCCACCGTGGCCGTGCACGTCCTCTGGGATTTCCCAGAAGGCCTCAAGAGCACGAATGAAGTGAAGGGGTACGCCGCCAAATACGGCGTTGGTGTCGGCGCGATCAACCCCAACGTCTTCCAGGATCAGATTTACAAATACGGATCGCTGGCGAATCCCGATCCCGCAGTGCGCCAAGCGGCATTGCAGCACATTCTGGATTGCATCGAGATCGGGAAGCAGACAGGGAGCCGTGACATCTCCCTGTGGTTTACGGACGGGTCGTGCTATCCGGGTACCGCCAATATCCGGCAGAGGAAGGAGTGGTTCGCAGCGGGCCTGAAGGCCAGCCACGCCCAGCTTTCATCGACGCAACGGCTGCTGGTGGAATACAAACCATTTGAGCCGGCTTTCTATCACACGGACATTGCCGACTGGGGCATGGCTTTACTATTGGCGCGAGCGGCCGGTCCGCGCGGGAAGGTACTTGTAGATACGGGCCATCACTACCAGGCCCAGAATATCGAGCAAATCGTGACCTGGCTCCTGAGCGAGGACATGCTGGGCGGCTTCCATTTTAATGACCGTCGATATGCTGACGATGATCTGACGCTGGGTTCGATCGATCCTTACCAGATCTTTCGCATCTTCCATGGAATCCTCTTCTTCGAGTGGGAGGCCGGACGTCGCGCGGACATCGCCTACATGATCGACCAGAGCCACAACCTGAAAGGCAAGATCGAGGAAATGATCCAGACGGCGGTGACCGCCCAGGAACTGTACGCCAAGGCTGCGCTTGTCGATAACGAGAGCCTGGCTCACCACCAGCAGAAGTGCGAACTCGTCGACGCCGAAGAGTGTCTCAAAGCAGCCTTCTCAACGGATGTGCGGCCGGTAATCCGTGAATGGAGACGCTCCAAAGGCCTGCCGGAAGACCCCCTGGGTGCTTTCCGCGAGTCCGGCTACATGCAACGGATCGATCGTGAGCGAGCAGAAAGGAACCAAGCCGCCGGGGGCAGCTACGCTTAATGAGCCGTAGAGACAGCCCTTTTGGTTACCCGAGGCCGGCCACCGGGGTTGCCCCTACAACGCGGAAGGAAATACGATGACCAAAGCCGGTACCAACATTGCTGCCGTCGATTTGGGAGCGGAGAGTGGCCGTGTCGTCCTTTGTCGCTGGACCGGGGAGGAAGGAATCCTGGAGCAGGTCCACCGTTTTCCCAATGGGGCGCGTGAAGAGGCGGGTCACTGGGTGTGGGATCCTGACCGCCTGTGGCAGGAGATCATCAAAGGACTTCGCGTCGCCGTATCCAAAGCGGGGGGCCGCATCGCCAGCGTCGGTGTGGATGGCTGGGGAGTGGACTACGTGCTGCTGGACCGGACTGGGAATCGCATCGGACGCTCCTACTGCTACCGCGACGCCAGAAATCTCCCTCAAATGGAGCGCGTTTATGCGCTGATTCCGCAAAAGCGCTTATACGAAATCACTGGAATCCAACTTCTTCCTTTCAACACGGTTTTCCAGTTGATGGCGCACATCGCCGAATTCCCTTCAGAGTGGGAGCGCGCGGACAAGTGGTTGACTTTGCCGGAGTATTTTCTCTTCCGGCTCTCGGGAGTGGCGATGGCTGAGTATACGGAAGCCAGCACTACTCAACTCCTCGATGTCCATAAGCGCTCCTGGTCGGAGGAACTCACACGCGCCTTGAAGCTTAATCTCGAGAAATTTCCTCATATCGCGCCGCCGGGGACGCCGCTGGGGAAGATGCGCAAGGAACTCGCCACGGACCTTGGCCTGTCGAACGTGCAAGTGATCGCGCCGGCTTGCCATGATACGGGCGCAGCGGTTGCAGGAATTCCTTTCCCGCATGAAAAGCTGGCGTTCATCAGCTCCGGGACATGGTCCCTGGTGGGCATGGTGGTTCCCGGCCCGGTGGTGACCGCCGACTCCTATGAACAGAACTTTACCAACGAAGGCGGGGCTGCGGGCAGCATCCGATTCCTGCGCAACGTGATCGGATTGTGGTTGCTTCAAGAGTGTTTGCGCGAGTGGAGAGCACAAGGGCTGGAGTTGACGCCCGCCGACCTGGCGCAGCAATGTTCGGAGACTCCCGCGATCGGGCCATCTTTCGATGCGGAGGCGGAGACATTCCTAGCGCCGGGCAACATGGTTGCCCGCATCAATGCCGCTCTCAAAACGCACGGGTTCGACGAGGAGACTCAGCCCAAGGAGATTGCGGCCATTATTTTCCGCAGCCTGGCGCGGCAATACGCCAAAGTGATCAAGGATCTTCAGGCGTTAACCGGCAAGCCGATTGAACGCATCTGCATAGTGGGCGGCGGCGTCAAGAACGAAACCCTCAACCGTCTGACCCAAGAACTAACGGGGCGGGAAGTTCTACGCGGGCCGAGTGAGTCCACAACCATTGGCAACATCGCATTGCAGATCGCTGCGCTCGAAAAGACCAAATCCCTCGACCAGATTCAAGCCATCAGCGCGCGGCTGAAGTTTCCAGGCTAGTTGAGGAGTCGGGAGTGTTTCCGCTGTTTCTTAATGGACAGAGAGATGTTTGTTTCCCGTCCGACGCACGACTCTGGACTTCTCGACTCCTCGACTTCTCAACTCCCCGTCCCACGACTTCTTGACCCTGCGACTTCTTGACCCTGCGACTTCTTGACCCTGCGACTTCTTGACCCTGCGACTTCTTGACTTCTTGACTCCTCAACTTCTTGACTGCCAGAATGGCGACGAGGCAAAAGCGTGCACGGCGTGGCTGAGGCATTGGCGCTGGGATTCGGGTCGGGTCCCATTTGTGTTGCCTACTGCGGACCGGTGCTGCTGCCGTGGCTTGGAGCCGAACCGCGCAAGCTGGGGCCCACGGGCCGGTTGTTGGCCATTTTTCTGGGCGGACGCCTTGCAGGGTACCTGGGATTCGCCGTGCTGGCCTGGGCGGCAGGGTTAACCCTGCCGCTTGATCTGCGCTCGCGTAGCCTGGCGTTCGGGTTGGCCAACCTGGGCCTGGCCCTGCTTTTGGGTCTCTCGGCGTGCTTTCCTCGCCGTGCCTGCGCGCCACCCGAAGAACGCTCCACCCGCCTCTATCAGATCGGCGCCGCGAACCGCTTCCGTCCGCCCGCTGCCCTCACCCTGGGCTTGCTCACGGGGCTCAATCTCTGCCCGCCGTTCGTTGCGGCCGGCGTGCGCGCGGCGACGACGCATAGCCTCTCCGGAGCGCTCGCCTTCTTCGCGCTCTTTTTCGCAGGGACCTCCGTGTGGTTTCTTCCTGCGCTCGGGGTCAGTTGGTTGCGCCGATTCAGCGCCGTTCCGACCCTGGCGCGAATGACCATGGCCGCTCTCGCGTTCTATTACATCTACCTGGGAGTTGTGGGCCTGGCCGCCTGGCGAGTAGCGCCCGCCAGGGCCGGCAGTCTTTTCATATTCCTAAGTGGGATGGTGTCCCATGCCTGATACTGCTCATATGAGCGCGTCCGATGTTCCCCGCGGCATCGGGCGCTCGATTCTTCTCAGCGTACCCATGGCCCTGTTTACGCTGCTGTTATTCACGCCGGTCATCCGGCAACCGGGTCGCCCTGCCAAGCTGGCGGCGCTGGTTACCTGGGTCTTTATGATCGCCTTGTTCTTCCTGATGATGCGTACACGCAAGACGTATAGCTGGCGCCGCATCTTCTTCATCGCTCTGGGATTCTTGTTCCCCGTGGGCTTCATCTGGGACCTCATCGCCCTGCGCTCGTCGATGAGCATCCCCATGGAACGGATGCTCTCCGGCGACACTCCTTTTTGCTTCATGGTGATCCCCATGACGCTCGTCCCCGCCGCGCTGACGAAAACCATCATCTTTCCCGGCTCGATCCTGCCGACACCTTCGAACCCGCACAGCATCGCCATGATGGTGGCTCTTTGGCTGCTTGCCACGGTCATTCTGGGCAAAGCATGGTGCAGCTATGGGTGCTTCTTCGGCGGGCTGGACGAAGGTTTTTCGTCGATCACGAAGAGAGCGCGCATCCGCAAGATCAACCCGCGGTGGCGCCTCGCGCCGTGGGCGATTCTGATGGCCATCGTACTCCTCTCCGCTGCTACCTTTGAGCCCATCTACTGCAAATGGCTTTGCCCGTTCAAGGCGGTCACGGAGTTTCCGCAGGTGCGCTCCACCCAAACCGCGATCCAGTTCGGCATCTTCATCGCGCTATTTCTCGGACTGGTGGTTGTGTTGCCGTTCCTTACCAAGCGGCGCACCCAATGCGCTTTCTTCTGCCCGTTCGGCGCCTTTCAGTCGATCTTCAGCCGGACCAGCATCTTTGAGGTACGGATCGACAAAGAAAAATGCGGATCCGGCTGTCTGTTGTGCCAGAACAATTGCCCTACGATGGCCATCGACCAGGAGTCGATTCGCGCCGGCAAAACCCTTACCTCCTGCATGCGCTGCGGCGCTTGCATCGACGTTTGCCGCAAGGACGCGGCGGTCTGGCACATCAAGGGCACGCCGGTGGGCCTCAAGCCGGAGCGCGCGCGGCTGCTCTTTCTTTATGCAGGGTGGCTCTTCGCCACGATGTTTGGCGGCAGCATCATCGCCCACTCGCTCGAGAGGTTGATGGGGTTGGTCATGTGATGAAAAGCCTCGCCACGGAGGTCTCCGAGACAAGCTCCTCTGGCTCCGGGGTCTCCGTGTTCTCTGTGGTGGATCCGTTCTTAGTGGAAATCAGGAGCATGCCATGAGACGCCTGACTTCAGCGCTCGGTTATACAGTCGCGGTCTTGACCATCGTAGTGGCGGTGGTGGGGCCGATGTTCTGGTTCGGCTTCTTCAGCCGCGCCGCCGCCAAGACCTCGTTGCGCATTGACCCGACCTATACCGGAGGTGACCCCGTCCGCACAATCGCACGGGACGCTTACCAGATTGTGATCTACAAACCCGTGCCGAAGCGCGCCCCGCTCTCTGCCATCGGGGCATTCGTGCAAATCGTTTGGAAACCTGCCTCGGCGCTGCCGGCCGCGGTGTCTGAGCCGCTCGATCTGGACGGCGATGGCCGGCCGGATTGCGAGGTTTCTTTCCAGGCGCCGCGTGATCCCAAAGTGAAACTGCTGGTGAGCGTGAAGCCGTTGAACAATCTCGTCAAGCCTATGAACGCGGTCTCCAAAGATTCGTTCGCCTCACTCATCGCACGGGTGAACGACACGATTGTCGTTCGCGTGCCACTGCGGTGAGCTGGGCAGATCGGCAGGTAGGCAGATGGGCAGATGATGGGCAGGTCCGTTGATGAAACGCTGTCATCCTGAGCGTAGCGAAGGATCTGCTTTTCTTCGCGCGCCGCGAAGAAACTCAGTAGTACAGTGGGCTTAAGAAATAGGCCTTCTTCAGTGTCTCAGCGCCTCTGTGGTTCATTCGACGCGATTTTGATTCTTGACCCCCGCCGAGTTTTCTAATAGCGTGAGAGCTTCGAGAGGATTCGGATGTCGAAAATTCGTGCGGCGTTGTTTGTGACATGTATAGGTGATCAGTTCTTTCCGCAAGTTGGAGAGTCCGTCGTCAAGGTCCTTCGGCGCCTGGATGTCGAAGTCACCTTCAATCCAGCCCAAACTTGCTGTGGCCAACCGGCATTCAATACCGGTTACCGGGATGAAGCGCGGGCGGTGGCTTCCAAAGTTCTCGACCTTTTTGATGATGCGGACTACGTGGTGTGCCCATCCGGCTCCTGCACTTCGATGGTGCGCGTGTTCTTTCCCGAGTTGTTCGCCAACGACCCGGATCGCCTCAAGAAATGCCGGCACCTGCGCGACAGGTTTTTCGAATTCTCGGAATTCCTGGTGAACGTCTTGAAAGTTGAGGATGTAGGGGCGAGCTTCCCCCATCGAGTCACGTACCACGATTCCTGCCACCTTCTGCGCGAGTTGGGCGTCGAGCAGCAGCCGCGCAAGCTACTGAGCAATGTACGGGGCATCGACTTCGTGGAGATGGAAGGGTATAAGGTGTGCTGCGGTTTTGGGGGGACGTTTGCTGTCAAGTTTCCCGAAGTTTCGGCAGCCATGGGCCAGGACAAGCTTGGTTTTGCCACCGCGACCAACGCCGAGTACCTGGTCGCCAATGACTCCGGGTGCTTGATGCACCTCGCCGGGATGATTCATCGCCAGGGATTGGCGCTCAAGACGATGCATTTGGCGGAGGTGCTGGTGCACCAGTAAGCGGGCGAGCCCCTCACCCGGCCCGCTCCGGCTGATGAAAACGCCGGCTGCGGTCCACCCTCTCCCCCGAGGGGGAGAGGGAATGAGTCGCTCGTTGATTTGACGTGTGACTTTCGACTCTCAACTCTTGACTCTCGACCATGTCCGACACCGGTGTTCACAGTAACGAAGTTCACGAACTGGGCAACAAGAACCTTGCCGACCCGCATCTTCAGGAAGCTTATCGTTCCTCCACGCTACGTCTTTACACCCACCGCCTGGAGGCCATCGGCCAGGTGCCGGGCTGGGAACAGCTGCGCGAGCAGGCTCGCGAGCTGAAGCAGGAGGTGATCGAACACCTGGACTATTACCTCGAACAGTTCGCCGACAAGGTGCAGCAGAACGGCGGCAAGGTGCACTGGGCTGAGACCGCCGAAGAGGCTTGCCGGATCGTTCTGGAAATCGCGCGGCAATGCGGGGCACGAGAAATTGTGAAGGCGAAATCGATGGTGGCGGAGGAGGTGGAGCTGAACCACGCTTTCGAGGCGCAAGGAATTCACCCCGTCGAGTCTGACTTGGGCGAGTTCATTATCCAACTCGAGGGCAACCGGCCCGCCCACATCGTGGCCCCCGCCATTCATTTGACCCGGCATGACGTGTCGGAACTCTTCGCGAAGAACCTTCAGTCAGAGCGCACCGAGGTGCCGGAACGTCTGACGAAGATTGCGCGCCAGGCGCTGCGCGAAAGGTTTGGCAGGGCGGAAATGGGAGTAAGCGGCGCCAACTTCCTGGTGGCGGAAACCGGCACGGTGGTGTTGATCGAAAACGAGGGGAACATCCGTTTTTGCACCACGGCGCCGCGAGTGCATGTGGCGCTGGTGGGCATCGAGAAACTGATCCCACGTTTTGCGGATCTGGGTGTTTTCCTGCGCATGCTGGGGCGTTCGGGCACGGGGCAAAAGCTGACGACCTACACCTCTTTACTCAGCGGCCCGCGGCGGCCGGGTGAGGACGGTCCGGAGGAGATGCACGTCGTGCTGATAGACAACGGGCGCGTGGCGACGCTGGCTGATCCCAAGATGCGCGAAGCCCTTTACTGCATCCGCTGCGGCGCCTGCCTCAACACTTGCCCGGTCTACCGAAAGATTGGAGGGCATGCTTACGGCTGGGTCTACAGCGGACCC
>Ga0181532_10001053_pt1 | contig 27441 bp, 23 predicted proteins | sample PEATcosm2014_Bin_33_FD_119768 | JGI IMG/M metagenome (GOLD analysis project Ga0181532, IMG submission 119768) | Peatland microbial communities from MTU Mesocosm Facility, Houghton, MI, USA - PEATcosm2014_Bin11_30_metaG | ecosystem: Environmental > Terrestrial > Soil > Wetlands > Peat | place...
CGAAACCGAATTGTTGAAACCGGATGGCTGTCGCGCGCCACCCCGTAGCTCGCACCGCGCCGCCGGCGCCCGCCATCATCAGCACCTCGCGCGCGCGAGTGGGTGAGAGAGATGGTGAACGCGCCCCCCTCACCGAATTGTTGAAACCGGATGGCTGCCGCGCGCCACCCCGTAGCTCGCATCGCGCCGCCGGCGCCCGCCATCATCAGCGCCTCGCGCGCGCGAGTGGGTGACAGAGATGGTGAACGCGGGCCTTTCGATAGAGAGTGTTCCGATGTGTTGGATCACCGTGATGGGGAGTTCGTCCCTGACTAGGTTAGTCCAGCAGATGATAATACATAATTCGAATCGTTGTTTTGCTATTGATCATCGCCATTTCATCTTTATTCCTTCGTCTTCAACTGCGCTTGGTTCGCAGCAATGAACGCGCGAATGTCGGCCGACATGTCCAGCAGCTTCAGCCACTGTTCTTTATACAAGGTCACAGGAAAGCGCCCCATTCCGTAGATCGAGACTGCTCCCTTTTCGCTTACCTTCATGCGGATACCGGAAGATGCCCCCTTTTTGAGCGTCTCGTTTTCCTTGCGGAGGCGCTCGAGTTCAGCTTTCAGCTCTTCGTCGGACATGGGCTTTTCCTTAGTTTGCTGAGCAATTAAACCAAGTCTATCGCATTGGCATTGAGGTCCGAAGCTCTTGTCAAGGAGCCGATATTTAGTTCAAGCCCAGTGCCTTGAACGCCGCCGTCTTCGGGTCGCCGAAGAAAATTGGATCGACGTGCTCGACGATATCGCCAGTCACTTCGAGGAAGCTGCGCTTGTTCTCCAGCGGGATGAGAGCTTTCTTCGCGCCGTTATCCATCGCGATCTGGAGAGGTTCGACGAGCGACCGCAGGCCTTTGATGTTTCCTTGAACGCTGACATCACCGAGGACGAGCATTGCTGCGACCGGCGGAGCTTTTTTCAGGGCGGAGAACGCCGCGATGAAGAAGCCTAGCCCGATCTCTCCCTCGACTCGGTTGTTCATGAGATCGATCACTTCGACGTGGAGATCGGAAACATCCAGCTCGCGCGCGATCGATAGCTCTTCCTTTTTCGCCAGCATGTAGCTGAACGCGCGGCCAATAGACTCTTTCGTAACGCCACTCACGCCGCCGGCAGTCCGGAGCTTTCCCGACCCTGACGACACTGACACTTCAACTCTGTACAAGCCGACCGTACCGTCATGAGCGATGGCCGCCGTATAAATGCTTCCTGGCGGCAAGGGGTCCGCCGAGATCATATTGCGCCCACCCTGTTCCGGGACGCCTACGAAACGTTCCTCGCCGGTTTCGGTCACCGTGTAGCTGAAAGACGTGTGGTAGTACTCGAACGAGCCCATCTTCTTGAGCTGCTCCTTCACGCGACGGCGTCCCTCCATCGCGAACTCTAATAGTTCGGCAATCTCGGCTTGCGTGGCCTCACCTTTCGGATGGATGATCTTCATCAGCCCCGAGACCGTTTTCTTGACGGCCTTCCGGTCGCGCGTGACCAAGTGGGAACCCATCGTAAAGTAGCGATCGCAGATCTCCGTGAAATTGTGGCGGCGAAGGTCGCGCAGCGCCTCCGCCAGGTAGTCGACCACGAAGCCGTAGTGCTCGGTGAATAGGTCATTCCGCATCTTCGGAATCTCCCAGCCCGGGAGATAAAAATGCAGCCGGTCGATGAAGGCCATGTCGTCACGGATGACCTCTGGCATGGGCTCGAACAGATGGCCCGTCTGGACCATGATCTCGATCGCCTGCTGGGTATTGCCGAAAAGCGCAATGCTCGCCTCTCCCGAAGCGGCCTCCTGGCCACGTTGGAACGCGCCCGACTCGCAGTAGGTCTTCATCGTCGTGATGACCTCTTTCGGCATTTTCTCCAGATCCGCCACCTCATCGAAACCGACCACATCCCAAATCTGGACGAGCCCTTTGGTTTTGCCGCCCATATGCCCAAACAGGTTCGCGACCGTTGTTGGACCGGTCATAAGGGCCGCGTAGGGCGAAATCTCCTGAATTACATAGCTTTTTCCCGTACCGCGGGGGCCAAGCTCGACCAGGTTGAAATTGCGCTCGCAGAGGGGAATGAGGCGGGTCAGGAAAAGCAATTTGAGCCGCTTGGTCATTTCGGCAGGCTCGTATCCCATGCTGCGAAGCATGAGATCGATCCACTCGTCCGTGGTGAATTCGCTCCGGAGTTTCTGATACTCACCGAGGTCGAACGCTGCGATCTGGATGGGCGTTAGCTTCTCAATCCAGAATGGGTTCTTGCCCTTGCCTTCCTCGTCGGTCTCAAAGCGCATGTCGATCTGCGCCCAAATTCCTCCCGTCAGAAGTCGTTCGTAGTCGCGGACGTACTGGGTCTGAATGTGGACGAACTTATTGCCGAAGTTGTTGACCTCGGCCCAATAGTCGGAATCGACAAGCCGCACCTTCACCTTGTCGATGAAGGTCCAAGTTCCTTTCTCCTTTACCTTGCTCTGCGCCTTCATCGCCTCGTCGGCGCGGATATAGTTGTTGGCGAGCGTGTCGTTGACGACCTGCAGTCCCATCTGGATCGCCATTTCGTCGGTCGACGCGCAGTATTTTCCCAACAGGAACTCAAGAACGAATACCGGAACGTTGGCGCCAACCTTCACTTTTCGCACGAGATCCTTACGCACCACCTTGCCCGCAAAAGCGCGGTTGACCTTGTCATCGAGCGCATCGCGTGCGGGAACTGTACTCATGACTTAAACTCCCAACCTCACCGGAATATCCTTCGGCGATAGATACAGAACGGCATCGGTATCGGCATCGAGGACCTGAATACGAACATGCTTTGCGGTGTCGTCCGTCAGCATGAAGGCGACTGTCGCTTGGGTGCCAGGGATCAGTGTCAGGCGCCCGTCCTCAAGCACTGCGTCCGTTGCTATAGCCGCACGCGCAACCGGCCGTTCGTCGGACAACACAAGAGGGCGAACTTTCCGAGCATTCTCGAAAAGGTTCTTTGCGGTCCCACCGAGTTCTATCCGAACAGTGAAAATGCGGTTCGTGACGGCATCGAAATCATGTGTGACGGTGACCGCATTTTTTTCGGTCTTCGCCGCACCATCAGCTTTCAGTTTGACGGTGATGACTGGTATCACCAGTTCCTGCAGCGACGCGCCGCCGTGGTGGTACGCGAGACCGCCGCCGCTCTTGAATACCGACGTACTCGCCGGAAATGCGAAATCCAGATCCGTAGTGTAGCCGAGCTTCGCTCCGGGAACTCGCACGGCGCCGGCCGGTACCGTGCCCCCGCGGCCGATCCAGCAACGCCGATGGAGGTCGACAGTGTCCCCACCCGGTGCCTCAAGTCGCATCGAAGGATCCCTCTCCGAAGCGAAGAACAGATGGCCATGATCGGCTGTGATTACGGCCTCTCCGATACCTGCGGTAGCGAGACGCTGCAGACACCGCGCAAGATCCTCGACAACCCCATCCATGATGCGTCGCGCGGAGGACGTGCTTGCATTCTCTCCGGCAGCATCGACTTCGGTAGAACGAATGACGATGACTTTGGCGTCGCCAATCTTCTTTACGAGGGCTTTGGCATTGGTAGAGATCACATCGTCGAGAGTGAAATCGACAAGTTCCGGAATTCGGGACTTAATGAACTTCTGGCGCGCCGAAAGATCCAGCAGAAATTCCCCTTCGACCGATGCACCGAATTTGCCTTTCTGCGCGACAGCGGAAAATGTCGCCGATGCACCGGGAAGCAGTGCCGCCATTCCAATGGGGGTTATCGAAGGTAGGGCGGCAATGGCCGGCCGTATCTGAACCTCGGTGGCCCGGGTGATGCGGTCAACGAGCTCATGACCCATCTCGAACCGCATGGCGTCTACCAGAATGTAGGCGACCGGCACCGGACGGCTGGCCACGACATCGGGCCAGATCCGGGTCTGCTGCAGAACTCCGGGAACCGACCAGTCCGCCTTCTGGAGCGCCTTTACGAACCCTTCGGTCATCCGACGGACGGCGTTCTCATAGACGGCCCGGATTTTGGCTATGGCCCGCTCGTCGATCTGGTCTTCAACCGACACTAGGAAGGCTTCAAGTCCCCTCTGAGCACGATCAAGGCGGAACCAGCCGTCCTCGCCGGTGGACACGTAACGCTCCACCCATAGGGCCGCGTTACCGTTGGTCTTCGCTATGGTTGCACAGGCAGCTCCAGCCACCAGTCCGAGGCCGACCATAAGCCCGCAGACTGCCCAGACGGTCTTGCGATCGACGTCTAGATTGATCCAAAAACTGTTTTCACGTGAACCCATCAGAGTTCGAGCTTCCGCAAACTTTTCGACCGCAATGAGATCGAAGCAGGCGGCTACGACAGCCATCTCTTCAAACCTGAAGGTGTCGATTGCGCCGAGTTTGCTTCCGGCCACTGACTCCGTCGATAACCCCAGCTCGCTCTCAATGCCGTCGGCAAGTTTTGCATAGGCAGCGGCGTGGCGTTCGCGAAGCCGCGTCGCGACTTCCCGAATCGTCTTTTGCTGATCGGCCGTCGTCGGCGCAGCAATGTTCTTAAGTGCGGCCACTGCCGGGCCCTTCAGCTGTGCGTTTTTCCCGAGATCGGACCGAAATTCGTTGGCCAGTACGAACCGGGTCGTGATCGACCTCATTCGTGCATTGGTCGCGTCGTCGGGAATTGTCAGTCCCAAACGAGCGAGAGCGACGGACCGAAGCTCTCCGAGCGCCCCCTTTGCTTCAAGGTCGCCGTCATGCTCCACATCGGCAATCCATGTCGTGAGGATCGCCGTTGTGTCCGAGTTGCCGAAAACGCCCTTCAGCAGCGAGGCGCCCTCGGCTGCCGCCTCGTCCTGCGCCATCCGTGCGAGATCAGCGTAGGTGAGGTTATCGGATCTCAGCATGTCGTCGATGGCAACGTCGGTGTATCGTTTGCGAAGAACGAGACGCGCAAACTGCTTAAGGGCTGGCTGCGAATAGAATGTTCCGGCCTTTTCCAGCTCCATAAGAAGGGAGCCCTTAGTATCTCGGTCCAACGAGGGGACGTAGACGACCAGTTGGTCGGGCTGGTCACCGTTGGTGACCTCTTCGACGGTGAAGCGCACCTTCAGAAATGACCCATCGAACACGTGGAGTTTTGCGTTTTGCTTGCCGATCGTAATGGGAACTAAATTGCCGTCGATGCTGGCATCACCTGCGAGCTCGATGAAGAAAGGCCTGAGCTCCTCCCGTTTGTCGTATATCACGACCACGCCCCGGTCCTTGAGGCGTTCGCTGATCTGACTGGCGATGTAATCGTGAATGGGGTGCATATGGTTCGTTGCCTTGGTCAGGCTACTTTTGACTTGCGGCTACGCTTGATGCCGGAGGCGGGTTCAGGAGAATCGAGAAGACTTTTAAGGGCTGCCTTGACTGCCGCAGAAGTGCGCTCACTAACGAGGTCCGCAATCGGCTTCTTCGGCTTCTTGTATGGCGTCCATTTTCCATCCTGATCCTCAAACCAGAAGACATCTTCCAATCCATGGGTGATGGCGAGACTGCGATCCTCGGCACATTTAGGAATTACGCGCTCGGGCCAAAGATGCATGGCAAGATGTGCCCAGTCATACTTTCCGGCTACCAGATCATCCCACTTGCTCTTGAGTTCTTTCTGCCAAGGCCTGTGCTGTGGCACCAGCCGCCAGAGCGGAGCCATCGTCAGAACCACGCCATCATCGAGTGTTGGGCGCCATAGCGGTGCCACGTGCTTCACTTTGTCAAGCAGATCGCGCAGCTCTTCGACGAAAGCCTCTCGCGTTTCAATCTCCTTGCTCTCCTTGGAGCTCGGATTGGCGCCCGCGCTCTGCTTCAGGCTCGCGAGATGATGCTCTTCATGGCCAAGCTTCGGTGCCACTAGGTCATTCTGGATCTGGATGAAGGTGTCGCGACTTACGCGATGCGCGTAAATCCAGATGCTGTAGCGTCCCGATGGTACGGCGATCTGCCAAATGATAGGACTCTTGCGCCGGCTCTTTGAGTGGCGCTTCAGATGGTGATCGAAAAAGGCTGTCGCCAACCACAACCGCAAATCGCCGCCCTTCGGACCGAGCAGGGCTTCAATGTCGTTCCACCACGCGTCGGAACTATTCTCGAAAATCACATCGAACACGACACGTACTACAGCAATAAAGTCGCGCGCATGTCCGGGGTCGTCCACCAAAAGGCCATTCTCGGGGAATGCTATTGGATACGCAGCTGGTGAAATCGTGAGCGGCAGACCATCGTCTCCAGTAAGCATGGCCTGCGAACAGGCCGGCAGCGGATCAAACGGCTCTGGTTCTGCCAGCAGAAGCCGTGCCCCAGTGGCCAGGCGCATATCGAAGCGGCCAAATGCTACACCAGCTGCCCATGAGATCAAATCGGCAGCGAGGCTAGCTGCGTCCGCTTTGCTCTCGGGATCGTTCTCGTCGTCTGCGTCTTCGTCTGCGTCTGCTTCAACGTCTTCGGGCTCACCCGGCACGTCAGCGCCGCCCCGTAAACTCGCGGTGATCGCGCGTCGGTCGTCTTCATCTATGCCATATAGGCCGAAGCAGTTGGCGTCGATCTCAGCTTGAATGGTAGATAATTTTTCATCGGCTGCGCAAACGTGCTTGGTCCAGGCGCTGGCTCGCGCAGCCAGTGTTTCCTCTTTTGTTTGCAATAGTACCGGCAGCGCAAAGGCATGAGAAGTCTCGATGCGGGTGTCGAGGATTCGCTTTAGGGACCAAGCATGGCGAGCAAGTACGGATAAGCGCGCTTCGCGTGCTTCTGGGGGAGCCGACCGCCAAGGCAGCGATTGAAGGATGCCGACTATGAACTCGGGGAATCCGTATCGACCTAGAGTGGTCTTAAATAGATAATCAAAAATGCTGCTGTTAAATACAGATAGGGTCCACGCGAGTTCCGTTTCGGGGACGAAAGCGGAATAGCCTCGTACGGAGAACACGCAGCCGGCAGGAAGCGCTTGTGGCGAAAACCGCGCTGCCCGGAGAGGCCAGGTCAGACCGGGCGAAAAATATCGATCTGAACTTGCAGCACGCCGTGACCAATGATTGGTTCCAGGCGTACACTCTAAAAAGGCCTTAAGTTCGCGAGCATCTGAGTCGCCGAGCTCCCAGTTCACAACAAGCGGGAAGTCGGTGTAATAGGGAGACGCGTTCCCACCTTTTGCGAAAGAAAACCATCGCTTTCGAAGACGATGCGACGGCACTTCCCACCAGACGCGAACGAAGCGAAAATCGTCGGAAGTTCCAAGTCCTACTCTCGCCGTTCGAGTTTCGCTTTCAAATGCAGGTAGTTCCTTGAAAAGCCGTCGCAGTCGCTCGCTCAACCAATAAGCGAAGGGCGCCTGCGGCACCATAGCGAAGCTGGCCGGGTCTAGTTCAAACCGATGCGTATTGTGCGCTATCTCGGGCTCATGAATTGCCGCGCGCAGCACAGCCGCTTTATCGCCAGCCTCTAGGGCACGGAGAAAAATTGTTTTCATGCCCCAACCTCTGGACTCTTCTCTAGGCAATAGGCCGCGACTTCGACCATCGCACTGTCCAGCACGCCATGACCTAGATCTGCAAAGACCACGGGCGGCGCTTCTTTGAGAAGTATCTCCTCGCGCCATTTCTGGAAACTCGATAAAAAGAAGCCGGTGCGCGACGTGATGGCGCCGAGCATGCCATGGGGCCGCAGAAGCTCGATGCCACGCTCGACAAATGCGGCGTAGACGTCGTTCTTGGTGCGCGGATAACTCCTCTCGAATTCCTTCTTTGCGACAAGACTGCCTGCGCCGAAAGGCGGATTCATCAGCACAACATCAAATTTTCCACTCATCAGTTCAACGAACGCAATGCCCTGTTCCGCGTCGTCCGCGAAGAGCTTTCGCCGTGTGCCGCGACCATTTACTGCGCCACTGACAAACTTCTTCAGCGAGGCAAAGATTTGTTCCTCTGCCTTCTCGAAGAATGCCAAGTTGTCGATGCCCGAAAGATCTAGTTCAGTTTGCCGTTTTACAGGCGCCAGTCCCGGGAGAAATCCATCGCCATGTTTCTGCTGTTCCGTGAAGGCCATGCGAGCCCGCTCTATAGAAATGGCCAGTTTCCGCTCAATCGGAAGCAGAGGGCCCATTTCTCCCGCGAGGCGCATTTCGAAAACGATTTCCTCGAATAGATAGCCGATGATTGCAGGCCGAAGCGTTGCCGCAAACTCTTCGACGAGTTTGCGATCGCCGGGCATCGGTTCGGCAATGACGATGTTTGCCCGTCGAATAATCGGCCGATCGGCACGTGGAATCCTCGCTTCCTTGAACGCGCGTTGCGCCCGCATCCAGAGCGCAAGCTGGGCGATCTGAGCGCAGCGCGGGTCGATGTCCACGCCGTGGAGATTGTGCAGGAGGATCAATTCCGGCGCGGCTTTACGGAGATCTTCTAAAACCGGATAATCGTGGCGAAGCGTCCTGCCCGTAGCTCGACTTTTTGGTGTGGTTTCATCAGCCCAAGCTTCTTCGTAAATCAGAAGCAAAAGGATAAAGCAGTACAGCAAGAAGTGTCCGGAACCGCATGCCGGGTCAATAATCCGAATGTCGCGTGGGTCTTTTTTCGCATCGACATTTTCCTCGGACGGCCTGACCATGTACACGCTAAAGGCACTAAGACGCGTATCGCCCTTACGCATTTCATACCAGATGCGACCAAGCGTGTTGTCGCAGAGAAACTGGACCACGTATTGGGGCGTAAAGAACTGGTTGCGGATCGCAAGCTCACGGCTATTTCGCGGCGCTTGGCTTTCGTCGCGCAACTTGCGGCGTTCTTCGGCAGAGTTGAAGAATTGATAGACCCAGCCGATCGTTTCGTCTTCGTTCCACACGCCCCTAAGCTCGTCGACATTGAGGATTGCGAGCAGTTCGTCGAAGGTTGCCTTCTTCGGCCAGAGTGCCGAGGCGGCGTCCCGACGATCGAACAGGACCTTCACTTCTGTGGAGAGCTCATCGAAGATGCTCTCGATATAAAGTCGGTAGCCAGCACCGTTGGCGATCTTTATCGCAGGTGCGAGTCCACAGAATTCTGCGAATCCGCTCGAACCATCGCCACGACTGATGCATTCCTGCACAAGCTCGCGCGCCTCAAGCATCTTGAGCGCCACAAATCGATTCAGTGCGGTAAAGGCGGCGTCACGAATGTAATCCGCGACAGCCTCCGGCGCTTTCATGGCTGCGCAACGCTTGTGTTCGATCGCAGCAACTATCTTGTCCCTGAGAAGGTGTTGCCGGCCAGTCAGATGCGCGCCGCCCTTCTCGGCGACGCGACCATCGGCGCGTACGTCGTAAGTAGCATCGAGCTGCTCGGCAAAATCCTCTTCTAGGATACGCCTGGCCTTCTGCGTCGCCCGTTCGATTGCGTTGCGGACGTCCTTGTCCATCAGTCGATACTCACTTCACGATGACTTTCTTGCCCTCGCCGATGAGACGGGAGAACTCGTCCCGGATGCCACCCAATGCCTGATCGAGTTGCTCTTCGGTTTCGATCCCGCCGGAGAAGTACTGGCCAACTGACACTGTGGCTAAGCGCTCGCCTTCGAGAATTTGATGCATCTTCGCAATCGCTGACGCGAGCCGGGTTTCGCAGAGTTCGGTTTCAGAGCGCAGGTGGCGGATGGTCTGGTTGTTCCAGTTCTTGTCAGCGCATTGCCGGAGTTGTTGGGTGATCTCTTCGCGTTGTGCTTCATCGAGACGCTCCCAACCTGGGGTTTTCGCAAGCACGTCGAGCGCATCGAGATAGGCCTTCACGCGACCGTCGAGGGCGGCATCGTAGCGCCGCTTGTACTCGGCTTGGATTTCGGCTGCGGTTTTGGCAATCGGCCCGAGTTCGCGAAAGAACGTATCGCGCTTCAGCAAGTCGTCTAGAACGGTGCCCTTTTCGAGAAAGGCCGGGTCAAGATCGGGCTCCTCTTTCAAGGTTGGTATGGTCGATACAGCTTGGCGAGCCTGTTGAATGCCTTTCAGCGCTGTTTCGGTCAGGGCCGGGGCGAGATCGGAGCCACGCTTGATCGCCTCCTTGATGTTTTTGTGCGAGGCATTGAACGAGACAATCGCGTTCTCCTCGTTGCCACGACGAATGGCGCGCATCTGGCTGAGAGCGCCGTCAATGATCTCGGTGCCGGGTAGTTGTGCCGAGCGCATCATGCCCAGCACGTCGTCCAACGGCTCTTCATGCCGCTCGACGGCGGCCCTGATCTCCGCCGCCAGGGGCGTTTGCGCGAGTTCCTTGGCATCCTCTCCGAACGTTTCGCGATAGTTGACGCCCGCCTGAGCGATAACCGTGAAATCTATTCCCTTCTTGGGGCGGAAACTGGCGGCGCGGAATAGGTTGTTGCCCGAAAAACATTCTTTCGCCGCCGCGCTCGTCGCCTGTTCGATCGCCTGCCCCTTAGATACCGCTTCGATTGAGCCAGCACGAAGCAGTGCGAGGGTCAGAAGTCGCATAACGTCGAAGTCCCACCCGAAGGGGGCCTTAAGGAATTCGTCCTCCAGAAATTTTCCGGTTGCCTGTTCCCCATATGCCGCGCGCTCGTCGATCCGAGCCAAGACTTCGGATAGCGGCACGACGTCGGTTTTGAATACCTTCCTGTTCTGCTCGTCCCGCAGCAGTTCGAGATCCGAGAACACGTGTGGAAGCCCGGACAGGTTTTCCGCGGTCAAGAGCGCATCGATGCCCTTGGTGACATCCGCTTTCTTTGCCGATGCCTCCGAGAAGCGATTGTAGACATCTGGCAGTACCTGTTCGAGCACCGCGGTGACGGCCTTGCTGACCTCGGACACGTTGCCGGCCGGACTGCGATCGTTGCCGCGGAAGAAGATCTTGCCGGAGATGCAGGCCATCCTCAGACGGCGGCGGAGTTCTTGCATATGGGTTGTGAGCCGGACCTTTTCCTCGGCTACAAGGGCCGTTTCGTCGGCAGTGGTGGCCCCGCGCGTCTTACGCTTGATCATTTCATCCGAGCGGAACGCCTGACGCATATCCTTCCGGATGTCGTCGTCGAGCGCGATGCTCCAGAACACGTCTTTCTGCTCCATCTGACTTCGGCGGCGCAAATTTTCGGCGTCCTTCACGGCCTCGTCGGCCGTGTCCGCCAATTCAAGGTGGAAGGAAATGTCTCCTGAAATCTCTTCGTTCCCGCCGACCATCAGTCCTGCCTTGAAGACCTTTGCGTCACCGAGCGTAAATCCCGGCTGTGGTGCCCAGAATTCCGAAAGCACGGAGGCGTAGAGGCGCTTCTCGTCGGCCCGTTTCGGTTCGAGTGCCGATCTGGTTTGGTCCCAGTCGTCTTCGGCGGGCGTAGGAATCCGGTATCCGCCTTCGCCCTGGCGGACCATGAGCGCCTTTTCAAGATCGGCGAGCGCCTCGCGGACCTCGGTCAGCTTCGATTCGGCATCGACGCGATCGACGAGCGCTGCGGCAACGTTCTCCGGCGTCCGGTGGACTGTCCTGACGAACTGGAGCAGACAAACTACCTTGGCGACCGCCTGAGCCAGCGGATGCTGCACGCGGGCAGGGATTGAAGCTATCTTTGCGCGTATATCCGAGCCGATGTTGCCTTCGATTAGATCGTAGACCTGATCCAGACGGGCAATGGTGCCTATCGGCGCCTCGGAAACCTTCGTTGCCGGATTGATCAGCAGTTGCTGGGCGAGCTTGATGATGGTGCGGTTCGCCCCGCCGACATGCCTGCTTGCCCCGCCCTGCATTCGGAGACCCGAGACGATGTCGATGATGAGCTCGATCTGGTAGGGCAGTAGAGGGTAGAGATCGACAAAGCTTTGGCGGGTGAGCGACGGCAGCTTGATGTCTGCAGTGATTCGCGAGTTGAGGTCGAGGCGTGCACAGTTGTCGTCGTAGAGCTTGCCGAGCAATGTTTCGGCCGCAGCTGTCTTCTTGAGGACGCGACGGCTGGTGACTTCAGAGATGTCCGACGGTTCGAGATGGACCTGCAGCGGGAAGCGGTCCATGAGCTTCGGCAGTTCGATCCGGCGGTCGTCGAGGCCGCTGACGACTTCGCTGAGCCTTTCCTGAGACGTCACGGCGATCCAGTATTTGCCACGGCCCTTCACGCCGAGCTGCTGCACAATACCCTGCAGATCGAGCATCTTCTGCGTGTCGCGTGCGACGAACTGACCGACCTCGTCCACGACGAACATCAGCGAGTGGCCCGGCTTACGGCGCTTCATGAGTTCGACGATGCGGTCAGCCAGGCGGCCGGGAGATATGTCAATCTTGGGCCGGCTCTTCGACCATGAGTCCGCCATCGGGTAGGTCTTTGGGTTGAGCTTGTGCAGGACGGCGCTCGCCTCGTTGAGGGCGAAAATCGTCATTCCTTTTTGATCATCCCACGCCTTTCCGTGCAGTTCCTTGAAGGTTTTTTCGAACACTTCGAGCTTGTCATCCGCTTCAAGCGCGATTTCGAGCTCGGCAAGGTCGATGTCCTTGGCGTAATTGAGGCTTGCGAGAAAAAGCCGATACATGATTTCCGTCAGCATCTGGTTGCCGGATCGGATGCCGCGATCGGTCGAGACGTCGAAGATGACGGTATGCGTCGGGATCTTCTCGTTGATGGTTTTCAGGACGACTTCGAGCTTTGGGTCACCCGCGCGTGCGGCAAAACGGCGCGCAGCCGGGGTGCCCAGGATGTCACGGTCCTCGATCGCAAGGCCAAGCACCTTGGCAAAGCTCGATTTGCCCGAACCGAAGAAGCCGGAGATCCAGATCGCGACTCCTTCATGGGGCTTTTGCGGCGTCTCTTGATACTTTTCCAGCACCTGCACGAAGTGCTTCTTTATCGCGTCCGTCACCACATACTCGTCGATTTCGGCGGCGATGATGTCGGCGTCGGTCTGGTCAACCTTGATGACCTCCTCGATCTGCCGAGTGATGTCATTCGCGAATATTGATGCGATCTTGTCCACTGTACTCATCCTTTAGAAGATCTTGGGCCGGTAGTTGTGCTCGGCATCGAGCACGCCCATGAAACGAAGCCCGGACACCCCATCGAGATCGCCTGGATAAAATAGGATCGTCGGGACAAGCACGCGTCCCTTGAGTTGTTCGAGCAAAGAGAACGTGCGGTAGACCGGGAACAGCGCGCCGGTTCGGTTGATCAAGACGACATCGGTGTGTGGATCGGGGTCGGCAGGCATCTGCTTGGCCACCAGATCGACCAGAGGTGCACGTTCCTCGAGAATGTTGGTGATGGTCTGGACAGTTTCCTCGACCGTTCCGCCGCGCTCGGCCTGGTACCAGTCCTCCAAAGACCTTTCCGACGTTATCGCCGCACGAAGGCATTGCGCGAGCGAGATCCGGGTGACGCGCTTGCCCTTCTGAGTGAGACGCGTTGTCAACATCGTGATCTCACGTCGGAGCGAAAATTCCTGTTCCGGGTCGTACCGGAACAGCGCATAGGGCATGTCATGGTACGCGCTAATTTTCTCGCGAGGATCCGGGGACGAAAGAAGCGGTTCAAGATCGTTGCGGAGGCGTTTTTCGAAATCGGTCATGCGGCGACCCTTTCGGCGCATTCGAGTGCGCTTCCGAACGGCAAGCCAACCTGCACGATATTGCCGGCGACTTCGTAGTTCAGTCGCTTGAACTGGTGAAGCCGCAGAAGAGCCACGTGCACGGCCGGAGTGGACATATAGGCGAGGCGCCAAAGCCGGCTTGCGGGCATCTTTGCGGGAATACCCTCAAGGTCGGCGATCATGTGTGCGTAAAACATCGTCACATCATCGCTCATCGCGATCGACGCGAAGGTCTTCACGGGGCCATGGCCGGCCAGCATGCCCAAATCGGCCGCCATTCTGAGCAAGTCGCGTGCCGCGCGGAGCGCGCCGTATTCCGAAAATCGTTTTGCCTTAGGACCGCGTGCTCCAGCGATCTTGTCGAAGCATGCACGCACGTCATCGGTGCGGATTTGATACCGACCCTTTTCGTGCTCAGCGAACAGCCAACCGGTCGCGAATTCATGGAAGGGCTGTTCGCTTGCGCCGATCCATAGCCGCAGACAGTCACGCCAGTCAGGCAACGCCATACCGCCCTTGGCGAGCGCAATGAGGGGGCGGATACGGTCAAAATGTCGAAGGCGCCTATGAAGCGTGACACTGACCTCACGTTCCCACCCTGCTGTCGAGTGCCGCCCAGAAAGTACGGACTTCAGGTTCTGTGCGACCGACAACCCGTCGTCCCACGCAGCAAAGAGCTCATACGTTTCCCGTACGAAAACGCCTTTCCGCAATAATCGTTGGGACCACTCTGGGCGAAGCTTCATGAGCCCGCCTTCCGCGCATATGGGACGACAAGGTACCCTGGCGATCCGGCGGCGAAAGATAGCGCGAGCATGGCAACGGCATGGCGCCCGCCATCGAACATTTCAGGCAATTGTATCGAGCGACCGTTGGCCGATTTCTTGATGCTGCGCCTGGCGCTGACTTCTTCACTCGTGACGAGCCCGAACTCCTGAAGGGTGAGCTGCACATCAGTGGACTTGAGGCCAGCAACGCGTTCGAAGAATGGGCGCCAACTTATGGCGTCATCAAGCCAACTCTCCCAGAGGACGTCGTGGCGTTCTTCGATCGTGTCGGTCAGCCGCCAAAGCGTGACTGAGCTGGGCGGGTCAAAAATCTGCGCGCATCGTGCGGCGGCGACCATGCAAACGGAGCGTGTCTGTGCGAAGTAGTGGGTTCGCGGAAATCCACGGCACAACACTGAGGCGCCTTGGGGCCCAAGTTGCCCGGTTGAATTCCACCACCGAGCGACATCCATTTCACCGATGCGCGCAACGACGGTCCGGACCTTGAGTAGCCACTCAAGATCCAGTTCCTTTTCGTGTGCTGCGCGCTTTGGCGAGTTTAAAGTCATTTTGATTCTACGGGGTCTTGGTTCAGCGACCGCCACGTCGCGACAGCCTCTCCAACCAGTGCACTTGCGCTGGTCTTCCAGTCGATCGCCGTTACCTTGATCTGCTTGATGAGCTTTGCGTTCATCCGGGAGAGGAACTGACGCTTTTCGGAAGCCGGGACTTTTTCTGGAAGCCTCGGCGAGGATCTTCGATTGAGTTTCAGCCAAACCGGGGGCTTTCTGATGCTTGCCGGCGCGCTCTGCGATCTGTTTGAAAGTGTGGCTCCGTAAGACTACCTGAAATCAAGCAGCGCAGTGCAGCAATTTGCGCAAATGCGGGCGTCCCAGAGACTACAAAACACACTACAAAGCGCCGACCTCCCATTCGAAATTCGTGAATGGTTTCAATATATGACAGCGGGATTGGCGGAATCGTCGTCCGACGCCCGTGAGCTAACCTACATCCCCATGTGATCGCGGGCCGAACGTTCGGACAATCCTGTGGAGAGACGCTGGCGCAGACCTGGCTACGCTTGACAAAGATTGTGATCGTCATCATCGTCACTGCCATAAGTGAGGATGATGATTCGTGCTGTTCTCGATCAAAACGCTCGCCGATAACCAGGCGATCCTGACGGGCGCTCAGACCGGCCGCCGCCTGTTTGGCAAGCTCGTGGCCAACGCTGCGGCGCAGGTCGAACCTGATCCGGCGTTCCTCGACTTTTCAGGCATCGACGTCGCGACCTCTTCGTTCCTTCGCGAGAGCGTCGTCGCCTTTCGGGACTATGCCCGCTCGACATTGCCCAATCTCTATCCGGTCATCGCCAATGCGGCCGAACCAGTGGCCGAGGAGCTCGCATTCTTCCTACGCCATCGTGGCGATGCACTTTGGGCATGCGAACTTGACTCGGCGGGGGCGCCCATCAACCCCCGGCTCCTTGGCGAGCTTGACGAGGTGCAGCGTGCCACTTTCGATCGGGTCACACAGCTAGGCTCTGCCAGCGCGCCAGCTCTCGCCGCACTGACCGATAAGGGCTCCGCAATCGGCGCCACCGCCTGGAGCAATCGCCTTTCGAACTTGGCCTCGCGGGGCCTGCTTATTGAGCGGCGCGGTGGCAAGACTAAGACCTTCACCCTTGTTCTGGAGACTACGTGATGGGCCTCGAATACATCAGAAGCGCCAGCGGGAAGCCCTACACTAAGCGATGGGCCAAGGGATTAAACCGGCTGAAGACCCCGACGCTCCTCGACGTCACCCTCACCGAAGAGAGCCGTGTGGTCACCGCCGCTTTGGCGCCCGGTTGCGCTCCGAAACCCGGCGACGCCTTTATCGTCCAGGCGAACGGCACGGGCGATCTCGTCGTCTTTGATGGCCACAGGCAGATTGCGCACATCCCAAATCCGCCGTCTGGGGTCATCGACGCGCTCAAAGCGCGCCATGGCATGGCTCCGGCTATTGTCGAGCGTATCGGCGGCTTCGGCAACACCGCGGAATTGAAACTCAAATGAATCGCCGACCGCCGCAGGAACCCACCCGGGTCTTCCACCCGTCACAACGCCTACACGACGATGCATTGCGCCATGCGCGCTGGCTGGGATGCTTGGGCTGCCCGGACTTCGGGCATTGCCGAGGCCTTCACACGGAGGCCAGTATCTTCGATTGCAACGACCTCTGCTCCTGCGGGGACCGCACCAAGTGCGACATGGTCTGCCGCAACAAGCCGGAGGAGTTCTTCGAGCGGCTCATGGAGGTAGACGGCTTCGATCTCGCGACGGTCCCTCGGGTGGCGCCCATTGCGCTGGCCGCCCTTCCGGACTTCGTGCCGCTGATCGGTCACAAGTATAGTCGCACAAAGACGTTGGTCGAGCCGGTCGTCGCCGTCCCCCTTTACGAGTTGTTTCACATGGGGACCGGCGAACCTCATGTGCGTACGCGCTCCGAACTGGCGGAGCGTTTCCGGATCTCGACAGACGCGAAGGTCGTCGTCACAGGAGTCGATCGCGACGCCAGAGTCGAGGCTTGGTGGGCGTTCTCTAATCGCGAACAGACAATCCAAACTCTGCGCAACTTGGGAATCGCTCTTGTCACAGCGCCAAACTACAGCCTATTCACCAACGTCCCGCGGCCTGACAATCTCCACGGGATGAAGCGGATCGCGCTGAGCTGGGCCGAGTTGATGGGCCTCGGTGTTCCGGCCGCGCTGCACCTCAACGCCCGCACAGATCACGACTATGCCCGGTGGACGACATTCGTGGCTGGACGTCCGGAGGTCACGATGGTGGCGTTTGAGTTCGCTACAGGCGCCGGCTATCCTGAGCGCCTCGAGTGGCACGTCGACCGGCTCTGCGCACTCGCCACCGCTGCTGGTCACGAATTGACGCTCATCGTACGCGGCGGCGTGCGCGCGATGACACGTCTTCGGGCCAACTTCCGCCAAGTCATCTCGATTGAGACCGATCCATTCAGCCGGGCGTTGAAACGCCGTCGCGCGATGATCACGGAAAGCGGACGGCTGCGCTGGACACGTATGCTCATGCCGGAGGGCCAGCCAGTCGACGCTCTCCTTGTACACAATATCATCACGGTACGAACAGTCCGCACACAGTACGGCCAAGTGTCAGGGGCCGGACGACCTGCCATCAGGCGTCCGGCAAAGCACGCTGATCGTCAACCCGATCAGCTGAGCCTTGTGCCCGATCTCGACGCAACCTTGCAGGGTCGGGCTATGCCCGCGAACCGCAAGCGCGTGGTCGCCACTGCGAAAGCGTAGCTCGCCGTCATGGTTCGCGAGCGCCCGGAAAATCTGACCTATGCCGTATCCATTGCCGCTTGCGCGACCGAAGCGCGAGTTCCCGTCTTCGACTGCGACTTTCAGCGCCGCGCCGGCGTCCTGCAGGCAGACATAGTCGGGACTCGTCTGGAGGCTTGCCAATACGCCGATGCCGGCATCGGCGACAACGATCTCGAAGGCCCCGTCCGTCGCAGCATAGACAACCAGCCCCGTATCCGGCTTCCCGCTGTGGCGGAAGACATTGTCCTGAAATTCGCCCATGGCTCCGATGATTGCAGCCGCGAGTGGCTTGGGAAATCCTGCGACGACCGCGGCTTGTTCAGCGCGGCTTGCCCAGAGGGCCCAGAGTTCGGCGCCATCGCCCTCGGGTTGGTATCGCCGGAGCGGGAACGCGCCCGCCCGCGACCGAAAGTTCGTCCCCGTGATTTGATTTCGACCTATGGCGTCATCGAGCGTTATCGCAAACGGCGCTTGGAGTGTGACCGTGGCGAACAGATCCGGTGCTTCGCGCCGTGCTAATAGGATTTCAACGAGCGGTCCCACCCTGCCGGATCGGGCGACGCGCACTGGACCCATGCGCGCCAACTCCCCGGTCTGCGCCGCCCACAACAAGTCGTCCGCACCGGCGAAGTCGCCTACCAGATCATGCCCTTGCTGCTCCAGTTCGCCCACGCCCAAAAACCTCCGCCGAACGAGAGGGGCTTCCTCGACTGGCTAGCCATTGCCATCGGGTGTCGTGATCGGCCCCTAAACCGTTTTCATAGCAGATTGCCGCCTAACATGAGGCAGCGGTTGACCCGGACCCCGACCCAGGGGAACTATGGACCAATATAAACGCGCAGCTGTTTGGGAGGCCGAAGGCCTTAGCGATCGAGGCGTACGCGCAACCGCCGCGCTCGCTCTTTGAAGGCAGCCTCGCCGCCTTCGAGGATATCGCAGACCGCCTTGCGTATTTCGGCATTTTCTAGACCACCCGCCCTATAGGTAATAGGCGGAAGGGCGCCCTGCGGATGCGGTCCGGCTTCGGCGATGATTATCTGATCAGCGTCGGTGTTGATCACTAGGTTCGCGTTATGCGTCACCATGATCACCTGTCGTTTTAACTTGGCCTGGATAAAAAGGCCCACAAGCTCGTCGAACACGGATTTAGGATCCAGATTCTCCTCTGGCTGATCAATGATAAGCGGCCGGTCATCGGCATCATCCAATGCAAGATAGAGCAACAGTAGGACGATGCCGCGCGTGCCGGGCGACAGTTTGCGAATATCCACGCCATCATACTCAATACCATATCGGATTTCGATGTGTTCAGTGCTAAACAGCCACTGCGCAAAGCGTTTCGACCACGCGCGGAATTCGGCCTGGTCCGATCGTGAAACGGGCGAATGCTCCAGTAGCTCATTCTGATAAAGCCTGCGAAACTCCGTCATGGCGGCGCTGACATCCGTAGCCGAGCCTTGCTCCCACGCCGTTCGCATAACCTCATTCGCTCGCTGAAAAAGTGTGCCTCTTCCTTTGAAGGAACCTTGCTTTCGCAGGTCTATCAAGTTGTCCTCTGCTTCTGTCGCCCATCTCTGTACATCGGCAACACGCTCGACCGAGAACGAGAGATTTTGCAGCGTGCCCGAAGCGGCCCTGAGCCGCTCCATCAATGGCCTGTAAAGCTGTTCTAGGACAGTCTGCTCAGCGATGATTGCTTCAAACGCGCGCTGATAAGCAGCTTCGCGATCTTGAAGAAGCTGTCGGGCACGGTCGCGTGCGCCATTAGCGTCAATTAGCTTTTGTCTTAGCGTCTCTAGAGCGGCAGATTCCGCCGTGATCTTGCTTGTCAAAGCACTGTATTGCCTTCGAATCTGCGTGTCGGCGCTGACCAGTTTCTCGAGCCGGCCCATCTCGGCTTCAAGCAAAGTAAGGGGCAGTTTGCTGAGATCGGCATCGCTTGAAATATAAGTGACGCTGTCATCGTGTTTCTGCGGCGCCGTTCCCTTCAGCTCGGAGATCTTGCCGTCGGCCCAAGCGATGTAGCCCGTTAGAGCTTCGTCGACGTTGCCCTTGTAATCGAGCAGAAAGTCCGCCCATTGATTTTCGTTCATGCCGCTGGCGCGATAACGCGCTTGCATTTGGCGTAGGTCGTCTGGCGCTTGGTTAAGGCGCAGATCCTTAACTTCATCGCGCATTGTCAGGAAGATTTGCCGTTGACCAGTGCGGGCTCGTACATTCGCCCGCACGCTTTCGACAGCGGCAGCAACCGCAGTATGGCGCGCGACACGCACGTCTGCTCCTTTTGGGATCAACCTCGTGCGATCTGCAGTGTAGTTTCCAATAAGCGCGGTTTTCTGCGCGACCTGAGACGTGTAAGACTCAACCAAGCGTTCTTTTTCGAGCTCGGTTGCGATGTGATCTGATATTTGCGCTACAGCTTGGGCCTCGCGTTGTCGTGCTAAGCGATAACGCTGACTGCGCTCTTCGAGAAGCTCCGCAAAATCAATTGCTCCATCTCGGGTCTCCATCGGGTGCGCCTCAAATATTACTCGTTCGATTTCCTCCAGCAACCGATCAGACAGGCCGCTGGAGGAGCACAGATCCTCGACGAACCGTTGTGAAAGATAGCGGACGCGAGCATAGCTCGATGGGCCATTTGAATCTGATCCATCGAGCAAACGAGTGCTGGCAGCGCCAGCCTGCCAGCGAACTTCCACTGACGCCCTGCCGATTAAAGACCGAGCTCTCGCCAAAAACGACGCGCTCGTCTGAGGATGCTCTTCCCACGTTTCCAGCGGAATTGCGTCGCAGCCCGCTGCGATTATGTCCGCCAACGCCGTCTTACCGGAGCCGCGTGCGCCGATTATCGCTATGAGACCAGAATTGAGCGGAATATCTGGTGTCTGCAACCAGGGTGCATCGCTAACTCGGATTGAGGCGATTATCTGTGATGGAGTTCCGCTCGGCGGAGGCTCCGGTCCGACGAACGCACGACCAGCAGGTTCGATGCAGGCCTGCCTGAGAGAATCGAATTCCAAGGCGCCTTTAATCCATGAAAATCGATCGCCAAATGGCAGACCGACATCTGCGAGTTTGTGAGCATCGCTGCCATGTAAGCACGGCTTGAGACCGTCATAACGCTCGCGGATCTGATCTGCGGTTAACGCTCGTTCACCCAACCAAAACTCGCGTTGCGCCGAACTGCTGGCGAAGATGATGTCGGCGAACTTTTCAATTTCCGCACGAATCGTCTGGTCGGCGGCCTCACGGATTCCAGCCGTGCCGTCAGTCGCACCACCCGCGACGCCGATTAGAATATTTTTCTTCGCCCAATCGATTTGCCCAATAACATCGCGCAGTTCGTTGAAATTGATCTTGAATTGATTAGCCCCCTCGCTAAGCGCGGCCGCGTCACTCGCTATGCTGGAATTTACTCGCTTACCGAGACGAATAAGTTCGGAACGAGTGCAGTCGTATCGATCGTCGAAGGCCCTGAAATGCAGACGCGCCAGCAGACGTTGGAGCTGCTCGATGTGGTCCTGGTCTTGCGGGCTTACAAAAAGATGTAGATTGACAAAACCGGCCCGCGCGGTCGCGACATCAAGTCTCAGTTCGACGTTTGGAAATACAAGTTCAACGGCTGGTAGCCTGCCGCTGGCCTTCTCTTCAAGTATCCGTTCGTAAGTGTCCGTGACGTAGTAATCTGTCACGGCAACAGCCTCGATCAAGGGCCGAGCAGCTTCGAGCGCCGATAGATAGTCGGGCCAGCTTTTTGGGCTGCCAAACTGGTTGTTCAAAATAGTACCGGGGCCGTGAATGTGCGGCTCCCACCTGTGCCACTCTGAACCCCGGTTGATCATGATTGTCGATCCCGTCTGGCTTTTGTAATTGTCTGGGGTCGCGTCGGAAAGAAGAAAAGCAGTTGTTTTGTCGGAACGCCAGGCTGGCGGGAAGGCGTGTCAGATGGAAATTGACCTAGAAGCGTGGTCCAAGGAGCAATTCAAGGCCGCCCAGCGTCCCATTGCTTGGCTCTTAAGCGCCGAGCGGTTGCGCGATTCAGCTGAGATTATCTGCAAACACGAGCAAGCGGCCGAGATTCCTTACTTTCGAGCGTATGCTGCGGCGCAGGAGGAAGCTGTCGCGGAGGCTTATAGTGATGGGCGCACTGCTGGCGTGGTTGAGATTAAGGCGATTCCACCGAACTATCCTCCGGCTCAGCTCCTCTACGCGTTCGCGATCGAGAACGTTCTAAAGGGCTTGATCGTCACGAACACCCCGGGCCTTATCGATGAGCGCAGGCTCAATGACGAGTTGACCACGCATAATCTCATCGAGCTCGCCGAGAAGGCGCAGTTCGCTGTCCAGCCGCAGGAGCGGAAGATGCTTGAAGCGCTGTCTCATCTCTCGGTATGGGCGGCCCGCTATCCGGCAGCGCGGACGCCGCGCGGAATTTGCCAAGCACGGTTTCTGCCGAAGAATGGAGACGCTGGTTCCGCTGACGCTCGATATAGCCGCCGAGACCGTCGATGGCTTCTCGGAGGATGTCGAGAATATTGTTCGCGCCAGCGCCGCAAGCCTGCGCATCACCGACTTTGGGTTTGAGGAGGAGTGACTATCGCGGCTGCGAGCAGACGGCATGACTAAAGTGACAAAAGCTAAGGATCGTGACGCTGTTGCTCACGGCACATTCTATTTCGTCCACCTCGAAGAGACTTTGCGGTTGCAGCAATCTACGGCAGGTCCTCAATAAGCGGATGACCTTCGGTTAGTTTGGCCTCTCGATAGGCCGGCGACATCAATTCAATTCTATCCGAAGAGACGCAGACGTAGATGAGGAACTTCTTGCCTCGTTCTACTTGCACACCGAGGTGCGCAAGAGCGGCGTCGCCTAACGAGGGTCTGTCCTTCGCTGGGATTATGAGCCGCTGATACCGATCTTGTATTTGACGTAGAGCTTGAGGGGCGTCGGCGTCGTGGGAGGATGCGATCTCTGCAAATCGTTCTTGAATTCGGGGGCCATCAGGTTCCCACGCTCTTATCGAAATCAATCCTGGCTCAGCAAAAACCATCAGAGCTAGAACGTCCGTGCCCTCTGCTGAGAGCAGCCATCCAATTCTCTTTCGCCAGCGCGGCAATATGTTCAGACGGCCGCGTATTTCGACATGCGCCACGCTGACTGTGATGGCAGCCGAAACGTCCTCAATGATAGGCAAACCGCTGGGTCGGACCATGTCTGGGTCAATTTAGGTAAAACTTGTAACGCCAAAAGGTGTGGATGGACTTGTGTATGTTCCTTGTTTGTTCTACCGTCATCGAGCTGTTATGGCGGCGACTGCTGAAACCGGTCAACATCTGGTATAGACTGGTTGACAACGCCGCTAAACCGGGGGTATCCGAGCAGTGGGGACCTCCTCAACTTGCGTACGTGTGGCGGCCGATCTGCGTCGATCAACCGAGCGGGTTGCCACTCGCGGCAACCGGAACCCAAAATCATAGTACAGAGGATTTTGGGTAAAACTATCCCGGAGAGCGCGGCGGCAATCGCTTTTCAGGTTCGTAACGACGCCTAGGAGTGGCCCCAGTCAGGAGGCACACATGCGACCCACTGAACCATTAGGCAGCGTTGCTCTTCGACACGTAGTGGAAGATGCGATTTTGCTAATCCGCGACAATAAGGAGCTGGCTCCTTCCCGACGCAACTCCGTGCTGAGTGACTTGGAAATCCTATTTGATAAGGCTTACAAAGGCTCGGAGCTATCTCACGGGGGAAGTCTATTCGTTGCCCCGACTGAAAAGTCTGCTGTCGAAGCATTTTCGCTTTTCAATCGTCATCTTAGTGAAGGTATCGAGAATTGGGATGAACGGCTCTCTCGAAGCCGCGAGGCGGTCAAGGCGCTCCAAAGCGGTCAAGCGCCGCAAAATGCAGACATTAAGACCGTGACATCGCTTCTTGAAGGTTTGCTAGCGTCTTTGCGAAAGCACACGCAGGGTGAACTCCGACGTGAGCCGCGTGAGTTTAAGCTGAGCTTCTAATCCGCTTCACAGGCGAGCTAATGAGCGATCGGGATGACTTGGGACGGACCCGAGTGTTCGCGGCGTTTTATCTCGGACGCCTTCGCGCTCACGTGCGTGAATTACGCGGTCGAAAATACCCGGGAAATCATTCCGGCCCACAGAGATGGCTATCTCTTGTTTCCGGTTTGCTGGACACAGCCGAGCAATATCTCTCAAATTCAACATACCCATCAAAAGACGAAGCCGAAGTTCGGACGCTCATAACCGACGCAAGTCATCTTTGCTCAAACGCTTATCATTATCTCGAAGTAATGAGCGGTGCGGACGTTGCTGAGCTACCGTACCCGCTAGTGCGCCCCCTACAACGTTGGTTCGACGAACTAGGCCTTGTAGAAGACACATTTTTCCGAACTGAACTCCTCGAAAACTATGAACTTCGTCAATTTGAAAGAACAACATTTTCCGGCATACGCGACCCCGCGCCATCGTTGGTCGACGCGATAAGCCAAACAAAGTGGCCAATTCTGCGAGTGACTGTTCCCGGGCGAGCAATGGGCATCATTCCGCATTTTGCGATCGTCGCACACGAAATTGGACACGCGATGATGCCGCGCATCGGATTGAGTTCCGTGACCGACGCGGTTCGTCTAGAACGAGCGAACATCACAACTCGATTAGCGGGCCTAGGGGTCCCCACTCCGAACCGCTCGACTTTTGTTTTTCTGCAAAAAGTATTGCTTAATTGGGTAGAGGAGTTCGCCGCCGACGCTTTTGCCGGATTTTTGACCGGGCCAGCGGCGCTCTTTTCCCTTTCTGAATTTCTGCAATTGGCCCGTCATCACGGCATCTGCGATACTCATCCATCAAACGAACTACGACGCGGTGCGATCTTTCGGGAAATGGCAGCCGGAGCCCCATCATTCTGTGATGTTTTTGAAAAACATACAGGTACAAAATTGACCGCAACCATCAACAGTCGCCTGATAGTAGCGGCTCCTTCGGAAGCAGACATTGCTCAGGACATGCTGGACGACGGGCACAGCCCAGAAGAGAGCGCAGTAATCGCGGCTCTGCACGGCTCGATGGTGCCGATCGCACAAGCGACATACGGATCAGTGCGAGATTATTTAAAGCAGAATAAACCGACCCTGATCTACACCGCGTCCAACTATGAAAACGATCTCACCAATCACTTGCTGGCGCTTCTGGCGGCTATCCCGCCAATTGAGAATGGCTTAGAGATCGGACAACGAACACCTTGCGACTTTGCCACCATCATAAACGTAGGTTGGGTGGCGCTTCTCACTAAGATGGACCAACTACAGGTAAGAGCAACCCCCGCCGACCTGCTCGGTGCTGATAAAGTCGAGCGGCTACACGATCTTTTGCTAAAGGCCGTTGAATTATCAGAGGCACGGCGAGAGTGGGAGAACGCCTGATGCCTGTCCTTGGCGGAAGCGAGATTTCGGCGCGGTTGAAACACCGCAATCTTGTCGACCGATTGATCGTCGCTCCATTGTTGGCCCCGGAGGAACAGTTAAGGGATGATCAAGCATCGATAGATATTAGGCTCGGATTTGAGTTCGCATTGGTGTCGCCTACCGTCAGAGGCTCCATTGACGAATTCTCGGAGGATAGGTTTTCCCGTCTCTCGACCGATCATTATCGAAAGGAGTACGTGCCGCTTGGCGGATCGCTGATCATCCATCCTCATCAATTCATTCTTGCGGCGACCCTTGAGTATATTCGACTGCCGCCGGACCTAATGTCGTATGTGATCGGGCGATCTACTTGGGGTCGCCTCGGATTAATCGTGGCTACGGCGGTAGGAATTCAACCGGGTTTCGCTGGCACGCTGACACTTGAGTTGCGTAATCTTGGAGAGACACCGCTAACGCTGTATCCAGGCCAGGCGATTGGCCAGCTTTTCTTCCACAATGTTCAATATGCCCCTGGCGAAGGAGCTGACGTCCCGGGGATTGGTCAATATGGTGGATCTATTGACTTGCTTCCGCGCAGAATTTCGTCCGAGCTAACAAGGAAAAAATTAAAGGCGCTAAAAGCTAAAAATGCGCACACCTAGTGCCGAGTAAGGGCCTCGGTGAATTTGTCAGTATTCGATAAAGACGGTGATCTTGTCAGGTATGGCACCTTCGAGCGCGGCCTTACGCAGATAGAGGTCCCCAACCAACGCTCCTTCCTCGTCACCCTTAATCGGTTCACCTTTCGCATTGACCTCAATGTAACGAAATGCGCCCGGCGTTTCGTTCAATAGTTTGCAGATAGCTTGCTTTTTCATTTACGGACCTCAGCAAATGGCACCGGCGGTCGTGTCATTCTGCACCAGCCCCATAATAAGGGAATGGAGAGGCGCGAGCACCCACGAAACCATAAGAACGAGCGAGGAACAGTTTGCTACCATTTTGCTACCCAACCCGGTAGCAGAGCGCGGCAGTGCACGAGATACGATGGACGGCTTAGCCAAAATCCTCAAAGAAAACAGGACCGTGCAGAACAGGCCATCACTGGCAGAAATGGCCGTAACCGAATTTCGAGTGCGGTGTTTCAGCCGCTCGGCCACCCCTTCGCAAGACCGAGAATGCATGAGTGTCGCGCTGCAGTATTTAGCGGCGGCGCAGGCCATCGAAGAACCGAACCCACCTTGCCAAAGAGATTCGGGCGGCGCGCTCCGCACGGCGGAGGAGAGCGGCTGGACGTTTCGACCATGGCCTCTCGTTTTCCGCCACACCACGCCGTCTCGAGCGCCAGAGATAAGGCCTAGGACGACTCTGTGCTCGCACAAAGCGAGCCGCACATGTCGTTTGCCGCAAGTCATGGAAGTGGGTTTTTGCAGGCCTTGCTGAGCCTGTGACTATTGCTAGCTATGCGCTAGCTAGGCATCGTTGCGCCAACAACTGGCTAACTCGTTGAAGTTATTGGAGCGGGCGAAGGGATTCGAACCCACCTTGGCAAGCTTATGCTCCGCTTTCCGGCCCGGCTGCGTCGGTGCTCGAAGGCAAGCCACATCGTAAGCCGGCGTGCCCCAGAATTCATGGGTATCCGCGCCGCTCCGCCGCCCAAGTACCGTCGCAGACGCCGCTTGTCCCTTGGCCCCTCCAAGTGCCGCCGCCGCGGTTCTTGCTGAGCCGACCAGAGCCGCGAGCCCATTGGCTACCGGACCGCACGAGGACGCTTACGGCTCCACTGCGGCTCACCCGACCTTGCACCGTAGCTAAGCCGCCGTCGTCATTGAGCACCATTCCGTCGGCGATCTGAACGCCGAAACGATAGGTGGACTCGCACGCCCCGCGAGCCGAGACAATGAGAACGCTCCAGCCGCCATCATATACGGTGCGGGCAAAAGCCGGACCGACAACGGCGACAAAGGTTAGAGCTAGAACAACGGTTGGGACATAGCCGCGGAGCCATCGGTCCATAATTGCCTCGCCTTTGCGCTTGAATACAAGAAACCTGGTCGCCCTTCCGAACACTGCTGTAGCTAGTGGGTATCCACCAAAAGCATCGCAAAAAGCAGGAACAAGTAGAGAATCGAAAACGCGAACACATGACGTGCAGTCTGCTGCCCGCCGATATGGCTTCTGCGCAGCCGCAACGCGAGCAGAAGCATCACCCCCCCTCACCGAATTGTTGAAACCGGATGGCTGTCGCGCGCCACCCCGTGGCTCGCATCGCGCCGCCGGCGCTCGCCATCATCAGCGCCTCGCGCGCGCGAGTGGGGAGCAATAAAGGTGAA